>Ga0209619_10002120_pt1 | contig 14341 bp, 13 predicted proteins | sample Rifsed16ft3_FD_184011 | JGI IMG/M metagenome (GOLD analysis project Ga0209619, IMG submission 184011) | Soil microbial communities from Rifle, Colorado, USA - sediment 16ft 3 (version 2) | ecosystem: Environmental > Terrestrial > Deep subsurface > Rock core/Sediment | place: Rifle, Colorado... | reverse complement strand
GGTCTTCCGCCAAGGCTTTCCAGTGGGCGTCGGTCAAACCGGCCGCGTACGCCGGGTCCTGCACTACGCGAACTGGGTCCACTTTCAAAGCCATGTCGTTCTTCCTCCTTGCGACGCCACCGAGAAAACCGCCTGGCTTAAGCGCTCTACGATCTCCCTAGGGTCTGACCGGGTGTCCCAATTCCGCCAGGGCCTGACGCACTCGCGCTTCATCCAATCGCGCCGAATCCCATTCGATCGTGATCGTGCGCTCGGTTCCCGAGACCCGCACGACACCGGGGACCTGCCGCAACTCCAACGCCAGATCGTCGAACTGCTCGATGGTGCCCATCGGCGTGACAAACTCGAACCCCATGGAAACGGCGTTTTCGACCTGGGCGCTCCCGGCCTCCGCTGCCTCAGTAGCGATGAGCGGCGCCGTATAGACGACTTCCTCGCCGCGCATCTCGGCGGCTGCCTTCTCCACGGTGCTGATGATCTTCGTGTACTCCCCGCAGCGACAGATGTTCCCCGCCAGAGCATCCTTGATCTCCGCCCGGCTCGGGTTCTTGTTCTTCTCGAGCAGCGCGTAGGCCGACATCACGAAACCGCGGGTGCAGATGCCGCACTGGAATCCACCCTCTAGCCAGAACGCTCGCTGCACCGGATGCAGTCCTTGCGGCCCGGGGCCGCGCGAGATGCCTGCTACCGTGAGGATCTTCTGCCCGCGACCGTTACGGGCGCTGAGCAGCGTGCATCCGTTGATCGGCCGGCCATCCACCAGCACCGTACAGGCTCCACATTGCGCCCGGTCGCATCCCAGGTTGGAGTTCGACAGACCGAGCTTGTAGTTCATCGTCTCCCACAAGCTTTCCCGAACGTCCACCGTCACGTCGTACTTCCGGTGGTCGATGTCGAGCGTGATCTTGCGCATCGCCATCGGAGTCGCCACCGGCGTCTGGGCCTGGGGGGCCGCTACCGCCTCCGGTTCGACGAGAGTGGCGATTCCCGCCCCGGTCATCATTCCCACCGCCACGCCGGCGTTGGTACGCTTCAGGAAATCTCTTCGCGTGATGAAGGATGAATTTTCTGGGGTTCTGTCGGATGTGGTTTCTTCCGTTGGGTGGTGGCTACATTGCTTACCTTCTGCCATGAGGGTCTCCCTGATTCAGAACTGTAAGCCGGCGGGCTAGGGTCGCCCGCAAGGAAGTCTTGAAATCTACTCGCGCTCTCCGCCACTCCGTTTCGACGACGACAACGGAGGGGACGAGCGGGATTGTATGCCACCTTCTCCGGTGGGTCAAGGTGGCATCAGGTCGAGCCATTGAGCTCTTTCCTCTCGAACTCCGAATGGCCGCAGCAGAGGTGGTCGAGCTGCCGATAGGTATCTTTCCGGTGCCCGATCTTGACACCGTCACGATGAGCTTGTCATGCTCAACCCTGTAGATGATTCGGTAGAATCTCGTCCAACGAAGTTTTCAACCTAGCCCCGCCATGCTATTCTCCTCGGTCGGGATTGGAGTCTCGGGGGCCAGCACTGGTGGGGGGGCTCCGGCGGCGGGAGTCAGATGTCCTCTTCCTCCAGGCCGCTGTTCCTTGCGAAGGAGAAATTGATGTCACGGTTCAAACAAACCAAAGATCCAAGAGGGAACACTGCGCTCGAAGCGCTTTACAAGGAGATCCTGGAAGCGGGCGCCGAAGGTAGTGAGCCGGGAGTGCCGAACAACCTCGTGACCTCTCTCTCCGAGCGACCGGATCTTCTCGCCCCGACCTGGGAGCTTTTCAAGGGAGTCGTCGTGGGGGGGGTCGTTCCATCCACGGTAAAGGAAATGATCCTCATGGCCATAGCCATGCAGAACGATTGTCAGTACTGCTCGGTGGCCCACACCAGAGCCCTGGAGGCTATGGGGGTGCCCACCGAGGTCATCCAAAGCTGTACCAGCGACCCGGAGCTTGCGCAAGTGCCCCCTCTGCAACGGGCGATGATCAAGTTCGGACTCAAGACTGCAAGAGATCCGAAATCGGTTACCGATGACGACTTCCAGACTCTGCGGGACCACGGACTAAGTGATGGAGAGATCATGGAAGTGACGATGCTTGCCGCCGCCGGCAACTTTCTCGATACGTGGGCTCACGTGAGTGGAATCCAAGTGGACTGAAAATAATGGCAAAGCGATTCCGCAGGATTGACCGCACCGAGAATAACCCGGAGCTCGGTAGCCTCTACGCCGAAATGATCGAAAGTGGCCTCGGGGAGAGGGTGCCTCTCAACTGGTTCACGGCTCAGGCCGAGCGCCCCGACATTCTGGCGGCCACCTGGAAGCTGGTGAAAGGCGTGCTGCTCCAGGGGCAACTTCCTCCCACCGTCAAGCAGATGATCTTGCTCAAGATTTCCACACATAACCAGTGCCGCTACTGCGCTGCCCTGTATACGAGTGCACTGGAGGCAATGGGGGTTCCGAAGGAGATCATCGATAGCGTGACAGAAGACCTAAGCCTCGCCAAGGTTCCGCCCCCGCAACGCGCGATTCTCGAATTCGCTATGAAAGTGGCTCGGGAGCCAAGCTCGGTGACCGACGAGGATTTTCGTCGATTGCGCGAGCTCGGATTGAGTGAGGGCGAAACGATGGAAGTGGCCATGATGGGAGCGTTCGCCAATTTCATCAATACCTGGGCGGACGTGAGTGGCATTCCGGTCGAGGGGGAAGCCGAATCGTGACCAAGACGTTCCGCTCCCAGAAGCCCGAGGGATTTCAGGTTGCGGTGAGCACCCTCACCTTGGGAACGCTGTACGAAGCCATCCTCGCCTTTTCCAGTCAGGACCGGCTGGAAACCTTTTGGCCCTCGGTCTGTCAGAATGCACGGTGGTTGATCCCGTCGCGCCGCATGAGCGTTCTGCTATCCGACAAGGACGGCGGCTTCGAGGTCGTCGGCCTTTTCCAGCAAGGAAAGTTCCAAAAGTCGTCGGAATGGCGCCACGTCCCGGTGCGGGAAGGCATGGCCCAGGCACTCGCCAGCCCTAGCGCGCAGTGGTTCGATCATCCGGCGGATCGTTATAACGAAGAGAGCGGCGCGTTTATCGAGTGGCTTTTTCGCGATCGGCCCGACTCTCTCTTCGTGCTTCCGATGCGGGCCAAAGGGAAGAGCATCGGCCTCCTGGTGTTCGCCACGGGATCCCTCGAGGCTCGCGACCGGGCGATGTTGAACACTTTGGGAACCATCTATGGCCTGCACGCCGGGATGACCTACACTTTGATCCGCGTCACTGAGGAGCGCCTTCAAATGCAGGAGCGTCTCGTCATGCAAGAAAAGATGGCATCGCTCGGCAGTCTGGTCGCGGGGTTGGCGCATGAATTAAACACGCCGATCGGATCGATCGTTAGCGCCGCCGACGTTTCGACCCGTTGTATCCGGAAAATTAACGAGCTGGTCGAGAAGATCGAAAGCGACGAGATGATCCAACGAGATCCCCGGCTAAGAAACGCCTCGACGCTGTTGCTCGAGAGCAATCGCGTGATCGGAGAAGCCGGCAACCGTATGGCGACGATGGTGCGGAGTCTTAAGAATTTCGCGAAGCTCGACGAGGCGGAGTTTCAGAGCGCGGACGTTCACGAAGGTATCGAGGATACGTTACGCCTCGTGCACCACGAGTTCGAGGGCAAGGTCACGGTGATCAAGGAATACGGGAGAATCCCCGGCATCCACTGTTACCCCGGCCAATTGAATCAAGTCTTCATGAATCTCCTCGTCAACGCCGCGCAATCCATTGAAGTACGAGGGACGATCACGATCCGAACATCGGCCGATGAGCGGAACGTCTACGTGAAGGTGTCCGATACAGGAAAGGGTATCCCTGAGCCGGACATCGGCAAGGTATTCGACCCTGGGTTCACGACCAAGGGGGGATTGGGCGTTGGGACGGGGTTAGGCCTATCGATCTGCTACAACATCTTAAGGAAGCATCACGGCACGATTGTGGTGAAGAGTGAAGTCGGCCGCGGTACGGAGTTCACTCTCTCGCTACCGCAGAAACACGAAGTGGCATGATCGCATCCGCCGCCGTTCTCGAGGTAACCCTCCTTTAACAGTCGTGGAGTCGATACTATAGCCAGAACTTGGTGCGGATGAAGCGAATGATGTCCCGCGTGAGGACGTGGGCGACGACCGTCCATCCGGGTTATCAGGCGCGGCCCCGCCGGGCGTCGATGAGCTCGCGGTAGACGTCCAGAAGGTTCTCGATGCGCGCCCCCCAGCTGAAATCAGACTCCACGCGCAGCCTTCCTTCCTTTCCCAGAGCGGCCAATCGCGCCCCCAGGGACAATGCGCGAACCAGGGCCATCGCCAGCGCCTGGGGATCGCCGGGCGGAACCAGGAAGCCGTTCTTCCCTTCCTCGACCTTGTCGGGAATGCCACCCACGATAGTCGCCACCACCGGTTTGGCGTGCGCCATCGCCTCCAGAGTCACCAGGGAGCTGCCTTCGTAGAGAGTTGGATGAACGAAGAGATCGCACCGATCGTACAGCGCCGCGAGCTCCTGGTCGGAGACGCTTCCCGCCAGGCGGGCATGGTCGGTGAGACCGACTCGCTGGACCTGCCTTCTCAGTCGCGCCTCTGCAGGGCCCCGTCCCACCAGAACCCAGATCCAGCCTGCCGGAAGTTTTTCCTTCACTTGGGCCAGCGCCTCCACCAGCACTGAAAAACCCTTGTTCGATTCGAGTCGGCCCACCGAAAGCAATACCGTCTGGGAGCTCTCGAGATCCAATCGCTGGAAGACGGCCTGGCGCGCTTCCGGCGAGGGCGGCCGATCGACTTCCTCCAGGTCGATGGGCGTGGGGAGAACGACCGTCCGGTTCGAGTCGATAGACAGGTAGCGTCGCACTTCCTCCATCATCACTCGATCGGGCACGATCACCCGTTCCGCGCGCTGCGCCGCGTAGCGGGCTCCGGCGCGCAAGGGAAAGTACCCAGCCCACTTCAGCCCGGTGGCCTTGAACTCTTCCATGCCGACCGGATGCACCACTAGAGGGGCGCCGCCTCCTCTTCTCAGGGCCGCGTAACCGAAGCCAGCGGCTCCTTCTGCCTGGACGATGTCGAAGGGCTCGGGGAGCATCCGGCGAGCAGCGCGAAGGCTCCAGGCGAGATAGTTGGTGCTCCGATCCGCTATCACAAAGCCGGACCGTCGGGGCCAAGGGAAGATGCGATAGGGAACGAACTGGATCCGTGCATCCCCGAGATCCCTAGCCGCGGTGGAGGTGTGGTCCGGGGGAGAAGTATAGAGAGTGACGTCGATCCCTTTCCGAACCAGGTGACGCACCATGGCACCGACGTGGCGCTCAAATCCCCCCACTCGGTGCAGTGGATAGGCGACTCGGGAGAGCACGGCGACTTTCATCGCCCGTCGAGCACCTGGCGATAAATCTCTTCCAGCTTCGGAAGCACGACTTCCGCCGAAAATCCCTCTCTGGCTCTCCGCGCCGCACCCCGCCGCAGACGAGGAGCGAGCTCGGGCTCGTCCAAAATCCGCCGGAGGGCCGCCGCCATCTCTTCCACCGACCGCGCCAGGAGGCCGCTTTCTTGATCGATCACGATCTCTTCGCTCCCTCCGGTGGGCTCGACCACCAAGACCGCACCCGCACCCAAGCCTTCCAAGAGGACCCGGGAAAGAGGCTCCTCCCATCGAGAGGGAAAGAGGACCGCAGTGGCTCTCTTCATGAGAACGAGAACGGTGTCTTCACTGACCCAGCCCAGGAACCGCGCGTCGATTCCTCGTTTCCTCGCTTCTTCACGGAGAGAGCCTTCCAGGTCACCGGTGCCGGCAATGACGAAGGGCAACCCCAGCCGGGCCTGGCTGAGAACGGAAAGTGCGCGGTCGGGTGCCTTGTTGGGCTCGAGCTTGCCGACGAAAAGTATGAACCGTTCCGGAAGCAGCGGGGACGGTCCGGCGAGCGATTCTCCGATCGCCTCGACGTCCAGAAAATTCGGCACGACGGTGGACCTCCCCCCGGGTAGCCTCTTCTGTACGAACCTGCTTACCGCGATGACCGAGTGCGCGTCCCTCAGGGTTCTCTGCCGCCGAGCGATCTCGGTCCCCACGGCGAAAGGAAGCAAGGGCGCCACCGGCCAGAGAAGCGGGTGCCTTCGACCCACACAGACCACTCGTCGGGTATAGCTACAGCCGGGACAACGCTCCCGGCCGGAAAGCATGGTGGACCAGATGCAGACCGGCCAGAAGTCGCGCACGGTGACCACAACCGGCATTCCGGTCCGGCGGCCCGCCGCAACGGTTGCGCCACCCGAGAGCCAGTGCTGCGCATGCGCGAGGTCGAATCGCTCTTCCCAACACTCCAGAAAAGAAGCGAGACGCTCCTCGCGGCGACGCGCGTTCCCCGGCCGGGGCAGCCCGACGCCGACCTCGATCACCTCCGCCCCCTGCCAACTCCTTCGCTCCACCCTCGAGGGATCCCACGGTTTCGCCGCCACCACCGTGACACGATGTCCTCGCCGCACCAACCCGCGTGTCAGCACCGCGGTGGATTGCCCGCTCCCTCCTGCCCCGGGAGGAAAGGCATCAGTGGTGAGCAGGATCTTCAAGCTCCCGCCTCTTTGAGGGCTGGGCGTCCGATGACGTTCAAGAGCACCCTCTCCAGTTTTTCGCAATGCACCTGCCAGCTGTAGAGAGACTCGACGCGCTGCCGTGCCGACCGGCCCATGGCGACCGCCCGCTCCGGAGAGCTCACCAGCTCGGCGAGCGCTTCGGCCAGAGCGGTTTTGTCGCTCTCTCCCACCAGGAGACCTTCCCTTCCCGACCTCACGATCTCCGATAGGGGCTCGATGTCGAGTGTCACCACCGGGAGCCCGCTGGCCATGTACTCAAAAATCTTGAGGGGTGACCAGTAGAACCCCAGCCGGAGCTGGCGGTGGAGAGAAGGTTGGTAAGGCGCGACTCCGATGTGAGCACGGGCCAAATACTGAGGCATTTGCTGGTAGGGGACGGCTCCGGTAAAGGCAACCCGGGAACCGATCCCTTGCCGCTCCACCCGACGCTTCACGCGTTCCAGGTTGGGCCCGGCGCCCACGAACAAGAAGTACGCCTTGGTTGAATCCTCAAGCACCCTCGCCGCCGCGTCGACCAAGAGCTCCGCACCATGCCAGCGACGAAAGCTACTGGAGAAAACGATCACCCGCGCATCCTCGGGGATGGGAATCTTTGCGGCCGGGCCGGAGGGTGTGAGGCCGGGGTGAAAGAGGTCCACGTTGGCTCCCCAATGGATGCGATGGATTCTCGCCGGCGCTACCGACGAGGGCAGGATGGAGGGGAGAGGGGTCACCAATGCCGCCGCGAGTCGACACTGCTCCTCTCGAAGACGCTTCATAGCGCGAAAGAAAACGACACGATCGAGCCAGGATTTCAACGAGCCGGGGTAGTCAATGACCGGAGAGTTCACTTCCAGAACGGAGGGAATACCTCGCCGATGAGCCGCTCTCACGCCTTCTCCGGCGAAGTTGTAATAGCGCTCCAGAACGACCTCGATACCGAACCGTTCGATCAATTGCCCCACCATGGCCTCCGCCGTCCAGCGAAAGCCGCGGTGCGGGAGCAAGGTGCGAGCGGCATGAAGATGGAACCCGGTCGAGGGATGCGACGCGAGCGCGCCTGGTCCCGGCCTCGCCACCACGTGAACTTCGTGGCCGCGTCGCGACAGTCCGCGTGCCACCTCCAAAACGTGAACCGACCCTCCCGTCGATCCAGGGAGCGTCTGGTCGCTGGCCACGTAGAGAAGCTTCACGAAGAGTCTGCGGCCCGGAGGAGTAGGAAGAAAGGACCGGTGCGGATGCGCCCGAAGAGCGCCACATCGAGTCTCATGAGCGCGGTCGCCAGAGCGAGCGGCGGGTGCGTCCAGCGGCCCACCTCGGGCCGATCCGCGGTTTGGCTTCCGCCTTCCAGTCGGGTCTCCTTTCGCTTCCGCGAACGCCCCCACAAGTGGTGCTCGACGAGGGGAAGCAAGAGATCTTCGATGAGAGCCTTCATGACCACGTTGTAGTAACGGATGCCCTCGATGCGAAAGCCACACTCGGAGACCAGGCTTCGAAGCTGATGGTAGCTCTTCAGTGCATTGACGTGATCGGATTTCCGGTCTCTCTCCGGCCGGTTGTCCACCAGTCCTCTCCGGTCGAGCCAATCGACCAGACGGTTCACTCCCCTCTGAAAGGAAGCCAGCCGAGAGCTCATCATGACGTGGGAGTAGACGAAGAAGAGGCCTCCCGGGCGAAGGATGCGGCGGGTCTCGACGAGCATGGCGCGAACGCCGCTCTCGGTCAGGTGCTCCATCACGTCCAGCGAGTAGGCCTTGTCGAAGCTCTGGGCAGCAAAAGGCAATCGCCTGATGTCCCCGCGGGTCAAATCGACGGTGGCCAAGGCCTCGGCGGCAAAATGTTCTCCCGCATCGATTCCCACCATTTGTGCGCAGCTCGCTCTCTTGAAGAAAACGATCCGACCGTTGCCGCAGCCCACGTCCACCACCCGGTCCTGGGGCGTGAGCTCAAGCATGCGAGTCATCATGTCCGTCTTGATGCGGGCGGAGAGAAAGAGTGGACGCACCGGACCGGGACGATGATGAAACTCCTCTTCGGCATACTGCGTCAAGTCGGAGAACGTCCCGGCGGGTGGGCGCAGGTCCAAGAAACCCTTTTCCTTGGAGAAAGGATAGAAAGAGCCGCAGCAAGCGCACCGGCCGCCCCCTTCCTCGAGGACGAGAGCTTGTTTCTCAATCAGCCCGTCGGGACAGTTCCACAGCGCCGGGTAATGCGCGCGGCACACCGCATGATCCGGTGTTCTCTGCCGGGCCAGAGACTCGGCGACTGCTTGGCAGGACCCGACCACATTCTCTGGGATGCTGCGGGAGGAAGCCTGCAAGCAGATCGGACAGCGAACCAGCGAGAGCAGGTACTCCGAGATCACGGCTCCTCCCGCTCACCGGAAAGATCTCCCCGGGCGGTGAGATAGCGACCCACCACCGAGAAGACGCGGGGGGGCACCTCGAACAAATGATTGTGAACCACTTCCTTCCACACCAGGCGCTGGCGATCCATGAGACCCAGGCCGAACTGCACCATGAGCGAAATATTCCAGAGAACGAAGAAACCCACCGCGGCATAGAGACCTACCCGCCGAAGACGAGGCCGCAAGGCCTGCAGAGCCATCGCACCCCAAACCGCGAAGATCACGGTGGTGGCGACGAAGCGCCGGGCACCGAAGGCCCCAGCCGTGGTCCACGAGTCCACTGCTCCCGAGATGTACACCTGAGCAAGGAAGCCCGCCAGCAGAACCAGCCCGGCGGCGAGCTCGCGCCGTAACAGGATCACCGCGCCCACCAAGAAAACCAGCAGCAGCGGAGTCCAGAACAGCAAACCGTGCTCTGGGGAGAAGAGCACGCGCAGGGCATGAGGGGAGGCCCAATGCATCTTGTTCTCCACGTGTGGTGAGGGGGCGGGACGTCCGTAGAGGACCCAGTAGACGAGAAGCTGTGGCAAGAAAACGACCCAGGCGGACGCGCCGAAGGCCACCAGCCGGGCCAGCCGGCCCGGGAGATCCCACCGGGAGAAGACCACCGCAACCAACGCGGTGATGGCGAACAACCCATCTTGCTCGCGCACCAGGGCCATGAGTCCCGCCGAAGCGCCCCAAACCGCCCAGCGACCCGCCGAGCCCGACGAGGCCCAGGGCCAGAGGGTGAAGAAAAGGGCCACCGCAAACAAAGAGGCGGCATGACTCATCCCGGGCGCGACGTACATGTAATAGGCCACCGGGGTGGCCCACCACAGGCCTACCACGGCAAGAAAAGATGCCTCCGCATCCGCGTAGCGACGCGCCAACCGATAGGAGAGCAAGAGCCCGATCGAGCCGTAGATTCCGGAAGCGAGCGTCACCGCCCATCGATAGGGAAGGGAAAGCCCGTCAGTCGTTACGCTGGCCCCGAGCGCCCGCGCCAGCAGGGCGCCGGCGTGAGTCACCAGATAGAAAGGAGTCCAGAGCAGAGCAGTGCCAATGGGGCCGAAGTTGTTCTTCAAGCCGGTCGGGGTCTCGCGGTCGAGGAAGGTTTCCTTGAAGGCGGCTCGCCCCTCCGGATCTTCCAGATAAAAGTACGTGTATTCGTTGGTGAAATCGAGATCCCGATCGATCCAGACGGAGTGGAGGTAGGAGAAATACTCCACCGCGTCCGATTCCGCGATGCGAGGAGTCACCAGCACCAGCGCGCCCAGTAAGAGGACGGCGAGCAGAAGCTCCGCTCTTTCTTTAAAGGGTCCCAAAGACTTCAAGACTGGCTGTCGCCTCACCGGCGGGCGGTGGCCTGCTCATAGAGTCCCAGGTACTTGTCCAGTGCCGATTCGGGCCGGAACTCTTCCTCGATACGGCGCAGCGTTTCCGGCGAGCTCCGCCGCGGCGCGGAAATCGTACTCAGGATCTCCCGTGCCAGGGCGACGGGGTCCCGAAGCGGAACGACTCTCACGTCTTGAGGAAAGAGCTCCTTCAACTCCGCGCCGCCCGGGTGATCGGCGGTGACCACCGGCGTTCCACAGGCGAGAGACTCGGCGGCCACAGTGGGAAAGGCTTCCAGAATGGAGGGGAGCACGAAGAGATCCGCCGCCGCATAGTACGACGGCAACTGCCGGTTCTCCACCGCTCCTAGAAATCGGATCGCCGTGCCCAAACCCAGTCTTTCCACCAGTGACTCGAGCTCGGCACGCGACTCTCCCTCACCGGCGATCCACAAACTGGCTCCCAGGCAGCGTCTACGGATCTCGGACATCGCCTCGATCAGATACCGCTGGCCGGCCAACGGGTGGAGTCTCTTGACGTTCAACAACAGCGGCCCGTTCTCGACTCCCAGAGTGCGACGCGCCTGCTCGCGCTCTTCGACCGTGAAAGGACGAAAGCCGCGGTCGACGGGCGGGTAGACGACCGACCGCCGGTCGGGCTGGATACCGAGCTCGAGCGAGCGCTCGAGGAGCCGGCGGCTGTAGTACGTTACATGGGCGGCGTGCCGGTTCATCCACAAGAACGGATCCACGGGCCGTTTGCGGCGATAGTGCCAGATCTCCGTTCCGTAGTGGGTGAGAATGAAAGGCCGCCCTCGCCAAGAAGCTACCCCGGCGCAAACCTGGTTCATGAACGTGTTGCTGTGCACGTGCACCACGTCTGCGCGGGAGATGGGTTTGGTGGCCTTGAAGGCGACCTCCACCACCGTCGCTAGATGAGAGAGACGAAGCCTTCTCGCCCAGCCACCGCTCCGCGGCCGATGAATGTAGAGAACGCTGTCGTCCCGAGGAGCTCGCTCTCGCGGTGTGAGGGCCACATAGCTCACCTCATGCCCGCGTGCCGCCAAGCCGTCACCGAGTAATCGGGGCAGAAGCGCGTTGGCGGCAAGATCGGGAGGCAAGTGCGGCGTCACCATGCAGATTCTCAAGCCCGCTCCCCCGTTGCCCACTCGTGGTGGAACTCGCGGAACGTCCTCCCTTCGACTCCCTTTTCGGCGAGGAATCGCAGTAGTGACTCCAGGTTTCTATAAAACTCTTCGACCTCCTCCACGGTTCGGTTATAGGGGCTCCCCCCGGCCATCAGCTCGCTCGAGTGGAAGATGATGTTGGCCACCGGAAGCTCCGCTTGGAGCAGATGCTCAGCCAGCCAGAGCATGTCCTCGATGCTCGAGTAGGAAGGGCGGAGCCAGATCGGACGCACCACTCCGAGCAAACGCAACAGGCGCCTAAAGGTGTAGGCGGGCGTGAAGTCGGCGTAGGCGATTTGCAGCCGCTCCGGCAGTCGGCGGTTCAAGGCGCTCGAGACGGGAATCTCCAGCAGGCGGCTCGGCCCTTGACGGGTGGGATCCTCGCTGCTCACGAAGTAGGGCGCCAGCGGCGCCCCGGCGAACGAGGGACCGCCCTTGGTGCGCTCGTTGAAGAAAGGATCCACGCTCGAGTCCACCCAATCCCCCGCCGACTCCAGAATCTCCACGTGCCAGGCGGCGAACCCATTCCGACCCGAGCGGTAGGAGACCGGACGCTCCCCGGTAACGTCGGTGACCGCCTCGGTCAAGGCATCGAGCTGGGCACGGAATCGATCGGGTGAGAGATTGAGAGGAAATTGATGATCCGCAACCGCAGGGGGCGTCGTCCACGGGTGGTGATGAGCGCCGATCTCACAACGCCCTCCCTGGGCCAGACCGCACAGAAGGGCACGGCTCTCGGGATCGGCCGCCACCTCGTAGGTCACCAAATACGTGGGTCGCACCCCGTATCGATCGCAGAGTGCCTGGAGCCGGGGGAGCTCGGCAATGTTGCGAAGCGTCAACGTTTCGCGGCCGGCGGAGCTCCATTGATCGTCCGCCTCGGTATCGACGCCCATCAACATGCGGGTCATGGGCGCCTATCTTGGTCGGAGTCTCCAAAGGCCACATGCCAACGGGAGGTGTTCCGGAAGAAAGACTTGTCCACATACCGGTCTCGAATCCGCAAGCAGAATTGCATGGGGCTTGCGATCTCGAAAAAGCCTTTGTAGCGCAGCCGGCCGGCGAGGCGTTGATCGAGAGTGAAGGTCTGGAGTCGGGCCACGCGCTTCTCGCCGCCCCACTCCACGGCGCGATCGATGAGGGCGTCCAGCACCTCCCGATCCTCCGGATGCGCAAACAAGTCGACCAGCAGACCGACTCGCACGCCACTCGGCTCGGCGGCACGAAGAACGGCGAACCCCGCGACTTCGCCGCCCCGAAGTGCCTGGAAGATATCGTAGGTCAGGTGGGGAACCCGGTGGTATTTCCATTCGAGATAGGTCGCGGTGCGTTCGGCCACCAAGTCGAATCCGGGCGCCGCCTTTTCCCACAGGCGGTCGAAGTCTCCCCCGAACGGCGTCTTCAGCTCGCGAACCTCGACATCGGTTTGAGGAGAGCCGCGGTCCGGGAAAGCCAGCCCCAGGAAGATCTTCGCGATCGGGGAGACGAGCCTTGCTGGAAGCCGCCCCAACCGGCGCGCCAGAAGCGGTGCGGGGTCGAGAATGCGGGTGTAACAAGGCACCGGCCCGACGTCCTCCCATTGCAGCTTCTGGAAGAGAGTATGGGAAGCAGGGGACAGTCCCAAGCCCAGGGATGCCTCCACGTTCTGATCCCAATACAGGAACAAGCGCGAGCCGATTCCCTTCCTTTGGATGGAGGACCGCACCATCACGTCCATGCCCCAGGAACCTCGCACGACGTGCTCTTTGACCTTGAGCCGAACCGGCATGGTGGCGTATTGGCCCAGAACTTCGCCGGCTTCCTTGGCAATCCAGATCTCTGGACCCTCCTCCGGGCAATGAGGGTTCTCCTGGTACTGCCACTGCCACCGCTCTCGGTTCAGCCGTGCCTCCTCCGCTCCAAAGATCTCGGAGTACATTCGATCGAGGGCCGCCTGATCCTCCGGACGGCGACGGTCGATGACGATTGCGTCCCGGGAGGTGTTGGCCAAAGCGTTAGGCGCGCGCATCTCGAAGCAATGGATGTTAGCACAGGGCCCGAACCCCCGCACGTAAGCCACGGCAAAGAAAAGTGATAGGGGCTAGGCTCTGCGTGAAAGGAAGGCCGGGAGGCGCTTTTCTGGCTCCTTCTGAGTTGATAAGCTCTCAGGTCATGCACTGCCTCATGGGCTGTCTGGCACTACTCACCCCACGTCTGGCCATCGTCTTGGTGTTTCTGTTCAGCAATTACCTGGGCCGCGCCTACCAAGGCCCCCTCTGGCCGGTGATCGGGTTTTTTTTCATGCCCCTGACCACGCTCGCCTACGCGTGGGCGGTTAACACCATCGGGACCGTGACCGGAATCTATTTGGTGGTCGTGGTGATTGCCGTTCTCTTGGATCTGGGGCTGATAGGCACGAGTGCCCGCTCCCGCCGGCGCCGGGAGGATTGGTAGCCGAGGCCCGCGGTGGCCAGCATTCACCCGGTGCTCATGAATTCTCGAGCACCGGAACGCCGAGGACGACCGAAACCAGGATCGAGATGATGGTGAGGGCGACACAGCCCAGAGCCACCAGCAGATGATCGCCTCTTTCGGGCAGTAGTGGGTCGAGGAACCGAGCGGAGACGTATCCGCCGGCAAATCCACCGGCGTGGGCATAATTATCGATTCCGGGAACGATCAGGCCAAAGATAAAGAGAATCACCGCGTAACTGACCGCTTGCCGGCCTATAAGGCTGCTTCCCCCCCGCCTCCCGTAAAAGACCAGAGCACCCAGGAGGCCGAAAATGGGAGCCGAGGCACCTACCGTGAAGTAGGCTCCGCGCAGAAACGGGATGGGCAAGGCCCCCAGGTAGTAACCGGCCAGGCTGCTGAGGAAG
>Ga0209619_10002119_pt1 | contig 14342 bp, 12 predicted proteins | sample Rifsed16ft3_FD_184011 | JGI IMG/M metagenome (GOLD analysis project Ga0209619, IMG submission 184011) | Soil microbial communities from Rifle, Colorado, USA - sediment 16ft 3 (version 2) | ecosystem: Environmental > Terrestrial > Deep subsurface > Rock core/Sediment | place: Rifle, Colorado... | reverse complement strand
TTTTCTTTTTTCTGCTTCAGCTCTAAAAAGGTCCGGGTGGTAATCTTATCTTTCATAAGAGGACATCCTTTGAGGCCGGGGCAAAATAGCGGGTGCCATAGTTGGTCTTTTCAATTTCAGAGACAATCAGCTCCAAATCACCTTCCTTGGCAAACAGGTTGAGTTGATTAGTATTCACTATCAATAAGGGAGTCTGAGAATAGTGGAAGAAGTACTGGTCAAAAGCCTGGGTCAACTTTTCAATATACTCCAGGCTTAAATTGGAGTTGTAGGAAGTTTTCCTTTCTTTGATTCTAGCTTGAGTCACCACTGCCGAAGCCTGCAGGTAAATCACCAGATCTGGAGAGAGAATCTCAGTCTCCATCTTCTGGGAGAGGCTCTGATAGAGGCTATATTCTCTCTGGTTCAAATTCAATCTGGCAAAGATTTCATCCCTGGCAAAGATATAATCAGCCACCTTCTTTTGAATAAACAAATCCGGCTCGGCTAATTGTTTCAGCTTTTGGTAGCGGGAGACCAGAAAAAATATCTGGGCTGAAAAGGCAAATCGAGCCGGGTTGGAGTAGAAATCTGCCAGAAAAAGATTGCCTTGAGCATCGTCTAAGAGCAGATCGGCTCCTGACTTTTCCGCCAGGAAGCGAGCCAGAGGAGTCTTACCGGATGCTAAAGCTCCTTCTACAGCGATATAGTTAAATGAGGACACCGGGTTACCTTTTCTTCGGTCTCCAAGTCAGTTAGAAGTTTTTTGAGTGGAACCCTCAAATAGGGATGCTCAAATTCCGGGGCAATCTCCAGCATCGGCAATAACACAAACTTGCGGCGGTGGATTAAAGGATGGGGGACGGTCAATTTGGGAATTGAGAAAATCAAATCATTATAGAAAAGAATGTCTAAGTCAATTTCACGATCCAGAACCTTGCCCTTGCTTTCCCGGGGCCTACCCAATCTCTGCTCAACTTCCTCCAAAAGGCTCAAAAGCCTCTGCGGAACCAGAGAAGTTCTGATTTCTGCCACCCCGTTTAAGAATAAATTGGAACTTTCCATTTCCACCGGCTCGGTCTCATACAGAGACGAGACTTTTTTTATCTCCAGACCGGGCTGGTCTTTCAGCATCCCTAGGGCTCGGGAAATATTCTCCTGGCGGTCACCTAAGTTGGAGCCAAACCCGATAAAGACTTCTGCCACTAGGTTTTTTTTCTCCTGACTTCCACTTCGATGTGGTCTAAATTGCCCGGAATAGGGGGGATTTTCTTGCGCACCCGCACTACTACCTCCTGAACCTTAAACTCAGCTAGAATCTGGTTAGCCAGCCTGACTGCGATGGTCTCCAACAGATTGAAGCGGTTCTTCTGGATGGTGTTTTCAACCAGATTATACACGGCGGTGTAGTCCACCGTATCGGCCAGATGATCACCTTCGGCCACCTTTTCCAAATCCCAAAAAAGCTCGCAGTCCACTTCAAATCTTCTGCCGGTCTGTCTTTCGGCCGCAGAGGTGCCGTGAAAGCCGTAGAAGGTCATATTATGTAATCTTATTACACCCATTTTTAACTCCGGTCTAGAACCATTTTTTTCTCTTAAAGTACACTACCATGCCGGTACCTACGGCTATCATCACCGCCCATACTACGAAATATCCCCAGCGCCAGTCAAGCTCGGGCAGGTAACGGAAGTTCATTCCATAGATCCCCACAATAAAAGTCAGAGGTATGAACAAAGTGGCGATGATGGTCAGGACTTTCATGATTTCGTTCATCCGGTAGCTCAAACTGGAAAGATAAATATCCAGCATGCCGGAGAGCAGGTCCCGAAAAGTCTCGATAGAATCTATAACCTGAATAGTATGGTCGTAAACATCTCGGAGGAAGATTTTGGTGGAGCTCTGAATCAGAGGAGAATCTGCTCTTTCCAAACTACTAATCACTTCTCTTAGGGGCCAGACCGCCTTACGTAGAAGTATCATCTCGCTTTTAAGTTGATGGAGGTTGCGCAACATGTGAGGATCTGGCCGGGCCACCAGCTCTTCTTGCAGCTCTTCGACCTTTTCACCCAACCTTTCCAGAATTACAAAATAATTGTCCACGATGCCATCAATAATAGAGTAGGCCAGATAGTCAGCCCCCATCTTGCGGATGCTCCCTTTGTCGGTTCTAATTCTCTCCCGGAGTGGATTCAAAACGTCGCCTTCTAAGCCTTCCTGAAAAGAGAGCACGAATTTCTTGGTGAGAATCAGACTAATCTGCTCGCTCTGAACCTTTTCCTGGCCAGCATCTAAGGAGAACATCTTCAAGACAATATGGAGATAAACCCCGAAGTCTTCCACTTTAGGCCGCTGGTCGGTGTTGAGTATATCCTCTAGAACCAGAGGATGTAGATCAAAGTGTCTGCCAAGCGCCTCGATTACCTCTATCTGCTGGATTCCCTCTAGATTAATCCAGGTAACGGTTGGTTTATCCTTGTACTTCAGGCAATCGGTAACCTCTCCAGCTTCAACTTCTTCGACCCGATCTTCTGCATAGTCTAGAATGCTAATCCTTACTGGTTCGGTCCTCTTTTCCCCAATATGGACCAAGGTTCCAGGCGGTAAACCAGCTTTTATCGATCTTCTCTTGATGACAGGGGACATTGAATTCTAAGAATGATATAAAGGCTAAGCCACCTTGTGTGAAGCCCGGTATTTCCTCTTCAACAGGGGCAGGTGCTCCCTGATTCTCTGAAAAGCCTCTCTAATCTTCTCCTCCGGCTGGCACAGGCTCAGCCTGACCCAGCCCTCCCCATTTTCTCCAAACCAACTCCCGGGAGTAAAGCTGACCCCGGTTTTCCTTAATACCATCCGGCAAAAGCTAGCAGAACTATATCTTCTGGGGACCTCCATCCAGATAAAGTGGGTGGCCAAAGGCTTTTTAGCCCGCCAGCCCAGATCGTGAATCTCAGTCAGCATCTGTTCTCTTCTCTTCTGATAGGTGCGGCGCAGATTCTCGGAAAAAGTATCATAACATTTCAAGGCGGCAATTCCAGCTCGGTACACGTAATCAGCCACTGGAGAATAAAAACTAAACATTATCTCCCCTAAATAGGACAGAAGCTCCTTTCCTCCCACCGCAAAAGTTAAAGGTAAACCGAAAAGATTGGAGGTAAACTGCAGGGTGTGCAGCTCCAGAACGAAGTTTTTAGCCCTTTCAATTTGCAGAAGAGAGGGGGGAGTAAAGCCTTCGTAAAAGAGCTCATTGTAGACCGCGTCATTTACTACCAAAAGATTGGTTTCTCCAGCTAAGTCTACCACGGACTGATAGAAATTTAAGTCCGCCACCGCGGTGGTGGGATTATTAGGATAATTCAGAAGCAGAAGCCGGGCCTGGCGCAGGGTCTGCTTGGACAAAGCCAGATTGGGCAAATAGTCATTCCTTTCCAAAAGGGGGAGAACCACAATTTCAGCTTCGGCCAAGCCAGCCGCGGAGCGGTAGATCGGAAAGGCCGGGTCACAGATTAAGACCTTTTCCCCTCGGTTGACCAGGCCTAGGGTGACTAAATTTATACCCTCTCTTTGCCCCGGCAGTAACAGTACCTCTTTTTTGGGGTCCAACTCAACCTGGTATCTTTTGGCGAACCAGCTGGCAAAATCTTTTTTAAGCTCTTCTTTTACTTGAGCATTAAGCCGGTACAAATCAGCCCGGGAAGTAATCCAGGCCACAATTTCGTCCCGAACTTCCTGAGCTGGGTCAATATCCGGAATGGCACTCCCCAGATCAATCAATTCTTCGGGCTTAAACTTGGCTTTCTGCCGGCCGAGCTGGCCAAAAAGATAGGGGGGGATTTTCTGCATTCGCTCGGACTGAGTGACGAATAATTTTTTCGGCATTTTTTGGCTCTTCGGAAAATGTGTTAACGCTCTATTATTTGGCTGTAAATGAGGTTCTTATTTCCTGTAGTCTTCGGACTTGCTCTGGAGTTAGGTAATCTATCTTCCCCAAACTCTTGGCCAAAAAGTAAATCTGGGCTAACTTCTCCACGGTCTCCAGCTTGAAGAAAGCGTCCCAGAGATCTTTGCCACAAGCTAAGACCCCGTGATTCTTCAAGAGGATGGTATCTGTTTTAGTTATCAGCTTTTCAATTGCCTTAGGGACTTCTGAGGTAGTAGGGGTGGCATAGCCACTTAAAGGGACTTTGTCCAGAGCTAAAACCGCTTCCGGCAGAAAGAACTCCTCCAGAGATTCTCCAGCCACAGTCAAGGCCGTGGCATAAGGGGGATGGGCGTGCACCACTGCTTTTATATCTTCTCGCATTTTATAGACCGCCAGGTGCATCTTTAGTTCTGAAGAGGGATTTAAGTACCCGGAGAGCTTTTTTCCCTGGAGATCTACCACAACCAGTTCCCTTTCAGCCAAAAACCCTTTATTCAATCCAGAAGGAGTGACCAGGATTTTTTCTTTATCCAGTTTGATGCTTATGTTCCCCTCGGCCGCTACTATGAAATTCTTCTGGTATAATAAGTTACCAGCTCGGATGAGTTCTTTCTTCAAAAATGCGTAACTTTCCTTGGGCATAACTTGTAAGCCAAATAAAAGGAGTAAAGGGAGTTGTCAAGAGAAAAGCGTCTGAATAACATGCTTTCAGGATTTCGCCGCCGAGGATTTTTCCCTGCCATCACTATTAGCACCGTCATTGCGAGCCCCGAGCTATGTCGAGGGGTGTGGCAATCCCATAAAATAGAAGAAATGTAGATCCTTTGCTTCCTTCGACTCGGCTCAGGACAAGTCGTTGGAGATGACGGAGTACTTACCTCTCCCCAGCCCTCCCCTAAGAGGGGAGGGAGCAAAAGAAAGACGTCCGAGTCAAGCTCAGACGCTACGAAAGAACTTATCTCTTCCCAGCTCTATCCTAAGATAGAGAGTACCAGAAAGAAAGTCTGGGTTACTTAAACCTCTTGGGTGATTTTCTCTCCCATTCCACCACAAGGGGGGAAGCCACAAAGACCGAAGAGTAAGAGCCGATAATCACCCCTAACATAAGAGCCAAAGCAAAATCTCTTAAGACCTCCCCACCTAAGAAGAACAGCACGGTCACCACCAAGAAAACGGTAGTGGCAGTGATGATGGTTCGGCTTAAGACTTCATTTATGGAAGTGTTGATGGTGCCGGCAAAATCCCCTTTTTTCCGGAAGAGTTTAAGATTCTCCCTAATCCGGTCAAAGACCACCACCGTGTCGGTTAATGAGTATCCCGCTAAAGTCAGAAGCGCGGTTATTACCAGAAGCGTAATCTCCCTTTGGAGAATGAACATTATCCCCAAGACTGCCAGGACATCGTGAAAGGTGGCAATGGTGGCGGCTACTCCAGAGCGAAAGTCAAATCTCAGCCAGATGTAGATTAAGATACAGATTAAAGAAATAAGCACTGCTACCCGGGCTTTGCTCTGTAAAGCCGCGCCGACCGAAGGACCCACTTCATCGACACTGTCCAGGGTAAAAGGGTTATCCGGAAAGCCCTTGGCAATCACCGAGAGGAGTTGATTGGCCACTTGGCTGCCGGTCTCAGCCGTGGCCTTGACCCGCAGGACAAAGGAATTAGGAATCTCCCTCTGCAGTTCTTGAATCACTGCATCTGGATAACCATTTTCACTCATCACTGAGCGCAGTTTGCTTATCTCAACCTTATTGGCAAAATACCCATCAATCAAAGTCCCGCCGGAAAAATCAATCCCCAATTTAGCCTGGCCGGTCAGAATAAAGATGAGGGCCACCAGGCCTAAAAGCACCAAGATTCCTGAGAGGGCAAAGGCGATATATCTCTTGCCGATGAAGTCGATATTGGTCTTTCCTAAGATATGAAACATTTTATATAAACTCTCTAAATTGAAAGGGTGGTGTATTGTTTGCGATAGTCAAAAATCATCTTGGTGATGACTAAGGCGGTAAAAAGTGAAATCGTAATTCCGGCTGAAAGAGTTACGGCAAACCCTTTAATCGGGCCGGTTCCAAACAAAAACAAAACCAGGGCAGTTATCAAGGTGGTCACGTGCGAGTCGATGATGGTCAATAAGGCTCTCTTATAGCCGGCATCAATGGAGGCCCGGACCGTCTTTCCGGTTCTTAGTTCTTCTCTGATTCTCTCAAAGATCAAGACGTTGGAATCCACCGACATCCCCATTGTTAAAATGATTCCGGCGATACCGGGTAGGGTCAAAGTGGCATGAAAGGCGGATAGTACCGCCATCAAAAACAGAACGTTCAAAAGCACGGCGAAATCGGCAATGACCCCGGAGATCCGGTAATAAACCGCAATAAAGAGGATTACCGCCAGACCCCCGATGAGGGCCGAAGTCAGACCCTTATTAATGGAGTCCTTTCCTAAAGAAGGGCCGATTATCCGGTTTTCGACAATCTTTACCGGAGCAGGCAAGGCCCCAGCCCTAAGGACAATTGAAAGATCTCGAGCAGCCTCCAAGGTCGAGACACTCCCTAATTCAATCTGACCCCGGTCTCTAATACGGGATTGAATGATAGGGGCTGATTCCACCTGATCGTCTAAGACGATGGCTAAAGGTTTGCCTACGTTGCCACCGGTTAGAGCCGAGAAAATCTGGCCTCCTTGCCGGTCTAACTGAAAATTGACCACCCAGCGGCCCAAGTTATCTCGGGTAGGCCGGGCATCGGTCAAATGCTTGCCGGTGAGCTCCACCGGGCTTTTCAAGACATAGATCCCGCGCGGATAAGAAAAGCCTCCGGAGCTGACCGGTCCAGTGCTCCAGGCTATCTGCACATCTGAAGGGATAGCAGCTTTTATTTCCGGGTCAGCCAAGTATTTTTTAACCACAGGGATATCATTGGCTTCCACTCCAAAGAGATACCCTTCCCCCAAAGGCTGTAACAGGGTGGAAAGACCGACTCCACCTTCCAGTTGAGCCAAGGTGTCAGAGCCTTTCTGGACAGTATCCCCTCCAAAAATATCTCTGAAGACGTCGGCGGTGTCTTTTTTTGGTTCAGTCGGAGCGGGCTCGGTTTTCTTCTCCTCTGGTTTCTTTTCTTGTTCAGCAGTCGAGACTCCGGCAATTTTTCTGGCAATGACCTGGTCGAGCTGGGTGAATAAATTCTTCGTATTTTCCGCAGTTTCGGTCAGCTTAAATTCCAGCTGGGCGGTCCGGCCTATTAATTCTCTGGCCCGTTCCACATCCTGCAGTCCGGCTAACTCCACTACGATTTTGTCAGTACCAGCCTTCTGAATGACCGGCTCAGTCACCCCAAACTGGTCTACCCGGTTGCGGATCACTTCCAAAGCCCTATCTACCGCATCACCGGCTTCCTCAGCCGAAAGTTTGGATTTATCTACCTCCATCAAAACATACATTCCCCCCTTTAAGTCCAGGCCTAATTTGATGGCGGCTTTCTGCAGCTTGGTTAAACCAGCCGGGTCTGCTTCACCTTTCTGTTGCAAAGCCTCCGGGCTCATACTCCACAGCCGGAAGCTGGGGTACAAATACCAGAAGGAGGCCAAAACCAAAACAATCACCAAGACCGTCAGCCAGGCTTGAGATTTTCGCATCTTAGTTAGCTACCTAATTTCTTTGCATTCATAAAAAACACAAATTTTAGTATAACCAACTTTTGGGAATTGTCAATCGAAATTCTACAGGGTCTCGGAGAAAATTTCGGTGACCTGAGAAATAGTCTCCGGACGGGCTAAGATAAAAACGGTATCATTGGCCCGGAGCCGGTCTGCTTGGGAAGGCGTTAAAACCTCCTCTCCCACAGGACTAAACAGATTCCCGACCCCGGGGGCAGGTGAAGTTCTTCTGGTTTCAGGTCTGTCCAACGGCAGTTTTCTCCTAAATTGAACTGCAGGATTTCTACATCCAGATGGGAAGCCAGAGGAAGGGGAATCCGGGGGATTTTGGGCTCCGGCTCTTGGGCCAATCCAAGTTTCTGCGCCACCCAAGAGACCGTGGTTCCCTGAATTAAGGAGGACGTCAAAACCACGAAAAAGACGATGTTGAAGATGTCGTGACTTTTGTCTACCCCGGCTAAGAGAGGATAGGTAGCTAAAATAATGGGGACAGCGCCTCTCAATCCCACCCAGGAAATCAAATTCAGCGCCGACGGTTTGAGTCTGGACCAAGACAGGGAAAGATATACTGCCAGTGGCCGAGCCACTAAAATCAAGAAACCAGAAATTGCCAGACCGGGCAGAATTACCCCGGCTAAATCGTAAGGAAAGACCAAAAGGCCTAAAGTGACGAACATTACTATCTGAGCCATCCAAGCTATGCCGTCGTGGAATCTGACCAGAGTGGTTTTGAACTGAATTTCAGCATTGCCTATGACCAGGGCGGTGACATAGACCGCCAAGAAGCCGCTCCCCCCGATTAAGGCAGTCAACCCATAGCTAAAAAAAGCTGCTGCGGTGGAGAAGACCGGAAACAGGCCCGCAGAAGGGAGAGAAATGGCAGAGAGTAGTCTAGCTAAGAGCTTTCCCAAGAGAAAACCTAACAAAAATCCTATTCCCATCTGCCAGAAAAAGTTTAGAACTACATTTAGGATGGCGCCGCCGCCGTTCTGCAGAAGCTGAATGGTCGAGATGGTCAAAAAGACCGCCATAGGGTCGTTGCTGCCGGATTCCAGCTCCAACAAGGAGGACAAATCTTTTCGCAACCGCACCTTCTTATCCCTAAGAATAGAAAAAACTGCGGCCGCATCGGTGGAAGAGATGATTGCCCCTATCAGAATTCCTTGTAGAAACGAGAATTTTAATATCCAGACACAGAAAAGACCGGCACTGATGGCGGTCAGAAGCACTCCCGCTGTTGACAAGGTAAGCGCCGGCCCCACAGCCGGTCGGACCAGCTTCCAGTCTGTATCCATTCCCCCAGAGAAAAGAATCAATACTAAAGAGGCCACCCCAATCAACTGGGCCAAAAGCGGGTCGTCAAAATATATGCCCCCCGGTCCTTCACTCCCGGCTAACATTCCTAAGACTAAAAATAAAACCAAGGCCGGAACGCCAAAGCGGCTGGATATTTTGCTGGACAAGACTCCCAGCAATAAAAGCAGGCCGGCCAGGAATAGAAGCTGCTCAACGCTCAGCATACTTCCAAGATAGACGTGCACGTAAACTTGTAAAGGCTTTAGGCTTGACAGCCACTCTTTTTTACCTATGATGTAAACCGAATGGAAGGTGAATATATGTCCAGGAATCCGGTCAGAATGGTGCTACTTGCCCTTCTGGTGACAGCCGGCATGAACCCTAACCTATTGGCCCAAACTCGCACTTTTTTCCTCCCTAACGGAATGCAGGTGATCTTAAAGGAGAACCACAACCTGCCGGTGATTTCTTCGGTGGTGATTGTCAAAGCCGGAGGGAAGTACGAAAATGACCAAATCAATGGGGTCAGCCATCTCTTAGAGCATCTGCTCTTTGACGGCACCAAGACCAGAACCAGGGAAGAGATTACCGAAGGGATAAAAAGTAAAGGGGGATATATCAATGCCTTTACCAGAAAGGAGATGACCGGCTACATCCTTCTGATGCCCAGTACGTCCTTTGAGTACGGCTTAGAGATCCAGGCCGATATGCTTTTCAATTCCATTTTCCCGGAAACTGAGATTCCCAAAGAAAGAAAAGTGGTCATAGAAGAGATTCAAAAGGATAATGACAATATCGATTATATCGTAGAGAGATTTTTCGATTCGACCGCCTTTGCCTTCACGCCCTATGCCATTCCAGTTCTGGGCAATAAAGAGAGTGTCTCCTGGGTGCCGGTGGAAAAGATAAAGGCCTACTACCATCAATATTATGTTCCCAATAATATGACCATTCTGGTGATGGGGGATTTTGATTCAGAGACGATGCGGGAACTGCTCTTAAAGCACTTCGGAAAGTTTTCGGTAGATAATCTGCCTGACGAATCCAAATTCTACTTTTATTTTCCAGGACAGCCCAAACTTGAAGTTAAACAAACCCCTCAAGCCAAGAGCACTTATTTGAATTTAGCCTTTCCAGCCCCGGTTTTCACTGAATCTGAATATTATCCCTTTGAAATCTTAGCCGAGATACTAAATTCACAGGAAGCTTCCCCTCTCTCCATCTTAACCGAAGGCAAAGATCCCTTAGCCATCAGCGTCTCGGCTTACCTGGATGTAAAAAAGGAATTTTCCACCCTGAATTTTTCAATCGTGGCAGACTCAGCCGAAAAGGTGCAGAGGATTCTGTCCACAACCTTAGAGGTCCTAAAGAGTCTAAAGCAAATAAAATTCAGCAGAGCAGACCTAGATAGAGTAATCATCCCCAAGAAGACCAGTGAATATCTGTTGGCCGAGAGGCCCCATTACTATTGGATGATGAAGGCCCCTGTTCTGGCATTGGCTGGCTGGGAATTTATGGAAACCGAATTTGACAAGCTCTCGGAGGTAAAGCCAAAAGATTTACAAAAAGTGGCTGGTAAATATTTCTCTGACCCGGTTTATGTCGGAACCGTGGTCATGCCTCCCTCAGATAAAGAGCTTAGTTTCACGAATGTCTCCCAGGCAAAGCAGGTTGAGGAAAAGGAGGTCTCCTATTTGAGAAAAACTCTCTCTAACGGGCTAACCGTTTTAATCAAAAGCAATCCGGCTTCAAAAGTCTTCGCCCTGAATATTTTGGGAAAAGACCGGGCTTCCTCAGAGCCGGAAGGAAAAGAGGGAATCGCTGATTTTACCAATCGGATGCTTTTGCAAGGGACCAAGTCTAAATCAGCTGAGCAGATTGAAAGAGAGCTGCAGTCAATCGGGGCCGAGCTGCAAGTGGTGGATAATCCGTTTATCCCCTATGACGACAGGTATCTTTCCCCTCAGTTCACCTATTTCAGATTTGAAAGCATTGATGAATTTGCTACTAAGTCTTTAGAACTAATCTCTGATTTGCTTGCCAATTCTACCTTTCCGGCCGAGAAAATAGAAGAGACTAGAAAGGAAATTTTAGCGTTACTGAAAAAGGACCAGAATTCTCCCTCCAAAAACTGTGGTCAGTTATTCTATCAGACTCTTTTTAGGCAGCATCCTTATCACCAGCCTTTGTCCGGGAGGATTGAGTCAGTCTCCTCTATTACCAGAGAAGACTTGCAACAGTTTTACCTCAAATTCTATGCTCCCTCTAACTTGGTCATAGCTGTGGCTACTGGCCTGCCGGCTGAAGAAGTATTTACAATCTTGGAAAAGAAATTCTCTAAACTCTCGGGCTCTAAGTCAGAAGCCAAGGATCAGCCTCTACCTTCAGGACCAAAAGGGATCCAGACCGCTGAAAAAAAAGTGGAATCCCAGCAGCTCTATCTTTATCTGGGAAATCTTTTGCCAAATCTAACTGACTCCCAGAAGGTAATAGCAGAAGTTGCCAATGCCATCTTGGCCAGCCGGCTGGGCCTGAACTTAAGGGAAAAACAGGGGCTGGCCTATTCAGTCTCTTCGGCTGTGAGGTGGGATAAAAAATTTGGTTGGTTCTACAGTTACATAGGCACTTCCCCCCAGAATTTTGAGGTGGCCCGAGATGGAATTCTAAATGAAATCAAAAAACTAAAAAAGGAAGAAGTGTCAACCGAAGAGCTGGAAAAAGCCCGCCAGGATTTGTCCGGCTCAATTCTGATGTCCAGGCTCTCCTCGGTCAATCAAGCCTTTTACATGTCGGTCAATGAATACTTAGGATCGGGCTACCAAAGAGATACCGAATTTCTGGCTTTGTTGCCTGAAGTTACCACCCAGGATGTAAAATCTGCCTGGCAGAGTTGGTTTGACTTAGACAATTATGTTTTGGCCACGGCTGGTAAGAGGTAAATATTTTTCTGCGTCAGACTTACTAAACAAGCAAGTCAGCCTCAAAAAGCCAGAGACCGAGAACCACGGTACCCAAATGAGTTTGACAAAGTTTCCGGAGGAGAGTATAATCACTTCTGATGTAGTTGCACTCTTTTAAAGATTCTGGGGGTGTAGCTCAGTGGTAGAGCATCTGCCTTTTAAGCAGGAGGTCGAAGGTTCGATCCCTTCCACCCTCAGTTTCTAAAAGAAAAATAACTTTTTGGGGGAATGCTAGATTGCAGAGTGGTCATTTATACTTGGGCCGGATTGCTGGAGGTAAACTTTGGTTTTAATTTGACGAAACAAAAAGAGTGAGGAAAACTCTCTTTTTACTGTTTGTACTCTTGGTAACCACAGCCAGGGGAGAAAAATCTCAGATTCAAGTCCTTCAAAAAGGGGAGCGGTTTGAGATTTCCGGCCGGGTCACGGCTTTCGGCCAGAACCAGGAAATATTTTTGCCGGGGGTGACGGTTTACCTGTTCAGCCAGGAGAGACTGAAAGATTCTACTGCTCTAGGCTCCAACGGACTCTTTTCATTCCAGAAGCTGGAACCGGGAGAATACGACTTAGCCTTCTCTGGCAGTCATTATTTTCCCCAGAGAATCTGTCAAATCCAGGCTGACTCCACCCAGAAGGTCTATCCTTCTTTGGAACTGCAGAACTTAGAAGAAAAATACCCGGATTCAACCTGGAGGCTGGGAAGATATCTGTACGTTACTTTTAAGTCCACCCTGACTGAAGGCCAGATCATCCGGCGGCTGACCTTAGATTATGATTTAGAAATTCTCCCCTTCAATAATAACAGCACCTTGCAGCCTTTACTGCGCTATAATGGAGAAACGCTTTTCAAGGCTACGGTTCTACTTCCGGACAAAACAGAGGAATTAGTCTGGGCTGACCGGCTGATTTTAGACCCTTACGTATACCGGCTGGACCCGGACTTGCTTCTGCCATTTCCGCCAGCGATGAAGACGAACCAGAGACCGAAAGCCGGTAAGAAGTAGTCCTTTACCCAACAGATTTTATTTCAATTGCACAATAGTAAGGATTTCCCTCCGCCCAGATTCTACCAGCGGCACAAACTTCTGATACCACTCTTTCCACCTCTTGTCTCCTAGATTAGCTTTCAGAGCCCTCTGATATTCGGCTAAGTCTTTGAAGCTGCTTTCCATTATCAGAGTGTAGAAATCTCCGCTAAAATCGGTCAGAAATCTCTGGGGAACATAGCCCCCTTTCTTCAAAAGGGGTAGACCAGCTTTCAGAACTACCTGGGCTGGTCTGGCTTTGCCGAACTTAAGTTGAAAGATATCCCGCACTAAAATCATTTCTCCTCCTTAGGGTAAGTTGAGTTAACGGTTAATTATTTCTGCGAATTTAATCGGTTTTCCGAGTGCAGACAAGCATTTTAAGCAAAGAAGAAGGGAGACCGGCTTGGTCTCCCTTCCTTTGGTTTCACAGGCTCACTGGTTCTAAGGCAGACAGCACACTCCGATAGACAGTGCATTCCAGGGCCCACCCGGCTTGTTGAAAATATAGTTTACTCCCCGAATGGCATCGGCCAAGGTTACGGTGCCAGAGCCGTTCCAGTCTCCCCGGCAGAGCAGGCCAGACAGCCAGCAGGTAGGCAGAGGAAGACAGACCGGTTTGTTAAAGACGTAGTTGACAATGCTGATTACATCTGCCAAGGTCAGGTTTGTGCTGGCATTGGCGTCTCCCGGAATGGCCTCGCATAGTGCAACACCCTCCTGATAGCGGACAATCCTGCCAGAATCGCCAACCACCCAACCAGATAGAGAATTATTTCCCTGTTGGACTAAGGAGATGTCCTGTAGAACAGAGGAGAGAGACTCCCGTAATTCCCAGGTGACTCCGGTGTCTGTGCTCACAAACGTTGATCTTCCCCGCAAAAGCCAGAAGCGGTTCCCTTCTGCCAACAGGGCCCGGATGTGTCCTCCGCTGCCAGGCGTGGTTAAGGATTGCCAGATCTGTCCGCCATTAGTAGAGCGAGCCAGAGAAAAGATTCCGCCAGCTAAGCCAACCGAATTCTGGTTGAAGTCGAGCGCCACTATATTCTGGACGCTGGAGAGATTGACAAAGCTCCAGTTATTCCCTCCATCTGAGGAAGAAAAGGCTCTGGACTGATTGGTTCCGAACCAGCCGTGCAGAGAATCTATCCAGCTGACTGAGGAGTAGTAGCTGTATTCTCCCTCCTGCGCTACAGGAGGGGTGGAAATCGAATTCCAGGTGTTGCCGCCGTCTGTGGTCTTCAGTACTACCCAGAACCCTCCTACTGGGTCTCCCACTGCGGTACCGCGGGCAGGAGTAGACATAGTTATGTTGTTTACAAATCCATTTGCCTGTTCGAATACGTTACTCCAGGAGCCACCTGCGTCAGTTGTTCTGTAGATATAGGTCGTGGGAGGACTGGATTTGTACCCGGCCGCCAGGCAGATGTCAGCTGAAATCGGCTCGATCTCATGGAAGTGAATCTCTTCTAGCCCAGCTCCGACATTTTGCCACTCTGCTCC
>Ga0209619_10002116_pt1 | contig 14356 bp, 11 predicted proteins | sample Rifsed16ft3_FD_184011 | JGI IMG/M metagenome (GOLD analysis project Ga0209619, IMG submission 184011) | Soil microbial communities from Rifle, Colorado, USA - sediment 16ft 3 (version 2) | ecosystem: Environmental > Terrestrial > Deep subsurface > Rock core/Sediment | place: Rifle, Colorado... | reverse complement strand
CTCGACCTCATGCTGCCCAAGAAGAACGGCCTGCAAGTCGCGGCGGAGTTGCGGCGCGAAGGGCGTCGCACGCCAATCCTCATGCTCACCGCGCGCGATTCCACCGAGGACGTGGTCCGGGGGCTCGACGCCGGAGCGGACGATTACCTCAGCAAGCCCTTCAAGTTCGACGAGCTGCTGGCCCGGCTCCGGGCCCTGACGCGCCGCGGCGGGGCCGCGCGCCTGGACCGGTTGACCTACGGAGCGCTGGACCTGGACCGCCTGCGGCACAAGGCGCGCGCCGGTGGGAATCTGCTCGACCTCACGCCGCGGGAGTTCCAGCTGCTGGAGCACTTCATGCTGCACCCGGAAGAGGTGATCCGGCGCACGGAGCTGCTGGAGAAGGTGTGGGACATGCATTTCGACCCGGAGAGCAACGTGGTGGACGTCCACGTGGGCAACCTGCGGCGGAAGCTGCGGGAAGCCGGCTGCGACGGGTTGATCCAAACGGTGCGGGGGGTGGGGTTCTGCCTCAAGAGTGCTGAGGCCGTAGAAGCTTGAGCCATTCGTTGCGCCGCGCCCTCGCGGTGCGGTTCTCGCTGACCATCTTCGCGGCGCTGCTGCTGATCGCGCTCTGGGCCTTCCTGGGCACGCGGCGCACGCTGCGAACCGCGCTCGACAACGGACTGATGAGCGCGCTCAATCTGGAGCGCGACGTCCTCGCGTCCGGCGGCACGGTGGCCGCCCACGCGGGCCCAACCGATTTCGGCGACTTCGTGCACAACGTGAACCGGTTCGTGGTGGTGCGCGACGCCCGGGGCAACGTCCTGGACATGAACACCGCCCTGGCCGGCGACCTCCCGATTGACTCGGCGAGCTTCGCGGTCGCCCGCGACGGCGGCATCGTGTGGGTCACCACACCATGGGGGGACGAGCGGGTGCGCAGCGTGTATGCGCCGGCGCCCGCCAACAGCCCATCCGGCATGCGCGTGATGCAGGTAGCTGCCTCGCTGCACCCGCTGGCTCAGGAGAATCGCGAGGTCCTGTTCTTGCTCCTCGGGACCGTGCTCCTGGGCACCGTGGCGACGGCGTTCGGCGCCGTCTGGCTGGCCGGCTCCGCGGTGCAGCCGGTCACGGAGATCACCGAGCAGGCGGAGGCGATCGAGCCCGGCGTGTGGGGGCAACGGATCACGGCGCACGCCGACGTGGCCGAGTTCCAGGGGTTGGTGAGGGTCTTGAACTCCACGCTGGAGCGGCTGGAGGGAGCCTATCAGACACAGCGCCGGATCATCGCGGACGTGGCGCACGACCTCCGGACGCCGATCACGGCCGTGCGAGGGGAAATCGAGATCTCGCTGCGCAGCCAGCGCACGCCGGAGCAGTACCGCGCCACGCTGGCGAGCGTCCTCGAGGGAGTGGACCATCTGAGCGCCATCAATGAGGCGCTCATCCTGTTGGCCCGCATCGAGGCCGGCGAGCTGGCGCCGCACCCGGAGCCGGTGGACCTGGCCACGCTGGCGGCCTCGGCGGTGCAGCGGGTTCACCCCCGCGCCGGGGGCCGCGCGCTCAGGTTCCAGCGCCCCGGGGGCGGCAGTGTCACGGCCTTCGCCGACCCGGGGATGATCGGCGTGCTGCTGGATCAGCTCCTGGACAACGCCGTACGTCACACCCCGCCGGACACCCGGGTCGAAGCGATCGTGACGACCAACGGGGGCAACGTATCGGTCGCCGTGCGCGACAACGGCCCCGGGATTGCCGAAGAGGTGCTGCCCCACCTGTTCGAGCGGTTCTACCGCGCCGACCCGGCCCGCTCGCGCACCGCGGGGCCGGGCCTCGGCCTCACCGTCGCCGCCGCCATCGCCCAGGCGCACCACGGCGCCATTCGCGCGGCCAATCTCCCGACCGGCGGCCTCGAAGTCACGGTGGTTCTCCCCTCCGACCGCACCACCGGCTGAGCGGAGCTTCACGGCCCGTTCGCCCCGCCTTCATCCGGCGGCGGCAATCTTGCGCCTGATACGTGCAGCCTGCGAGGCACCTCATGAGCGCAAACGTCGGGGCCGTGGACGCCAGGATCCGCTGGGCACTCGCCCTGGTCTGCTTCGCCGTGGCGACCGTGTTCAACGCGCCGCCCATCATCGCCCTGCTCGGGGCGCTCGTGGCGCTCGTCCTGGCGGGAACCGCGCTCACGCACGTCTGTCCACTGTGGCGGATTCTCCACATCGACACCTCCCGGCGGAACGTGGACACCTCCCGGCAGAACGTCCCGGCGCCGCGCAGCTGACCTTCCCGTCTCGCGGCGCTGCTCACCGCATCAGCCCGGTCCGCACCACGCGCGCGCCATCCCAGCGGCCGGGGCCGGCCGGGGTACCTTGTTCGGCGCAACTCCCGCATCTTTACTGAGGGAACGTGGGACCGGCAGCTCAAGTCCACGGTGTGGACCGTGGGGTTCACCACGGCGTTCTAACGAAAGGGGTCACGCATGGTCGGTCGGGTCGCGGGCGGAACGGTGGTCGCGTTGGTGGCGCTCGCCGGGGCGGCGCGGGCGCAGGTGAAACCTGAGGCGCTGCCGCCGGGCGTCACGGCGCAAATGGTCAGGGAGGGCGAGACCCTCTTCAAGGGCGCGGGGCTGTGTTCGGCCTGCCACGGCCAGGACGGCAAGGGCATCCCCAACCTGGGAACCAACCTGGCTGACGCCCAATGGGTCCAGAGCAAAGGCAGCTACGACGAGATCGTCAGGCAGATCACCACCGGCGTCGCCGCCGATAAGTCCACCACCGGCGTCGTGATGCCGCCCAAAGGCGGGACCAGCATCACGGACGCCCAGGTCAAGGCGATCGCGGCGTATGTGTGGAGCCTGAGTCACCCGCCGAAGAAGTGAGACGTAAGAAGTGAGACGTGAGAGGATGCTTCTTCTCACATCTCACTTCTGACTTCTCGCCGGCTTCAGCGCCCCGGCCGCCGCATGCGCATGGGGCGCATGCGCATCGGCATTGGCCCCATCCGTCCCGGCCGGTCCATCCGCTGCTGCATCCGCATGCGGCCGGCGTCCGCCCAGCCCGCCACCCGCCCACGCTGCTCCGCCGTGAGCGCGGCCTTTGCCTGAGCCGCCGCGACCAGCTGCGCGACGCGCGCGCCCTGCATGGCTTGCATCGCGGCCTGCGCGTGGGTCCGGACCTGGTTCACATCCGGCGTGGCCTGCTTCCACAGCTCCGCCAACTGATCCCAGTGGGTCTTCGCCTCGGTGCTCGCCTTGTCGCTCGCCTGCTTAGCTTCCTGCGCCAGCGCCTCCAGGCGTGACACCTGTTCCGGCGTAAGCCCCAAGGCCTCGCGGCGGTCCACCAGATGCTGCGGCGCGTACACGCCCTCGGGCAGCCCCGGGCCCATCAAACCCTGGGCGCGAGGTCCCATCCCCATGGGGCCCGGCTGGGGCGGTGCCGGCGGCTGCGGCTGTTGCGCCACCACCGGCCCGGCCAGCAGCGCCAGGGCCAGGGACATCGTCCATTTCCTCGTCATCAATCCCTCCACCAGTTACCGTTTCGCATCAAGCCATCCGATACCAATAGACGATCAGACGACCCCGGTGTTAGCCCCGGCGCTGACCTGAGCGTGCTGGGGCCTGTGGGCGCCGCGGGCACTCAGGCGCTGGCCGCCGCTTCGCTGGCCGCCTGGATCACGGGCGTGTGGCTCGTGGGACGGTGGGTTCAATCGCTCAGCCGGCTAGCGCGGGAGCCGCACTGAGAGCCCGGCCCCCCCGAACCAATCGCTCGCGCCAGCGCCGGCGATCCCCCGCCCGACGCTCACGTCCAGCTGCAGGTTGTCACGGACGAGAACGGTGAATCCGCCGTCTATGTGGTGGGCGGCATCGCCGTCGTCGGCCGGCAGGCTGCCGAACATCTCGCCGAACGTCCCCACGCGGTCCGAGAGGGTCACGCCGAACGACAGGGTGTAGGTGAGATCCACCAGCGTAGTGCGACCGCCGCGCCCATCGTCGGTCGTGGTCCACGAGGATCCCAGGTTAGACCCCACCGACACGCGATCGCTGAGCGGGCGGCTCACCGTCAGCAGGAGGGACGGATCCACCCAACCGCTGGTCACGCCATCGGCCCCTGTGGGCACCGTCACCGCCCCGATCACCGCGACGTCCGGTAGCCAGCCCCGTGCCGCCGCCAGCCGGTACTTGAAGCCCAGCTCCAGGTCCCCCAACCCCTCTGCGCCTCCCAGGGCACCCTGATTGGTGAGCTGGAATCCCGCGAATCCCACCCGCGCCTCGAGCGCGCCCAAGACGCCTACCCGGGCCAGCAGGCCAGGTACGGTGTGGGTGTGGAGCGACGTGCCCGCGGCCTCCATGGTCTCCAGCGCCCAGCCCACCTCGAGCTGGGCGTAGCCACGGGGCACAATGCTGGTGGACTCCGTCTTGTCGGGGCGGTCGGTCACGAGCGGGCCGAGACTCAGGGTGTCGGCCTGCGCGCGAAGCACGGCCGGGGCAACGAGCAACAGGGCCAGCGTAAAAAGGAGGGGCATGGCCACGAAAAGGTAAACGAAAACCCCGGGCTCGCGCCCGGGGTTCTCTCTGCCGTTCTGTCGTTCTGCCGCCCCTGCGGCCTCTCCGGCCGGCGGAGGGGACGGAGGGTTGGGCTTAGACGTCGTAGTACAAGAAGAACTCGTACGGATGCGGCCGGAGCTGCACCGGCTCCACTTCTTTGTTCCGCTTGTACCAGGTCCAGGTCCGGATGAGGTCCTCGCTGAACACGCCGCCCTCGAGGAGGAACCCGTGGTCGTGCTCCAGCGCGTCCAGCACCTCGGTCAGCGATCCCGGCGTGTTCTTCACCAGGATCCGCTCCGCCGCGTCCAACTCATAGAGGTCCTTGTCAATCGGCGCGGGCGGCTCGATCCGGTTCTTGACGCCGTCCAGGCCGGCCATGAGCAGGGCCGCGAATGTGAGGTACGGGTTGCACGACGGATCCGGGGCCCGGAATTCGATCCGCTTGGACTTGGCCGACTTCGAGTACACCGGAATCCGGCAGATCGCGCTTCGGTTGCGCTGCGAGTAGATGAGGTTGATCGGCGCTTCGTACCCGGGCACCAGCCGGCGATACGAGTTGGTGGTGGGCGCCGCGAACGCCAGCAACGCGGGGGCGTGCTTGATCAGCCCGCCGATATAGTGCCGCGCGGTTTCCGAAATCAGGCCGTAGCCGTCAGCCGAGTAGAACAGGTTCTGATCGCCCTTCCACAGGCTTTGGTGCACGTGCATCCCGGAGCCGTTGTCGCCGAACAGCGGCTTGGGCATGAACGTCGCGGTGTAGCCGTGCTGGTCGCACACGTTCTTGACGATGTACTTGTACATCATGGTCTGGTCGGCCATGCGCACCAGTGTGCCGAAGCGCATGTCGATCTCGGTCTGGCCCGCCGTGCCGACCTCGTGGTGATGGACCTCGACGTCGATGCCCGCGGCTTCCAGCGCCAGCGTGATCTTGGACCGCAGGTCTTGCAGCTTGTCCACCGGCGGCACCGGGAAGTAGCCCTCTTTGTGCCGCGGCCGGTGCCCCATGTTGGGCTGCCCGCCGTTGCTCCCCGAGTTCCAGATGCCCTCTTCCGAGTCGATGTGGTAGTAGCCCTCGTGCGCGTTCTGGTCGAACCGCACCGAGTTGAAGATGTAGAACTCCGCCTCGGGACCCCAGTACGACGTCGTCGCGATGCCGCTCTTCACCAGGTACTCCTCCGCCTTGTACGCCACGTAGCGCGGGTCGCGGGAGTAGCGGTGGCCGGTGACCGGGTCCACCACGTCGCACACCAGCGCCATGGTGGGGACCTTGAGGCACGGATCCACGAACGCCGACGCCGCGTCCGGCATCAGGAGCATGTCGCTCTCGTTGATGGCCTGGAATCCGCGTATGCTGGATCCGTCGAAGCCCAATCCGTCGCTGAAGATGTCCGCCTGCAGCTCCTTGATGGGCATCGAGAAGTGCTGCCACTGGCCGGGGAGGTCGCAAAACCGCACGTCCAACATCTGCACGCCCGCGTCACGGGCTTTGCGAATGACGTCGTCCGGGGACACGGCCGGCGTGGCGGCCGACTTGAGGGCTGACGAGGGCATCGTCGCGGTCATCTTGAGGGTCCTCCCGAGGCTCGTGGTCTCAAAGGCGACAGGGCCGGTTCACCGCTGTCCGGTGAATCGGCCCCGCCAAAGACGTGCGCGTTCAGTGTGAGCACGGGGTAGCGTAAGCCCCGGTACTCTCGGTGTCAAGAGATATCCATCAGATGTGCAGCCCTAGGGATTTCCGTTACCCGAAGAAATGCCGAAATGTGGCAGGAGTGGCTGCAGCGGAATGCAAAAACCGCAGGAGCCGTATGGCACCGGTGCACTACCCTGCATGTCCGCCGCCAGCCAGGATTCGCTGCCGCTGCCCCGGCGAGACCATGTCTCGAGCAATGACGTCTCGCACGATCCGCGCGAGAAAGGCGTAGCCGCGCGGATCCGCGGCCAGCCAGCGCTGCCATTCGAGCTCGTCCAGCGCGCGGTGCAGCGCTTCCCCCGTGAGCCCCACCCCGCGGCCGATCTGGTCGGCCGACACTCGCTCCCCCAGCACCGCAGCCGCGCTCAGCGCCCGCTGCGCCGGCTCGCTCAAGCGACGGAATCCCACCCGAAGCGCGGCGACCACGGCGCCGGGCAGCTCGCCCGGAAGCGTCTGGGACAGGGTGTGGAACGGTCGCGGCCAGGCCCCGCTCACCGTGCCGAGGTCCAGCCCCACGGCGATGGCGTGCAACAGTTCCACCGCCAGCAGCGGCAGCCCGGCGGAGTCGGCCGCCACGCGCCGCGCCACCCGATCCAGCTCCGGATCGGCGTACGCGGGTAGCGCCCACCGGGCCAGCTCGCGCACCTCGGAGGCTTCGAGCGGCGAGAGCGACACGGTCGTGCCTTCAACATCCCGGCCGATACGCGACCAGAGGGTATCCAGCTCGGGCCGGGTTCCGTGCGGTTGGGCCGTGAGCACCAGGAAGACGGGATGGCCGGCCAGGTCACGCGCGACACCGGCCAGTGCTTCCAGCGACTCGGCGTCGAGCTCATCTGCGGCGTCCGCCGCCAGGACGACGGGCCGCTCCTCGGCCACGGCCCGGACCACCTCGCTCAGCGCCCGACCCAACGGCTGGGGTTGGACGCCCCGCACCTGGGCCGCAAACCGGTCAGCCCACTCCGGCAGCTCGGCCGCGAACGTGGCCAGCGCTGCCGGCTGGGCGCCGGTGACCGCCGGCGCCTCGAGCAGCCCGCCGCGGGCCAGACCTAGGACACCGCTGTTGGGCTGCTCGAGGTCCGCTGCGACCGCCGCGACCGCCGCGACCGCGGCCCCATCCAGCCTCGCCCGGCTCAAGACTTCGTCCAGGAGTCGGGTCTTGCCGAGGCCGGGATCGCCGGCGATGACCGCGAGGCCCACATGTCTCTGGGACCTCACTCCCTCCCACACGTCGAGCAGCTGTTTGAGCTGGCTCGCCCTGCCGATCAGCGGGGCGCGCCGCGATTGCGCACCGGTCGTCTGCCCGCGCGTCAGGTACTCGGGTACCCGCCACGTCCGCTCGCGCCGCACCCGCTCGGCCAGGGCGCCCAACTCGGCCGTGGGCTCTGCCGCCGCGGTCTCGCGCAGGCGGGTCACGAACGCGTCGTAGCGCGACAGCGCACCTGCTCGGTCACCGGCCAGCGTGAGCGCCCGCATGGTGGTCCGCAGGGCCGGTCCGGAAAGCGAATCCAGCTCCAGCGCCCGCAGGCCCAACTCGGTGGCGGCCGCCACGCCGCCCGCCTGCAGCCGCTCCTCCGCGTGCCGGATCACCGCCTCCACCGAACGCTGGCGCCAGACCAGCCGCTCGGCGGCGAGCCAGTCCTCGAAGCCGGAGGCATCAGGCACGCTAAACCCCTCCAGGAACTCTCCCGCGACCAAGCCGGCGGCCGCGGCCCACTGGTTCTGCGCCGCGAGCTCGGCGAACCGGTCCACGTCCAGCGTCACCGCTTCGGGCACCAGGCGGATCTGATCGCCGGCGGTATCTACCGCCACTTCACCCACCGAGCGGCGCAGCACGCGGATGGCTTCGCGCAGCGAGTGCCGCGCGGCCTGCTCCGCCTTGTCGGCCCACAAGAGACCGATCAGGTGATCGCGGGCCCGAGCCCGCTTGGGCGACCGCGCGAGATAGATGAGCAACGCGAGGTTCTTCCGCCACAACAGCTCGGCGGGCGCCGGCTCACCGTCCACCAGCACCTCCACGGGCCCGAGCGTGCGACAGGCGATCATCGGCCGCCCGGGCACGACAGCTGGGCCGCTCGCCGTCGCGCGGAGTCGGCGCGCGCACGGAAGACCGGTGCCCCCCGGCTCCAGGCGTTCGCAGCGCGAACGTACGCCAGGCAAACCTCTTGGTCGCGGACTCCAGCCGCGTCGAGCGTCGTCGCGAGCCGCCACCGAGCCAGGGTTCGCAGCGACCAGTCTACGTCGGCGGCCTGCGGGGCACCGCTCAAAGACCCCTCAATGTGCGAGTGCTCGGCCCAGCGGAGATCCTGGCGTGCGGCTTCCGGGTTCCCCAACCGTGCGAACCAGTCGGCCCGTCCAAGGTGAGCCAGCGCGCGCAGGACGGGGCTCGAGAACCGCGCGGCCGGATCGGCGACCAGCGGTCCCGTCCGGTCGAGTGCTTCGCGCCAGCGCTCCAGCCGAGCCAGCGCAACGCCTTCGAGCAGGGCACGCGCATCCGCGGCGGCCTCGTCGCCGACCAGCTCCTGCTCGGCCGGCACGCGCCACGCGGGCACACCCTCCGGATCCAGGGAGGCCAACGCCCCCAGGTACTGAGCCGTGAACCGCGCCAGCTCAGGTTCGGGAAACCGCGACAACAGCTCGTCCAGCCGGGCCCGGGCGGCGTCGGGCTGGCCCAGCGCCACATAGCCGAAGGCCTGCGCCAGGAGCCCGCTGCGCGCGAGGTGCGGACGCTCCGGTATCTCGGCGAACCGCCCGCCCAGCCACACGGCACCCTCCGGCGCATCGAACATCGGCATCATCCGCGGGCCGGCGGGCAGGTAGGCCGAGGTGAGAACCTCCGGTCGTAGGGCCTTGCGGGTCACGCCCTCGGCATCCGGACCCGGCGTGAACCGCCAGGCGAAGCCCGACGTCACCATGGCCTCCAGCGCGAGCGAGAACGTGTCGCGCGGAGCCCCGCGCATCGCCCTGGCCCACTGATCCAGCGCGCGTCCCGCGATCGCCGAATCACCTTCGGCCGTAGCCAGGAACGCCAAGTGCTCCCATCCCGGGGCGAACGCAGGGCTCAACTCGGCGGCACGGATGAACGATTCCAGCGCTTCGCGCCGCCAGCGTCCGATGAGCGGCGCCCGGTGAAACTGCTCTTCCCCGAGGAACCACCACCCGAAGAAGAAGTGCGGGTACTGTTGCGTGACCCGCCGCAGCGTGTCCAATCGCTGCGCCATCGGCAGCCCACTGGCGCGCATGACGCTGCGGTACTGGGGCGGAAACTCGTCAATGTGGGCGACGAAGCGCCGGAACCGGTCCTCGTCGTGCGGAACACTCATCCAGTTCTCCGCGAAATACAGCCGCCACAAGCACAGCCAGCAGGTCGTGTCCGCGCGCTCCGCGGCGAGGTACGCCCCGTACGCCTCTCCCCAGCGCCCCTGGTTGAACAAGCGCTCGGCGTGCGCCCAGGCGTCTATGCCCACCGTGGTGCGCGGCATGGCATTGCGTGGAAGGTCGGCGATGAGGGGCTGCTGGGCGGTCCAGAGTGCCAGCATGACGAAGCGCGCCAGGGAGTCGGCCAGGGTGGCGGTCTGACCGTCCGGGGCGCAGACGTCGCTGAAGGCCACGGTCTGCGGGTCCCGCGGCCGGAGCCGCACCGCGGCGCACAGCGCGCCCCCGTCGGCCCGCACGACCCCCTGCAGCTCCACCGCCACCCGCGCGGCGTCGTCCCCCGGTCCCAATACCACGAAGTCGGGACTGCCTTTCAACTCGGCGGCGACCAGCCGAGCCAGGGAATCGCCCAGCAACGGGCGCCCGGCCACGCGCGACTCGAACGGAAGCACGCGGACCTGCCTCCCGGAACCGTCGGCTCCGGGAGGCGACGGCCATAGGATCCACGCGGCGATGGCGGCCGCAGCGAGTGAACCCCCAAGCGCGACCCATCCCCAGGTGTGGCCGCGTGCACCGCCAGCCAACGCGCGCCGGAAACTCGCGGCATCGCGCCAGCGTCGCTCGGCGGACCACGCCAGGGCGCGGCGCAGAACCGGCCGGAGCGAGACCGGAACGCGGGACCAGTCGGGGGCGCCCTCCGGCGCCGGTGCGTACCATCGCCGGCAGGTGATCGCCTCGTACAGCACCACACCGACCGCGTAGAGGTCGGTCCGGGCGGTCACGACCTCGCCCGCCGCCTGCTCCGGCGGCGTGTATCCCGGGGTGCCCACGAACCCCGCCGGCTCGGTTGGCGTGCTGGTCCCCACCGTCTCCGGGATCGCGAGACCGAAGTCGCCCAACACGGCGCGATCTCCCAGCAGGAATACGTTGGCCGGCTTGATGTCGCGGTGAACCAGGCCGGCTCGATGCACCGCCTCGAGGCCCTCCAGCAGCTGGCAGCCGAGGCGCACCACCTCGGGAGACCTGAGCGGTCCACGCTCCAGACGCGCCTGCAGCGTCTCCTCCTCGCAGTAATCCATGACGTAGTAGGGGAAGCCGCCGGCCTCCCCCGCGCGGTGGACCGGCATGATACTGGGATGTTTGAGCTGGGCGAGGAGCCGGGCTTCCCGCAGGAACCGCTCGGTGGCGCGGGCGGTGGCGAGCTCCGGGCGAATGATCTTGATGGCGACCCGGCGAGCGAGGCCGACCTCGCGCGCCAGAAACACGATGCCCATGCCCCCGCTGCCAAGCTCGCGCTCGAGCTCATACTCCGGCGCCAGGGCGTCTCGCAATCGCTCAAAAACGGTGGACATCACCTGCCCGGCCTAGAACTACGGAAGCCCATGCAAGGGGTCAAGCAGGAGATCCGTAGAGGGTGGAAAACTGCGTAAGGGGTGAGGGGTAAGGGGGACCCCTCACCCCTTTTACCCCTCACGCAGTTGCACTACCGGGCACCAGTAGCTCTGGGTGCTGCCGCCGGTCTTGGAAGCGGTTTTCTCGGCAGTTTCTCGTCGCGGTTGGCCGTCTGATACACGAAGGTTGCCACGATCACGGCGTTCTGCATCATGTCGAACGGCTGGATCCGCTCGTAGACGTCCATGTTCGAGTGATGGGTCCGGGTGCTGTATTCCACCGGATCCTGAATGAACTGGAAGCCCGGCAGCCCCACCGCGTCGAACGCGAGGTGATCCGTGCCGCCGGTGTTGCGGACGGTGAGCGTGGTCATGCCGAGGTTCTGGAACGGCTCCATCCAGCGCTCGAAGATCGGCGCCACGGCTTCGTTTCCTTGGAGATACACGCCCCGGATCCGCCCGGTGCCGTTGTCCACGTTGAAGTACCCGGAGAACCTGGCGTGCTCGACCTTGAGCTGCATCGTCTCGCGGTCGGCGAAATGGTCTTTCACGTAGGCGCGCGAGCCCAGGAGACCCTGCTCTTCGCCGGTCCACAGCGCGATCCGCACGGTGCGGCGCGTTCTGAGGCCTGTTGCCTTGAGAATGCGCACGGCTTCCAGCATGACGGCGGAGCCCGCCGCGTTGTCCGTCGCCCCCGTGCCGCCGTGCCACGAATCGAAATGGGCGCCGAGCATGACCAGCTCGTCGGCCTTGTCGGTGCCGGGAATCTCGGCCACCAGGTTGAACGAGTTCCGGTCATCGTCGTAGAACCGGTTCTGGACGTCCACCAGGAGCGTCACCGGCACACCTTGGTTCAGCATCCGGGCGATGCGCCCGTAGTGCTCCACCGTGATAGATACCGTGGGCGGGTACGGGGTCGCGCTGGGATCGCGCGGGCCGTTGCCGGTGCCGAACACGGTACCGCCATCGCCGCGGCCGGGGTAGATCACCGCCGCGACGCCCTCATCCACGTAGAACCGCATCCGCCTCTGGTTGAACTGCTGGAAGCCGCCCCCGCCGCCGCCGAACGGACGCGGAGGGGGAGGCTGCATCGCGAGTTCCGCCAACTCCTGGTCCGTGAGGCGCTGCGCCGGTGCGTTCCAGAGCGGCTGCACCTCGGGTACCCGCTGGGCCAGCACGAACTTTCCACGGAGCTTGCCCCGGAACCGGGCGAAGTCGGGCTCGCTGTCCACCACCGCCATCACGGCTTCCGCCGTCACCGGCCCGTTGGTCCCCGGGGTCCACGCTCCGGGGTAGCCGATCAGCGGGAACGGCCGCGGGGAGACCACCTGGGCGCTGAAGCGCTCGTTGCTCCAGCCGCGCCCGAACGGACCCCACGGCTCAAGGCGCGCGTTGACCAGGCCCCACTCGGTGAGTTTTTGCCGAGTCCACTCGCCGGCCGCCTTGATGTTGGGTGAGTTGGTGAGCCGGGGGCCGTAGACGTCGGTGAGGAAGCTGGTGATCTCCATGACCTGAGATCGCTGGAGACCCTCTTCCTTGATCTTGTAGAGGGCGTCGAGGTCTACCCGGTCCGTCGCTGGTGTGGCGGTCTGGGCCGAGAGCGGAAGCGTCGCGACGATGGTAACGAACACTGCGCGTCTCGCGACCGCCGCGAAGAATGGCACTGGCATTTTCATGGGACGATGCTCGCCTTCTTGATGTAGTCCAGGTTGGGGAAGTTGGCCTGGAGAAATGCATTGCCCTGAGTCTGGATCATCATCTGGCCCTGGCCTTTGCTCGGGGCTTCGGCATACTCGCCATTGAGACGATCCACCACCTCCATGCCGGTCACCACCCGCCCGAACGGCGCGAACCCCTGTGGGTCCAGAAACGCGTTGTCCTTGAAGCTGATGAATACCTGCGTGGTGCGGGAGTCCACGCCGGAGGTGGCGAACGTGATCATGCCGCGCTTGTTGCTTTGGGTCACCGGATCGTCGGCGATTCGCGCGTTCCTCCACCATTTGGAGATTGCCGGGTCACCGTTGATGCCGAACTGGACCATGAAATTGGGCACCACGCGGAAGAACCGGTTCTCGTCGTACCACGCGTTCTTGACCAAGTTGTAGAATCGGTCTGCGCCGCGCGGGGCCCAGGCCCGCGTGACCTCGATCTCGAAGTCGCCGGCGCTGGTCTCGAACTTCACGCGGTAGACGTCCGGCGCCGTCTGGTTCATTTCCGGCGCCGAGGGGTTGGTCAGCGGGCTCACGGGTGGCGCCGCCTGACTCGCCGCTTGTTCCTCACCGCCCTCCTCCTTTCCGCTGCATGCAGCAAGCAGGGCCACCGCGCCCACGTACCCCAGCACGGCGGTCACGAGCCGAATTCTCATGCCCTGTCTCTCCTCTGAAAAGAAGTGTCATGGCTTGGCACGAACCACGGTATTGCGCAGCACGCCCACGCCCTCGACCTCGACCTCCACCACGTCCCCCGGCTGCATGGCCTTGGTGCTTTGCGGCGTGCCGGTGTAGATCACGTCGCCGGGCAGCAGCGTCACGTACCGGCTCACGTAACTCACGATGGTCGGCACGTTGAAGATCAGGTCCTTGGTGCGCTCCGACTGCCGCACCTCTCCATTCACTCGGGTTTGCACCAGCAGGTCGTCGTAGTTCAACCCGCGGGCGATGACCGGGCCCAGCGGCCCGAACGTGTCGGACGCCTTGGCGCGGAACCATTGCAGGTCGTTCCGCTGCCAGGCGCGCTCCGAGACGTCGTTCCCCGCCGTGACGCCAAACACGTATTGCAACGCATCAGCCACCGGTACGTTCTGCGCCTTCCGGCCGATCACGATCACCAGCTCCCCTTCGTAGTGGAGGTCCGTGGCGTCGGCCGGCATCATGATCTCGGCATCCGGCCCCACGATGGACGTGGGCAGCTTGGCGAACAGTCCGGGATACTCGGCCACCGGACGGTTGCCCAGGTGGCTCCGGTAGTTCAATCCCACCGCGATCACCTTGGAGGGCTCGACCGGTGCCAGGAGCTTCACCTCGGCCAGGCGCACGGTGCGGCCCGTGGGGCGGGGCGATTCGAAGATGCTGCCGGCCAGCTCACGGATGGTTTCGCCCTCGAGGGTGCCGTACGCGGTGCGACCCTCGTGGGCGTAGCGGAGGTACCGCGTGACCCCCTGCTGTGCCGGCAGTGGGGCGCTGAGCAGCACCAGGGCTATGAGCGCCCGGAACCAACGAGGCATGTGGCTCTCCTCAGGCCAGCGGGATTTCGTCCTCAATGACCACCTTCATGGGCAGCCCATCAATGGTGAGCGTGGCCCGCGCCTTCAGCGTCTCGGACCCTCGGAGCTTCCCGCCGCGGACGCCATCGTCCACCGCTTTCTCCATCTCGCGCTGCGCC
>Ga0209619_10002115_pt1 | contig 14364 bp, 10 predicted proteins | sample Rifsed16ft3_FD_184011 | JGI IMG/M metagenome (GOLD analysis project Ga0209619, IMG submission 184011) | Soil microbial communities from Rifle, Colorado, USA - sediment 16ft 3 (version 2) | ecosystem: Environmental > Terrestrial > Deep subsurface > Rock core/Sediment | place: Rifle, Colorado... | reverse complement strand
CGCGATCCGGTGCCACGTGAGGGCGATGTCCTCCGTGAGGTCCTCCCCGTGGACCTTCTGATGGAAGTTCGGGGCGAACTTCCGCACGGCGGCCTCGCGGAGGGCGTTCAGCTGCATCTGGATCTCCGCGTCACGGCGCGCCTCGTCGAACGCGTCCATGAGCTCCATGAGCGTCACGGCGCGTCGGCCTTCGCGCCGGATCGCCTCCGAGAGGGGGTTCGCCTCTCCCGCGAGGACGACCTGGTTGTAGTCGAGGTCCGCCGGGTCGCGGAACATGTCGAGGTCCCACTCGTCTGCGGGCACCTCGGGCGTCGGGGGCATCGCGTTCAGGAGGACCTTGTCGCTCTGCATCTTCAGGATCGACCAGGCGAGGAAGACGAGCTTCCCCGCGGTCACGAAGTTCACCGCGCCGTCCTTCTTCACCTTGTCCAAGAAGAGCTTCGTGAAGGGGACGAGGTTGATCTCCCATGGGTCCAGCTGCCGCTCCAGGACGAGCTCGAACGCCGCGACGACGGACTTCTCGAACGGATCCCGCACGGCGACGTGCATGCCCTGGTCGATCTCGTTCAGCATCGCGAGGTATCGGTTGATCCGCTGTCCGCCTTCCGACTCGCTGATGAGGGCCTTGTGGAAGAGCAGGTGGTTCAAGATCGCCTGGTAGTTGTCGCTCATGCCGGGATCACCTCCGTGGGTCTCTCGTCCTCGATGTCCGCGAGGTTCACGCGCATGATGACCTCCGACGTCCCGCCGGGCATCATCGTCGCGCCGATCAAGTGGTCCGCCTCCTTCAGGGTGACCTTCCGGAGGGAGATCTGGACGAACTGCGCCGTCGAGGCGTTCCGCCGGATCATCCGGGCGACCCTCTCCGCGTTCACGGCGTCGAGGTTCTGGTCGACCTCGTCGAGCATGTAGAACGGCGAAGGGTCGTACTCCTGGATCGAGAAGATGAACGCCATGGAGACGAGGGACTTCTCCCCGCCGGACAGGGCCTCGAGCCGCAGGACCTTCTTGTGGGGCGGCTTCGCCTTCACGACGAGGCCTGCCAGGAACGGGTCCTCCGGGTTCTCGAGGAGGAGCTCCGCCTCCCCGCCCTCGCTCAGCTCCGCGTAGACGCGCTTGAAGTTCTCGTTGATCGCGGTGAAGACCTTCGCGAGGCCCTCCTTCTTACGCTCCGTGAGCTGGGCGACGAGATTGATGAGTTCCTGTCTCTGGCCTTCGAGCCGCTTGAACTCGTCCTTCAGCTCGACCGCGCGGGCCTGCTGGGCGTCGTAGTCCTCGAGGGCGCGGAGGTTGATCGGGCCCAGGGCGTTGATGGCGGCGTCGCATTCCGAGATCGTCTTCTTGAGCTCCTCGAGGCTCGGCAGCCGGCCTTCCTTGAGCTCGACCGCCATCTCCGTCATCACGCGCTCCGCTTCCGCGAGCTGCTCCTCCTGGACCTTGAGCTCCGTCTCCATCTTCAGGAGGAAATCCTCCTTCGTCTCGATCTTGTGGGTGACCTTGTCGAGGTCCGCCTCGCGGTCCGTCTTCTCCTTGTACGCGGCATCGCGGGCGTCCTGGAGGTCTTTCATCATCTTGCCCATCTGGCTCTCCGTCTTCTCGAGCCCGCGGATCTCCGTCTCGAGCCGCCCGAGGGACTCCTGGAACCCCTCGATGCGCTTCTCGTGGTCCTTCCGCTGGTCGTCGAGGGACGTCAGGCGCGCGTCGAGCTCCGTCCGGCGCTCGTCGAGGAACTGGGTCTGGGTCGCCATCGCCTCGAGCTTCGACCGCAGGCCGCTCAGCTCCTCCGCCAGGGACGCGCGCCGCGTCATGAGCTCCTTCATCCTCGAGGAGATCTGCTGGGGCGTCGCCGCCATGACGGCCTTCTTCCTCTCGTCCTTCTTGGCCTTCAGGGCGTCGAGGGCCTTCGTGAACTTCGCGAGATCCTCTTCGATCCGCTTCGCGGTCTTCGCGGCGTCCTCGAACCGCGACGTCCGATCCGCGAGGTCCTTGTTCGCGGACGCGAGCTTCGCGGCGAACTCCTTCCGCTTCGCCTCGAGGGAACTCGCCTTCACCTCCTCGGCGCCCGACTTGCCGCCGTAGTCCTTCAGCTGGACCTCGAGGTCGATGATCTCCTTCCGCAGCTCGTCGAGGCGGTTCGCAACCGCTTCGGCCTCCGCTTGCGCCTCGCGGAGCTTCTCCGCGATCTTCTCGAGCTCCGAGGCGGTCCCGGCGCCGAACTTGATCTGCGTGCGCTCCATCTCGCCGCCGACCATCGCGCCGGAGGCCTCGATGAGTTCCCCTTCGAGCGTCACGAGCCGCACGCCGCCCATCCACTTGCGGGCCTCGTCGAGCGTCTGGACGACAAGGGTGTCCCCGAACACGTAGAAGAAGGCGTCCCGGTACTTCTCGTCGAAATGGCAGAGGTCGATCGCGAACCCGAGGCATTCCTTCGCCACGAGGATCGCCTTGCCCCGGGGCTTCCCGACGAGCATCTTGTTGAGCGGGAGGAACGTCGCCCGCCCGATCTTGCGCTTCTTCAGGTAGTCGATGCACTCCGCCGCGACCCCGTCGTCGTCGACGATGATCGCCTGCATCCGCGCGCCTGCGGCCGTGATGATCGCCGTCTCGTACGACGGCTCGACGTGGGCGAGCTGCGCGACGGTCCCGTGGATCCCCTTGATCGACCCCGTCTCGCGGGCCTCGAGGATCGCGGACACGGCGGCGTTGTAGCCTCGCTTGAGGTTCTCCGCGACGTCGGCTTCCGCCTTGAGCTGCGCGTACTGCCGCGTGAGGCTCAGGATCGCTCCCTGGAGGTCTGCCTGCTGCCTCGCGAGCTTCGCCTCCTCGTTCCGCCTCTCGTGGAATTCCTGCTGCAGCTTCTGGAGGCTCTTCCCCGATTCCTTCGTGGAGGACCGCAGCTCCCGGAGCTGCCAGTCCGCGTCGTCGAGTTCGACCTGGTACTGCTTCTTCGATTCCTCGAGCAGGTCGATCTCCGACTCGAGCCGCGCCATCGCCTCCTTCGTGCGGTCCCCCTCGAGGACGAGCCCCTTGAGCTGCTCCTCGACCTGGTCGATCTCGTTGTTCAGCGCAATGATCTGCTTCTGGATCCCGAGGACCTTCGCGTCGCTCTTGGACGCGAGCTCGTCGACGTCATGGAGGTCCTGGTCCGCGCCCTTGATCTGCTCCTCGAGCTCCGCGACGCGCCCGTCGACGTTCGTCCGTTCGCGCGCGAGCGCGTCCGTCTCCTTGACGACCTTCGCCCTCTCCTTGTTCGCTTCCGCGGTCTCCGCCCGGACCTGCTTGAGCGTCTCCTTCGACGTCTCGATCCCGTCCGTGGCGCGGGCCCGCTCGATCCGCAGGGCGTCGAGCTTCTCCTTGAGCTGCTTCGCCTCCTCGCCGCCGCGCTCCGCCATCTCCTGCTCGAGCTCGTTCAATCGGGCGACGGCCGCATCGAGCTGGTTCCGGAGGTCCTCCTTCTGCGCGGCGAGCTTCGCCTTGTCCGCCTCGTGCTTCGCGATCTGCTCCTTCGTCCCCGTGATCTGGCGCTCGATGAGCTCCCGGTTCTTGTACGCGAGCTGGGCCTTCGCGGTCGACAGGCGCTCGTTGAGCGCCTTGTACTTCAGGGCCCCTTCCCGGTCCGCCTCGAGCTGCGCGAGCTGCTTGTCGATCTCCTCGAGGATGATCCGGATCCGATCGAGGTTCTCCTCCGTCTCCCGGCGCTTCCCTTCCGCCTGACCGATGTCGTCGTCGAACTTCGTGATCCCCGCGATGCTGTCGAGGACCCGCCGTCGGTCCACGGAGGACATCGAGACGATCTTCTGCACGTCCCCCTGCTGGACGAGGTTGTATCCCTCCGCCGAGATGCGCGCGTGGGCGAGGAGGGAGTCGAACTCCGAGAGGGAGGACTTCCGGTCGTTGATGTAGAAGTACGAATTGCAGCCGCCCTCGACGGACGGGCTGAGGCCGATGTACCGCGTCAGCTTGACGTCGTCCGCCTCGATCGGGATCGCTCGGTCCGAGTTGTCGAAGAGGAGGCTCACCTGGCAGTAGTCCGCGGCCTTCTTCTCCTTCCCGCCGTTCCAGATGAGGTCCGTGAGCTTGCCCGCGCGGATCGCCTTCGAGCTCTTCGGGCCGAGGACGAAGAGGATCGCGTCCGCGATGTTGCTCTTCCCGGAGCCGTTCGGGCCCGTGATCGACGTGTAGCCCTGCAGGAACGGGATCGAGATCTTGCGACCGAAGGACTTGAAGTTCTCCATCTGGATCTCTTTCAGAAACACGGTCCTCACCTGAAGGGGAGAAGGTCAGCGCTGACGCAGACTGCCACTACCCATCCCATCCATATCCTTCTGACGTCCGACCAGCGTCGGACAGTGACGCGGAAGGAGGTGATGGATATAAAAACGTAGCGGGGCGCCCCCGCCGTCTTGACAATCCGCACTCGCCCGATCCTCCGGTCCGCGCGAATCCTCCGGCCGAACGAACCACCGCGCCAACCCGTTAAGGGCAAGAAGGCGGGGAAGGATACGCCCGCTGTGCCCGTCCCCGTGGTCCTGGTCACGTACTACAACGCCTTCGGAACGGGGGGCATGGAGACGCACATCGTGCGCCTCGCTCAGGGCCTGTCGAAGCTCGGGCACCGCGGCACCCTGATCACGCCCGCGGATCCGGCCGTGCTTGGGGTAGCGCCTTCGGCCCTCGGGAACTTCGCCGTGAGGGTCGTCCCGCCCGCCGTGGAGAAGTGGTTCCCGTGGCACGACGCCTTGCAAGTCCCGCGACTCCTCGCGCGCTACTGGAGGCGGGATGCGCGGATCGTGCTCGAGACCCTGGACGCGTTGCGCCACGACGACGCCCGTGTCCTCTACGTCCCGGGGCCCGTGAACCTCCCGTCTACCGCGACCCTGAACGTGCTCCCGTTCTGGCAGGCCCTCCGGGTCTTCCGTAGGACGCGGGTGGTCCTCGGCGCCCGGGGCGCGGCCTCCCACTGGTACGGGCGGCCCGTGATGGCCCGACTCTTTTCCCTCGAGGAGCGCGCCCAGCTCCGCTTCGCGGACGCGGTGACCGTCGTGGACCACTACTACGCGCAGGCCCTGTTCCCCGCGGAGCACCGCGCGAAGTACGTCGTCATCCCGAACGGCGTCGATCCGGATCGCTTCCGGCCCACGCCGGGTCCGGACGCTGGCGTGGTCACGTTCGTGGGGCGTCTCACGCCCGACCGGGGCGTGGACGTGTTCCTCGATGCGGTCGAGGCCCTCCGCGGGGTCCGCGCCTCCTTCCGAATCGTCGGAGACGGCCCGATCCGGGAGGCCGTCCTCGCGCGCCTTCGGGAACGGTCCCTGCCCGTCGAGTGGCTCGGCGGGATCTCGCACGATCGCATGCCCGAGGTGTACGCGGCCTCGTTTGTCGTCGTGAATCCGTCCCCCGTCGAAGGCATCGGCAACATCACGCTGGAGGCCATGGCCTGCGGTCGATGCGTGGTTCGCACCGCCTCGCGGTACGGGGAGTTCGCGATCCGGGACGGGGAGAACGGGCTCACCTTCCCCCGTGGGGATCCGCGCGCCCTCGCGGACCGCATCCGGCGGACGATCGAGGATCCCGCTCTCGCGGCGCGCCTCGGCATTGCGGCCCGGGAGACGGTCCTTCGCTCCTTCACGGTCGACGCCGAGGCGCGTGCGTACTCGGATCTCTTCGAAGCGCTCGCGGCCCGGACCTGACCGGTTCCGCGGAGGCCTACGACGACCCGCCGCGAAGACGCGCGTACAGGGCCTCGTACTCCGGCCCGAGGCGCGCCATGCGGAGGGTGTCCGCCCGCTCGCGACCCCGGCCGCCCAGCCGAACGGCCTGAGCGGGGTCGGCCTCGAGGCGGGCCACGGCCACCGCGATGGCCGCTGGGTCGCCCGGAGGGACGAGGTATCCGTTGATCCCATCCTCCACCCATTCCGGAAGGGCTCCCACGCGCGTCGCCACGACGGGGCGGCCCTGGGCCCAGGCCTCCGCCACGACGATCCCCTGGGCCTCGTGGAAGCTCGGCAGGACGAGGCACGTGCAGGCGGCCAGGAGATCCCGCTTCGTGTCCTCCGGGACGTACCCGAGGAGCCGGATCCGTCCCTCCACGCCGAGCCTCGCCGCCTCCGCGCGGAGGTCCCGGCCCGCCCCCGCATCGGGCCCCGCAAACCAGGCCTCGAGCCCGGGTAGCTGGGGAAGGGCCCGCGCGATCTCGACGACGCCCTTCTCCCGATGGATCCGCCCCAGGTACAGGAGGAAGGGCGCTTCGCCGAACTCGCGCCGCACCCTCGCCGGATCGCCGGGCAGGAACGCCTCGTCCGGGAGCGGGGTCGGAAGGACGACGGCCTGTTTCGGCGCCACGCGCCGTGCCTCAAGCCAGGCGAGGTCCTGGCGGTTCGCAAGGATCACGGCCCCCACGCGTCGCAGGGTCGGGGTCCCGATCAGCCGGTCGTACAGGGATCGCTGCAGGCGGGTGAGGGCGGTCGGATGGGGCATGGAGACCCCGTGGTGGAGCGAGAAGGCGATCGGCCGCCCGGCGCGGCGCGCGACGAGGTCGTTCGTGAGCACGCCGTATCCGTGGAGATGGACGAGGTCCGCGTCCCCGAGGACAGGGCGGAAGGCGCTCCGGAAGTATCCGAGGTCCAGCTGCAAGGGGTATCGCCGGATCCCGACCCCGCCGAGGGTCCCGCCCGAGGGGAGGAGCCGACCGTCCATGGCGCGCGCCGACGTGTGCACGGTGACGGCGTGGTCGCGCGCGACGAGCCATTCCGCGAGCAGGCGGACGCTCGACTCGACCCCACCCACTTCGGGATCGTAGTGGGGCGCCACCATCGCGATCCTCATGGCCCGGCCACCAGCTCCCGGTACGCGTCCAGGAGCCGCGCCTCCATGGCCTCCCATCGGAAACGGGCCTCGTACACGCGCCGTCCCCGCGCCCCCATCTCCGAGCAGAGCTGCGGGGAGAGGATGAGCTTCTCCAGGGCCTCCTGGAGGCGGGCCGTGTCTCCGTAGGGGACGACGAGCCCGACCCGCTCCGAGCGGACGAACTCCGCGATGCCCGTGCCCTCCGAGGCGATCACGGGTTTCCCGAGCATCAGGGCCTCGTACACCTTGTTGGGCGCGGCGAGGCGGTTGTTGGGAACCGCCGGATCGTAGAGGGCGGGGATCGCATCGGCGTCCGCCGTCTGGTGGAGGACCTCTTCGTGGGAGAGGACGCCCAGGAAGGACGCCTGCGGCGACGTCTCGATGAGGGGCAGGAGCTCCGCCTCGTCGGGACCTTGTCCCGCAACGAGCAGGACGGCCCCGGTCGCCTCGCACACGCGGACGAGGTCCAGGAGGCCGCGGTCCTTCGAGAGGTTGCCGCCGTAGAAGAGGACGAACCGGTCGTGAGGCTTCGGCGTCAGCGGCCGGTCCTCGGGGACGTTCATGACCTCGATGACCCGCCGGGGCTTCGCGCGAAGCCTCGACTGCCGGGCGAGGTCCGGAAGGATCACGAGGTCCGCGACGCGGATCGCGTCCGCCTCCCTTCGTGCGAGGGATCGTCGGAGGAACCTCGGGACCCTTCCTGTCAACATGTCGGCGTAGAAGTCCCATATATCGAACACGAGTTTCGCGCCCCAGCCGTCGCGCGCCCGGAGCGCGGGCGGGATCGTGTCGTAGTCGGCGGCATGGACGACGGCCGGCCGAAGGGAGCGAAGGATGCGGAAGGCCCGTCGCCACCATCCCGGGAGCTTCCACGCGAGGGCCGGGCGGTTGTACGGGGCCCGGAGGTGGACGCGGTGGATCGCGATGCCCCCGCGGTCCTCCTCCGCGGCATAGGCGAGCTCCCGGTCCCACAGGATCACGTGGACCTCGTATCCTGCCTTCGCGAGGGCGCGGGCCTCGCGCTCGAGCCGAGGCTCCATGCCTCCCACGCTCTTGGATCGCATCATCGCGACCCGGACGGCCATGCGTTCACTCCAGGAAGGCGGCGATCCGATCGGCGATCTGGGCGGAGGTCGTGCCATCCCCAAACGGGTTGGGCCAGTCCCGAGGGGCTTCGAGCTGCCGTCGGACTGCATCCGTGACCCGCCCCGGGTCGGTGCCTGCGAGCACGTTCGACCCGATCTGGAGGGTTTCCGGGCGTTCCGTGTTCTCGCGGAGGGTCACGCAGGGCACGCGGAAGAAACAGCTTTCCTCCTGGAGGCCGCCGGAGTCCGTCAGCACGAGGGCCGCGTTCTTCTCCAGGAGGAGCATGTCGAGGTAGCCCGTGGGCTCGATGCGACGCAACGCCTCCAGCGCCGCCGCGCGTTTTTCCAAGCCGAATGCGCCGATCCGCTGCGCGGTCCTCGGATGGATCGGGAAGACGATCGGAAGATCCGCGACCCGGGCCGCGGACTCGAACGCGTCCAGGGCCCGCGACAGGCGCGCCTTGTCGTCCACGTTCTCCGCGCGGTGGAAGGTGAGCAGGAGGTACTTCCGCGGCTGGAGTCCCAGGGTGCGGAGGATCGTGGATCGCTCCTCGGCGATCTCGATGTTGCCCAGGAGGGCGTCGATCACGCTGTTGCCCACCACGTGGACCCCTTCCGTCACGTTCTCCCGGCGGAGGTTCTCCCGCGCGATGTCCGTGGGCGAGAAGAGGAGGTCCGAGAGCTGGTCGGCCACGATCCGGTTGACTTCCTCGGGCATCGTCTTGTCGAAGGACCGGATTCCCGCCTCCACGTGGGCCACCGCGCGCCCCTGCTTGTTGGCCAGCAGGGCGCCCGCGAGGGTCGTGTTCGTGTCTCCGTGGACGACGACGAGGTCAGCGTCCGCCGTCACGTCGGCGACGTGGCGCATCGTCGAGGCGACCTGGAGATGGGGGGGCTGGTCCTTGAGCTCGAACTGCCGGTCCGGATTCCGAAGGTCCATGTCCTTGAAGAAGACCCTGTCCATGAGCAGGTCGTAGTGCTGGCCCGAGTGGACGAGGACATGCTCGTGACGGAGGGCGTCGAGGGCCTTGACGACGGGGGCCATCTTGATGATTTCCGGGCGGGTCCCGATGATCGTGACGACTCGCGCCATGGAGCCGGTTCCGCGTAATGAGGTCGGTTGTATAAGGTTGCGGGCCTTCTGCGTTCGCCGCGCGGTGCGAGCGGCCTGCGAGTGAGAACTCGGTGGCCGAGGGAAAGCCTTTTGGAATCGGCCCCATTCGTGGCTGTCCTTGAAGATCGGCCGCATCGAGGACATGAACCTCCATCTCCTCCGAATCCGGGAGCGGGTCACGGAGGAGGCTCTGCCTCCGGAGGGGATGGTCCTCGAGATTGGTCCCGGGGAGGCCACGTTCGACAAGAAGGGCTGCCGCTACGTGGGCGTGAACCTCTCGATGCGCGGCCATCCCAGTCTCCTGGCGGACGGCCACGCCTTGCCGTTCCGGAGCGAGGCCTTCGACTTTGTGATCGCCACGGAGGTCATCGAGCACGTGCGCTATCCGTTCAAATTCCTCCGGGAGATCCGGCGGGTCTTGAAACCTTCGGGACGCGTCCTCCTCACGACCCCGAACGTGGCGATCCCGGTGAATCGCGTCGCTCTGGCGGTCTTCGGCGTCTTCCCGGACGACCGCACCCTCCACGACGGATCCGACGTGGGCCACATCCACTTCTTCACCCGGAAGTACTTCCTCGAAGCGCTCCGTGCCGAGGGTTTCGTCGTGCGACGGGAACGGGACTTCCTCGTCCAGATCCTCCCGAAGCGGTACCTCTACGACACGGTCCTCGAGCGTCTTCTCCCGAACCACGCGAAGCAAATCGTCGTCGAGCTCGGGATCCGGCCCGCTTGACGTCTCCTCCGGGGAGAGGATCGGAGTCGCCTCGTTCCGAAAGCATCTTTACGGGAGGCTACGTTCGCCGCGGCATTGTTCATCAGCGTGGTGATCACGGTCCGCAACGAGGCGAGGAATATCGCCCATCTCCTCGACAGCCTCGTCGTCCAGGAACCTCCCTTCGAGATCCTCGCCGTGGACGCGGGGAGCCAGGACGGGACCCGGGACATCGTACGGCAGTACGAGAAGAAGTACGATTCCGTCCACCTGTACATCCGCGGGGGCACGCGCGGCGAGGGGCGCAACTTCGGCATCGCGAGGGCGAAGGGCGAGGCCGTCGCCTTCATTGACGGCGATGCGATCGCGAACCCCTTCTGGCTCCAGGAAATCCGGGAAGGATTCAAGACCCGAGACGTCGTCGCGGGTCGCTCCATCCAGATCGGATATCGCCCCTTCGAGGAGCTGGAGCGGGTCGAGCTCCTCGTCCAGGGCTACGACGTAACGTTCCCGTCGTCGAACCTCGCCTACAAGCGCGAGGTCCTCCGGCAGGTCGGAGGGTTCGACCCGTGGTTCGTGACAGCGGAGGACATCGACCTGAACCTCCGCGCGGTCCTCGCGGGGTATACGATCGGGCTCCGGCCCAACGCGCTCGTGTACCACCGCACGCGGGACTCCTACTACGACTTCGTGCGACAGGCGTTCTGGAACGGGGCCGGACGGAAGCAGCTCACCCTGAAGCACGGCGCCCTGTGGGGCCACTACCGGCCCCTCGAGATGATGCGGCAGAAGACGACCTTCTGGAGCCTCCTTCGCTTGGCCGCGGCCCTCCTGGGCTACACGGGCTACAAGGTCTTCGGCCGACCGCGGGTGCCCACAGGTTCGTGAGGGAACCGATGAAGGTCCTGTTCTTCGGCTCCTACGACCCAGGGAGTTCCCGCACGCGCGTGCTTGCGAAGGGCCTCCTCCAGAACGGGGTCGAGGTCCGCCACGGTGCCGTCGGCCCGAGGCGGCTCCCCCTCGCCTACGCCGCCCTGGCGCCGCGCTTCGACCCGGACGTCGACATCGTCCTGGTCCCTCACCCAGGTCATCACTTCGTCCCTCTCGCCCGCGTCCTTGCGAAACCCCGGCGGATCCCGGTCGTCTTCGATGCATTCGTGTCGCTGCACGACACGTTCGTCCTCGACCGGAAGGCGGTAGGCCCGCGATCCCTCGGGGCCCTCCATTATGAGTTCATCGATCGGCTGAGCTGCGCCCTCTCCGACGTCGTCCTGCTGGACACGATGCAACACGTCCGGTATTTCCACGAGACCTTCGGAACCCCGGTCGAGCGGTTGCGTCGCGTTCCGATTGGGAGCGATGATGAGGTCTTCCGGCCCCTCCCGAAAGCCCGCGCCGGGGGAACCTTCCTCGTGGCCTTCGCCGGCACGTTCATCGCGCTGCACGGGCTCGAGCACGTCATCCGGGCGGCGAAGCTCCTCGAGCGGACGGAGGACGTCCGCTTCGCGATCCTCGGGCGCGGGCAGACGTACCCCGAGATCACGGGCCTGGCGAAACAGCTCGATGTGAAGAACGTGAGCTTCCTGGAGCCTCGCCCGTATGAGGCCGTCCCCGAGTTCCTCGCGGAGGCTGACCTGTGCTTGGGAATCTTCGGGGACACGGCGAAGGCCAGGCGCGTCGTGCCGACGAAGGCGTTCGACGTCCTGGCAATGGCCAAGCCCCTCGTCACGGGAATGTCTCCCGCCATGCAGGAGCTCGGATTCGAAGATCGGCGGAATGCCCGTCTCGTCGAGATGGGCAACCCCGCCGCAATCGCGGATGCGATCCTGGAGCTGCGAGGGGACGAGGCGCTCCGGCGCAAGATCGCCGAGAACGGGTATTCGCTCTTTCGCGAGGCCTTCACGCCCAAGGTCATCGGGGCCTCCCTCAAGTCCATCCTCGAGTCGGCCGTGGAGCACGGGCCCACGTAGCGCCGCGCTCCTGCGGTGCTGTCAGACGTCGAATGGCGCAGCCCCATTCCCGGGGACGGGCGAGCGGTCCCTTCAACGCGTCGTCCCTTCGTTAGCTTGAAAAGGAGCCTCGCGGTAGGGGCCCGAGCGCGTGCCTCGGACGGCCCGAAAGGGCGAACCGCCGGCCGGCGTGCGGGTGATATCACGAGGCTCCGCGACTTCATCGATTCCCGAAGAGCCGTCGAGGTCCAGGGGACCTTCCTTCCCCGGCGCCGACTCCGCTACTGCGGGGTTGAATTCCAGGACGACGCCTTCTACCTGGCGTCCGCCCGGAAGGAAGCCATGCGGCTGACGACCCGCCTCGGCTTCCGGCGGGACACGCCGATCCTGGACCTGGGATGCGGTACGGGCCGCCTGGCCACGGGGATCCTGACGACGATCGGGCACGCGGAACACTATCGCGGCGTGGACGTTTCCGAGCGTGCGATCCGATGGTGCGAGCGCTTCATCACGAGGGACCATCACGGGTTCGTGTTCCTCCACACGGACGTCCGCCATGAGAGGTACAACCCCGATGGGAAGAACGCGCTCGAGGGATTCCGGTTTCCCTTCGCAGACGCCGAGTTCGAGATCGTGTACGCATACTCCGTGTTCTCGCACATGCGCGATCCCGATGTCCGGCTGTATCTCGACGAGGTCCAGCGGGTCACTTCTCCCACGGGCCGGCTGTTCTTCACCGCCTTTGCCGAGGAGGACGTCCCGGACGTGATGGAGAACCCGCCGAACTATCGCGTGGACTGGGGCGGAACTCCCCTACACTGCGTGCGGTACAACCGAAAATTCCTCGAGGGACTCGTCGTCATGGCGGGATTCGGCGTCGACCGGTTCGACTACGCGACGGAGACGAACGGACAGAGTGCCGTGTACGCGTCGAAGCGACCCGCGGGCGCGTAGCATACGGCCGCGGCCGTCCGGATCTCCGCGGCGGTCCCGGGGTCCGTCGAGGTGACGAGCCACGGGCGGGAAGCTCAATCTCGAAACTCTTATACGAACCTCCCAGCATCGCGCGGCGTGACCGAGGTCTCCGTGGTCATCCCGACCCGGAACGAGGAAGCGTCCATCGGCGCGGTCCTCGATGAGGTCTTGGCCGCCCTCGCCTCGTGGGACATCGAGATCCTGACCGTGGACACGATGTCCGAAGACCGCACGAACGAGATCGCGAGGTCGAAGGGCGCCCGGGTGATCTCGGAGCCACGGCGCGGCTACGGCCGCGCGTACAAGACGGGCTTCGCGGAGGCCCGCGGCACGTACATCGCGACCCTCGACGCGGACCTGACGTATCCCGCGGACCGGATCCCGGATTTCCTCGCCGCGCTGCGGGAGGACCGGGCGGACTTCGTCTCGGGAGATCGCCTCTCGCGCCTCCAGGCGCGCGCGATGTCCGGGATGCACCGCATCGGGAACGAGCTCCTGAACGCGGCGTTCCGCGCCCTGTACGGCCTCCCGATCCGGGATTCACAGTCGGGGATGTGGGCGTTCCGTCGCGCGATCCTGCCGCAATTGCGACTCGTCCATGACGGGATGGCCTTCTCCGAGGAGCTGAAGCTCGAGGTCGTCCGGTGCGGCTTCCGGTTCCTCGAAATCCCGATCGACTACCGACCGCGCGTCGGGCAGAAGAAGATCCGGAGCGTGAGCGACGCGGCGGGGAATCTCGTCTGGCTCGTGCGGAAACGATTCGGCTGGATCCCCCGCATGGGCTGATCACTCCTCGAGGACCTCGCGGAGCTTCTCCCATTCCTTGAGGAAGCGTCGGGCGTCGAAGCTCCCGTCCACGTAGCGGTTCAGGGCCTTGTGGAATCCCGGATCGATGTCCGCGCACAGGAGTTCGGAGGCCTCCCAGTGCTCCATCGACTTCCACGACCACGCGCCCTCGAGGTCCAGGAAGTGCGGCCCGTGGTCCTCCCAGCCAACGCGGATCGACCCGAACTCGATCGCGAGCTCGTACACGATCCGGCCGATGAGGATGGACTCCTCGCGGGGCATCGTGAGCTCGTCCCCTTTCCGCAGGCGACGCGGATGCTGAATGCGGATCGACGTGAGGCCCTCCGCGGCCGCGAGGGACGCGTTCGTCTTGTCGAGGGTGAGGAAGAAGATCCCCTTCCGGAAGTCGATCCCGCGCAGGAACGCCTTGAACTGGTCGCGGATCATGGAGTCCGCGTTGATGATCGTGAGACCGTCCGGGGAAAGGTGAAGCTGCTCCGGGTTCGTCGGGCCGACGACGAGGACGCTGAGTCCCTGGAACCCCTCCGTCCGCTTGAGGGTCGTGATCTCCTGGAGCGCGCGGTACCCGCGCCGGCCGGCGTGGGACAGCCGGCTGCCCTTCCGCATGTTCGCCGCGTTCTCGAGCTCCTTCATCACGACCCCGGGGATCACGAGGAGGATCCAGTTCACGCTCTCCCGGTAGGGCCGCGGATGGATCCGCGAGAACTCGTCGAGGAGGTGCTCCCCGAGGATGCAGGCGTACAGGACGTTCGTGTCGATCCCGACGATGATGTCCTCATACTCCGCGAGGCGTCGCGCGACCGTGCTGATCCCGATCGGCTCCACGTAGCCCGCACACAGGAGGGCCGTGTTGAGCCAGTCGAGGTAGTCAGGCTT
>Ga0209619_10002110_pt1 | contig 14379 bp, 16 predicted proteins | sample Rifsed16ft3_FD_184011 | JGI IMG/M metagenome (GOLD analysis project Ga0209619, IMG submission 184011) | Soil microbial communities from Rifle, Colorado, USA - sediment 16ft 3 (version 2) | ecosystem: Environmental > Terrestrial > Deep subsurface > Rock core/Sediment | place: Rifle, Colorado... | reverse complement strand
GATTCCGTAGTAATCGCGTGTCAACATCACGCGGTGAATATGCCCCTGCTCCTTGCACACACCGCCCGTCAAGCCACCCGAGTTGGGCTTCAGTGAGGGTGCGATACTTGTCGCGCTCGAACTGAGGTTCAGCAAGGAGGGCTAAGTCGTAAGTGTGCGTTGCGACTCCGGGATCGCGAGGTCCCGGAACAAACCTGGCTATATGCGGGAAACTCCGTGGATCCGCGCGTACCGCCCTCGGCGGTAACAATCGCGCGGTGCGGACAATCCGCAGGGAAGGCCGGCCTTCGGACCGGAACCCTCAGAGACTGCACGCCGGGCTCCTGCGCGAGCAGGATGATGATACAGTCCACGCCCCCTGGCGACAGGGGGAGAACGTGAACAAGGTATCTGTAGGGGAACCTGCAGATGGATCACCTCCTAAGTCCTACGGATGTGGATCCGTCGCTCCCGGAACGGGAGCACATGAAGCGGGTCTACCTTGAAAGGCAGGGATCGCTGAGTCACCAATGTCGAGCGTCGGGACCTCCACCGATTCTTTATTCTCTCCGTGAGAGGATGCAGTCGTCAGTTTCGCAGAACCACGAGCGATCTTGACGGTGGGCGAATCACTCGAGACCCATGAGTCGGTCCTACATCCTCGGGGCCATGCACGACGGCACGGTTCGTCGTAGAACCCTGCGAATTAGCCAGAAAGAGGAGGCGTATGTGTTATTCCTCCGTGGGCTGGTGGAGGCCGCGGGCGGGCGTGCTTGGACGTACCGCGAGGGAAAGAGTCGCCATCTGTACGTTGTTGAGTTTTCGCGGTCGTTCCTGCATGGTCACTCTATCCGCACCCGCCAGGATAGGATCGACTATGCCCGAGGATACTTTGATGCGGAAGGAGGGATTCCCGCGAGTCTCCGAGCAGTTCCGTACGTCTACTTCGCCCAGAAGGATCGTCCTGACCTCGAGGAGGTTCGCGCGATTCTCATCTCCATGGGGATTGGCTGCGGGAAGGTCCACAATCCGAGTCGTCGAGCCGATCCGGACTATTGGCGATTCTACGTACATCGCAACTCGCTGTGCCGGTTCGCGAAGACGATTGGGTCGTGGCACCCGCGAAAGGCTCCTGTTCTACGGGCGTGGCTAGCTCAGATCCACCCCTTCCGGTGGAGGTAGTACACCATCGCGCCCGTGGTCCCACCCATGAGCACGAGGGAGGCCCAGAACGCGGGCTCCCCGTTGATACCGGGGAACGCCACGTTCATTCCGAACGCGCTCGTGAGGATCGCGAGGGGGAGCGTGAGGGTGAAGATGATCGTGAGCGTCTTGATCACCTCATTGAGCTGGTTCGACACGAGCGTCGCCTGGACCTCCATGAGGCCTGTCGAGATCTCGCGGTACGTGTCGATCGTGTCGAGCGTCCGGATCATGTGGTCGTAGACGTCCCGCAGGTAGTTCCGGGTTTCCTTCTTGAAGTACGGCAGCTCGAGGCGCGTGAGTGCCGTGAACGCGTCCCGCTGGGGACGGAGCGCGTTGCGGAGCCGCAGGAGGTCCACGCGGATGTCATGGATCCGCGCGATGCTCACCTTCGTGGGGCTCTCGATGAGCTGCTCCTCCGCGTCGTGGATGATGTCCCCGAGCCGGTCGAGCTGCGGGAAGTACGAGTCCACGAGCACGTCGAGGATCGTGTAGCACAGGTAGTCCGGCCCGTTCTTCATGATCCGCGGGGCCTTCCGCCGGATCTTCACGCGGACGTCCTCGAGTTGCGGGAAGATCTTGTCGTGGATCGTGATGATGTACCTCTTGCCGAGGAAGATGCTGAGCTGGTCCGTCTCGATCTCCTCCGCCCACACGATCGTGCGCGTCACCGCGAACAGCACGTCCTCGTACGTCTCCACCTTCGGCGCCGTGTCCGGCCTCGTCGAGTCCTCGAGGGCGAGCGGATGGAGGCCGAACAGCGTCTCCAGCTCCTCGAGCGTGCGCGGGTCCGGGTCGATGATGTTGATCCACGCGACGGGGAACTTCTCCACGAGTTCGCGCCCGCGCCCGATCGTCACGTCCGTCTCCTCGAGCACTTCCGTCGGGGAGAAGGCGATCACGTCGACGCGCGCCATCCGGCCGGGCACGGAGAGGCGCGTTATTAAAAGGTTCTGGCGTGGCTCCTCCCTCGGAGACGCGTCCCTTCGCGCCAATCGTCCGGAGCCGGCGCATGGTTCAAGCCCGCACGCGGCTTCCCGTCCCCGTGAGAGGCGCGATCGTCCTCGCGGGGGGCCCGTCGCGGCGGTTCGGCCGCCCGAAGCCCCTCGCGTCGTTCCGGGGGCGTCCTCTCGTGCTGCGCGTCGTCGACGCCGCGCGCGCGGTCGCGGACGAGGTCGCGGTCGTGGGCCGCGGTCCGTTGGCGTCGGAGATCGCGTCGATCCTTCCCGCCCACGTCCATCTGGTCCGGGATGCGAGGCGCGTGCAGACCCCCGTGGTCGGGCTCCTCGCGGGCGCTGCGGCGCTGCGCAGTCCCTACGTGGCAGCGCTCGCGTGCGATCTCCCGCTGCTCCGCCCCACGCTCCTTGCGCGCTTGTTCCAGTACGCGCGCGGCCGGGACGCCGCCATCCCCCGGTGGCCCGACGGCCGCATCGAGCCCCTCGTCGCGGTGTATCGGCGGGAGGCCCTGCTCGTCGGGGCGCGAGAGGCCCTTCGTGCGCGCACCTACGCGAACCAGGACGTGGTCCGCCGCCTGCACGACGTCCGCTACGTCTCGACGGACACCCTTCGGTCCGTGGATCGCGACCTGCTGTCCTTCGCGAACGTGAACACGCGCCGCGATCTCTCGCGGGCCCTGCGCCTCTGACTACCCGACGCGCTGAGGCCCCGCGTACACGTTGAACCCGTGTCCCTGGAGGAACCCCACGAGGGTCATCCCGAACTCCTGCGCGGTGTCCACCGCCAGGCTGGAGGGCGCACCCACCGCCGCCACGAACGGGATCCCCGCCATGAGCGCCTTCTGGAGGATCTCGAAGCTGGCCCGACCGCTCACGAGCATCGCGGATTCGTGGAGCGGGACGTCCCCCTCCAGGAACCGCTCCCCGACGAGCTTGTCCACGGCGTTGTGTCGTCCCACGTCCTCTTTCACCGCGGGGGCCGTCCCATCCTCGCGGAAGAGCGCGGCGGCGTGAAGCCCTCCCGTGCGGTCGAACACCCCTTGGCGGGCGCGAAGGGCGTCGGGCCATGTCCCGAGACGTTCGGCGGCGATGCGGGGTCGGTCCCTCGGCAACGCGGGCGGCTCGCGCACCTTGATCGCGTCAAGGGTCGCCTTCCCGCACACGCCGCACGACGAGGTCGTGTAGAACGATCGCAGGGTGCGCGACAGGTCGAGCGGGACCTTGTCTCGGAGGACGACGCTGACGACGTTGAACTCCTGCTTCTTGCCTGGCTCGACGCAGTGCTCGATCCGCCAGAAGTCTGCGCGGCGGCGGAGGACGCCTTCGGCGAACAGGAATCCGGCGGCGAGCGCAAAGTCGTCCCCTGGGGTACGCATCGTCACGGCCAAACTGTGGGACCGCTCGTGGTTCCCGTGGGATTCCACGACGCGGATCTCCAGCGGCTCCTCGGCGGCGACGACGTCCTCCGCATCTTCGGAGTTCCCCCCACGCACCCTGCGGATACGGACCTTGACGGCGGACGGCGCGTCCCTCAACGTCCGTCCCCCCGGCGGATCTGCACGTACGCGTTGTAGTCGGGCATCCCGCACTGCGGATCGACGACGCCGCGGCGGATCACCGCGTTCGCCTCCGGCCAGTACATCTGCGCGTTCCGTGGCTTGATCCTCGCGACTTTGCACCGTCCACGGACGGAGCCCACGTCGTTGCGCACGACGACGGGGTCCCCGTTGGAGACGCCGAGCGCGGAGGCATCCTCCGCGCTGATCAGCACGTCCTCGCGTCGCGCGCCGATCATCGGGTCCATATCGCGATGCACCATGCTGTTGAACTGCTTCCCCCGGCGCGTGCTCAGGTAGAACCACCCGTCCGGGACGTCGAGGTCCGGCGGGCGCACGGCGGTGAAGCGCGCGCGGCCGTCTTGGGTCGGGAATATGCCGCCCTCGCACAGGCGGGAACCCCCCCACTGGACCGCGTCACCCTTCTCGCGGAGCCGCTGGATCCCCTCGTACGCGGGCACGGTGGCGGCGATCTCCTCGCGGACCTTGGCGGCGTCGTCGAACCGGATGAGCTGCGCGCGGTCCGGGTGCGCGCGAGAGGCCACGTCCTGGAGGATCTCCCACTCCGACCGGGCCTCGCCGATCCGCCGCCCGGGGATCTCGGGACTGAAGTAGATGCGCCGCTCCGTCGAGGTCTCCGTGCCGCCGCCGCGCTGCTCGTAACGCGTGGCGGCCGGAAGGAGGACGACGGTCTCCGCGGGATCGACGAGCATCTGGTGGGTGAGCACGATGTCCTGGTGCACGCGGAGGGGCACGCGCCCGAGCGCCTCCCGAACGTACTCCGGCTCCGGGAGCGTCTCGAGGAAGTTGCCTCCGAGGCAGTACAGGACGTCGAGCCCGCCCTCGTGCGCCCTCTCGATCATCTCGACGGAGTTGAGTCCCGGCGTCGTGGGGGGCGTGAACCGCCAAACCCGTTCGAGCGTGGCAGCGTTCGCCGAGTCCACCGCCAGATCGCCGGGATACCGGTTGGGGACGCACCCGACCTCCGCGCCCCCCTGCACGCCGCTGTGCCCCCGGATCGGCATGACCCCGCACTTCTCGCGACCGACGAAGCCGCGCGCGAGCGCCAGGTTCACGATCGCTTTGACGTTCTCGACGCCGAAGCGGTGTTGCGTGATGCCCATGGACCAGACGAATACCGCGGACCGCGCCTCGTGGAGCCGCCGCACGAAGTCGAGCACGTCGTCGCGACCGACGCCCGAATACCGTTCGAGCGCTTCCCACGACTGCGCCGCCAGCGCCGCCCTCATCTCTTCGAACCCCGTCGTGTGGTCGCGGACGAACGACTCGTCGATCCAACCGTTTTCGATCAACGCCTTGAGGATGCCGTTTATGAACGCGATGTCGCCGCCCGTGTGGATCAGGTAGAACCGGTCCGCGATCTTCGTCCCGAACACCGCCGACTCGGCTACGCTCGGGACCCAATACCGCTCGAAGCCCGGTTCGCGGAAGGGGTTCACGACGAGGACCTGCGTGCCTTCGCGCTTCGCGTAGTACAGGTACTTCGTCGTCACGGGCTGGTTGTTCGGGATGTCCGAGCCGAAGAAAACGAGGAGGTCCGCGCCGATCCAGTCCGCGTAGGAGCAGGTGCTCGCGCCAACGCCGATCGTCTGCTTCAGGCCGGTCGTGCTCGGCGCATGGCAGACGCGGGACGAGTTGTCGACGTTGTTCGTCCCGAGGAACCGCGCGGCCTTCTGCGCGACGTAGTACACCTCGTTCGTGACTCCCCGCGACGTAACGAAGAACGCGAGGCGGTCCGGGGAGGCGGAACGAATCTTGGCGGCGATGATCCCGATCGCGTCATCCCACGACACCCGCCGGAACCCGCGATCCCCTCGGTGCCGAACCATGGGGTACGGGAGACGGCCCAGATGGCGGAGCTCTCGCGAGCCATGACGGCGGAGCGGCGCTATGTCAGCGAGTACGGAGGTGTCCAGCGGCCCCATCGTGTTGAGCCGGAGAAGGTTCAGCCGGACCGTGCACAGGTGGATGCCGGGCATCGTGAAGTCCCGGAGTCCCGTCGTGCCGAGGGCGCAGCCGTCGCAGACGCCGTCCGCGAGGATGCGCCACGCGAACCGCGCTTGGCCCTTGTTCTCCCACGCCGTACGCAGAATCTCGAGGTAGTGGTGGGGCTTGACCTCGCCGAGGCCGTTCGGCATGCCGCCGACCCACAGCGTGGGGTCGAGCCGCCTCGCTCGCGCCGGTTGCACGCAGTCCCGAAGCCGCCGCGGGGCTTACCCTTTGCGAGCCTCGAATCCCGCGACCTTTTTATGGGCGCGCCTCATCCAGACCGGCGCGGGTCCGTGGGGTAGTTTGGCCTATCCTTGGAGGTTCGGGACCTTCAGACCCCGGTTCAAATCCGGGCGGACCCATACTGCTTCGCATCGGCGCAGCCGTTCCGCTAACCAAGCCTTTATCGCTCGACGAATTCTCTTCCCTCTTGATGGCGGTGGAGGTGAAGATTGGCTGGTTGGGTCACCGGGTTATCGCAGAGGGCGTGGAGTACCCGGTCGTCAAAGGCCGCCGAGGCTGGCTTTCCATCGCCGATTCGCGGGGTGGCGCGACGCGGGTGCGGTACGACGCACTGCGTGATCGGATTCATATCGAGGGCCCGGACGGTTCGCTCGAGATTCGCATCCGCTCCTTGCGCAGCACGACGTTCGAGTGGCGAGGCCACGCCTACCGAATCCCTTCGAGGCTCTTCGGGGGGATTACCATCTACGAGGACGAGCGGGTCGCTGCGGAAGGGAAGCTGGCCTCTACGGGCCGATGGGTCTTCGAGGTCTCTTCGCCGACCCTGAGGTCGATCGAGCGGGAGCTGGTCCTCGGCCTCGCGATGCGCGCCGCTTCGGGGTTCGTCCCGGTGTCCGTCTCGTAGTGGTCCGGGTTTACCCTCGGGAAGAAGTTCTGCCCAAGGATGGATCCCGCGTTTTGTCACGGCAGGCGGGCGCGATGGGCTCACGCGGATCGGCGCCGCAGGCCCGCGTGTCTTCTTGATCTGAAGAAGCCCCACAGGTCGCGCGTAACCCGCGTCACTCCGGACTGACGCGGTAGTAGTCGTGCTCCTCGTGTTCGACGGAGCCGTCCTTTTGCCGCATCTCGATGTGGATCCGCAACGCGTTCTCCAAACCCATATCTCCCTGCCCCCGCATCTAGTCTGAGTGCTTCGCGTTCCTCCCCGAAAGAGCCATCTCGGTGGGACGGGGAGGGCAGGTTCGGTCGTCGATGCCCTCCTGAGATCCCCGGAGCCGTCGATTCGTTGGAAGACGCGCGTCCATGTGCTTGGGGAGGAACGGGATTCGAGGACGATCCGTGAGCTCCAGGAAGAGATTCGCCGTTCCCCGAGAGTCCGGGCGCTTCTCTCTCGCCGTAGCGAGTTGGGTCGTCCCGGGACCGCCCGGAAGGTCTACAACAAGTGGCAGGGTCTCCATTGGGTCCTCGCCAGCCTGGCGGACCTCGGCTACCCGACCGGGGACAAGACCCTCCATCCGATTCGCGATCGCCTCCTCGAGTTCTGGCTGAACCCGAACTACTTCCGCGAGTTCGAGGCCCGGACCCGGGCCGACGCGTACAAACACGAGGGCGTCCCCATCATGCGGGGCCGCCACCGCCGGTGCGCCTCCCAGCAGGGAAACGCGCTCCTGTCCCTGACAAGGCTCGGCCTGCTCGATGATCGACGCGACGCCCTGGTCGAGCGGCTCCTCCGATGGCAGTGGCCGGACGGAGGCTGGAACTGCGACAAGGAGCCGAGCGCAGACACCTCGTCCTTCACGGAAACGCTCCTGCCGATGGTCGGGTTGGCGGCGTACGCCCGTGAGCGAGGTTCTCCAGAGGCGGCGCGGGCGGCCGAGCGGGCGAGCGAGGTGTTCCTCCGCCGGCGGCTGTTCAAGAGGGTTTCGGACGGACGGATCATCCACCCCGAGTTCGTGGCCCTCCACTATCCGCTGTACTGGCACTACGATTTCCTCGGCGGCTTGAAGGCGATGGCCCGGATCGGGCGGATCACGGATCCGCGCTGCGCGGACGCCCTGGATCTCCTCGAGGCGAGGCGATTGCCCGACGGAGGATGGCCTGCCGAGAACCGCTACTACAAGGTCCGTCCGAGGACGTTCGAGACGGGCGCGGACTACGTGGACTGGGGTGGCAATCGTTCTAGAAGAGTGAACGAATGGGTGACAGTGGACGCCCTCGCCGTCTTGCGTGCGGCCGGACGTATCGAAGTCTAATCCGTGCGGCACGCCGGAGGAGGTTCGTCGTCGGGCGCGGGGACAGCACCGCCAAAGGCGACCCATGGTGGAGAATCCCCTTCGCCCAAGATCCTGAGTCTTCCAGAGCTGAACGTCAGTCCGCCCGCTGGGACAGGTCGTTCCGTCAGCTCTCGTCCTCAGCGGCCTCTTCGTCCTCTTGCGGTTCGGGGGGCGGTGCACGCGAGACCTTCGTCTTCTTGGAGGGCGCTTTCCTTCGCCGACTCGCGCGAGGAGTGGATTCCTTTCTCGATGCCGTTGACGGAGCGGCGGCCCGGGCCGCACGATCCACGTCGAAGTAGATGCGGACCGTGGCGCGATATGTCTCGACCTTCTCTCCGTCCAGCGCCATTTCGAACTCGGACACGCGCGCCCATCGCATCCCTCGCACCGTCTCCCCTGCGACCTCAACCGCGTTCGCGGCGGCGTCCGCGAAGCTCTTCGGCGAGACTCCCACGACGTCGATGACTTTCTGGACCACGGGATCACCTGCACCGGAATCGCCGACAGGCACAAGAGCCCTTGGGTCGGGCCGCCGTCTCGGACAACGTGACCCGAAACCTCATATCTCGTCCAGCGAGATGAACTCCTCTTCCTCGAGGATTCGGTTCCAGCGCGCGTCGAGTTCCTTGATGGAGGCCCGCTCGATCAGGTCGCGGATGACGTCGTCGTACGCCTGTCCCTTGGCGCCGAGTTTCCGCAGGACCTCTTTCGTCTCCTTGCGCAGGGAGATTGTGGTGGTGGCGATGGGGTCATTCATGGACGCCATGGTACGTCTACATGACCATGGTGGCAAGCTGCTTGGGGGGGAGTCTCCGACGATGTCGATGACCTCTGGATGCACGGCATCAACGCCGGGGGCATCTGCGCCGCCTCAATGAGCACTTGGGGCCTTCTTCGACGTCCGCCGAACCCCGATTCGGCGCTCCGAAGGATTCTTATACGCCCAGCCTCTACGCGCGCCCCGTGCAGCGCCCCCTCATGGAGAAAATCGCCGGCGAGATCGCCCTCTCCGAAGACCCAGGCCGCACGCTTCGCCGATGGCGGGAGGAGATGAAGATCACCGTGAAGGACCTGTCCGGCGAGATGGGCGTGACCCCGTCCGTGATCTCGGACTACGAGTCCGGCCGGCGGCGGTCGCCGGGCGTGAACACGATTAAGCGGCTCGTGGAGTCCATGATCGGCCTCGACGCGCGGAGTGGCGGGAGGTTCGCGGCTCGGTGGGGCCCGGGCGCGAGCGAGGCGATCCCCGCGATGGCGGAGTTCGACGCGGGCGTCCCTACGAAGGACTTCCTGGCCGCGATCGAGGGGAAGGCGCTCACGAAGCGCCTCCCGCCGGGGCGCGAGATCCGCGGCTACACGGTCATCGACAGCGTGAAGGCGATCACGGAGCTCGGGGAGGACTACCTCCGGATCTTCGGGTACACGACGGAGCGCGCGCTGATCTTCACGGGCGTGAAGTACGGTCGCTCGCCGATGATCGTCATCCGCACCCATCCCCTGAAGCCGGCGATGGTCGTGTACGCCCGGCCAGGGAAGGTCGACGAGCTCGCGGTGACCCTCGCGGAGCTCGACAACATCATCCTCGCGCGGACGGAACTCGACACGGGTACGCTGATCGAACGCCTGAAGGGATTGACATGAAAGCTGGAATCGTGAGTTACGGCGGCTACGTCCCTCGCTACCGGATCACACCGAAGGACATCGGCGCGGTGTGGGGCGTGGACGGGGAAGCGATGGGCCGAGGGCTGAACATCCGTGCGAAGAGCGTCCCGGGGCCGGACGAGGACGTGATCACGATGTCCGTCGAGGCCGCGCGGAACGCCCTGAAGAAGGCGCCGCACATCGACCCGAAGGACGTCGGCGCGATCTACGTGGGAAGCGAGAGCCACCCGTACGCGGTGAAGCCCTCCGCGACGATCGTCGCAGAGGCGATCGAGGCCGCCCCCGTCATGACCGCCGCGGACTACGAGTTCGCGTGCAAGGCGGGCACGGCAGCGATCCAGACGTGCATGGGGCTCACGATCTCGGAGATGTACCGGTACGGGATGGCGATCGGATCGGACACGTCGCAAGGGGCGCCGAGCGACGCCCTCGAGTACAGCGCCTCCGCGGGCGCCGCCGCGTTCGTCATCGGGCGGGACCACCTCATGGCGACGATCGACAGCACCGTCTCCTACACGACGGACACGCCGGACTTCTGGCGGCGGGAGGGGCAGGCGTACCCCTCGCACGGAGGCCGCTTCACGGGCGAGCCCGCGTACTTCAAGCACGTGATGAGCTGCGCGAACCTCCTGTTCAAGCGGGCGGGCACCGGGCCGGAGGACTACGACTTCGCGGTCTTCCACCAGCCGAACGGGAAGTTCCCTGTGCGGGTGGGGAAGATGCTCGGGTTCAACGACAAGCAGATGGACACGGGCCTCCTCGTGCGGGAGATCGGGAACACGTACAGCGGCGCGATCATGGTCGGGATGTGCGCGATCTTCGACATCGCGAAGCCCGGGCAGCGGATGTTCGCGGTCGGGTACGGCTCCGGCGCGGGAAGCGACGCGTTCGACATCACGGTCACGGACGGCATCGACGGGATCAACCGGAGGGCCGGGCGAACGATGCGCTCCATGGTCGAGGACGCGAAGTTCGTGGACTACGCGACGTACGCGAAGTTCCGGAAGAAGATCCGCATGCGGGAGGGATGACGTGCGCGGCGTGAGCGTGATCGGCGTCGGCGAGACGCAGTTCGGCGAGCTGTGGGACAAGTCCTTCCGCGAGCTCGGGATCGAGGCGGGCCTCCGGGCGATCCAGGACGCGAAGATCGCCGCGGAGAACCTGGACGCGATGTACGTGGGCAACATGAGCGCGGGGAAGTTCATCGACCAGGAGCACGTCGCCTCGCTCGTCGCGGACTACTCGGGCCTGACGGACTCGCACCTGCCGACGATCCGCGTCGAGGGCGGGGGCGCATGCGGCGCGATCGCGATCCACCAGGCGGCGATGTCGATCGCCTCCGGAGTCCACGACATCGTCATCGTCGGCGGCGCGGAGAAGATGACGGACGTGGGGGACGTCGAGGCGAACGAGATCCTCTCGAGCACGACGGACCAGGAGTGGGAGTCCGTCTTCGGCGCGACGTTCGCCGGCCTGCACGCGATGATGGCCCGCCGCCACATGTTCGAGTTCGGGACGACGCGGGAGCAGCTCGGCGCGGTGGCGGTGAAGAACCACAAGCACGGCTCCCTGAACCCGAACGCGCAGTTCCAGAAGGAGATCACGATGGACATGGTCCTGAGCGCGCCGAAGATCGCGGAGCCCCTCGGGCTGTTCGACTGCGCGCCCCTGAGCGACGGCGCCGCCGCCCTGGTCCTGTGCGCCCGGGAGAAGGCGCGCCGGTTCACGGACACGCCCATCGATCTGATCAGCACGGGCCACGCGAGCGACTTCATCGCGGTCCACGACCGCCGCGAGCTCACGACGATGGACGCGACGGTGATCGCGGGCAAGCGGGCGTTCCACGCCGCCCGGAAGACGCCGAACGACGTGCAGGTGGCCGAGGTCCACGACAGCTTCACGATCACGGAGATCATGGCGGTGGAGGACCTCCGGTTCGTCCCGAAGGGCAAGGGTGGCTTCGCGACGGAGGACGGGGAGACCGCGCTCAACGCGAAGATCAGCGTGAACACGTCCGGCGGCCTGAAGGCGCGCGGCTATCCCGTCGGAGCGACCGGCGTCGCCCAGGCGGTGGAGATCGTGCGCCAGCTCCGCGGCGAGGGCGGCCGCCGCCAGGTCGACAAGGCCGAGGTCGGGCTCACCCACACGCTCGGCGGCACCGGCGGCACCGCCGTCGTCCATCTCTTCGCGAGGGGGGACTGAGGATGGCGATCCCACGGTTCTGGCGGGAGATCCCATCCCGGTACAACCTCATCGGGAGCAAGTGCGGGAACTGCGGCACGCTGGACTTCCCGCCGCGGGTCGTGTGCCCCCGGTGCGGTCGCCGCAGCGTGGGGAAGATGGAGCGGATGAAGCTCGGCGGGCGGGGCAAGGTCGTCTCGTACTCGATCATCCACGACGCGCCGCGCGCGTTCGACATGATGAAGCCGTACGTGCTCGCGATCGTGGAGATGGACGAGGGCGTCCGCCTCACGTCGACGATCATCGACTGCGACCCGGGCGAGGTGAAGATCGGCATGCCCGTCGAGAGCGCCTTCCGGAAGCTCGGGGAGGAGGGCGAGGCCGGCGTGATCCACTACGGGTACAAGTTCCGGCCCGCGCTCTGACCGTCAGTGGAGCAGGGCGTCCGGTGCCGGGAGTCCCGCGAGTGCCTTCCTCGCGGCAGCCCGCTCCTTCTCGTGCGCCTCGATCTCCTCGACCAGGCTCCCGTCCCATGCGCGAGGTCCGAGCTCGGGGAACTTCTCGTAGATCCGCGTGCTCTCCTGGATCGCGGGGATCCGCTCGGACGCCCGCAGCTCCGCGAGCTGCCCCCACGCCCCCCGTCCCTCCGCGTCCGGGAACCGCCGCCACGCCGCGAGCCTCCGCTCGAGGAGCGAGACGGGCGCGTCCGCCGTGAACGCGGTCCCGTACTTCCCGCCCACGACCGGCCGCACCTGGTGGAGTAGACCCTGTAGCTTCCGCCGCACGTGGACGGCATGCGGATACACGCGGTCCCACTTGGCGGCGGAGTACTCCGAGGTCTGCACGAGCTCCGCGAGCGTCTGGGTCCCGATCGTCTCCTTCAGCGGCGCCTCCGCCTCAAACAGGTCGCCGAGCTCCCGGAGCGCCGCGAACTCCTGCACCGCCAGGAGGCCGAGCCCCTCCAGGTCCGGGTGGCCGACGAGGTCCGCGATCGCCTCCGCGGTCGGGCGGTGCGTGAGGTCCGACCAGGATTCGTCCGCCGCGCGGTTGCACGCCTCGACGACCGCCTTCAGGCGCGCGCCGTCTTCCGGGCTCGCCGGCGGCTTCGGCACCTCGCGGAGCCGGACGAGCGCCTCCTCCGCTCCGCGGATCCGGAGCGAGGACTTCCGATGGAACGCGCGGTACGCCTCGAGGTCCGCGTGCCACGCGCGGGAGGGAGCGAGCACCTTCTCGATCTTCGCCAGGACCCGTCGCGCGTTCCAGAAGTGGACCCGCCGCGCGTGCTGGAGCGCCTGGCCCACGAGCTTTGCGTGGCGCGGCGAGATCTTCCCCGCGTCCTCGACCTCCTCGACGCGCTTCGCGATCGCCTCGAGGTCCCGCTGGAACGGGCCGAGCCGGCGGCGGCTCATCTTCTCGTATGCCCGCAGGATGTGCTCGATCGAGGAACGCAGCTCGTCGAGCGCGCCGTCCAGGAGGCCGGGGACGACGCGGATCCGGGTCGCCCGCTCGCGCAGTTCGGCGACGAGCGCCTTGGCCTCGGCCGAAGTGGCGATCGTGCGCGGCTCCTCGCCGAGCTCCCGGGCCATCGCCGTGGGCAAGGGGTTCCCCTTTATTGCCTCTTGCCCGCTCGGCTCAAGACCTTCTTAATCAGGTGGCGAGGGTTCCCGCCATGGGGGCTGTGGCGGTCCATCGACGAAAGCCTTATACTGGCCCTTGAGTTCGACGGGCCGCCATGGAGATGAAGGTCCTCGAGAAGGACAAGAACGCCCTCAAGGTGGAGATCGACGGCCCCGACGACACGGTCATCTATCCGCTGATCAACGAGCTCCTGAAGGACGAGGACGTGTCCGAGGCGAAGTACTCCGTCGGTCACCCGCAGCTCGACAAGCCCGTCCTGTACGTGCGGACGAAGAAGGGGAAGCCGCAGGCGGCGATCAAGAAAGCGGCGGAAACCCTGGCGGGCCAGTTCCGCGAGGCGCGCCATCTCTTCGAGGCGCAGCTGAAATGAGCCGGGTCCAAGATAGGCTCGGAACCTTTTTCCTCCGAGGGGAATCTTCCTCCGAGGGTACTCTCGATGCAAGGAGAGCGCATTCTGGTCGTTTTCTCCGCCCTGCAAGGTCGGGGCGGCACGTTCTCCGACGCCTTCCTCTATGATGTTGTCTTCACGGACCGTCGCCTCTTCCTGATCGCGCTCGTGCGGTGGGGTGGCGGGCTCGTGTCGGCGGCCGTGTTTCAGGCCATGCAGCTCGACCTGCGCAAGAAGGCTCGTTCCTACGAGGTCGGGGGCCTCGAAAGCCTCGTGGCGGCAGGTAAAGGGTCCCTCTCGATCCCGTACGCGGACGTTCACAAGGCGAAGATCCGCGGGATGCTTGGGAAGGACCTGTACTTCAAGGGCGGCGGGCGGTGGGTGACCGTCTCGATTCCCAAAGCGGATCAGGAGTCGTTCTCCCAGTACGCGCGCCAGTGGTTGCGCGCCGACGTCCGGTGACGCCCATGAGGGCCGTCCGCGCGGCCCCCGCGGTGCCTTAAGGTCCGTGCCGAGTATCCTCGCTCGTGGCGGACGTCGCAAGCACGGTCGGCATCGAGGGATGGGCG
>Ga0209619_10002108_pt1 | contig 14384 bp, 12 predicted proteins | sample Rifsed16ft3_FD_184011 | JGI IMG/M metagenome (GOLD analysis project Ga0209619, IMG submission 184011) | Soil microbial communities from Rifle, Colorado, USA - sediment 16ft 3 (version 2) | ecosystem: Environmental > Terrestrial > Deep subsurface > Rock core/Sediment | place: Rifle, Colorado... | reverse complement strand
TCCGTATGATTCCCGCCGAGCTCCGTTCTTCCGGGAGAACTGAAAGCATGAGTCGGCTTCCGTCCCGTCATCCGCCGAAAATCTCCTGAACAGCCGGCAAGGCGCTTTTTATCCCACAGATTCTCTCCTTTTGCGGCCGTCGCCCGTCTTCTCTTGTTCTTCATTGGTTTTCGCAAATCGGAAGCTGGAGGGTTGCCGTGGTTCCCTTGCCGGGAGCGCTCTTAATAGAGAGCCCCCCGCCATAGAGGTGGGCAAGCTGTCTCGCCATGGAAAGTCCAAGACCCAATCCTTGCTGCTCGTGGCGGCTGCGGTCGAATTGCATGAATCCAGCCACGGATCTCACCTGATGGAAATCCATGCCTCGCCCCTGATCACAGACCTGGATTTCGCATTGTGAGGTTTCGCGGTGGACGGTGCATGATACTTTGACCAGAGTCTTCGGCTGCGAAAACTTGAAGGCGTTGTCGATAAGTTCGTCCAGTATCTTTCTCAAATGATCGGCAGAAATCCTGATGCAGACCTGTTCGGGAAAAGCAATTTCAAGGTCTCCCCCGCGTTGAAAAGCCTCGGCCCGTTCGCGTGCAAGCAATCGCACAAAGGAATCGGCCCGTGCGACCTTCTCCCTTTTGAGCGATTTTCTGGCGGTCCCATCGAGACCAAGGAACATCACTTCGGCATTTGTCCAGAACTTTTCGAGCGTTTTCTGAAGCCGGTTTGCCGAGCTGATGATATGGTCCGCTATTTCCGAGAGCTCTTCGGGGGTCGAGGAGCGTGCCTGTTCCTTGAGAACTTGAGCGAATCCCAGGATGCCTGTGAGGGGCGTTTTGAGCTCGTGCGGAACGGATGTGCTGATGTTGAAGCGAAGTTTCTCCAGCCTCTTCTCGGCATGCGCAATTTCGTGCTCGTGCCGAAGAAGGCGGGTCTTTACCGCCTTCAGGAGGTCGTCAGTGGCAAAAGGCTTTGTCAGAAAATCATCTGCCCCGAGTTCCATTCCTCTGCGCATATCTGTCGGCTTGCCTTTCCCGGAAAGAAAAACGAAAGGGACGATCGCGGTGACAGGGTTCTCCCGGAACATGTTGAGTACCTCAAATCCGTCGAGACCCGGCATCTCGATATCGCACAGCACAAGGTCGGGGATCCGTGTCTCGGCAGCCCGCAAGCCTTCTTCCCCGCTGGAAGATTCGAGAACAGAGTACCCTTCGGACACCAGGACTTCCCTGAGGGCATCGCGCATCAGGTTTTCGTCATCGATGATAAGGATCGTCTTTTCACTGTGAGGCATGGTATTTCCGGGTCCGATATGAAAATCTAAACAAAGCTCCCACACTTTTCAAGCTCTGCATTCCGGGAGAATTCGCCGTAACTCCCGCCGCCCGCTGCGTAGAAACTTGTTGAGGCTTGTCCCGAATGACGGAAAGTCTTGCGGCCGCTGATTCCTCCCGGGAGACGGAAAGCAAAAGAGCCTGTCCAAAGATGGCAGGCTCTTTTTGTTACCGATGGCCGGATCGTTTATCTTCCCTTCTTCAAAAGTTTTTCCACTTTTTGCATCAGGGCCTGAATTGAAAATCCCTTGTCGATATAATCGTCGGCCAGGGAGGTGTCCCACGCGCCGATCGATTGCGCCGCACTGGTCATCATCAGAACAGGGATAACGGCGGTTTCTTCCTCTCCTTTCAGGGTCTCCACCATCACAAATCCGTTCATGTTATCCATATACACATCGCTGATAATAAGATGCGGTTTGTGCAAACGCGCAAGTTCAAGGCCCATCAGTCCGTCAGAGGCCTCGAATGTCTCATAGCCCTTCGCCTTCAGCGCGGCTATGATGACTTTTCTCTGCGCATCTTCGTCGTCAACAACCAGAATGGATTTCATAGGAATGTCGGTCGGGAGGTAATTCAAAGTACAGAAGTTGTTGCAGAAAAACAACCATACTTCGGGAGCATTTGTCCCCATCCTCACTTCATGTTCTGGATGATCGAGGAATTCGTCTCTGAAGCCTTTTTCTGAATACGAGAGATCGCATTGATGATCTGTGACCTGCGATCATCGTAGGCCTGCAATCTCAACTGATTCATCTCTCCAAGTTCACCCATGGTGTCTTTCATGTGCTCAAGATCCCTTATGAGGGCTCTCAAATCACCCACATCCAGCGGTTCACGGACCGAAAGGGTGATCCATGTCTCCGATTGCCGGAGAGAGGATGCAAGTTCGTTGAGAAGGGGTTCGTAGGATCCGCATGCACAAGGATCTGAGTCGTCCTTGCCGGAATTGTTTGAAAGATCCCCGTTGACGGTCCCGATCAGTCCATCGATCCCGGCCTTTGCCTTCCCTATCGCCTCTGTCCGCTTCTGATTGTTCACAAAACCCTTGTCCAGGATCCTCACGGCATCCATCATGACGAAAAAAGTCAAGACTTCTGTACCGTACCCATCGGGGTCCTCACCGGTGACATGCCCGGCGGCCTGCTGACGGACAATTTCCTCGTTGGACCTCCCGCTTGCGAGATCTCCCGCCTCTGCATGAATCCAATCAACCATGCCGGTCGGAAGATACCGCATGAGGGAAACCTCGACGGAGCGCGCTTGTGAGAGGATTTCCGCATTGGAGGCACCGCATGACGCCAGAATTGCCGTGCCGGCGATAAGAAGAAGAGCAAGCAAGGTTGAAGTTAGTCTCATGGTTGACCGATTGCTGTATGCTGACCGTGTAACGATCAACCGAAGGGCTGGTCGATCGAGGGGCTTTGTTTGGTGAACATCGTGGCCCCGTTTTCCGTAACATAGAGACAGTCTTCAAGGCGGATCCCGAATTCGCCGTAGATACAAATGGTCGGTTCGTCGCTAAAGCACATTCCGGGACGCATGAGAGTCTTGTTCCCCTTCACGAAGTTTGTCCACTCATGCCCGTCCATCCCGATGCCGTGACCGGTGCGGTGGGGCAGCCCCGGCAGCTTGTAGCCCGGGCCGAAGCCTGCATCCGTAATGACTTTTCGCGCCGCTGCGTCGACATTCTCGCATGGCACTCCGGGTTTGGCGACGGCAAATGCTGCGTCCTGGGCCTTTCGCTCAAGGTTCCAAATCTCCGTCTGTCGTGGTGTCGGCTTTCCGAGGACGAATGTACGAGTGATGTCCGATGAGTATCCCTCCACCGAGCATCCGCCGTCGACAAGCACCGTGTCTCCCTCTTTGACTTTCTGCGGAACTCTGCTCCCATGAGGAAAGGCCGTATATTCACCAAAGATCACCATCGCTCCTCCCTGCGCTCCCAGCTTTCTGAATGCGGCACTGATCAATCCGCCGAATTCACCCTGAGTCATCCCATCCTTCAAACTCCCGAACGAAGCTTTATAAGCTTCGATTGTGATGTCGTTCGCCTTTTGCATGAGAGCCAGTTCTGCCGGCGACTTGATCATCCTGCATCCGGCTGTTACGGGAACCGCGTCAACAAACTCCAATCCCGACGTATCCTTGCGGAGGCCTTCAGCAATGAAGAACCGGAGTCTCTCCTCCAGGCCGATCCTCCCGAAACGAACGCCGCGATCCTTGAAGATTGAGCCGAGGAGCTTGTAAGGGCTTTCATCCTCTTCCCACGTGCGGACGTCTGTCCCAGATCTGATCAATTCCCTCGCTCTCTCTTCCTCAAATGCCGGGCAAATCCAGGCGAGCTCACCGCGGGCGGGAATGACCAAAGCAAAGGGCCGTTCGCTGTTGCCCCACCTCACATCGGCAAAATACCTCATCGAGGTGCCTCCCTCCATGACCACAGCATCGATCTTATTCTCCGTCATCAGCTGCCGGGCTTTTTCGACGCGGGCTTTGCGCTCGTCATCCGAAATGGGAACCACTTCGCCCGTCATGGTAACAAGCGACCGGATCGATTCAGGGAGTTCCGCCGGTTCAGCGAATGCCGGCGGGGGAATCAACGATACTCCCGCAACACCTGCGGAAGCGAGAAGAAAGTCTCTGCGGTTGTACATGGTTATCCTGTTGGTTGGTCAGGTGGAAAGGCAATCCCCTGAATATACAGAAGAAGGATTGAAAAGCGAAAGAGAAACCACGCCTGCCCGCCTCTGAGATTCTCATCCGGCAGGCGGGGAGGGCACCCCGTAGAACAAACGGGGCAAGCAGAGAAGGCACACCCGCCCGACAGAACGCAACCGACCTTCTGGCAGTCGTTCGGGCCGGAAGTGCACGGAGTTATTATCGCAACATTCTTGAAACTATTAAGTCATTTCCAGATATTGGTTTTTCGCAAATGTTTCCGCATCCACTCATCCGTAGGAGATCTCAATGAAATCCCTCGTTGCCGTTCTTGCTCTCACATTCCCGCTGATCTTCTCCACCGCGGCGCCGGCACAACCGCAGGATTGGGAATCACGGTTCCGGTCAATCCCAAACCAGGAAAACCTGCGCGAATATATGAAGCGACTTTCAGCCAGACCTCATCACCTGGGTTCGCCTTACGACAAGGAGAATGCCGAGTGGATCCTTGCGAAATTCAAAGAATTTGGATTCGACGCGAAGATTGAGGCCTTTGATGTCCTTTTTCCCACGCCGAAGGAGCGGGCAGTGGAATTGCTCGAGCCAGTGCGTTTTTCCGCGACACTGCGCGAGCCCGCGGAGAACATCGATCCAACCTCAGGACAAATGGATGAACAGCTTCCAACATACAACGCCTATTCCATAGACGGCGACGTAACGGGACCTCTCGTGTACGTCAACTACGGAATTCCGGAGGACTACGAAAGGCTCGAGCGTTTGGGAATCTCCGTCAAGGGAGCGATCGTCATTGCGAGGTATGGTGCGTCATGGCGCGGGATCAAGCCGAAGCTGGCAGGTGAGAAGGGTGCCATCGGCTGCATCATTTACTCCGATCCCCGCGAGGACGGTTACTTCCAGGGAGACGTTTTTCCGGAAGGTGCTTACCGGAACAAGGATGGGGTTCAGAGGGGGAGCGTGATGGACATGCCCTTGTATCCTGGAGATCCGCTGACTCCCGGAATCGGCGCCACCGAAAAGGCCAAGCGGCTTGCCCTGAAAGACGTCAAGACCTTCACGAAGATTCCCGTGCTGCCGATCTCTTACAGCGACGCACAGCCGTTGCTGGCGGCCCTCAAAGGCCCTGTGGCTCCGGAAGCCTGGAGAGGATCACTTCCGATCACGTACCACATCGGGCCGGGACCTGCCAAAGTGCGGCTCAACGTGAAATCAAACTGGGACATCAAAAAGATCTACAATGTGATTGCGACCATTCGCGGCAGGCAGTATCCGGACGAATGGATCATACGCGGCAACCATCATGATGCGTGGGTCAACGGCGCACAGGACCCGGTTTCGGGAATGGGCGCTGTGCTCGAAGAAGCCAGAGCCTTTGGAGCGCTGATGAAGGAGGGATGGAGGCCGAAGAGAACGATTGTCTATTGTGCGTGGGATGCTGAAGAGCAGGGCCTGCTCGGGTCGACGGAATGGGCCGAAGCTCATGCGGACGAATTGAAACAGAAGGCGGTTCTCTATATTAATACAGATTCCAACGGGCGCGGCTATCTTGGCGCCTCGGGCTCTCATTCATTGGAGAAATACATTAACGGCGTTGCGCAGGACATCGTCGATCCCGAGAAAAACATCTCCGTGTGGAAAAGAAGCCAGCTGGCCCGCATTGCGAATGCACGCTCACCGGAAGACAGAAGGGAAATCCGCTCGAAGGCGGACCTGAGGATCGGCGCACTTGGTTCAGGATCAGATTACACTGTCTTCATTGACCATCTTGGCGTTGCGTCCCTCAACCTGGGATACGGCGGAGAGGACGGGGGCGGGATCTACCATTCCATCTACGACGATTTCTATTGGTATACGAACTTTTCGGACACCGATTTCTCCTACGGCCGGGCATTGGCGCAAACGGGCGGAACGGCGGTTCTTCGAATAGCCGACGCCGGGCTTCTTCCTTTCGAATTCACAAATTTTGCAGAGACGGTCAAGCGGTATCTCGATGAGCTCAAGAAGCTCCTGAAGTCAAAGCAGGACGAAATCGCCGAACGGAACCGACAGCTCGAAGAAGGAGTGTTCAGCGCGACGGCTGATCCCAAGGAGGCCTTCGTTTCCCCGAGCAGAGAGGAAGTTCCTCCACACTTGAACTTTGCCCCGCTTGAAAACGCCCTCGAGAATCTTACCCGGGGAGCCGAACGGTACTCGAAAGCCGCGGCAGGCGTGAAGACAAGCGGAAAGGCTCCGAGTGCCTCAACCATCTCATCGGTCAACAAGAAGCTTATCCAGAGCGAACGGCTGTTGACGGATCAGAAGGGTCTTCCCGGCCGTGATTGGTTCAGGCATCTGATCTACGCTCCGGGATTCTACACGGGTTATGGGGTAAAGACGATTCCGGGAGTTCGCGAGGCCATTGAACAGAAGAAATGGATTGAGGCGGAATCTGAGATTGTTCGGGTTGCAGGAATACTGGAGCAGGAGGCGCGGCTCATTGAGTCGGCAGCCAGGGAGTTGGAGTAAGGAGAACCATCCTTTGAAAAGGGGGAGGCTGCATCAACAACGTTGCTTCATGAAGTGCCTTTTCGTCGTGAGGAATATTCGCGGTGAAAAGCCAAAAAGAATGGCACCGCTTCCGGCTTGACGGCTTTGCGCACGTCCCTTATTTTGATGCGCTTGGTGACAACCCAGAAGAATCGCGGTGCCAGGCTCACAGGGGAGTATCGTAAGAAGGAACCGTTTTCACAATTCTGAAGTTATAAAGAGTCCGAATTCTGAGACGAAGGGGCGGTTTGGTGGGACGAATGGAGCGTCTCGATTCATTGTTGAACCAGAGGAAAGAGGCTGAATGAAGAAGATTCTCCGCTGGATCCTGATCGTCCTCGGCGCTGTATTCCTCATCGTTCAATTTGTCCGTCCCGCCAAAAACCATTCCGACGAACCGCAGTCCCGGAGCATTTCCCTGACCTTCCCGATTCCCTCCGCTGTTGATTCCATCCTGAAACGCTCCTGCAGGGACTGTCACACGAACAACACCGACTATCCCTGGTACGCTGAGGTCCAGCCGGTCGGCTGGTGGTTGCAGGGACATATTGATGACGGCAAGAGCGAATTGAATTTTGACGAATTTGCATCCTATGAACTGATGCGTCAGTTCACGAAGTTCCAACAGATTGCAGAGCAGATAGAAGAAGATGAAATGCCGCTTCCTTCCTACCTCATCATGCACGAGAACGCGCGACTCACCCAGGATGAGAAAATGATTCTCATGGACTGGGCAACGGCCATGAGAGATTCGATGAAGAATTGGTACCCCGCCGACAGCCTGCAGCGGCCAAGAAGGCGATCCCCATAACGGCACGAAAAAACAAAGCCCGGACGCGTCCGGGCTTTTTCATTCTCATCAACTGACAAGTATCCTGACTCTTAGAGTCCCTCCTGAGCGAGAACATACGACAGGATCGCCATACAGGCCGCTCCGAGTTGTAACTCGCGTTCTTCAACATTGTCGATCGTGTCATCGTCGGCATGGTGGTAATTGAAATATCTCTGAACCTCGGGCAGCAGAGCTATTTGCGGGACGCCCTGCGGAATGAGCCAGGAGATATCGGCACCACCACCACCGGGCAGAATGCGGTCGGCCATGATATGCCGAAAGAGAGGAGCCCATCGGGCAATTTTTTCGAAACGGACGGAATCTGTGGCCGCAGTGAAACCCCGCGGCATAAAGCCGCCCATATCCGATTCGATCGCCGCTATATGCTTCTCCCCCGGCCTCAGTTTCGCGGCGTACGCCTGTCCGCCCCTGCCGCCGTTCTCTTCGTTCATGAACGCAACGACTCTGATCGTCCGCCTGGGCCGAAGGCCGAGTTCCTTCAGCATTCTCACTGCATCGATGCATTGAACCACACCGGCACCGTCGTCATGAGCTCCCTGCCCTTTGTCCCAGCTATCCAAATGTCCTCCTATCACAACAACTTCATTCGGAATTTCCGAGCCTTTCAGTTCTCCGACGACATTTGCCGACTCAACATCAGGGAGTGTTTTGGATGAAATCTTCAGGTACACCTTGAGCTCGGGATGTTGCTTCAGGAGATCGCTCAACTTGTTTGCGCCAATGGTGCTGATCGCCGCCGCGGGAATCTTTGGAACGGTGTCGTTGTAGCCCATTCCTCCTGTGTGCGGGAAATCGTCCAATCTTGGTGTCATGGATCGCACGAGCGCCATCACGCCTCCCACCTTTGCGGCTTCGATTGCTCCTCCTCCCCGCTGATCGACGGCTCCACCATATCCTTCGAATGTATGGATCTTCGTCCTGTCGAATGGTCTGTTGAAAAAGACAATCTTGCCCCATGCCTTTTCGCCAAGCGCACGGAGCTCTTCCCATGAATGGACTTCAACGACTTCAGCGGAAATCCCTTTTGCGGGTGTGGCGATGCTCCCTCCCAAAGCCGTGATCTTCACCGGAATCTTCTTGCCGTCAGGGAGAATAACTGACCCCTCTTCAACCTCCCCGCGCACCCACCGGGGAACCATGACCGGCTCAAGACGGACGTTTTCCAATCCGAATTCCTCCATCTTTTTCTTCGTCCATTGGACTGCCTTTTCGGCCTGGGGAGAACCGCTGATCCGGTGGCCGATGTTCACAGACAGGTCGGTCAATGCCTCGTACGACTTCCCGGATCCCAGAGACATTTTGAAAAGCCTGAGGGCGAGCGAGTCATAAGGCAGGTTCTGCGACAAGGAGGATGGAACCAAAAGGACAACGAACACCATGAAAAGAGAGACATTGAGGAGTCGGGGCATTGAGAGGTCCTGGTCAAGGTTGAGATTAAGGTAGGAGGAATATACCTGGATGAAACATACGTGTCAACGAAAACGTCCAATTATGAGAGCCGATATTTCCGTAACTTCAGACGTGTTTGATGCGTAAGAGGAAAGGCTGCCGAAGAATCTGTTTCACGAACTGCAATTGGAGGAATTGATGAATCGTATTCGCCCGTTTGTCGTCTCCCTTTTTACTTTCATCGCGCTTCTTGCTTTTGGCAGCTGCAGGGGGCCTTTTCAGGCGGATCAGCTTTCCGATCCCCAAATCACCTTCGAGGTCGATGTGACGAACCCCCTCGATGACCTCTTTCATGTGTCGGTATCGACAAAGGGGCTCGCCTCCGAGAACAACATCTACAACTTTGCATCCACCGCACCCGGCACGTACAGCATCCTTGATTTCGGGCGGTTTGTGAAGTCGTTCAAAGCCTACGACAGAAACGGCGATACGATCGCGGTCGAGAGGATTTCCACCAATAAATGGAAGATTGCAGACCCTGAGCGCCTCTCTCTCCTGCAGTATGACATTGAAGATTCCTTTGACGCATCGGTCGCCGAAAACAGTGTCGCCCCGATGTGCGGCAGCGGCATCGACAGCAACTACGCGGCATTCAACACCTTTGGAGTGATGGGATACTTTCAGGGACTACAGTCCGCACCCGTGCGGATGAAGGTACACTCCAAACCCGGCTGGATGATCGGAACGGCGATGGATGTTGACGATGAGGGTTACTACGTCGCTGAGACCTTTGACCGTCTCGCCGATTCGCCGGTCCTCACAGGCACGTTGTCGGTCGCACGCACGAGAGTGAAGGATATCGACGTCGACGTTTACGTATATGCAGTAGATACGTCCCTCAACGCACAGAAGATTGTCGCCCTGGCGAACGACGTGCTTCAATCGGCGGGCAAGTTCATCGGTTCCTCGCCCGTCCCCTACTACAAGTTTCTGTTTGTCCTCCTCGACGGACCCACGTTTCAGCGTTACGGCCTCACGAGCGCCGGTGCGCTGGAGCATTCGTACAGCTCCATCTATGTTCTCCCGGTCTCACCTGAGGGAATCGGCCAGCTCCGAAGCACCATGGCGCACGAGTTCATGCATATCCTCACCCCGTTGAACCTGCACAGCGAGATCATTCATTCGTACAATTTCGCCGTGCCCACCCCCTCCGAACACCTCTGGCTGTATGAGGGCGTGACAGAATGGGTTTCCGACATCATGCAGCTCAGAAGCGGCCTCATGACAGCGGAGGAATTCCTTGAACAGTTCTCCACCAAGCTCAACATCAACGATGATTTCGACAAGAACATGAGTCTGACGGAAATGGCTCAGAAGGTGTACACCCCCGAAGGCGGCAATCAGTTCGGCAACGTTTACAACCGGGGAGCCGCAACGGCAGCATTGCTCGACATCCGTCTTCTTGAGCTCTCCGAAGGAAAGCGCGGACTGCGGGAAGTCTTCCTTGACCTGCTTGAAAAGTATGGAAAGAAGAGGCCCTTTCCCGAGAAGAGCTTCTTCGAAGTTCTTACTCAAGAGACCTACCCTGAAATCGGCCAGTTCGTCAACGACTACATTCGGGGATCCAAGCCGCTGCCAGCAGAAGAATACATGGCGAAGATCGGATTCAGCTATCTCGCTTCCAAGCCTGACGAGGAACGGCCGGCCATGATGGGAATTAGCCTCAATTTGGACACTGCGGGTAATATTACCACCGTCGGGGTAAACGACGAAGCGAAGGAATTCGGGTTCCAGGAGGGAGATATTATCCTCAAGCTGATGGGAAACGAGTTGAATCTCCGCAACGCGCAGCAGACATTTGCCAAGATCGGAACCATGAAAGTGGGGGATCCTTATGAGCTCGTGGTCCGAAGGGGAGAAACGGAAGTCACGATCAAGGCAAGGCTTGTTCAGAGGATGAAACGACACGTCTTCGAGGAGATGAAGGATCTCACCGACAGACAGGAATTCCTGAGAGAGCGGTGGATAAAGAATATGTAGAAAATGTCGTCAGAAGCAATCCAACCGAGCGCTCTTTCCGTTTTAGTGAGGTGCCCCATTCAAATCGGATTGGATTTTTCTTTAGGGTCATGAGGTCAAAATGACGGTTTCGTCGCGGCGTGGTCACAAAATGATCCCACTCGGACTAGCGGGGTTGTTGTTGCGTGAGGCAGTGGAGGGTACCGAATCCAAGCACAAGATCGACGGCATGAATCCCTACGACAGGCCTGTCGGTGATGAGTTCCGAAAGAATTCCTAACGCGATGCGGTCGTTCGGGTCGTTGAAAGTGGGGACAATGACGGCTGCATTGGCAATGTAGAAGTTGGCGTAACTGGCCGGAAGTCTCATCCCATCGAAGAAAAGCGGCCCGGGCATCGGAAGTTCGACAACCTGGATCTTTGATCCGTCTTCCAATTTCATCGCCTCAAGCCGTTCCCGGTTCTCTCTCAGATGCGCATAGTTTGCATCGCTGCTGTTCTTCTCCAGAGCAAGAACGACGGTATTCCTCCTGACAAAGCGGCATATGTCGTCAACATGCCCGTGAGTATCATCCCCTGCGACCCCTTTATTGAGCCAAAGGACGTTTGTCACCCCCATGTAACGCCTGAACACCTTTTCATAATCGCTTTTCTGAAAGCCCGGATTTCTGACCTGTGTCTCAGAATCGAGGAGACACTCCTCTGTTGTGATCAGGGTACCCGAACCGTTCACATCGATACTGCCGCCCTCGAGCACAACGTGCCGCCCCTCATGCATTGCCTCGATGAGGCTCTTCTGAAGCATCTTCGCCGCCTTCCCGGGCATCACGGTGTCTTTTTTCCAGTTCGGATATTTTGCCCAGGCATTGAAGAGGTAACGGATGATGACGCTGTGGTTGTTGTGGATAGACCGGACAAACATCGGACCGGAATCTCTCGTCCACCCGCGGTCGGTGGGAATTCGAAAGAACTCCACCCTCGACAAACCAACCCCAGCTTTCGCAAGGATCCTCCTTGCACCTTGTTCATGAGACGCAGATTCAACAAGAATTCGGACGATTTCGCCCGCGCTCATCTTTCGGGCCATCTCTGCAAATACCCAAGGGATCGGCGCGAACTTGCCGGGCCAGTCTGTGAGATTGTGCGGCCAGCCGATCCATGTAGCCTCATGGGATTCCCATTCAGCGGGCATTTTGTACTGCAGGATTTCTTCAGGCATGACGGGGGTTATTTCTTCGGCGGATCGAGGAATCTCGACGTGATACCCTGGTATGCATCGATGCGGCGGTCGCGCAGGAACGGCCAGTTGCGGCGAATATCTTCCAGGTGGTCCAGATCTATTTCGGAAACGAGGATTTCTTCTTTGTCCACAGAAGCTTCGGCAACGATCACCCCCTGCGGATCACAAAGGAACGTGGATCCCCAGAACTCGATTCCCGGAGACCCGGCGCTCAACTTCTCGTGGCCTATTCGATTCACAGCTGCGACGTAGACACCGTTTGCTATTGCATGGCCGCGCTGGACTGTTTGCCAGGATTCGCGCTGTGCCTTGCCGTACTTCGACTTCTCGTGCGGATGCCAACCGATTGCCGTTGGATAGAAAAGGACTGATGCACCTTGCAGCGAAGAGATGCGGGCTCCTTCAGGATACCATTGATCCCAACAGATCAACGTGGAGATACGTGCAAACTGCGTATCCACCGCACTGAATCCGAGATCGCCGGGGGTAAAATAGAATTTCTCGTAGTACGATGGGTCATCCGGAATGTGCATCTTCCGATAGAAGCCCGCCATCGAACCATTGGTATCAATGACCGCAGCGCTGTTGTGGTAGATCCCGGCGGTGCGGCGCTCAAAAACCGGGGTAACTACAACCACACCAAGCTTTTTCGCGAGTGCTCCCACGGCTTCGGTGGTGGGCCCGGGTACCGATTCGGCGAGGTCGAACGTCTTGGAATCTTCTGCCTGGCAGAAGTAGAGGGATCTGAACAGCTCAGGAAGACAAATTACCTGGGCTCCTTTCTTGGCGGCCTCTTCAATCTTCTGCAGGCCCTTTTTCAGGTTTTCAGCCGGATCCGGCGTCATGGCCATTTGGATCAATCCGACCGAGAATTTCCTTTGCATTGTCACAACTTGACCCTCGTGTGAATGAGATGAGCGTGCAAATAATACGAAAAACCTTCTTCTAAAACAGAACAGAGGGTAATCCCTCTCAACGTCACTTCAACGCGTCCTCGCTTACATCGGCCCTCATTGAGTGTGTCCGGCTTTTTCCCGACTTGAACTCCTCTTACGATTCATCAAATAGCATCGCGTCGTGGCCGGCATTCATGGCGACAAGGACCTCACGTGCCCGGCGCATTTGATGAGGAGCGAATCCTCTTAAAAGGAGATTCAGGTGTGGCGCGGGGGAACCTTCAACCGCTCAGGTGAGCACCCAGGAGTCCCCCCAATCCTCTAAAAAACGTTTCTCTTTTGTGCCGGCGAAACCGGGCGAAAAACGCCAATTGAGTGGAATTCTCTAAAGTAATGTAAAGTATACTTGACATTTAGTAAAGGACACTGTATATATAGACAAGTTAAAATGTCAAACATGGAGGATACACTCGTGGAAACGAAGAACGCTGTTTCGCCCAAACTCGGCTTCGGATCGTCCTACGGAGTCGCCACTGCGGCCTTTATCGTCCTCTACTTTGCCGCGAGGGCCATCCTTGAATTGGATGTTGAGACATGGGTGAAGGTCACTGTGGCCCTTTTGCCCGTGCCGGCCTTCGGGCTCTTCATCTATTACTATTTCATGCTGGTTCGGTCGGCGGACGAGCTGGAGAAACGAATGCAGTTCGAGGCGCTGGCGCTCGCCTTTCCCCTTGCCATGATGCTCGTGTTCACGCTGGGGCTGCTTGAGCTTGCCGTCCCCCTTTCCAAGGACGATTGGAGCTACAGGCACGTGTTTGCCTTCATGCCGATCATGTATTTCTTCGGCCTCTTTCTTGCAAGGCGGAGATATCAATGAAGAACCGGTTGAAGGTCCTGCGCGCAGAGCGGAATTGGTCCCAGGCAGACCTGGCAGGGAGGCTCGAGGTATCGCGACAGACTGTCAATGCGATCGAAACAGAGAAATACGATCCAAGCCTCCCCCTCGCCTTTAGGATCGCACGGCTTTTCGACCAGCCGATAGAGAACCTCTTTGAATGCGAAGAGGTTGAAGGTGGGGAAAACCGTTGAAACGGTTTTCCCTTGTCTTGTGATGATCCTCACCCACGGCTAAAGCCGTGGGGATTGCCTTGGGTCTCCGTGGCTCTCCCTGTGACCTGCAAGTTGCAAGAGGAATTCTCCAGGGTTACAACCTCGGGGATTGCCTTGGATCTCCGTGGCTTCCCTTTGACCTGCAAGTTACATCGTGCATCCGGAAGATTCCTGCTACTCAGATCGAATGATCTCTCGCAGCGAATGCCCTCGCAACATGGCAACGACGACGCTGTAGAACAAGAGGAATTCCCCGCGACTTTAGTCGGAAGGACCAAACAAGAAACCGTTGAGACGGTTTCGATTGCATTTTCTTGAGCCCTCACCCACAGCTGAAGCCGCGGGGAGTT
>Ga0209619_10002104_pt1 | contig 14395 bp, 14 predicted proteins | sample Rifsed16ft3_FD_184011 | JGI IMG/M metagenome (GOLD analysis project Ga0209619, IMG submission 184011) | Soil microbial communities from Rifle, Colorado, USA - sediment 16ft 3 (version 2) | ecosystem: Environmental > Terrestrial > Deep subsurface > Rock core/Sediment | place: Rifle, Colorado... | reverse complement strand
ATTGACGAGTTAAAGAACATAAAACCACCCGAAGGGTCAGAGTAGGATAACTAATCTTAACGCACGAATAAATCAAAGATGAAGAAGACAGATGTGGCATTGTGTATTGACATAGGTGGAACGAATCTTCGGTATGGTTTAGTCAGTGAAAAAGGAAACTGCATCCACTTTAATAAAACTGCTATTGAAAAACAGGATAAAACTGAATCAGGGGTGATTCACAAAATCCTTGTTATCCTTTCGTCTCTGCAAAAAGAATGCAATGCAAAAATAAAAGGGCTCGGTATTGCAATTCCGGGGTTTATTGATTTTGAAAAAGAGATTGTAACATCTTCGCCAAATTTTCCTGAGTGGAAGAATTTTTCAGTCAAAAAAATACTGGAGGAAAAAATTTGTTTGCCGGTTGTAATTGAGAATGATGCGAATGCATTTGCAATTGGTGAGTCATGGAAAGGTGTGGGCAAAGGATTTAAAAATTTTATCGGAATAACCCTTGGAACTGGTGTTGGTGGAGGAGTAATTCTTAATGGTCAGATATGGCATGGGATTGATGGTTCTGCGGGAGAAATCGGGCACATTACCCTTTATCCCGATGGACTACAATGCAATTGCGGTAACAGGGGATGCCTTGAAATGTATGCATCTGCGCAGGCAGTGGCAAGGGAAGGTATTGATCTGCTGAAAGAGAAGGGTCTCAAAGCGACAGATAGAGATATTGCACTGGAAATCTTTAAACTGGCTAATAGAGGGAATAGGGAAGCAATAAAAATTTTTAATATAATTGGTTATTATCTCGGAGTTGCAATTTCGGACATTGCAAATATTTTGAACATTGATGGGGTTGTAATAGGTGGCGGGCTCAGTAATGCCTGGGAGTTTATTTATCCTGCGATTCAAAAGGAGATCTCATATCGTACCAACCCTGTGTCAAGAAAGGGGCTGAAAATTCTCAAGAGCAAACTCGGCGACAGCGCCGCAATTCTGGGAATGGCAAGGGTAGTTTTTTAAGGGGCATTCGTAGAAAACTCAGAATAAAACAATCAAATATAAATCTGCAATACCACCAATAATGACATAATTTATCTTGAGTTTCTTGAGTGCAGAGATAAGCTTTTTGAGCATTTCTTCCATGTTTCTGCCAGTTTTAATAATTTTTCTGTCTGTTTTACCGCCTCAGTAATGGTTAATTTTTTCAATTCCTTTGCTTCCATCTCAGTAATATCCTTATAGCCATCAAATGGTTTCATGCCGATTCTATATTTCTTTTTACCTGTTCTGGATTTTCTCATTTTTCGTCCCTTTATACCATTAAAACACATTTCTGAGTGAGCGTCAAGAAGGTTACTCTGGAGTTCAGCATGACATATTCAAATGTTTTAACGGAGAACGAGAGAGAAACGTTAAATTTCAAAGACACCTGACTTGCCCGTCAAAAGAATTAAGAAGAGCATTAAATAATCTTTCAGATGCCTTGTGATGAGAAAATTCTGCTTCACAAACCTCTTGCCGTTTTCACCAAGGGTTTTTGACAGTTCGGGATTATTGAGCAATCTCTTTATTGCAAGTGCTGTGCCCTCAATTGAGTGAACAAGAATGCCTGTGATATTCTGTTTTATCTGTAACGGAATGCCTCCAACTGCGCTGGCGATAACCGGCTTGCCTTTCCATAATGCTTCAGATACAGTTAGAGCAAATCCTTCTCTCAAAGATTTCTGGAGAATTATTGTTGCCCCTCTCTGAAGGGCATTAGTTTCAATGCTCAGGTTAGGGGTTTGCGGGATAAAGAGGACATGGATGTTCGGGTCATCAGATGCTCTTTCCTGAACCTCTTTTAACACCTCTGCTGATTCAGGGTCATCAGATGCACCTGAACCAACAAGGGCAAGTTGACAATCCACATCGTTTCTAATCATCTTATATGCCTCAATAACTCCCAGTGGATCTTTTAATCTGTCATAACGGGATACCTGCATTACTATTGGTCTTTCAGGATCAAGTCCGTATTTTTCCAGCACACCTGACACAAAATCCCAGGACAATTCTTTGTTCTTATCACTCAGAGGATCTATTGATGGTGCTATAAGGAATTGACGAATTGGTAAGGGCTTTGTGAATTGTGGTGCTGAAAAAACCGCTCCATCAAATTTTTCTACATAAGGTTTGATAAATTCCCATGCCTGTGACACAGGTGATGAAATATCAATGTGACACCTCCATACCCATTTTGCATTAATACGCTCCTTTGCTTGAATTAAACCAACTGGCTGAGGGTCATGCACAAAAATAATATCACCGTTTAACCGCATCATCTGTAAATTTTCTTCAGTATTTCTAATAAATATATTCAGCATTTCTGGTGTAATATTATTACCTCTGCCATGAAGTGCATTATGCAGTGTTTTTGTTACATAAAAAAACTCCTCGTCCCCGCGAATTACATCCCAGTAAGTTTTGATACCGAGTTCGTTCATAAGTGGAACCATTCTATGTAAGATTTCCGCAACACCGCCACCGACCGCTGTTGAGTTTATCATCTGAATTGTTTTACCCTGTAGTTTTTCTGCGAGAAAAATCAGTTCATCAATCGTATGTCTTCCAACTATTTCCCTGTATTTTTCTAACTTCATTTTTTCTCAAACAAATTTAAAACTTTTTTTATAAACCTCCGGAGTTTTTCAAAAATATTTTCGGGATGGTATTCTCTGAGAATTCTTAATATTTCTGTTCTTATGTCACTTAATGAAGATGTATAAATATCAAATTTTTTCATTTTCTCTGCCAGTTCTGGAAGTTCCAACTCATCCCTGAACCACAGAACAAAATCGTCTTCTCTCTGTTCTTTTTGTAATCTTGACTCAAAAAGGTGATAATAAATGGAATTGTAGCCAATTTTTTCTATTATCTTTACAAAGTCATCTAAGGTCCAAGCCAACAGTTTTGTAGAAAATACAAATGTGTTCGTTCTTAAAAAATAAAACTGCTTATCTTCTGATACCTTATGCTGATTATTATGTGTTTTCAGGAATTTTTCAATCTCTTCAATAATTTTATTTCGTAATTCTCTAATAGAATCATATTCTGTTGGGTCAATGCTATTAAGAATTTCTGCAAGTTCTGGTTCATCAAGTGCTTCTAAAACCCAGTAAGCAAAATCGTTGCGTGGTTCGTCCCGAACAAAATGGAGTTGCTGTATAAAATGATGGGTATGATGAAATATTACAGAACCATCTACTTCTTTAATTCCTTTCAGAAGTTCTTCAATGGCAGAAGCCCTACGCCCGGTATACTCTACAATCTTTGTAGTTGTAAAGAATTCAAATCCTTTTCTTGCTCTCTTTCCCGGCATTATCCTAAAAATATTATTACACATTATAATTTATCAATCAAGTTTTACATTTTTTTAATCTAATCAAAATGAGGCTCATTGATTCTTATATGGAGAAGTTCATCTATGTCTTTAATTTCCTCAAGCAGGACATCAGCAAATTTATTGTTCACAATTTTATAATACTCCCAGTCCTCTGCACGAAAAACAGGTCTGGTATGAGCAAAATGGCCACAATTCCTCATTTGAAAACCCGTAATAATAACCCTGTTCTTCATCTTTCTGTTTTTATTTTTGTTTAATCAAGATTTTATTCTCCTGATGATGTAATTACAATGCCTTTTCAAATTCTTTCATAAACTGCTCAAATCTTGGCCTGAAATCGTAAGATTATACTAAACTCACTGCCCCATAAAAATTTTTCATTTTTCTCTTGACATTCTACGCTGTGTAGTATAAATTAGCAAATATGAAACTGAAACTCGGGATTCCTTTTATATCCTCATTCAGGCCTGGGAGGGAGGGTATTCATCAGGTTCTTGGAGACCTGGAGTCGGGAATTATGGAGACCTTATGGATCAGTGTCAATGGCTTGACCGGCAGGCAGCTTTGCGAAAGCCTTCAGAAGAAAAAGCATCTTGCGTATACCACAGTGCTGACAGTAATAGACAGGCTGGTTAACAAGGGGCTGATAAAAAAGGGGAAAAACCCGGATAATGCCTATTTATATACTGCTGCTATTGATAAGGAAAAATTTACGAAAGAAATATCCGATGCTGTTGTTAAGGGATTGATGGAATTTTCCGGTAAAAGCGCCCTTCTTAAGGTAAGCAGTACCGGTGGTCTAATTCTGCCTGTAGCATCCTTTGCGAACCTTGATTCAAAGAGCCTTCTGGAATCAAGGGTAGTGAGGTTAATTGAGCCGGATAGGGACGACAGGAGGCTCAAAATTCCACGGCGGATTATCTCAGCAACCGCAATTCTGTATTTTGTATTGCTCATATCAGCATTCACTTTGCCCGAGAATCTGTTCAGCAAAAACGCTGGCGAATGCGTTCATTCAGGAATGCATTCATCCTGCTCACAAATGTCGCCCGAGGAGTGCAGAAAACACTGTCTTGGTAATAAGGGGGATCAAAAAGAATAAAAATTTTTTTGATTTTAAGTTCTACAATGTGTAGAGTATAAAATAAAAAGGAGGACTATATGATTAAGCAAATTTTTTTAAGGTTTGGGAGCATCATTTTTGCAGGCTTTGTGATAATTGTCGGGGTTCAGAATTTTGGGCCACTTTATTCAGCAGATAATTCATGCGAAACAGGAGATGCAAAATGTATGGAAAAGATGCCCGGAATGGGAATGGAGCACAGCGAACATATGAAGGGAATGCACCAGCATAAAGAATCTCAGGACATTAGGAATCCTGTGAAAAAAACTCCTAAAAACCTTGTTGAAGGCGGGGAACTTTATGAGAAGAATTGTGTTAGATGCCACGGCAAAGAGGGAAAGGGAGATGGTACTGTTGGTAAAGCGCTCAGGCCGCCGGCATCAAACCTTGCGGACAATAAATGGAAGCACGGATCTACCGATGGCGAAATCTTCAATGTGATTTCTGAAGGGGTCACGGAGACAGCGATGTCTGGATGGAAAAGTATACTTTCAGAAGAAGATAGATGGAAGATGGTAAACTACCTGAGATGTTTTGCCGAAATGAAAAAATCAACTTATCAGTGTCCGATGCATCCAAATGTAAAATCCAACCTTCCTGGTAAGTGTCCGAAGTGCGGAATGTATCTGGAGAAAAAGAGAGTAAAAAAAGGGGAAGATAAGGAGCATAAGCATTGAAACAAGGGATGTTAAATGGTAAGGGCGGACACACAGGTCTGCCCATGTTTGCAGGGGTTCAAAATTTTGGTCCCCTGCGAACATATTTAACGAAATTTATTAATGGTTTGATTAATCGGCTACTTCCGGGGCAAACACGCAGGTTTGCATCTGCAAAAATAATCTTTTTTGCTTTTGTATTACTTTTAACAGCCGACAGAGTTATTGCTGATTCCCCTTCTAATGAAACAATAACCCTCCACGACCTCATCCAGGAAGCATTGGAAGAGAACCCCCATATAAAAGCAGCCCGTGCTTCCTGGAACGCCTCTGAAGCAGTACCCAAGCAGGTGAGCACTTGGCCTGATCCGATGCTAATGTTTGGGATTAACAATGTTGGCCCAAAATACTCTGTAGGCACTCAGGAAATGAGTATGCTGGATTTTGGCTTCGCCCAGAAGATTCCCTTTCCGGGCAAACTTTCCCTCCTCGGGAAAATGGCAGTCAGGTCTGCAGAGGCGATGGGGGAGGAATTTAAAGCAACAGAACTTAATGTAATTCAAAAACTGAAGGCCGCATATTTTGATTATTATTATCTTAAGAAATCAATTGATATAATCAATCAGACAATGTCCCTGTTAAAAAAAATGGAACGAACAGCCGAGATCCAGTATCAGGTGGGAAAGGGGATTCAACAGGATGTTTGGCGGGCTAAACTGGAGGTATCAAAACTATACGAAAGATTACAGATTTTCAGTCAGATGGAAGGAACAACAGCAGGGATAATCAACAGCATTCTGAACAGACCTACTGAAGAACCTGTTGGCATGCCGATCCAGCCCGAGATAACCAGTTTCACATATACTGTTAACGATTTTATTAAAATGGCCGAGGAAAATTCGCCGGAATTGAAAAAAATGGAACGGATTATTGAAAGGGAAAAAAGCGGGCTAACCTATGCAAAGTTACAGTACCTGCCCGACTTTTCAATAAATCTTGGCTGGGGAGAGCGCGGAGCAATGGAAAATATGTGGGTTGCCGGAATAGGGGTGGAAATTCCCCTGTATTTTTGGAGAAAACAGGCATACGGTGTGCAGGAATCACGGGCTAACCTTTATTTTTCAGAAAACATTTATCAAAATACAAAACAGTTGCTTTATTCCGATATAAAATCAGCATATCTCAACGCTACGACATCAAGAAATCTTATAGATCTGTATAAAACGGCAATTATTCCTCAGGCGTCGGGAGCGGTTGATTCATCCATGGCTGGCTATTCAGTGGGAAAGGTTGATTTTCTGACCATGGTTACAAATGCAATAACCCTGCTGGATTATCAGATTGGCTATTATGAGAAACTTACGGAATTTGAAAAAGCAGTTGCTGAACTGGAAGCATTGACAGGGGTTCAGTTTGCTGCGGAAGGAATGGAATGAAGTTAATAATTGGCAGAAGCAGGGGGTTTGTCCCCTGTATTGATAAAAAGCGATAATACGCATTGTCGCCTATCAGAGGAGGCATAAAAAATGAAGAAGATTTTAATAATTTTCTTCACTGTTCTGAATGCAACACTTGTGGTATCCATCTATTCCTGCTCAAAGAAATCAGAATCCCAGCATGAGGAAATGACACAGAAACAGAGTGAACATGAGGGACATTTGCAGACAGAAACGAAGAAATCCGAAAAAAAGCTCTACCACTGCCCCATGCATCCCACATATATTTCCGAAAAGCCGGGCGAATGCCCGATATGCGGTATGTCCCTTGTTAAAGTGGAAGAGGACAAACCATTGCTCAAGAGAAAAATAATGTACCGATCAACAATGAATCCGAATGAAGTCTCCGAGAAACCAGGAAAGGACTCCATGGGTATGGATATGGAACCCTTTGAAGTTGAAGAGGGCCCCAGAACCTCAACTGTAGAGGAAAGAAGTATTATAAAAATAAGTCCTGAAAAGCAACAGATAATTGGTGTTAAAACAGGGGTCGTTGAACGGAAACCATTGCAGAAAATTATTAGAACAGTTGGGAAAATTGATTATATTGAGCCAGAACTTGCTTTTATCAATACAAAATTTGAGGGATGGATTGAAAAACTTTATATTGATTATTCAGGACAATTTGTAAAAAAAGGCGAGCCACTTGCAGAGGTATACAGCCCTGAAATCGTCTCTACACAACAGGAATATCTTCTTGTTTTTAACACATATAAATCTCAGGAAAAAAGCGGTATTATAGGACAAACATCAAGTGATTTTTCGCTTTTGGAATCGTCACGGCAGAGGCTTAAATTATGGGATATTACTGATGCCCAGATTAAAAAACTTGAGCAAATCGGAGAGATAAAGAAGACCTTAACCTTTTATTCTCCTGTAAACGGATTTGTTATTGAAAAGAATGTAATTCAGGGGCAAAAAATCATGGCAGGCGAGAATCTTTACAAAATTGCTGATATATCAAAGGTATGGATTTATGGTAACATTTATGAATCCGAAATACCGCTTGTCAAAAATGGGCAGGAAGTAGATATTACGCTTTCTTACTTGCTTGGTGAAGCATTCAAGGGCAGGGTAAGTTACGTTTATCCATATTTAGATACGGAGACCAGAACAAACAAAATCAGAATAGAGGTAGATAATCCTGATTTTAAATTGAAACCAGGGATGTATGCGAATATTGAAGTAAATGTAAATTTTGGAACAAAACTCGCAATCCCTGTGGGTGCACTTCTTGATTCAGGCGAAATGAAGATCGTTTTTGTTGATATAGGTGATGGATATTTTGAACCAAGAGCGGTTAAACTCGCGGTCGCCTCTGATGATTATTATGAAGTTCTGGAAGGAGTTGTTGAAGGCGAAAAGGTTGTAACCTCAGCAACATTCTTGATTGACTCAGAATCCAGCCTGAAAGCGGCTATTGCGCAGATGGGGGAACCATCAGGAGGCAGCCATGCGGGGCACGGGAATTAATGTAGAAAAAGACAAGGATCTTTTGAACCCAGCATCATTGCCAGATCTCATCACAAGCAACGAAGCAATCTCAAGAGGCCAGTTTGAAGGTTAATTACTCCAGGACTTCAGAAAAATGAAGATCGCTGCACATACGCTCTCAATAACAAGAGAGAGGTTAAATAAATGATTGAAAAAATAATAAATTATTGTGTAAATAATAAACTTATTGTCTTTATAGGCATATCATTTGCCATTGTTTGGGGCTACTGGTCAATAAAAAACATTCCCCTTGATGCACTTCCTGATCTTACTGATACACAGGTGATAGTTTTTTCAAAATGGGATAGACCTCCTCAGATTATGGAAGACCAGTTAACCTATCCAATTGTCAGTGCTCTTCTCGGTGCACCTAAGGTGAAGGACATAAGGGGATTCTCCGATTATGGGTTTTCATATGTTTATATTATCTTTGAAGATGGAACTGATGTTTACTGGGCACGTTCAAGGGTTCTTGAGTATTTATCAAAAATAACGGCTCAACTCCCAAAGGATGTCAATATTGAAATTGGGCCGGACGCAACCGGGGTCGGATGGGTGTTTGAATATGCCCTTGTTGATAAGACAGGAAAACACTCACTCGCTGATTTACGAACATTCCAGGACTGGCATCTTAAATACGCGCTTCAGTCTGTCAAAGGCATTGCAGAGGTTGCAAGCATTGGTGGATTTGTGAAACAGTATCAGGTTATTGTTAATCCCAATTCTTTGCTTTCCCAAAATATTTCAATTAGCGATGTTGTAAGAGCGGTCAAACAGTCCAATCAGGAAATAGGGGCAAGGTTGCTGGAATTCTCTGGCAGGGAATACATGGTTACAGTGCGAGGTTACATTAAGTCATTAAAAGATATTGAAAAAACAGTAGTCAAAGTGGATAAAAATGGTGTGCCTATTCGGGTTAAAGATGTGGCAACAGTGAGGTTTGGTCCGGACATCAGGAGAGGTGTTGCAGAACTTGACGGTAAAGGTGAGGTAGTTGGTGGAATTGTTGTAATGAGATATATGGAGAATGCTTATGAGGTTATAAAACGTGTCAAGAAAAAATTAAATGAAATTAAACTGCCAGAGGGTGTAGAAATAATTGTAACATACGACCGTTCAGAACTTATACTGAAAGCAGTAAAAACGCTTAGAAAAAAACTAGTTGAGGAAATGATAGTAGTATCACTTGTAATTCTCATATTTCTTCTTCACGTACCATCAGCAATTATTCCAATAATAACCCTCCCGATTGCAGCATTGGTTTCATTTATTCCGCTGTATTATATGAAATTCACCTCTAATATTATGTCTCTTGGAGGCATTGCAATTGCTATTGGAGCAATGGTGGATGCTTCTATTGTCGTGGTGGAAAATTCTCATAAAAAATTGCACCAGTGGATGGATGAAGGCAGAAAGGGTGACCATCATGTAGTTTTGATTAATGCAATAAAAGAAGTTGGCCGTCCGTCCTTCTTCTCCCTTATTGTGATTGCTGTTTCATTTATGCCAATATTTACACTTGAGGCATTTGAGGGAAGGCTTTTTAAACCGCTTGCATACACGAAGAACCTTGCAATGCTATTTTCTGCAATACTTGCGATCACTCTTGATCCCGCTATTAGAATGCTCTTCACAAGGCTGGATTATTTTACATTCAGGCCCAAATCCCTTGCTTTTATTGCAAATCACATACTCGTGGGCAAGATTCATTCTGAAGAGGAACATCCCATTTCTAGACGGCTCTTCAAAATATACACGCCGATTGTTGACTTTGTTTTGAAAAAACCATATCTGATAATCTCGTCTGCTGCGGGATTGTTTATAATAACTGTGGCGTTATTCTATCTGATTCCAAATCCCTTCTTTTACAAAAAGATAGGAAAGGAATTTATGCCGCCATTAAATGAGGGTGCCATCCTCTATATGCCCACAACCCTTCCTGGAATCTCTGTAACCGAAACGACAAAGCTCTTACAGGTTCAGGATAAGATTCTCAAAAGTTTTCCGGAGGTGGAAAGGGTATTTGGTAAGGCAGGCAGAGCATTGACATCAACAGACCCTGCACCTTTTTCAATGATGGAAACAACAGTAACACTAAAACCGCAGAATGAATGGAGGCATAAACCAAGATGGTATTGCAAATTTGTTCCTGAAATTTTTAAGGGACCGTTCAGACTCATCTGGGCTGACAGAATATCCTGGGAAGAACTTATACAGGAAATGGATACCGCCCTTAAATTGCCAGGACAGGTTAATGCATGGACTCTGCCGATAAAAGGCAGGATTGACATGCTAACAACAGGGATTAGGACCCCCGTAGGAATCAAAATTTACGGGGATAGCCTGGAAGATATTGAGGATATTGGTAAAGAGATAGAGGGACATCTTACTATGGTCAAAGGGACAAGAAGCGTTTATGCTGAACGAACCGCTGGTGGTTATTTCGTTGATTTTAAACCAAAAAGAGAGGAAATTGCCCGTTATGGATTAACAATTGAAGATGTCCAGATGGAACTCATGTCAGCAATCGGTGGTGAAAATATTACAACAACTATAGAAGGCAGGGAAAGATTTCCGGTTAATGTTAGATATCCGCACGATTTAAGAAATAACTTAGAAAAACTTAAAAAAGTTTACATCCATACAAATACAGGGGCGCAGGTGCCTATATCACAACTTGCAGATATTTCAGTAATGCTCGGTCCCGGTATGATCCGTGATGAAAATGGAAGACTTTCTGGTTACGTGTATGTTGATGTGGCAAACCGGGATATTGGCAGTTATGTTGATGAGGCGAAAAAGATTTTGAAGGATAATGTGAAACTGCCACCTGGTTACACCCTTGTTTTCAGCGGACAGTACGAATATATGGAGCGTGTAAAAGCAAGAATGATGGTTGTTATACCTTTAACCATTTTCATAATATTCCTCTTACTTTATATGAATACCCGTTCATATATGAAGACATTCATAGTTCTTCTTGCTGTTCCATTCTCCCTGATAGGTGTTGTCTGGATTCTGTTTCTGCTTGATTACAATCTGAGCATAGGAGTATGGGCAGGAATAATTGCCTTGCTTGGCGTTGATGCAGAAACCGGAGTGTTTATGCTGCTCTATCTTGACCTTGCTTATGAAGATATGAAGACAAATAACAGGATGAACACAGTTAATGACCTGAAGGAGGCAATACACCATGGTGCGGTAAGAAGAATTAGACCCAAAATGATGACAGTTATTACCACATTCATAGGTCTGCTGCCTATAATGTGGGCACAGACGCATGAGATTGGAGCTGATGTGATGAAACGGATTGCAGCACCAATGGTCGGCGGAATTTTCGCATCATTTTTGTTGGAATTGATTGTTTATCCGTCAATATATTTTGTATGGAAGAAAAGGGAGGTAAAATGAAGAAAATAGTTACATACCTTGTATTTTTGTTATTTGCGATGTCTGGTTATGCCCATGCTGAAGATGGTTTATCCCTTGGTCTTGACCTCGGAGCAAGAATGTTCACGGGAAGCACTTTGAGCAAAACGATTGACCCTGGGCCTGGTGCAGGGCTCAATGTGGCTTGGAATGTAACGGATTTTTTCAGTATAAGGGCTCAATGGCTCGGTTCATTGCATATTGGAGAAGGAATTCAAAATATTGACGCCTCAGGCACAAACCAGAACACAGTAAAAACCACTGTAGGTTTTCACGGCGGAAATATTGGCTTTGGATTTACATTCAATGAAGTATCTAATATTCAGCCTGTTATCCAAGCGGGAATTGGCGCATATACACTGCGTGCTGATTATTCAATGATGAACAGATGGAATACTACCGATGACTTTCTTGTTTCCTGGGGTGTGAATTTGGCAACCGGTTTTGATTACTTAATAAAAAACAATGTATCGGTCGGTTTGCGGGCAGCATATCTATACATTCCTTTTACTGCATCATCAGGGCAAGGAAATCTTATTGATGGCAGCAATGTTTCCTTTGGAATAAATATATCCTATCACATTGCCGGATCAATGAACCACATGCCCCACATGATGCACGGCGGATGCATGATGAAGCATAAAGAGAAAGAAGAGGAAAGTAGTGAAGATGAAGAGGAACATAAACATTAATTATGTAGGGGCAAACCAATGTGCATGCCCAATATACCGTGAGGGCGGGGCTACATTTGAAATTGCCGGAACGATTGGATTGAATAAAAAAATTGCATTTTCAGAAAAAAAAGGGTAAAATATCATCGGTTATGTCTTCAAAGCGTAAAAAGATTCTGATCATTATTCTAATAATCACACTGATCACACTGTTTCAGTTTACAAGCCCAATGTTCTTAAAGGAAGATTATGATTTCGCATCGTTCTTTTACTTCATCCCTGTAATATTTGCGGGCTACTGGTTTGGCTTCTATGCTGGAATAATAACTGGCATAATATCTATGGGCATGGAAGGACTTCATTCTTTTTTATATTTTGGACTTTCAAACCCTTTTGAAGTTATTTTAAAAGGTGCATCTTTTATGCTCCTGGGCGGCGTTGCGGGGCATATTGTTGAATCGGAGCGAATAGAAAGGGATGCAAAAGACGCAGCGCACATTGATCTCATAAAGGCTGTCAGCGGCACTCTTGATGCGAGAGATCCATATACTGAAGGACATTCTATTCGGGTGGCTTCCATTGCGAAAAGAATTGCTTTGAAGCTGAAACTTTCCGCCGGGAATATAAAGGCACTCTATGAAGCCAGCCTTTTACATGATGTAGGCAACATCGGTGTGGATGATTCATTTTTGAAGAAGCGTGGCAGGTTAACGCCTAATGAATTTGCAGAAATAAAAAGGCATCCTCAGATAGGGGCTAAAATTCTCAAGGAGATGGAGTATTTCAAGAATTTTATTCTTGCTGTGAGACACCATCATGAAATGTATGATGGTAGCGGGTATCCTGACGGACTGGAGGGAAACAGAATTCCGCTTCTTGCGCGCATAATTGCTGTGGCAGATGCTTACGATGCTATGATATCCGATCGGCCTTACAGAAACAGAATGAGTCACGAGTCCGCGGTTGAAGAAATTAAAAAACACTCCGGCCAGCAGTTTGATCCTGCGGTTGTTAAGGCCTTTTTTGAGATTGGATTTGAATTCGTGAAGCCACCTTCAGTTATTACGCATATTGACCCTGTTTGCAAAATGAAAATAAACGAAATTTCGTCAGCTATCAAACACGATTATAATGGAAAAACACACTATTTTTGCGCAAACTCATGCAAGGAAAAGTTCATTGAGACTCCAGAAAAATACCTTGGGTACTGATTTTTTTGATTGAAAGATATAAATTCTTCTCCGCAAAAATAAAACATTTGACATTTACAAAAAATATGTTAGGTTTATTTTTTGTTGAGGTAAAAATTGATTTTATAGAGGTGTCCGATGAACAGAAAATATCTGGCATTTTTAATTATCCTTTTATGTAAACCACTTATTGCGGAACCGTTAGAGAAACACGGGATTATAGCATCATATGGGGTAGGGGATATACCTGGATTTATGGAAAATAAGATTACCGACCCTGAAGCGCAAGGGTGGCTAAGGTATAAAGGTCAGGATGCTTCTTTAAAATACATATATTACGGGAAGGGCGGGTATAAAGGCGCATTTTCAGGACACTACACGCTGGATTGGGTCAGGATGACCACTTTCCCCACTCAGAGAGAGATTGAATTTGTTGATATTGACAGACTTGCTTTTAATGTTACAGGGATATGGACAGCATTCCCCGGTTCGCCATTAAATTTTTATACAGGTATAGGCGTAGGATTTTCTGTTTTGCTTCCTACTGCATGGATCCTTGAAGAAGAACCACCAGGAACCTTTAGCCGGAAAGAGAAAATATCTTATCCGATTCCTTTACTCCCTATTCATATTCCATTCGGCATTAACATAAGGATAAAAAACTTACTGCTTAATGTGGAAACAGGGATAAGGGATATTTATCCATATTTAACCGGCGGGGTTGGTTTTATTTTTGGAAAATCGGACGACATTAAAATTGTCAAGGAGACAATAGAGGTGACTCCTCCACCCCCAGACACAGGCAGAATAACTGGCAGGGTGCTTGAAAAAGATACTAATACTCCCCTGGGGAAGGCTGTTATAGAAATGAAGGGAACAAGCCTGACAGATCTTTCAACAAATGCAGACGGCGCCTTCGCAACGCCAGAAATAAAAACCGGCGAAGTAAATCTCGTTGCTACAAAA
>Ga0209619_10002103_pt1 | contig 14401 bp, 9 predicted proteins | sample Rifsed16ft3_FD_184011 | JGI IMG/M metagenome (GOLD analysis project Ga0209619, IMG submission 184011) | Soil microbial communities from Rifle, Colorado, USA - sediment 16ft 3 (version 2) | ecosystem: Environmental > Terrestrial > Deep subsurface > Rock core/Sediment | place: Rifle, Colorado... | reverse complement strand
TCCTTGGGGAGAAAGAAATATTTCTGCTTTTTTATTCAAGATTTCCCTTCTCTCTTTTGTCTGAAGGTCAACCGTATAAACAGTAGGTAGATAATTTGAATGTTCCCTGCAGCATACATATAATTTGTTCCCACTCGTGGTAGCTTCTATGTCCCATGTATATTTATTAAAACCTCCAAGACTGTCAATAAAGGTATGCAACTCTGTATCATATACTTGTATGTAAGAGTTTTCAAATCCAGTATAAAGATAATATCGCTCTAAAATATCTTCATGAACGCTGAAGTTGAGTATAGTATCGGATTGAATTACTATGTCGTTGATTTCTTTCCGCATTATCCAGGGCTTGGTGCTGTCTGCATTTATTATTTCTACGGTAAATAACTTTGTTCCCAAATTAAATTTTTTAACAGGCTTCTTTAATGTTTTTCCATTGTAGAATACAACTCTGGATTTTTGAATCTCTGAAGATCCTGAGCCGCCCGAATAAATCATCTTCTTTACCAATGTTTCATTTCCTACTTGTAATTGATAAAAATATATTCCCGGTGTGACTCTATCACCAAAGTTATTTCTTCCATCCCAGCTTATAGAATTTATTCCAATGCTCTGTAAACCCAAGCTAAAAGTACGTACCTCCTGCCCAAGGATATTATATATTTTTATGCTGACTTCGGATTGATCCTTAAGCTTATAAGGTATTTCTGTTTCTGAGTAAAATGGGTTAGGATAGTTTAGTCCTAATTCAAAACTTTTTGGTAATAAAGGTTCAGCTTCATCAACATCTGTAACTACATTTAATTGGAAATTACCAAGAGAATCGGTTATTGCTGTGTACCTTTTGGTCCAACCGTTTTGATCAACAAAATTAACCGAAGCATATTTAACAGAAGTTGAATCTGTAGATACATTTCCTTGAATTGTAAATGTTTGGCTTTGTATCTTTAATAAAGGTAATAATGTAAATAAGATTAAAATTATATTGGTTTTGCATGTTAATTTTTTCATTGTAGTTATCCCCCGATGGTGAAGTAATGAAAAGTGGAATCCCGCAAGCGGGACAGAGTATAAGGAAAACTAAATAATACAGTGTTTCTCATCTAAGGATTCCCTTTTTCTTGATCTAATTTTTGTAAAAAAAAACTCAGAGTCAAGATATTTTAAAAATATGTAATTTGTAGAAGTGTAGAGCTTACAGATATAAATTTGTAAGAGAGGAGAGAGAAAAAAGAGCCATGTAATGTCTATTTCAATTCCAGCAAATACTCGGCAATCTTTCCCAAATCTTTCACATCAATATTAGTATAAGAGGGCATTACCACGTTAGGATATTTTTCTTTGTAATCCTGGAATCTTTCCGAACTCATAAACGAATTTGGATTGCGAAGATAATTTATTAGTTGGCCACGGCTCCAATATTTTTTAATATCAACCAAGCTTGGACCCTTTTCTGTTCCTGCCAAATCATTTCCGTGACAGTTAATACAGCCAATTCGCGCAATTAAGTCTGCACCCGAAATATCTCCTGAAGACATGTTTGATTGAGGAACAGTATTTGTGTTAGCGATTGAATTTTCTGAGTCTTCTTCTTTAGTTAAGCGCCCAAGTAAGAATAAAAGTATGAATAAAGCTAAAAAAGCAGCGACCCAAATTTGAGGTTTTGTCATTATTATCTATCGTAATTAGTTAAAAAATTTTATTCGATTTCAAAAGATGCATTAACAACAGCAGTAATTTCCTTTTCAATTGAGCTAAGATCATTCACACCATAATCAGAAATTTGATTTGAAAGTCTTGGTGTAATTTGAATTACTCCCATTCTTGCACTTCGCATGGGACCTAATTCTCTTCCTGTAGATAAAGCAATTCGAGATGCTCTGTTCATAGCATCTTTTGCGGCTTCAGCTTGAATCTCGATTTTCACATCCGCTATTTTTGAGTAATGATACTCCGGCATTTCCACATTAAAGCTTACACCTTTTTCAATCAGAGAAGGAATTTCGAGTGAGATTTTTTTTATTTTGTTGACGTCATTCGATTTAATTTCAGTCCGCTGATTGTAATTATAAGCTCTAACCCTGTTGGTTTGATAACCTGCCGAACTCATTTCATAAATTGGAAAGCTATTCATTGTAAAAAATTCAACTTCCTTTTCAGGAAATCCATTTGATGATAAGTAAGAAATTAAAATTGGTTTTTGTCTTTTTAATTCCTGGTATGCCATCTCAGCCGTCGGTGCTTCAACACTTATGGAACCCCGTAAAATGCCAAGATCTGATGTGATATCTTTTTTTGCTGAACCGGTAACTGTAATTGTTTGATTAGAGCTATAGTTAGATTTCCAAGCAGTCACAAATATTATTGAACAAATAATTAATGCGGCACTTAAAATTGCAAACGGTAATAGATTATTGTTTTTGTTTTCCATCTTAAAATATTTTGATTGATCTTTGTTATTTCAAAAGCGATGCTAAATTATTAAAATGCCTTTTGATTACAAAGGCGAAATCACAAGGATTTTAGGCATCGAACTTTGGTAAAGCTGCATTTCTTGTTTATCTTAAAATTTAGATTGCCAATTAATTTAACGAATAATTTTCTAAATATATTTTATGTCTATAGCTAACAAACTCGTCAACGAACAAAGTCCGTATTTACTTCAGCACGCATACAATCCAGTTGATTGGTATCCGTGGAGTGAGGAAGCATTTGAGAAAGCTCGTATAGAAAATAAACCGATCTTTCTTTCTATCGGTTATTCAACATGTCATTGGTGTCATGTGATGGAAAAAGAATCCTTTGAGGATGAAGAGGTAGCTAAATTGATGAACGAAGCATTTGTCTCGATTAAAGTTGATAGGGAGGAACGACCGGATATTGATGGAATTTATATGACAGTCTGCCAGATACTTACCGGAAGCGGCGGCTGGCCTCTAACTATTGTGATGACTCCCGAAAAAAAACCATTCTTTGCCGGAACATATTTTCCTAAACTAGGCCGTTATGGAAGAGCCGGAATGATGGAACTTATTCCTCAGCTAAGTGAACTTTGGAATTCAAAGAATGATGATATATTAAAATCGGCAGAAGAAATTTCTCATGCTTTGATTAACTCCTCCAAATTTTCTGGAGACGAAATTCTGTCTTCTGAAATTCTTGACCAAGCTTTTAATGAATTATCAAGAAGATTCGATCCTGAAAATGGCGGATTTGGTAAGTCACCAAAGTTCCCAACGCCGCATAGTCTGACTTTTCTTTTGAGGTATTGGAAGAAAAATAATAACGAGGATGCTCTTGCTATAGTTGAAAAAACTTTGAAGGAAATGCGATTGGGTGGAATTTACGATCATATAGGTTTTGGGTTTCATAGATATTCTACCGATCCTCAATGGTTGGTTCCGCACTTCGAAAAAATGCTTTATGATCAAGCACTTCTTGCAATTGCTTACATTGAAGCTTATCAAGCAACGAAAAAGGAATTGTTCGAAAATACAGTTAAGGAAATTCTTGAATACGTAAACCGTGATATGTGTTCAAAAAAAGGTGGATTTTATTCGGCTGAGGATGCAGATAGTGAAGGAGAAGAAGGTAAATATTATTTATGGACAGTTGATGAAGTGAGGGCTATACTCAAGGATGATGCAGATTTGTTCCTCGAAATTTTTAATTGTGAGCCAGCGGGAAATTGGATTGATCCGATGCATGGTGGGAAAGTTGGAACAAATATTTTGCATCTTCAAACCACTATGGATGAATATTCCTCAAAGAGTAACGTAAGTACTGGTATACTCGAAATTAAAATTGCACTCGCTCAGAAGCAATTACTTGAAGCACGCGAAAAAAGAATTCATCCTCACAAGGACGATAAAATTTTAACCGACTGGAACGGTTTGATGATTTCTGCATTTGCAAAAGCTGCTCAAGTATTTGATGAAAAAAAATATATTGAAATTGCGGAGTCAACGGCCAAGTTCATATTAAATCATATGACTCTTCAGAACGGCAGGCTTTTGCATCGTTATCGAAATGGAAATGCTGATATTGCGGGTAATCTTGATGATCATGCTTTCCTAATCGCTGCCTTGCTTGATTTGTATGAAACAACGTTTTCAGTAGACCACTTGATTGATGCACTTAAGCTTAATGATGATTTAATAAAATATTTTTGGGATGAAAATGATGGAGCATTTTTCTTTACTGCAACTGACAGTGAAAAATTGTTGGTTCGCCAAAAAGAAATTTATGATGGAGCAATTCCTTCGGGCAACTCAATTGCGTTACTAAATTTAGTCCGTTTGTATAGGTTCACAGGAAGAACTGAATTTGAAGTAAAAGCTTCTCAAATGATTAAAACTTTCTCGCAATTAATTAAAACATCTCCATCAGCATACACGCAATTTCTTTCCGCACTCGATTTTTATATCGGACCTTCAAAAGAAATTTTGTTGGTTGGAAATGACGATGAAAAAGTAAAAAGGTTTTTGAGAATTCTCCGTGAGATATTTATTCCTAATAAAGTTATTATCTATAAAGACGATAGAACGGAAGATAAACTTTCAAAAGCTGCTGAATTTACAAAATCATATCAATCCTTGAATGGAGCAGAAGCTTATATTTGCGAGAATTTCAGTTGTAGACTTCCTGTCACTTCTGAAAAGGATTTGATTGCTTTACTTTCGTTCAAGTAATTTTTTTGTTGATAATAAAAAGTAAAAAATATTTGTTTTATTTGTCGGTTAAACAGTAAATTTCACCCGAAAATAATTCCGGCTAATGAAATTCGATCAAAATGCAAGATAACAAACTTATAAAAGCCCTGGTTCTCAATGCTCAGCTCGGCAATAATTCTGCTTTCGAACAGCTATACCAAATTACCATCGAACCTGTTTATGCTTTGATACTTACGCTGACAGGTGATCCATCTTCTGCAGAAATACTTACAAAAAAAACTTATGTAAATTCATGGCAAAACATTTCTCAGAAAGATGAATTTGCCTCCATTCTCAACTGGCTCAAAAAAAATGCAGTCGAAACTGTATTGGCTGAAAAAAGTGGAGATCAAAAAACTGATGGAGTTATTGATGATAAATTATTTCCGGATAATTCTCTCGAAAAATACATTCAGGGCTTAGAGTTTCGAAATAGATTAATTTATGTTTTACATGATATTGAAAATTTTTCGCTAGAAGAAATTTCCAGACTATCCGGCTTTTCAGAAAAAGAAATAAAAACTTTACTTGTGAACACACGCGATAACCTAATAAATCTTACAGAAAAATGACACACGAAGAAGTTAAAATTTTGCTTAACGATTACTTCGATGAAAAGCTTTCTATTGAAGTGAATACCGAAATACAAGTTCATTTAAGCGAATGTTCTGACTGCAGTCAATATCTTTTTTCATTGCAAGATTTGATGAAGAAGGCAGATCAGCTTCCCCGCAACATTAAGCCGCCAACTAATTTTTGGCATGATATTTTTACTTTTATCAGTAGTATTAAAGCAGAAACTATTAAGCAGCAAGAGGAAATTGATTTAAAAGAGGCAGCAAAGGTTTCCGAGGAAAGCAGTGAAGAAAAGAAAACACGCGATAAAAGATTAAAAGCTGAAAAGCTTCTTGCATGGGAGAGAAAAAAAGCTGCCCTTCTCCAAAATTTGAAAAAACCCTGGTTCAAATATTCTTTAATTGGTTTAGCTTCTCTTGTTCTACTTTTTTTTATTTATGACAATTTTCTTTCGAAAGGAAATACCTGGGAGGTTAAAAAGCTTCGAGTTGGAAGCAGCAGTTACTCCGAAGCTTTTAGCAATCTTGAAGAAGATCAATTACTTGAAACTAATTCCGTCACACGCCTCGAAATTCAGATTCCTAAACTTGGAAGTATTTTTTTGGAACATGATTCTAAAATTGAAAGACTAAAGGCAGATAAAATTCGATTGCTCAAGGGTTCAATCTTGGCAGTAAAAAAAGATGCGAATGAACTTTTGAGTATTGAAGTGCCCGGGGCAGATATAAAAGATTATTTTCTCGGAGGTCAATTAAAAGTTACAGTGACCAATCCGGAAGCATCTCTTTTGGAAGTAATAGATGGCTGGGTATCTATCAACAAGGATAATGTGGAAACGTTAGTTCTGTCTAATCATTTTTGTCAAATCAGAGCCGACTCGGGTATTGGTTTACCTTACCACAAGTTTTCTGCGAAAGAATTTGTTGAGGCAATTAATAATTATTGCTTTACCAGTCCAGGTAATGAAGAAGCTTTAATTTCAATATTGACAAAAGCAGATGTAAGTAATTCTGTTACTTTGTGGAATTTGATGCAACGGGTTACACGCAAACAACGTGATATGGTTATTTACACAATGTTTGGATTGCTTGGTAATCCACCTCAAGGAGTTACAGATGAGGGATTAAGAACTTTAGACCCCGGCATGATGCAGAAGCTCATTGAGGAGATTGAACTAAGGATTTAAAAGCGCATTCTTTACTGCATAACAAACCCAGTTTCTAAACGCACGATTAATGCAGTACTGAGAAACTGGGTTTGTAATTTCATAGCTGTTTATTTATCTCTTCGGTCTATAAATATGTGTGCTCTGTCCAAAGAAAACTTCCGCTGCTTCCATTAATGTTTCTGATAATGTCGGGTGAGGGTGAATTGTAAGTTTTAAGTCGGTGAGATTGGCTACCATTTCAATTGCTAAAACACCTTCCGCAATAAGCTCTCCGGCACCTGGACCGCAAATACCGATTCCTAAAATCCTCTGTGTCTCCGGTTCTACTAATATTTTTGTTATACCATCACTTCTTCCAATTGTGGTTGCTCTACCGGAAGCTGCCCAAGGAAATTTTACAACTTCATATTTGGCTTCTTTTTCACGTGCTTGCGTTTCAGTCAAACCAGCCCATGCAATTTCGGGATCAGTGAAAACGACAGCGGGAATTGCTTTTGGTTCGAATGCAACTTTGTGTCCGGCGATTACTTCAACTGCAACTCTTCCTTCGTGTGATGCTTTGTGAGCCAACATTGGTTCTCCAACAATATCGCCTATTGCGAATATGTGAGGATCATCAGTTCTCATCTGTTCATTTACAATTATCCAGCCGCGCTGGTTTATTTTAACTTGAGTGTTTTCCAAACCTAAACCTGATGTTTCAGGTTTTCTACCGATAGACATAAGAACGTAATCATATTTTTTTTCAACAATCTCGTTGTTCTTATTCTGAATTTTTACAAGTAATCCATCCGGATCTTCTTTCATCTCAACAACTTTGGACTCAAGCATAATCGTATCAAAACTTTTTTCTAATCGTTTTGAAAGATGAATTACTAAATCTCGATCTGCACCGGGAAGTAATCCGGGCATCATTTCAACAACTGACACTTTTGTTCCTAAGGCAGAGTAAACCGAACCGAGTTCGAGTCCTATATATCCGCCGCCAATGACGAGTAAGGTTTTGGGGATAACAGGTAAATCTAATGCTGTTGATGAATTTAAAATTCTGTTGCTGTTAATTTGCAAGGAAGGAATGGTGGCGATGATTGATCCTGTGGCAATGATTGCTTTATCAAAAGATAAATTTTCTTCTACGCCATTTTCTTTTTTGATTTTGAGTGAGGAAGAATTAAGAAAATTTGCTTTGCCTTGTATGTAATTTATTTTTCTTTGCTTACTGAGTATACCCAAACCGCCTGTCATCTTTGCAACAACGCTGTTCTTCCAATTTCTCAACTTATCAAGATCAATTTTAGGTTCGGTGAATTCTATTCCCCAATCTTTTGCTTCGTGGGTTTCGTTAATCAGCTTAGCAACATGAAGGAGTGCTTTGGACGGAATGCATCCGCGATAGAGACAAACGCCGCCGGGATTTTTTTCTTTGTCAATTAAAGTCACATTCATTCCGAGATCGGCTGCGAGAAAGGCAGCGGCGTAACCTCCGGGACCCGCGCCGATTATTACTATATTTATTTTAGTGTTCAAGTTGGTATTTTCAGTCATATTAAATTCTAAGTTTTCGTGAATAATAGATTGCTAAACTTTTAAATTATTTAATTGCTTTAGCAACATCATAACAATTTGACAATGTAGCAATTAAACAATTAAACTAGAAGCTTCATCGGCTGCTCAAGAGCTTCGCAAACCCAGCGTAAAAATCTTGCTGCATCTGCACCGTCAATAATTCTGTGGTCGTACGATAGTGAAAGTGGAACAATCAATCTTGCTTCGAACTTCCCATCTTTATAAACTGGCTTGTAACTTCCACGAGAAACTCCGAGAATTGCAACTTCGGGGGAATTAACAATCGGTGTAAAAGATGTTCCGCCAATTCCACCAAGATTCGTGATAGTAAAACATCCGCCTTGAAGATCGTCGAGGGAAATTTTTTTTGTTCGTGCTTTTTCAGATATTGTAGTGAGTTCGGCTGATAGTTCTGTTAAATTTTTTTGATCTACATTTTTGATGACCGGTACAATCAAACCAAATTCGGTATCTACTGCAACTCCGATGTTAAAATAATTTTTGTAAATGATTTCCTTTTTCTCCATGTTAATACTGGTGTTGAACTGAGGAAAACTTTTAAGAGCTGCTGCTGTAATCTTTAAAAGAAATGATGTGATAGTGAGTTTACCCCCGGCTTTTTCAACTTTAGGATTAAATGCCTTTCTTGCCATTTCAAGAACAGTAATATCTGCTTGATCAAATTGCGTTACATGAGGAATCGTTGCCCATGCGTAGCTGAGATGTTCTGCGGTTCTGGTTCTGATGTTACTCATCGGTTTGATTTCTATCGAGCCAAACTTTGAAAAGTCCGGAAGTTTTTCAGCTTTGATTCCGAATCCTAAGCTTACTCCCTTGCCTCGTTGTTCATTGAGTTTTTTGGCATATGCCTTGACATCGTCCATAGAAATTCTTCCACCAATTCCAGTGCCTGGAACTTCATTAATATCAATTCCAATTTCGCGGGCAATCCTTCTAACAGATGGAGCGGCGGGTGCTGATCCTTTTGTTATGGGCGGTTGCTGATATCCTTGACCGGGAATCTCAGCTTTTCTTTCTTCTTTTGTAATTGACTCAGTATCAATTTTGGGTGCGATTTCCTTTGGAGTTTCTGTCTCGGGTTTTGCAGATGTGTCTTTAATTGGTAGTTGAGGTGCTTGTGGACTTTCAAAAGATTTTAGCTTAAATAATACTTCACCAACTTTTGCTTTCACTCCCTGCTTGATAAAAACCTCAACCACTTCACCCGAATAGGGTGATGGAACTTCTACGGTTGCCTTGTCAGTTTCAATCTCAATTATACTTTGGTCTTTTTCAATTGTGTCTCCTGTTTTAACCAGGACACTAACTACATCAGCGGACTCAATATTTTCTCCTAAATCAGGAAGAACAACATCAACAACTTTACTGGCTGATTTATCTGATGGTTCCCGGGTTACAACTTCCTCTGTAATTTTTTCTTTAGTTGAAGTGGTTATAGCGGGAGAACTTTCTTCTATTTTAATGGAAGCTTTAGTTGCAACCACGTTAGAGTCTTCAAGCAACAAAACAGGTTGACCGACTTTTATTTTATCTCCAACTTTAATTAGAATTTTCTGGACGACTCCGCCTTGTGTCGAAGGAACTTCAATTGTTGCCTTATCCGTTTCAATTTCAAATAAGCCCTGATCTTTTTGAATTTTATCACCTTCCTTTACCAGCAGAGAAACAACATCAGCCGATTCGATGTTCTCGCCAAGTTCAGGAAGTTTTAATTCTATTGTCATGTTAAACCTTAGAAAATATTCTTTTTATTAAAGTGTGCTATCTAACTTTCAAATCTATTTCATCCCTAAAGGGATTCTGATTATTTGGTGCAATCTTATTCTAAAAATATGTAATCCCTAACAGGATTAGTATTTTTCAATCCCAGAGGGATTAAATATTTGTAGAAAATGTAAATAAGAAAAAAACAAAAATCCCTTTAGGGATGACATAAAAAAACATTATTCTATTTTTAAAACATATTGCAGTGAATTGATTCCCACAATTTTTTTTTCATAATTTAAGACTGCATCGGATTCTTTTTATTAGGATTTATTCCCAGCTTCTTCATTGCTTTATCTAATTCTGCAGGTTTTAATTTCCCATCTTTTACTAACCCATTTAATGCAGCAAAAACAATATGCTTTGCATCAACCTCAAAGAAATCTCTGAGCGCCGCTCTGCTATCGCTTCTTCCAAATCCATCTGTCCCTAATGAATGCAGTGTGCGAGGAAACCATTTCGCGACCGAATCCGGTAATGTTTTTACGTAATCCGAAGATGCAACGAAAACGCCTTCTTCCTTAGCTAACATTTTAGAAATGTAAGTAATTTTTTGAGGTCCATTTGGATGAAGCAAATTCCATCGTTCAACTTCAAGCGCATCTTTTCTCAATTCTTTGTAGCTGGTAACGCTCCAAACATCTGATGCGACTTTATATTCTTCTTCGAGAATTGCAGCAGCTTTAAGGACTTCATTCAAAATTGTGCCGCTGCCGAAAAGCTGTGCTTTCATTTTTGCGTTCTTCTTATCGGACGCTTTGAACTTATACATGCCTTTCACAATTCCTTCTTTAACATTGCCGGGCATTTCAGGCATTGGATAATTTTCATTCATTACAGTGATGTAATAAAAAATATTTTCTTTATCTTCATACATTCTTTTTATTCCATCACGAATTATAACAGCAAGCTCAAAAGCAAAAGCGGGGTCATAAGTAACAAGAGTTGGCACAGAATAAGCAAGCAAGTGGCTGTGTCCATCTTGATGTTGTAGGCCTTCGCCGTTAAGAGTTGTTCTGCCTGCAGTTCCGCCGATTAGAAATCCTTTTGTTCGCATATCACCGGCTGCCCAAACAAAATCACCAATTCGCTGCATACCAAACATTGAGTAATAAATAAAGAACGGAATCATGTTGATACCGTGAGTTGCATAAGCAGTTCCGGCTGCAATGAATGATGAAACAGATCCCGCTTCCGTAATTCCTTCTTCCAGAATTTGTCCATTCTTTGCTTCCTTGTAGTAAAGCAAACTGTCTCTATCAACAGGTTCATAAAGCTGACCGACATGCGAGTAAATTCCAACTTGTCTGCATAAAGATTCCATTCCGAAAGTTCTCGCCTCATCGGGAACAATTGGAACAATATACTTTCCAATTTCCTTATCCTTTAAAAGTTTTGCAAGAATTCTCACGAACACCATTGTTGTAGAAACTTCTCTGCCTTCAGTTCCTTTATAAAATTCCTCAAAGATTTCTTCGGGAGGAGTTTTGATTGGACGAACATCACCCTTTCGTGATGGAACGAATCCACCAAGTTCTTGTCGTCTTGCTTTTAAATATTCCATTTCTGAACTATCGTCAGAAGGTCTGAAGAATGGTGCATTTGCAATATCATCATCGGAGATTGGAATGCCAAACCTGCTGCGGAATTCCTTCATCTCATCTTCATTTAATTTTTTCTGCTGATGAGTTATGTTCTTCCCTTCACCGCTTTCACCTAAGCCGTAACCTTTAATTGTTTTGGCAAGAATAACTGTCGGTTGACCAACGTGTTCGGTTGCGGATTTGAAAGCGGCATAAACTTTTTCAGGATCATGTCCTCCGCGTTTCATTTTTTGAAGCTGCTCATCAGTCATTTTCTCAGCCATTTTTAGAACATCAGGATCTTTACCAAAGAAATGATTTCTAATGTATTCACCGGATTCAACCGAATATTTTTGATATTCACCATCAACAACTTCACTCATTCGTTTAACAAGTTTTCCATCTTTATCTTTATCAAGAAGCGGATCCCAATCAGTTCCCCAAATAACTTTGATAACATTCCATCCGGCACCTCTGAATGCAGCTTCAAGCTCTTGAATGATTTTTCCATTACCTCTAACAGGACCATCAAGCCGCTGGAGGTTACAGTTGATAACAAAAATCAAATTATCGAGCCGCTCTCTTGAAGCAAGAGTGATAGCACCGAGAGCTTCGGGTTCATCAGTTTCACCATCACCAAGAAAAGCCCACACGTGTCCGCCTGGTTTTTTTAATCCTCGATCCTCAAGGTAACGATTAAATCTTGCTTGATAAATTGCCATGATTGGTCCCAATCCCATTGACACAGTTGGGAACTCCCAGAAATTTGGCATCAGCCATGGATGAGGATAAGAAGAAAGTCCACCATTTGGTTTTAATTCTCTTCTGAAGTTTTCAAGCTGTTCGATAGTTAATCTTCCTTCAAGAAATGCACGTGCATAAATTCCTGGAGAAGCATGACCTTGAAAATAGATTTGATCGCCGTCATAATCTTCACCTTTACCGCGGAAGAAATGATTGAAACCAATCTCATACAAAGTTGCTGCCGAAGCATAAGTTGAAATATGCCCGCCGATTCCGCTTTCCATTTTATTTGCTTTAACTACCATTGCCATTGCATTCCAGCGAATCATACTTTTAATTCGTCTTTCAATTTCCCGATTGCCTGGAAAAGGCGGCTGTTTTTCTCTGGGAATAGTGTTGATGTAAGGTGTATTTGCTGTGAACGGTATTTTGACTCCCGCTTTATGTGCTCTGATTTGAAGCTGCTGAAGAAGTTCGGTCACTCTTTCCGGTCCGCCATGCTCAAGCACATAATCGAGCGAGTAAAGCCATTCTTTGGTTTCTTGTTCGAGTGTTTCTAAATCTTTATTGTTGCCGCTCATAAATTTTCTTTCTTTACAAATTCTATTTTATTTCTGTGTTACAAACCCAGTTTCTCAGCAATTCTATTCTGATGACTAAGAAACTGGGTTTGTTAAAATTTATTTGAGTATTTAGGGATATGATATATCATGTCCCGGAACAAAAACAAATGAAAAAATAAGCCAATTGGGAAAGAGAAGCAAGGAAGGGTATGTGAGCAAGAGAAAGAGAGATTATTTTGAAAGTAAGATTAGTTTTTCTTCTTCATTCTATATTTAATCATTATCCAGGAACCGTTTCCGGTTCCTTTTCCTCCTTTCACCGCTTAAATATTATCATTATTTTTAATTACAATTTTTAATGATTAGGGAAAACAATGGTCAATCTTTCAACTCATCGTTTAGGTGAGCTTAAAAATAATTTTGCCGGTAAAAAAATTGCTGTCATTGGCGATATGATGCTCGATTGCTACTTCTGGGGTGATGTTAAAAGAATTTCACCCGAAGCACCGGTTCCTGTTGTAGAAGTCGGTGATGAATTTTACAGGTTTGGCGGCGCTGCGAATGTTGCATTGAATGTACTTAAGCTTGGCGGCATTCCTTTCCCGATTGGTGTAATCGGACATGATAATGATGGAAAAATATTTACTTCACTGATTAACGAAAATAAAATACAGGCCGATGGAATTTTTATTGACGATACTCGCCCAACAACTGCAAAAACAAGAGTGATTGCTCACAACCAGCACGTAGTTAGAATTGACAAGGAAAGCAAAGATTATTTAAATGAAGAGATGCGAAAAAAAATTTTCTCTTATCTAGAATCACATCTCAAAAAATTAGATGGAATTATTCTACAGGATTATAACAAAGGATTATTAACTCCGGAACTCATCGAAAAGATAACTCATCTCGCTAATAACAATGACATTCTTATAACTGTTGATCCCAAGTTCAACAACTTTTTTGCATATAAAAACGTAACAGTTTTTAAACCAAATCGTAAAGAAGCTGAAGATGTGCTTGGAATGAAAATCAGAACTGCATCAGATGTTTCTTCTGCTGGTAAAAAAATCCTTGAAAGACTTAATGCAAAAAATGTTCTATTGACACTCGGAGAAGAAGGAATAGCCATTTTTGAAGAACACCAACCGGAAAAAAGAATGCCTACAAAAGCAATAAAAGTTGCAGATGTTTCAGGCGCAGGAGATACAGTTATATCAACTTTAACAATGGCGCTTGCTGCTAATGCAAATATTTTGGAAGCGTGTTATCTCGCTAACTATGCTGCGGGAATTGTTTGCGGTGAAGTCGGAATCGTTCCAATAGAAATAGATCGCTTGTTTAAAGTTATAAGTGAAGATCATAAATGAGTTGCGTAAAAACCTTAGCAGAAATAAAATCTTTACGCAAGCAGTTCAAGCAGCAAAACAAAAAAGTTGTTTTCACAAATGGAGTATTCGATCTCATTCACGCCGGTCACGTTGATTATCTCACCAAAGCAAAAGCGCTCGGAGATATTTTAATTGTCGGAATGAATACGGATGCTTCGGTAAGAAAAATTAAAGGTGATAAGCGTCCGATACTTAAACAAGATGAAAGAGCATTCATAATTTCGAACATAAAAGCAGTTGATTATGTTGCATTCTTTAATGAAGATACTCCTAAAGAAATAATTGATGAAATCATTCCCGATATTTTAGTTAAAGG
>Ga0209619_10002102_pt1 | contig 14407 bp, 11 predicted proteins | sample Rifsed16ft3_FD_184011 | JGI IMG/M metagenome (GOLD analysis project Ga0209619, IMG submission 184011) | Soil microbial communities from Rifle, Colorado, USA - sediment 16ft 3 (version 2) | ecosystem: Environmental > Terrestrial > Deep subsurface > Rock core/Sediment | place: Rifle, Colorado... | reverse complement strand
GCGCCGTTTGAACAAGACCGGTCCCGCTTTGCGGGATGGGGAAAGATCACCCGGAATGTCTCGCGGCGAATGGCCAATAGGTGGAAGGAGCATGTTTCCACGCCTCTACGCCGTCCTTGACGGAAGCATCCTTGGTCCGGCTGTGGAAGCCTCCGCTCAAAAGCTGATCGCCGCTGGCGTCAGGCTGTTTCAATACCGCCACAAAAAGGCCTCCAGCCGGCAACTTTTCACCGTCTGTCAGAACCTGTCCCGGAACATGAAGGCGGCGGAAGCGCGGTTCGTGGTGAACGACCGCTGCGACATCGCCCGGCTGACGGCGAGCGGCGGTGTTCATCTCGGCCAGGAGGACCTGGACCCGAAGGAGGCCCGCGCCATTGTGGGCGGCGAGTCGTGGGTCGGCCTTTCGACGCATACCCTGGGAGAGGTGGAAGCGGCCGCGACCACCACCGCCGACTACATCGCCATCGGGCCTATTTTTCCAACGATCAGCAAGGAGGGCGCGCGGCCTCCCGTTGGTCTCGGACTCATTCGTGAGGCGCGAAAGATCACGGACAAGCCGCTGGTCGCCATCGGCGGGATTACCCTGGAGACGGCGCCGGAGGCTTTGGCCGCCGGGGCAGACTCGGTCGCGGTCATCCGCGACCTGATCGAAGCTGCCGACGTGGGCGCCCGCGCGCGTCAATACCTGGAAGTGTTGCGAGCATTAAAGCCCGCGCCCCGCCTTGGCGGGGCCAGGAGGAGCAGGGAGTGTCAGAACTGACAGCCAATCGCATGGTCACTCGGCAGCGAGTGGAATTGGTTCGCGGCCTCGGGCTGATGGATGCCACCACGATTGTGATCGGCTCGATGATCGGCTCGGGCATTTTCATCGTGTCAGCCGACATCGCCCGCCAGGTACCTTCTCCGGCAGGCTTGCTCCTGGTCTGGCTGGTTAGCGGGGTCCTGACCATGATCGGGGCGCTCAGCTATGGGGAACTCGCCGCCGCCATGCCGAAGGCCGGTGGCCAGTATGTCTATCTGCGAGAAAGTTTGGGCCCCTTGTGGGGCTTTCTCTATGGCTGGGCTCTGTTTCTGGTGATCCAGACCGGGACAGTTGCCGCGGTGGCGATTGCCTTTGCCAAATTCGCGGGCGTCTTTCTGCCGTTCATTTCCAGCACCCGGGTGCTTTTGCACTTCGGGACCCTGCCGTTTCTGAACCGCCCCATGGATTTGACCACTCAGAATCTCCTCGCCATCCTTTCCATCATCGCGCTCACCCTGGTCAACATGCGGGGATTGCGGATGGGGGCGCTGGTACAGAACATTTTCACGTTTGTGAAGACCGGAGCGCTGGCGGCTCTGATTGTCCTTGGTTTTGTTTTGGGAAAGAATGCGACGGCACTGGCGGCCAATTTCGGGAACTTCTGGCAGGGAGTGGATTTCTCCGGCACCACCGTCCGCCTCATCGCCGTCGCTATGGTTGGGGCGCTCTTTGCTGCTGATGCGTGGAACAACGTGACCTTCACCGCCGCTGAGGTACGCGAGCCCAGTCGAAACTTGCCCCGATCCCTCGCCCTGGGCGCGGGGATCGTCCTGCTCCTCTATGTTCTGGCCAATGTCTCCTACCTGGCCATCTTGCCTCTTCAAGGAAGCGCCACCGGCGCTACCGTGCTCGCCAGGGGGATTCAGCACGCCGCCGAAGATCGCGTCGGCGCCGCCGCCGGCCAAGTGATCTTCGGCCCCATCGGTCTCTTTCTCATGGCCGGCGCCATTTTGATCTCAACCTTTGGGTGCAACAACGGACTGATCCTGGCCGGGGCGCGAGTGTACTACGCCATGGCCCGAGACGGCTTGTTCTTTCGCCGCCTGGCCGACCTGAACCCCAAATATCACTCGCCCAACGCTGCTCTGATCGCGCAATGCCTCTGGGCTTGCTTGCTGACCCTGAGCGGGACTTACAGCCAGCTTCTCGACTACATCATTTTCACAGTTCTCTTGTTTTACATTTTGACCATCTCGGGTCTTTTCGTCCTGAGGGCCAAACGACCCGAGATGGTGAGGCCATACCGGGCGTGGGGCTATCCCGCCTTGCCGCTGTTATACATAGGAATGGCGGTCTTGATTGAGGTGCTCCTGTTGATATACAAACCGCTTTACACTTGGCCGGGCTTGATCATTGTGTTCTTGGGCGTCCCTGTTTACTGGGTGTGGCACAAGAAGGCGGCTTCCCTATAGTGTCGTGTCTCAGGAGTTCGTTGAATAATTCTGGGGCGGGCCGCCCGTGAGCGTGGAGTGCGGAGGGTTGCTCCCGCTGTTTTGCGTGGAGGCTTACTTCCGCGCCAATGTGGAGGTAGTGCATGGCGAGTCAACTCTTCGCCACCAAACCGCTTGACCTCTTGCTCAAACAGGCCGCGGACACCGAACATGGTCTGAAGCGTGCTCTTCGCGCGGTTGACCTGGTCATGCTGGGCGTGGGGGCGATCATCGGCGCAGGAATCTTTGTCCTGACCGGCCAGGCCGCCGCCCAGCACGCCGGGCCGGCCATTGTGCTCTCATTCGTCGCCGCGGGGATTGCCTGTGTTTTTGCCGGCCTGTGCTATGCCGAGATGGCAGCGATGATCCCGATTGCCGGCAGTGCCTACACCTATTCCTATGCCACGATGGGAGAGTTCCTCGCCTGGATCATCGGTTGGGACCTGATCCTGGAATACTCGCTGGGCGCTGCCACCGTGGCGGTGGGCTGGTCGGGCTATGTGGTCAGCTTGTTGAAAGACATCGGTCTTGTCATCCCGCCGCAATTTACCGCAGGCCCATTTTTGCAGGTAACTCTGGCGGACGGTTCGCAGGCCTCGGGTATCATCAACCTGCCTGCCATCTTCATCATCGGTCTCGTCACTTCTCTGCTCGTGATCGGCATCCGTGAATCGGCCAATGTGAACACAACCATTGTGTTCGTCAAAGTGGGTGTGGTGATCCTGTTCATCTTGGTAGGAATCCGCTACATCAACCGCGCCAACTGGACGCCCTTCATACCCCCCAACACCGGAGTTTTTGAACAATTCGGGTGGACGGGCATCCTGACCGGGGCAGGAGTGATTTTCTTCGCTTACATCGGCTTCGACGCCGTTTCCACGGCCGCCCAGGAGGCCAGGAACCCGCAAAAGGATATGCCCATCGGCATCCTGACAAGTCTGGTGATTTGCACCATTCTGTACATCGCCGTCTCGGTCGTGCTCACCGGGATTGTCCCTTACAAAGAGTTGAATGTACCGGATCCGATGGCAGTCGGAATCAACGCCACCGGGTTGTACTGGATGCGTTTCGTGGTCAAGATCGGCGCCATCGCCGGTCTGAGTTCGGTTATCCTGGTTATGCTGTTGGGACAGCCGCGCATTTTCTGGACCATGGCCGGGGATGGCCTGCTACCGCGGGCCTTCAGCAAGGTTCATCCCAGGTTCCGCACCCCATATGTCACTACCATCCTGACCGGAATCGCCGTGGCCATTGCTGCAGGACTTTTCCCCATTGGCGTCCTCGGCCACCTCGTGAGCATCGGCACCCTCTTTGCTTTCATCCTGGTTTGCGCTGGCGTGGGGGTCCTGCGTTATACCAAGCCACAAATTGCGCGACCCTTCCGTGCCCCGTGGATTTGGTTTGTGGCGCCGGCAGGGATGATTACCTGCTTCTACCTGATGTACGGCCTGCCCAAGGAGACTTGGGAGCGCCTGTTCATCTGGATGGCGATCGGCCTGGTGATCTATCTCGCCTACGGCCGTAACCACAGCATGCTTCGGCGGAAGGCAACCCCACCCAAAGCACCGTAGGGATAGCAGCCAAAGAGTCTTTGGCGGGCAAGTTCCGGCTGGTGTCTTCCCCCAAAGTGTCAACTCCGTAGCGCCAGCGTCCCGCCGGCTTGATTCAGTGGCCGAGCGCGTATCAGACAGGCGACCGCTTCTCATCCTTCTCGGGAACAGCCTCTTCACGCTGGATACGGGTTCGCGGCGCGGCTGGTGGCGATCTCCATCCTCGCTCGGTTGCAGTGCCGTGTTAAGGATAGGGTGGCGCTTCCCTCTTTGGGTCACTTTCGATAGACTCTCTTGCGGAAGTGAAGCGGCAGCAGGCTCGTTGGTTCGGCAGCTTCCGCCGGCATCTCGATGTTCTCTCCAGCTATTCGCAACACCATGCGCAAGATTTTGCCCAAGAGCCGGCTGGCGCGGCTGACAGCCGGTGCGGCCTTTGTTTACGTGATCCTTCGGCTGGCCGGGTGGATCAGCGGCCGTGCCGTCTTCGGCACGCGCTTCGTCGGCGTCGTGCTATTCCTCGCTGCCGTGCTCTTGACTTTCCGCCTGCTGGGGCGCCTGCGGCGGCTCATCCTTTGGCGGCTGCGCAATCGGCTGCTCGTCACCTACGTTTTCATTGCCGTGGTGCCGGTGGTGCTGATTGTCGCCATGGTCCTCTTGTCCGGATACCTGACGTTTGGTCAGCTCGGTGCCTATTTGCTCATCAGTGATTTGCAAACCAAAGCCGATGAGATTGACGCGGCTAACCGGGCGCTTCTGGGCGACCTGGCAGAGCATGTGCGCGCTGGCGAGCGGCTGAGTGAAGCCGTCCGGCATATCATGCCCCAGTGGTCTGGCGAACTGATTGCCGGGATGCCCGGGCTTGCCTCTCGAGCCGAGCTGGGTAAGGAAGCTTATGGGATGGAAGAGGCAGGGACGTTGCGGCCGGTTGCCCAACCCTTGCCCGAGTGGTCGCGAAGAGGATTCAGCGGGATCGTTCGGGACGGTGACGGACTTCGCTTTCATTCCGTGCGCGTGACAGCGCTCCCGCAGGGAAATCTTACCCTCAGCCTTGCCGCCCCCTTGAGCGACGAGGTTTTTTCGCACTTGCGCCACCGGGTCGGGCCGGCCGAGCTGCGCGCTACGACTGAGGTGCAACAAGTGACTCGGGGGCAAGTTTCTCTTACTTTCGGCAACCGACGATTCAACTTGGCCGGCGTAGTGGCCCGCGCCAGGCTCGCCCTCGCTCCACCCGCCAACCGGCTGGATATGGTATTGCGCGGTTACTCCAAGTTCGATGTCCATGAATGGATCCCGGGGGAAGAAGCCAAAACCGTTCCCGTGTTTATTTATTTTACTTCCCGGCCATCGGTCCTGATGGCGCAACTGTTCAGCACACTGGGGGAGATCCGATCCGTTCCGCTTGTCATTTTGGTTGCCGCGGGGATCGTTTTTCTGGTTATGGAAATCCTCGCGCTCGTTGCCGGGGTGGTCCTTACACGCACCGTGACCAAAGCCGTAGCCGGCTTGTATGAGGGTACGCAACACGTGCAGGCGGGCGACCTTTCCTATCGCATCAGGACGACCGCCAAGGACCAGCTTGGCGTGCTGGGAGAGTCCTTCAACAGCATGACCGAATCAATTGCCAGGCTTATCGAAGAAGTTCGAGAGAAGCAGAAGCTTGAGGGCGAGGTCGAAATTGCCCGTCAGGTTCAGGCGCAACTCTTCCCGCGAGAAGTCCCGCAGGTGGGTTCGCTCGAGCTGGCCGGAGCGTGCCGGCCGGCAAGGCGGGTCAGCGGCGATTACTACGACTATTTTCGGATTGGCGAACATCGCCTCGGCCTGGCCATTGGCGACATCAGCGGGAAGGGCATTTCAGCAGCACTCCTGATGGCCACCATTCAATCGGCCTTGCGGAGTTACCTGAGGGCGAATGGCGCAAGCGCTGGCAGTCCGGACACCTCCCGGCTGGCTGAACGGTTGAACCGTCAACTTTTTGAAAGCACATCACCGGAAACGTACGCCACCTTCTGTTGTGCCATCTTCGACAGTCCAACCGGCCTGCTCACCTACACCAATGCCGGTCACCTCCCGCCTCTCCACTGCGCCGGCGGCAAGATCGAACGACTGGAAGCGGGCGGCACGGTGGTGGGGCTCTTTGAGCAAGCCAGTTATCAGCAAGCCACCGTGCCCATGAACCCCGGCTCGTTGCTGGTGGCATATACCGACGGCATTACCGAGTGCGAGAATGCCTATGGCGAGGCTTTCGGCGAAGATCGGCTGGCGGCCATTGTTCACAAGCACAGCGGCAAGTTTCCGGAAGCCCTGATCGCTGAAATTATGAGGCGGGTGGATGAATGGACCGCCGGCGCCGAGCAGGACGATGACATGACGCTGCTGGTTGCCAGGATGCACTAGCCTGAGCGAGCTGCCTTGAAACTTTACTCCCGCATCAAAGTAGGCGTCGCAATAGTGGGAGCCATCCTGCTGGTGGGGACAGCGGGGTTTCACTGGATTGAGGGCTGGCCGTGGTTTGACGGACTTTACATGACGCTGACCACCCTGACCACCATCGGCTACCAGGAGCTTCACCCCCTTTCTCCTGCCGGCAGGCTCTTCAACACCTTCCTTATCATTGTCGGTGTTTCCTCTTTGTTCTTCCTGATTGGAGCGTTTACCCAGGCGATGATAGAATTCGAGCTCGGCACATTTTTTGGAAGGCGTCGCTTGGAGCGGCAAATCAGCAAGCTCGAAGGCCATTACATCATTTGCGGCGCGGGCCGCGTCGGTCGGAGTGCGGCCAGGGAATTTCGCGCCCGGCCGGTGCCTTTTGTCATTATTGAGCGGGACGAGAACAGGGTGCGGTGGGCGGCTGCGGAGGAGATGCTCGTCCTGATCGGAGATGCCACCCGCGATGAGATACTGCGGGCGGCGCGGATCGAAAAGGCCAAGGGTTTGATCGCCGCTGTGGCCACCGATGCTGAGAATCTCTACATTGTTCTTACGGCTAGGGGCCTGCATCCCACCTTGCCAATCATTGCCCGCGCCAGCGAAGAGGATGCTGCCGATAAATTGCGCAAGGCCGGCGCAACCGAAGTGGTCTCCCCCTACCACGTCATCGGCCGGCGCATCGCCATGAGCTTCTTGCGTCCCCATGTCCTTGATTTTATTGACGTGGCAACAACCCTCTTCGGCGCCGAAGACCTCGATCTGCAAATCGAACAAGTCCTGGTCTCCGACCGCTCCTCGCTTTCTGGCAAAACCCTGGAGGACTCCGGTATTCGCCGCCATACCGGTGTGATCATCCTGGCCCTCCGCAAGGTTGACGGGCAGATGCATTTCAACCCCTCGGCCGGTTCGCGCATCCAAGGCGGTGATCACCTGATTGCCATGGGGCAACCGAATGACCTGAAGCAATTGGAGGCCATGGCGAGATAGGACGGCGCTCGATGAAAGTCCTCACGGCTGCGCAAATGCGAGAGGCGGACCGGATCTCTACCCAGCGGTACGGTCTCCCGAGCATCCTTCTCATGGAAAATGCCGGGGCGCGGGTGGTGGAATTCCTGGAGAAGGAATTTCCCGATCTCGCCAAGCGTCGCATTGCCGTTTTTTGCGGGAAGGGAAACAACGGCGGCGACGGGCTGGTGGTCGCGCGGCAGTTGCGCATGCGCGGCATCTTGCCCAAGGTCGCTCTCCTTGGCGATCCCAACGAGCTGAAGGGTGATGCCCGCCTTAACTTTGACATCCTTTCCAAAATCGGATTTCTTCCTTACGTGGTTCGTACCCTGGACGAGTGGATCGGTCTCAAGCCCGACTTGCTGGGAAGCTCGCTGATTATTGACGCCATTCTGGGCACGGGCCTCGCCGGACCAGCCGAAGGCCTCTATTTGGAAGTCATTCGCGACATCAACTTGAGCTTTACCGGGGCGGCGGTAGTGGCGGTGGATATACCCTCCGGTCTTGCTTCCGATTCGGGTGAAAGGCTGGGCGAGTCCATCCGGGCCGACTACACCGTCACCTTCACCGCTCCCAAGGTCGGCCAAATTTTTCCTCCGAACTGCGAGCAGGTCGGCAAGCTCGTCGTCGTTCCCATCGGCACGCCTCGGGAAGCGCTCGACCTGGACAAAAGCCTCTTTCTCCACCTGATTGATCCTCAGGAGCTGAAACGAATCTCGCTGCGTCGCCGGGCAGCCGCCCACAAGGGCGATTTCGGCCACGTCCTGTTGATTGCCGGTTCGCGGGGCAAAACGGGAGCGGCGGCCATGGCAGCCAAGGCGGCGCTGCGGGCGGGCTCGGGATTGGTCACCGTGGCCACGCCGGCCGGCATGCTTCCCAGCGTCGCCTCGATGCTGGGGGAAATGATGACGGAGCCTCTGCCGGACACGGAGTCGGGAACGATCAGCGCTCGGGCAGCCGAAGAAAACTGCTTGGCCAAAATTTTGGAGGGCAAGTCGGTCGTGGCGCTGGGGCCGGGTATCTCGACCCACCGGGAAACGGTCGCCTTTGTCCAGCGGGTTGTCGCGAGCGTCTCGCTGCCCTTGATCCTCGACGCCGATGGCCTGAACGCCTTTGCCGCATGCCCCGATCGTTTGGAGGATAGAAAGGCAGCGGCCCTCGTTTTGACCCCGCATCCGGGAGAAATGGGCCGGCTGGCCGGGGTGAGCGCAAGGGAAGTCCAGGGCCGGCGAATGGAAATTGCCCGCGACTTCGCCATCAGGCATAAGCTCTATGTCATTCTCAAGGGTTACCGCACCTTGGTGGCGACACCCGCCGGGCTGGTCTTTGTCAACCCCACGGGAAATCCGGGGATGGCCACCGGCGGAGCGGGAGATGTGCTGACAGGATTGCTCGCTGGCCTCCTCGCCCAGTTTGGCATCGCGCGCTTGGAGGAGGTTCTCTGCCTGGGAGTCTATCTGCATGGGCTGGCTGGCGATATGGCGGCACGGGAGAGAGGCGAGGCATCCTTGATCGCCTCCGATATCACCGAATCCTTTCCCAGGGCGGTACGGGCGCTCGAGCAGGAGGAGAGTGGCGGCTAGCGCCGTTCCAACTAATTGAGCAGAATAGCGAGTTGGTGCCGTTCCAACTTGATGAACTTAGCCCAAAATAGTTGGGACGGCACTAGCGCCGTTCCCACTCGACGCTGCTTGCCAACGCTGCCGGATCACCCCGCCAAGGCGGGGGACACACCACCGGGCGAGATGATTCCTCCCGGCGATCCTGTGACAAGGCGGTGGAACGGCGTGAGGGAGGAGTTTGTTTCGCATTCGGCTGAGGAGACGATTGCTTTTGGCCGAAGCTTGGCGGGCAGGATCGAGAGTCCGCTCCTGATTCTTCTTGTTGGTGAACTGGGATCCGGAAAGACAACCCTGGCCAAAGGGATTGTCAGCGGCCTCGGCGGCGCCGCCGAATTCGACGTGACCAGCCCCTCTTTTACGCTGGTGCGCGAGTACCGCGGCAGGATTCGCCTCTTCCACGTGGACCTCTATCGCGTGGAAAGCAGGCATGATTTGGAGACGCTTGGACTCGAAGATCTTCTTGCCGAAGAGGCGGTCATCCTCGTCGAATGGGGGGAGAAGCTTCGACCGCCGGTGAACGTGCCGACCTGGAGGATCGACTTCGAGATTCTGGAGGACTCGAGTCGCCGTCTGCTTTTGGCGAACTGACACCCTGGTGCCGTTCCAACTTGATGAGCCTATACATCTCGATCCTGTATGATCAATAAAGCATCCCGTGTGACTTGCGGAAAATGGCCCCAAATAGTTGGAACGGCAATAGTCGGGGAAGGGACGAGGGGAGAATGGGAGAAAAAAGACGCGAGAAGGAAGTTGCCTGGGCTCTCGTACTGGGCTCGTCGAGCGGCTTCGGCGAGGCTTGCAGTCTGGAGCTGGCTCGCTCGGGTATGAATATTTTCGGTGTCCATCTCGACCGGCGAGCGACCCTGCCCCACGTCGAAGACGTTGTGCGAGAGATTCAATCCACCGGCCGCCAGGCCGTCTTTTTCAATAACAACGCCGCTGATCCGGAACAGCGAAAAATCGTCCTGGATCAGATGGAGGAAACCTTCCGCCAGACCCGCCAACCGGCCACCGTGCGCGTGCTCCTTCACTCCCTGGCCTTCGGAACTTTGAAGCCTTACCTGGCCGACCATTTCGACGACAGCCTGCAGCCATCGCAAGTGGAAATGACCGTGGACGTGATGGCCCACAGCCTGGTTTACTGGGTACAGGATTTGGTGCGCCGAAAGTTGATGGGCGAGGGGGGACGTATTTTCGCCATGACCAGCTCGGGCGCCGCCAGGGTCTTCCCGACCTATGGTGCAGTATCGGCTGCCAAGGCCGCCCTGGAATCGCACATCCGCCAACTGGCGTTCGAGCTGGCTCCCCTGGGAATCACCGCCAATGCCATTCGGGCGGGTGTGACTGACACCCCCGCCCTGCGCAGAATTCCCGGCTGCGACAAATTACTGGAGGGAGCGCTCCGTCGCAATCCCAGCCGCAGGCTGACCACGCCCCGGGATGTGGCGGCGGCCATCACTGTACTTGCCCAACCCGGCGCCTACTGGATGACCGGGAATGTCATCGGAGTTGACGGCGGGGAGGATATCGTCGGCTGACACGAACCGGCTCATTTCCCGCCATTGGTTGACCCCTCCACATTACGACAACTCGCTCGGAGAAAACCTTGCCCGGCCAAAATTAGCTCTGCTATAGTGTTAAATTGGCTCGGCCCAGAGGCTCAAGAAAGATGGTCGAACTTCAGCGACCTGTGCCGGGGCCCGCTGCCGGGCAACTCGAACTTTATCCCTATCGGGTTACCTTTCCTCTCGGCAACCTTCGCGTCGGCACCGACAACATCCACTTTGACGTTTTCCTGAGCCCTCGCTTTGTCGAGCAGGCGCAACGCTACCTCCTGGCCCTGATCCGGCAGCGCAGCCCCCTTCAACAGATTTACGCTGGCCGGGGCAAACAACCCGAGGCCCCGGATCTGGGTTCCTTCCGGCGAGCCCTCTCTGACCTCCTGCAAACTGCCCTCACCCGGGCCCACTACGAAAAAAATCGCGAGATCGACATCCTGGCCCGGCTCGCCGTGCTCAAGTTGCTCCTGGCGGAGATGCAAGAGCAATTCGCAGCCGTTACCCTGGAATGTAAGGAAGAGATGCGCGCCCGCGGAGACCTCTATTTTGAACGCACGATGACGGCCCATGTGTTGAAAGCCCGCCTCGCCGAATTTCACGCCAATCGCAAAAACCTCTTCCGGGAGCTGGGTGAGCAATTGGCGGAGACCATGCGCGAGATTGAGGACAAGACGCTCGCCAAGATGCGCCGGGCGCTCTTTGGCGACGAATACGCCGAAGAATACGATCTCCTCCACAATCGCCTCCTTTTCGTCGAGGGCGGCAAAGATGACATCGTCATGCTGCACCACTACGTCCTCCTCGGAAACTTTCCCCAAGACCCGGATCGGGTCGCCCTCTTGGACCGCATCTTTCAGTCTCTTCTCCGCGAGCACGTCTTGGTCACCCAGGGCGGAGAGGAGTCGAGGGAAGCGGAGGAGGCCTACCAGCGCCAGCTTAGCGAGATCGTCAGCTACAAAAAGGGACTGGAGACGCTGGAAGAGGAACGCATGGAATTGGGTCGGCAGCTCGAGCAAAGACAGTCGCTCGCTTTTCGGTTGTTCTCGCGTTCGAGCCCTTCGGAACTGGCCGCCCGCTTGGCCGGCGTCGAGGAACAGTACCGCGAAATGGAGGTAGCTCTTGAGCAACGCACCGAAGAGTTGGAACAGGCCAAGCAACGCCTGGAATACGTGAGCGAACAGTTTGAGAATTTGCTCGGCGAGTTTTTGAACAATCCCGTCAATGCCCGCGCCCTCTTCGGCGCTCCCACCCCCGTGGCCGAGGCCGATGTGCCCAGCGCCCGGCTGCGGCGATTCCTTTTTGAGGAGATGTGCCGCAGTTTGAACCACAACCGTTTGGCCGAGCACATCCTGGCTGCCTACGAGATCAGGGGCTTCTACCGCGACTTCTGTCCACCCATCAACCCGCAGCAATTGAAGAAGGCTCTGGTGGATGGCCAGGAGCGCGCCCGGCTGAAATCCCTCCTGGAACAGTTCCCCTCGCGACGCTTTCCGACCTCAAAGATTGAGGAAGCCGCCAGGAAGGTTCACCGCAACACATGGGCGCAGCTCGAGGCCGTCGCCCTCCAGTTTGCCGAAGACTTTATGCGCTTTCGGCGCGACCATAGAAACTGGATGACCGTGACGGCGGCGATGGAGAAGATCAACCTGGTCCGGGAAGAACGAGCGCGCCAGATGTCCCGCATGAACCACTGTCTCTATGAGATCCTGCTGGGGGACGAGCAAGCCGCCGGGGAGGACAAGATCCTGAGCCACGCCATTGTAAAGGCGGACATCCGCAACTCGAGCGGCGTGACCCGGGAGCTCCTCGCCCGCGGGCTCAATCCCGCCTCCCATTTCAGCTTGAACCTGCACGAACCCGTGAAGCGAATGCTCGACCAATTCGGCGCCGCCAAGGTGTTCATCGAAGGAGATGCCATCATCCTGGCAATCTACGAAACAGAAGCCAACCGCACCCACCAGCGAGCGGTGGGCCGGGCCTGCACCCTGGCCCAGGAAATCCTGGCGGTCTCGCAGGCCTACAACGCCCGCGCTGAGGGAAACAACCTCCCCAGCTTCGAGCTGGGCCTCGGCGTGGCCTTCCAGAATTCTTCGCCTACTTTCTGGATGGATGGCGACACGCGCATTATGATCTCTCGCGCCATCAACCTGTCCGACCGCCTGTCGAGCTGTTCCCGCGCCGCCCGGCGCCTCTTGAGCGGCAACCGTTCCCCCTTCCGCCTCTTCTTGCTGCAAACTCTTCTCGATGATCCCGCTGACGAGGGGGAAGAGGTCTTTCTTCGCTACAACGTCAATGGCGTCGAGTTGAATGAAGAAGGCTTTGAGAAACTGCGCGAGGAGATGTCTCTACGAACGGTCAGCGCTCGTTTTCTGATGCCCTGGGGCGAAGATACCGTGCGCATGCATTTTGGCGATTTGCCTTTTGGGGAGAGTTTCCGCAAGCTGCTGGTACGGGAAGACCGCGTGCGGCGACTCACCCCCGAAGGCCAAATCGATCCTCAACCCCTCTCTAGGCGCTATTTTGAAATCTGCACTGACCCCGAGCTTCTGCGCTTGATTGAGTCCAAAATCCCCGCTTAAGCCACTTAATGTAGGGGCTTAATGTAGGGGCCGGTCTTTAGACCGCCCCAAAACGAGGGCAAGCTGAAGCTTGCCCCTACATAAGGGCGTGTAAGAACGGGCGCGATCTCGAATCGAGGTTTTTTGAGAGAGCTTTCGGCTACTGAGGCAGAACTTTCTCCCATTGGCCGCCAGAGCCTTGCCATTTATGACAGAGGTCCTAGAATTCATCCAGGTCAAACGTTTTTTTGTGCTTGGGAGCCTTCTTGCGTTTGTCGGGAAGAACGCGCTCGGCGGGAGGACTGCCGATACGTACCCGTGCCTGGCGCTTGGCCTCTTTGGCGGCGGAGAATTTTCTTTTCTTGCGTCGAGGCATCGAGAAAAGGCGCGAGGCCTTCTGAGTCTTCTGGGCGTCGCGGCCGCCTTTAGCGGGCATTCTTCTGAGCCTGGTCGCCCTTAGGCGGGCCCCGTTCCGTCCCGAAGGTTCGGGAGAAACGGGACAGGCATCCCCCCTCGCCATGAAACATGCCGGCCTGAACGCCGCCGCTACCTCGGATACCACCTGCGTGCCCGCACCGGGCCTAATTCTTTGAGCCTCAACCTGGCTTGTACTCCGGGACGTCCTCGCCCGGGTTGAAGATTTCCGCCTTCTTTCCTCCGGTATGCTCGGCAATCCGGCTGGCGATGTCGAGCAGGTCCTGTTTGGAAAAGCCGACGGAGGAAACCACCACTTCCCCCGTTTCATCTATCAGGAAAATCGTGGGCACATTCGTCAAACCAAATTGATTTGAAACGGGGTAGCCCTTCTGATCCATAAGAATGGGGAAAGTGAGGCCGTAGTCGCGCGCGAAAGCCTTGGACTCGCGGGCATCGTCCTGGGAAATACCCCAGGTCTGGATCCCCTTTGTCCCGGTGGACCGAAACAGGCGCTCGACAAACGGAAAGGTGTACTGGCATACCGGACAACTCGCCTTGAAAAAGGCGGCAAGCACCATGCCATCCTTGCGAGCCGCTGCCAGCGAATACGTCTTGCCATCCGTCGCCGGAAGAGAAAAATCCGGCGCCAAAGTTCCCGCCTCGATCGTTCCCATCCTCTTCCCTCCGAGCCAGCCGAAGATTCGATTGAGAAGCATCAACACATTCTAGCAAAACCCCGCGCCAACGGACAGATTCGCAAAATTCACAATCTCGGAAAAGCAATCCGCTGGCGGGACACTAGCGGCGCATTTTCTTGAGGGCTTCGTTGGCGGCGATCAAAAGCGCTTCCCAGACCGGCGCCACCGGCGGCGCGTAGCTCAAATCGAGTTGCGCCACCTGCCCGATCTTCATGCCCGCGTGCAGAGCGGTCGCGGCGACGTCAATTCTCTTGCCTGCGCCCTCCTCACCCAACATCTGAACGCCAAGCATCCGTTCCGAGTTGCGGTCAAAAACCATTTTGAGCAGGATACGCTTTC
>Ga0209619_10002100_pt1 | contig 14436 bp, 9 predicted proteins | sample Rifsed16ft3_FD_184011 | JGI IMG/M metagenome (GOLD analysis project Ga0209619, IMG submission 184011) | Soil microbial communities from Rifle, Colorado, USA - sediment 16ft 3 (version 2) | ecosystem: Environmental > Terrestrial > Deep subsurface > Rock core/Sediment | place: Rifle, Colorado... | reverse complement strand
TTTCGTGAAGGACCTCGACGTCGACGATGTCGGGCGTCATTCCCGCGAGCCATATCCCCGGAAGCGGGGGAGCGGGTGTCCGGGCATAGTAAGGTTCCTCTTCCATGAGATTCTGGAAGAGAACAATGATGAGCAGTTTTTGCCTTTTCATGGTGATGCATCCTTTCTACGGATTTGAGAGGATCGCCCGATCGTTGATGTACCGTTTTTGGCGCCATTGTCCATAGGGGGTCAGGAGACGAAACATGAGCCCGAAGAGGCGCGGAGTGAATGCCAGCAACCTTGATGACATACCTGCCGCGCGAGGGACCATCACTTCGGGTCGCGGATGGCTGAGGAGTTCAAGGATGGTTCCTGTGACTGCTTCGGGCGTCATTGGTTTTGTCATGAATGCGATGACGGAATTTGGGTCATGTGCCTCTTCGTCGAGCATGGAGGTTGCCACCGGGCCGGAGGAGACCACGCTGCAACGAATGCCGGTTCCCCGGACCTCTTCATTCACCGAAAGAGCGAAACCGCGAAGAGCAAACTTGGTGGCACAGTACACCGGCTCAAAAGGCATCGGTAACACTCCGCCGAGAGAGCCTACGGCGATAATGTGTCCCCGCTTCTGCCGGTGCATGACCGGAAGGACCGCGCGGCATCCGTACATGAAAGAGAGAATGTTCACTTCAATCATGGCGTGAATCTGACTTTCGGATAATGACAATACCGTTCCGGGAATGAGAATTCCCGAACAGTTGATCAAAGAATCTATAGCTCCGAAGCGCTCCATGATGATTCCGACCAGACGCGTCCATTCGTCGAACGACCGCAAATCTGCCTGAAGTTCGACAATCCCGTCCGCCGCGGCACCCGAATGTCTCGATCTTCGGTGAACTGATACGACGGTTGCGCCGAGCTGCCGCAGCGCTTTACACACGCACATCCCGATTCCTCCGGATCCCCCGGCAACCACAGCAACATGATCCTTGAGACTCTCACTTTGTCTGGTCATTTCCATGTTTCCTGTCCTCTACAAAACCTATGGAGAAAGGCATTGAGGGTTGTCATGAACATGTCATTTTCGTGTTGAAACTTTTCCTGCCGCGTCCATCTCATCTATTCTATGACCCCATCACCACATCGGCCTATTACCCTCTTTTAACCTTCCTTTGACAAAACCGTGACAACTCCGGCTATGCATCAAGCGTAATTCGTGCAGAGAGTTTCAAGGTCACAGAAGTTCAATTCAACAATCTGAGGAGGTCATCATGCGTATCAATCTGTTTTCCCGCCTTGCTCTTCTTGCCGTCGGCCTGGCGAGTGCAGCCAGTGTGTTTGCTCAGGCGAAGGTAGAAGGCGAAGGATTCAAACTTGCTGAACGGAATCTCGGTGGTCCGCGGCTTGGTATTTCGTACGTCGTGGGCAACGGAGCGCTTTCCAGGGAACTGAAGAACCACGGATTCGGCCGCATGCTCAGCCAGTTCGGCTGGCATTTTGAATATCAGGTCATTCCCGAAGGCGGCGGTCCGCAATTCGTCATTCAGTTTGTCCCCCTGATTTCCGGAGTGGAATACAGCAAGATTTTCCCGACTGCCACGCTGGCGATCGGTGTCCGGCTGCCGGATGGTATCGAGTTCGGCATGGGGCCCAATGTTCTTCTCTCCAACAACCCCCGCACCGCTCTGACGATCGCCGTGGGAAAAAGCTTCAACTACGGCGGAGTGAGCATTCCGGTGAACATTGCCGTCACAACGAATCCCGATGGACAAAGGATTTCTTTGATCTTCGGCTATGCTATTCGTGGTGGCGCCAAGTCGCAGTGGTAACAGACGCTTTCTTCTGAGGGAGCCGGTTCTCCGACTCCCTTTTTTTGTGGAATGAAGGAAAGAACAAGGTGAGAAGATGAAAACGATGTCTTTGGCAGTACTCACGGTCATGACTGTTGCTCAGACCCTCGTGGCACAGGAACATCGGCTCTGGATCGGGCTGTCGGGAAACCGCGTAATTCTGGATGCGACTCTCCAGGCAGTCAATGAAGAGTCGATTACCGTCGTGAAGGATGGCCGGGTTCTCAATGTTTCGCTGAATGAAATCGAGCAGTGCAGGGAGATTCGGGGAGGGCTCATCACACGGGGAGCGGTGGCAGGCGCAAGCACCGGATTCGTGATGGGTGCAGCGATAGGGATTCTGGGAGCCCCCAGGGAAGATCGGGGCATGAGGATTGGGACATCGGCGCTTGCCGCCGCGATAGTAGGAGGCATCATCGGAAGCGTTATCGAATCGGCGCCGCACGATGATGAAATACTCGATCTTCGGGAGAAAACTCCGGCCGAGAAGAGGGAAATACTCGGCGAGATTCTAAGGCGGCCTGATGAGTGAGAATAATGACCGCGGCCGGCAGTGCGAACTTTGACCGTGAAGTGACAATTCTGTGACAAGAGAGATAACGGTTTTAAGCAGGTTGAACACATCAATTCTGCAATTTCACGCAAATACTTCAGGAGGATTTATGATCAAATGGAAAATGATATTCCTGACTATCCTTGCGATAGCGTGTATTCCGACACTGCGTGCACAGGTCGATACTGTCACGATTCTTCATCTCAACGACACGCATTCGACCCTGGCTCCCATCGGTCCCCGCGATGCACAGCTGAAGGGATCTCTGGGCGGGATCGCGCGGGCGGCGAGCATTATCGGTATGACGAAGCTGGAGGAGCCGAACACGCTTCTCCTCCACGCCGGCGATCTGTTCATTGGGGACATGTTTTTCAATCAGTATTTCGGCGTCCCCGAGTTTCAGATTCTACTCGCTCTCGGTTGCGATGCCATGGCTGTCGGGAATCACGAATTCGACCTCACGCCTGCCACGCTGAAAATGGCGCTTGACACCAGTTTTACCGAGGGGTCGTTCCCGCTTCTTTCGGCAAACACGATCCTTGACTCTGCAGCAGTGCAGGGTCTCAAGCAATATATCTTGCCTTACGTCATCAAGCAGGCAGGCAACGTCAAAGTGGGGATCTTTGGGCTGACGACGCCTGCGACAAACGTTCTCTCTCTTCCTTCACCGGCCGTTGTTGATTCTGATTTCGTCGGCATTGCAGCGGCATACGTCGATACGCTGGTGAATCAGAATTGCGACGTCATTATCTGTCTTTCTCATCTCGGGCTGATGTACGATCAGCTCCTTGCGTCGTACGTCCCCGGTATTCACGCTATTGTCGGCGGGCACGATCACTACGCGCTTGAATCCCCCATAGCAGTTCAAAATCCGCTTGGCGACACCACCTGGATCGTGCAGGCGAACGCTTTCTATCTGAATGTCGGAAAGCTGCGACTGACGGTTCAAGATACAATCGTTCGACTCCTCGACTATGCGCTCATTCCGATCGACGATACGATACCGGAAGAGCCGACGATTGCCGCAACCGTGGATATGCTCATTCAGGGGATTGAAGGTGTCTATGGGCCCGCGTATACGCAACAGCTGACCTATGCGGCGGAGTATTTTGAGGAGGTTGAAGATTCGCTCATGGAGCTTGGCTACAGGGACACGCCTGTCGGAAACCTTGTCACCGACGCGTTTCGCGCTTTGACAAAGACCGACGTGGCCATTGAGGTGGGTGGTTCAACGGCGCAACCGCTGTATCAAGGTCCGATTGTCGGAGCGGATGTTTTCAGAATGGTCGGGTATGGATTCAACACCGACAACGGTCTGGGATATCGGATGGCCACTCTCACCATGACAGGTGAAGCTCTCATGATGGGGTTGGAATTTGGTCTTTCCACGATCGGCGAAAACGATGAATTCCTGGTTCAGGCATCGGGTCTCACGTACTGGTATGCGCCATCCCGGCCGCATCCGGATGAGATAGGTGACACTCTGTGGAATCGCCTTCTTTACGTGGAAATCGGAGGCCAACCGATCGATCCGGTCAAGGAATACACCGTCACGGCGAACGAATTCGTGCCTGCATTTATGGACTACCTTGGTATTCCATACAGCAATCTGCATGTCATGACGGATACCACAGAGTACCAGGCCGTCGTATGGTACTTGGCCGACAAGGATACGATCCGGCCGGCTGTGCGGAACCGGGTCCTGAGTCCTGTGGAACAAGTGTCCGCCTTGGCGCCTGAAAAGTTCGAGCTCCATCAGAACTATCCGAATCCCTTCAATCCGACAACGGTGATTCGGTTTGACCTTCCTGAACGCGGGCTGGTGAAGTTGGAAGTCTTCGATCTTCTGGGTAGACGGGTGGCGACGCTGGTGGATGATGTGCTGCAGGCAGGTCGGCAAACAGTTGAATTCGATGCGCACGGGTTGTCCAGCGGTGTATATCTTTACAAAATCGAAGCAAACGGATTCGCGCAAGCGAGGAGGATGGTGCTGGTGCGGTAGGTTTTGGGAGAGCCGCGTCCCCGTAAAGGTGCGAGGACGCGGCTTCTCCTGTCCTGGCACGAAGCGTACCTGAACTGAGTTGAGTTGCAAAGGGAGGTCTTATGAAAACGAAATTGACGATCCACATGCTTTTTGTTCTCCCCCTCCTGCTCCTGAACGCGGGAAATGCAGCAGGTCAGGAGAACGTCCGCCCCGGCAAGAAGATAATCCCGTTGCTGACGGAAGATTCCTGGCAGAGGAAGAGCAACATGTTTGAGCGCCGGGATTCCGCCCAATCGGCCGCTGCGACAGTAAAGAGGCTGCAAAGAGGATTTGATCGGCAACTGCTGGAGACACGGGTCAACACGTTGAAAGAGATTTCAGAACAACGTACCATGATCAAGGATCTCCACGAAATCCTTCGCAAGGCAGAAGGCGAACAGGCCGAACGAAAGTTGCAGGATCGTCAGGAACGCAACCGCCTTAAACTGCTTGGGAAGCCCACGAGGTTCCTTGAAGCCCCGCCCTCCCGGGAACGGCCTCGTGCATCACTCGGCAAGACGGCGTCGGCGCAGGTTACGAATGCGCTAATCAACGGAAAGGCCCATGATTCCGTCTACGTGGGAGACACGTTCAATCTCACGTTTTCCTTCGCCTCCGGCGCGCTCTCTGCGATCATGAACATTTATCTCGATCTCGACGGCAACGGGGCAATCGGCAGTGACGACTACTTGCTGGGACGAGGACTCCTCCTTGAGAATGATGACAACGACGAAGATTTGACAACGGGTAAGTACAAAGTTACGTTTCGCGCCGGAGATGACATTCTAACGCTCTTTGTCGCGACGCTCATTTTCGAAATCGACGATTATCAGACTGTCTCGACGGGTTCCCTGACTGTCCGACAGCAACCGACTGCCTCAATCGTGCGGGGGTCCGTCGTCCCGCAAATGCCTTTCGTAGCATGCGTCACTGATGAGCTGATCGTGTTTGCGGATTCCGCAGGGAAGTTCTCATTCAATGTCGACCGATTCCAGACCGGGCAACTACGCATCCGTCCTGTAGACGTGACAGGGGCAACGAACGGGTATATTCCCCCGCCTGATCAGGTCATTCCGATCGTGTCGGATACGACTATCGTCAGCTTTGTGTACACAGAGGCAACCTCATTCATCGAGGGTTATGTGAAGAGCCAGGCAGGAACCCCGATAGAGAATGCCCTGGTAGAGGCGTGCTACTCTTTTTGTGCAGCCGCCAGAACAGATTCCCAGGGCTACTACAAGCTGGGTGTCGCGCAAGGTCAATGGCGTATGTACGTCGGCACTCCGTCGTCATCGAACTACATGCGAGACTTTGGCTTTCCTGATATCTTCGTGTCTTCCAATGCTACTGTTCGGCAGGAATATGTCTTAGTGGAATGTAACAGCTCCATTTCGGGAAAGGTTACGTTCAACGGGGCAGGGGTGAGCGGAGTCCCGGTCTACGCCTTCTCGGATTCTCTCAGCAACCGGGTCCTCTCCACGGGAGACGGGAGCTATGCTGTCCCTGTCCACCAACCGCCGGTCGGCTCGGAAACCTACATGCTCCAATGCGATATCGGTTCAGGTTATTTCGTGGAAGATCCTCTGCGTTGGGATATTCAACCCGGCGCGACCGATGTCAATTTCACGATCAAGAAAGTAGCGGGGGGCTTGCAGGGAAGAATCACCGATGTCGGCACCGGCAACCCAGTTCCCGGCGCGCACATTTACGTTTCGGGCCCGACCTATAAGAGAACGTGGTCCAACGACAGCGGCTACTACCGGACGAGTCTTGGCGACGGCATCTATACGTTGAACGTCTATGCCTCCCCTTACTTCAGCTACTCCGAATATCCTGTTAATGTCTCAGGAGCCATGGTAACGAGGAACGTAGCCCTTCTGCGTTCGGGAAGTCTCTCGGGTACAGTAAAGAATGCGGAGGGGGAGCCGATGAGAGATGCAATTGTCGTCACACGTGATACCATGGGGTGGCACTACGGTTCCGGATACACGGACATCCACGGTGAGTACATGGTGTCCAACTTGACGAGCGGAGAATACAGGGCAGTTGCCTCTAAAAACGGATATGTACCGCAATGGTACAATATGGCAGAGGATCAAGAACAGGCCTCCCTCATTCCGGTTGCTCAGGGATTTGACACTCCCGGTATTGACTTTGTCTTGTCAAAAGGCGGCATCATTTCAGGGAAAGTCGTCGAGAAGACCGGCAGCCCGATTTCGGGGGTCGAGATACTCGTCTATGACACACTGTTTAACGGGCGGTCGTATGCAATGACAAATGACTCCGGAATTTACAGTGCAAGCGGACTCGCGACCGGGAAGTATCTCGTTGTGACATACAGCGAGGAGTACATCCATCAATGGTATGACGGCGCGGCCACGCCATTTGACGCGAAACGTGTCAACGTTACGATCGATCAGGAAACTGCCGGCATCGACTTCACTCTTTCGAAGGGTGGTTCAATTTCGGGAAAGGTAAAGAGCAAGAGCGGTGTCGCGATTCCTTATTCTTCCGTGACCGTCGTCGATAGTACTTTTCTTCCCATCAGTTACTACTACACCTATGACGATTCAGGTTCATACCGCATAACGAAGTTGCCGGTGGGCAAGAGTCTGTATGTCACGGCGTCTGCCTACGGATATGCCCAGCGGTGGTACGATAATGTTTCAGTCCCGGACTCTGCTACCGCGATCATTCTGGCGGAGGGCGGGGAGAGGAACAATGTTAACTTTGCGCTCCCGCTCGGCGGTTCAATTACCGGAAGAGTACAAGACATAAACGGTTATCCCATCCCCTATGCCAATATCTATGCATATGACAGTTTGACAAGTTACTACGCTTACAGCAACCAGAGCGGAAGTTATTCCCTTGCGGGAATGTCAAACGGCAGGTACTACGTTCTTGCCTCCGCCAACGCCTACGACGAACAATGGTTCGATCGTGCATCCTCGGAGGCAGAAGCGACCAGGGTTCGGGTGGTTGAGGAAACCACGACATCCGATATCAACTTTGCCTTGCGGAGGACCAGCGGAGTCTTCGGCACGGTGGTGGATGATTCGAGTGGAATGGGTGTGCCATCGATATACATTGAGGTTCTCCAGGACAGTGAGAACGGCCAGCTCTTTACAACCTTCACGTCTTACGATGGAAGCTACCAGATGCCGTTACCCCCGGGAGATTATGTCGTACGTGCATCCGATCTTTCCGGCCAGGGGTATTTGGGTGAATTCTATACATCCTCGGGAGGGACTCCATTTCGCGCAGAGGCATATCGATGGACATTGGCCGATGGACAGTCTTTCGCTGCCGATTTCCGCCTCGTGAAGCGAAAGAACTTCCATGCGTTTACAGGCCACAAACTTGGGATGACCATCACAAACTTTGGGCAGCTTGGATACTGGCAGGATCCAACGTTGCCGAACGGGCGCTGGCCGCTCCCGTCCGATCCGAATTCTCTCTTTGAAGGAGATCTCTGGTTCGGTGGGGACGTCTACGGTACACGCCTCGTTGCCGCAGGAGCGTATCGGGGAATCTACGGCCCCTGGAGGCCGCTCTCGAATTACATCAACGAGTGGAGCTCCGATTCCCAGAGGGTACTCACGTTCTTTACAGACGAGGGAATGTTTGGCGGTCTCACAGTGAAGCAGACAGCCTATTCATGGAGAGACGCTGATTATGCACTGTACGAGTACACAATCGTCAACCGGTCCCCCTGGGGATTTGATTTGCCCCCCATTCAGAATGCTTATGTGGGGTTCTTCATGGATCTTGACATTTCCGGCGAAGCGAATGATGACATGGTCGGTATCGACGCAGCCACGAATCTTGTCTACATGTATGATTCTTCCGCTGTCAACGGTGTCGCCATGGGAGTATGTCTCGTTCGTGACTCGGCAGGTCGGGTGACTTGGTGGCGGAACGGCAACGATCCGCGGAGTGACACCGCCCGGTACAACCGGATGGCATCGGCAACATCGACTGCATTGCCGGATAGTGCCAATGACCACAGAGTGTTGCTGAGTGTCGGACCCTACAGCCTCGACCCTGGCGATACAGTCAGCTTCATGATTGCCGTCGTTGCAGGCTATGGCGCTGAAGGGGTCATTCAGGCCGCTGCACAAGCGCGGGGCAGCTATGTCACCGGCGTAGAGACCACGCCGGTTCGGGAGATACCCGCGGAGTATTCTCTCTCTCAGAATTACCCGAATCCCTTCAACCCGACAACCATGATTCAATTTGACCTTCCTGAACGCGGACCGGTGAAACTGGAAGTCTACGATATGCTGGGAAGGCGGGTGGCGACGCTGGTGGATGATGTGTTGCAGGCAGGCCGTCAGGCGGTTGAATTCGACGCTCATGGCCTCTCAAGCGGGATGTATGTGTACAGAATCGAAGCAAACGGATTTGTGCTGGCAAGAAGGATGGTTCTGGTGCGATAAGTGGAGGGGAGGGGGTCGTGCCCCGTGCAGGCCCCCTCCTTTGTTTTTCAACGGAGCTGAACATGAAAACGCTGCTCATCACAGGATCAAGCGGGTATCTGGGAGAAGGTTTGATTTCGCGTCTCGCAAAAGAGAGACTCTTCAAGCAGGTGATCGGGGTCGATATTCGGCCGCCGCCGTCTCCTGGAAAAGCCAGGTTTGTCTCCATGGATATTCGCGATGCTTTGTTGGCAAAACTCTTCCTGGAAGAAGAGGTCACCGACGTCGTCCACCTCGCCTTTGTCGTGAATCCAACACACGACCCTGATTTGGAAGAAGACGTCGACGTCAACGGTACTCGAAATCTGCTTCACGCCTGCCATGAAGCCAATGTGAAGAAACTGGTGATCGCAAGCAGCATCGGGGCATATGGCTGGCATGAAGATAATCCGATACCTATTCCCGAATCATTTGCTCTCCGCGGGAATCCCGAATTTCCCTATTCAAGAAACAAGACAATCATCGAAAACCTTGTGGCAGATTTTGCCCGAATCCATCCCCGATGCAGGGTCGTCGTTCTCCGAATCTGCAATGTTCTTGGGTTCCATGTCCACAATGCGATTTCTGCCGGTTTAGAAGCGCCCGTCATTCTTGGAGTGAGAGGATGTGATCCCTTCCTGGCGTTTACACACGAAATTGATATGAACGAGATCCTCTTCGAGTCTCTTCGCAAACCTGTTCGGGGCGTCTTCAATGTTGCGGGTGAAGGAATGCTCCGCCTCAGCACGATGGCCCGGCTGGCGGGAAAGCCTCTCATTCGGCTTCCTGAACGAATGACGCGTGGAATCCTCAATTTCCTCTTCTGGTGCCGTATCCTCCCATTTGGAGGCGGTCAGATTGGGTTTGTCCAGCATTCATGCGTTCCCGACACCTCAAAACTGAAACGCGAGTTTGGAAATCTTACTCGTAGCACCTCGGAAGAGACGTTTTCCGGTTTTGTACACGAACGACTAAGAAAGAGAATATCATGAGCGAGACCCTGCTTATCGTCAATCCCGCATGCGGCGGGAAGCGAGGTCTTCGCCGATGGAAGCGCTTTGAATCGGTCTTGCGTGAACGGGGCTTTCAGTTTCATGTCGAACTGACCAATGGCCGTGGTCACGCGCAACAATTATCGGCCTCAGCTGCGCGAAACGGTTTTTCTTCCATTGTGGCCTTTGGGGGTGACGGTACTCTTAATGAAGTGCTCAACGGCTTCATGGAGGTGCCGGCCCAATCCCGTGGAGCAACTCGCATCGGGTATGTTCCGGCCGGGAGCAGCAACGATCTTCTGAGAAGCCTTGGTCTTTCGCCGGCTCCGTCTCTCGAGCGTATTGTGGAAGGAGATCCGGTCACCCTGGACGTGGGACGAATCGAATGCCGGGATGGGGACGGGGCGGCGATCGAGCGGTACTTTCTGGTCAATGCCAGCATGGGAGTCCTTCCGGGGGCCCTTGAGTTCTTTAACCGCCAGACTTTGGGAAACAGATTTCTGAAATTGATCTCCCTTGATCTGACGGTCATTGCCTCCGGCTTGAACTCGATTGCAAGACACAAAACCTCCTCTTACAGGCTTCGTCTTGATGATAGTCTGGTAATGGAAGGAAAGTACACGAACCTCTCCGTTCTTAAAGGGGTCTGGTTTGGCGGAGGGATGTCGTATGGAAGCGAGGGGAAGTCCGTTCCCGGAAAATTTTCGCTCGTCGGCATCGACGAAATGTCGAAACTGGGCCGCGCATTGATCATGCCGCGTTTCTACAACAACACAATTCTGAAACATCCCGCCGTGTGGAAACGAAGCTGCTCGCAATGCGAGGTGACTTCGGATGTGAACGGCATCGTTGAAGCGGACGGTGAGCTTGTCGGGTTCCTTCCGGCAAAATTCACCGTGCTCCCGGATTCGCTCCGAATGGTTGTATGGAAGGAAAAATCATGAACGATGGGCATCAACAATGGACGGGAGAGGAGCAACTGATCAGGCTGCTGCGTGCAAGCTATCAACGCCATCCCGGACAGCTTAATGAGCCTTTTGCTGCAGATGCGGAGCTCATTGATCTTTCCGGGGAACTGAATCTTGCATGTACGGTCGATTGTCTGCGGGAAGAGATTGAACTGGGAATCCTTGAGAATCCTGCACTCATCGGGTGGACATCGGTCGCCATCAGCCTCAGCGATCTTGCCGCCGTCGCGGCGGATCCCGTCGGCCTCCTGCTTGCGTGGACGATTCCCCCGAAATTCTCCAGCGATCTTCTTTCAAAGATTTCCCGTGGGGCGCAGGATGCGGCCGCATTTCACAAAACGTACCTGATGGGCGGCGACTGCAACACCGGCTCTCCTCTGCAAATAAGCGCCACCGCATTAGGCACTGTTCCCAAACATATCACTCTCCAGAGGGTCGGAATGCTCCCCGGCGACGGCCTCTTTCTCACTGGCCCCATAGGTGCAGGAAACGCTCTTGGGTTTGCCAAGCTCCGCAAACTTCCCGAAGCATCCGCCCTTGAAGACTCTTACCGTCCCATTGCCCGGTTCGACTGGGGACATGTTCTTCGGGAATTCGCAACCTCCTGCATCGACACGAGCGATGGTGTGTTGGCAAGTCTCGACATTCTCGCCCGACTGAACAGCTGCGGCATCGAGTTCCGCAATCGGCCGTCCTTCTATGCCGGCTCGGTGCGCATGATGGCTTTTCGCTACAACATTCCTCTCTGGCTGTTTGCTGCGGCTGAGCACGGTGAATTCGAGCTCCTTTTTTCGGTTCGCGCCGAGCGTGAAGGGGAATTCCGTGATCGCTGCACGCAGGCGCATCTTGCATGCTCTCGGATAGGCACGGTTCTCAAAGAGAGGGAATTCCGAATTGAGACATCGGGCTCTGTGGCGAACATTGATATCCGGAGAGTCCGCGGCCTTGCTGAGAATCTCACCAACGATCCCGGGGGATATGTTACCTCGCTCATCGAATATTCATCGGGTATCGGAATACGGGAAGAGAAGACATGAACAAGACAATGCAGCTTCTGAAGAATCTATGGATCACATTTCGCCCGCACTTCTTTTTTGTCTCGGGTGCGGCCGGTCTGTCCGGGATGGCTTTTGCATACCTGGATCCCCCCCTGTGGAGGACTCTGGCGACGTTCATCATTTGCTTCTTTTCCTACGGTCTCATTCAGGCCCTGTGCGACACCTTCGATCTCGAAACGGACAGGATCAATGCGCCGTTTCGGCCCATGGTGAGCGGTGAACTGCCCGTGAAAACCGTCGTCCTCGTTCTTAGCGTCACGTTGCTGGGAGTCGCTGTCATCTTCTTTTTGATGAATCCTATCCTCCTGGGAGTTCAGTTGATCGCCCTGGTCTTCAGCCTCACCTATAACGGAATGAAAAGGATTCCCCATGCGGGGCCTCTCTGGAACGGAATCATTGTCGCCACGCTCCCGTACATCGGCGCTTTTGGAATTTCAGAGGCACGTTCTGTTGCCGATCTTCCTCCCGTCATTCATATCAACGCGCTGATTGTGTGCTTCGTTTATGCGGGGTTCGTTCTCACAGGGTACTTCAAGGATGTGACGGGAGATAGCCAAACAGGATATCGGACCGCACCCGTCTTCTATGGCATTCGCAAAGCCCGATGGCAGGTTCTTCCGTATTCGCTCTTCGCGGCCGGCGGGTTTGTACTGTATTACTGGAATCGCTTTGGACTTTGGGAAAAAGCCGCGCCTGAAGCGAAAGTCATTTATGCAATTCTGGGTATCGTCGGAGTGACCCTGCTGGTTCTGAGCAATATCATTCTCATCCGAGATCCTTCGGAGAAGAATTCCTACGGGGCGCTTCTTTGGTACACAAGAGGAATGGTTCTCACCTTCCTCTCTCCCGTTGCGTTGGGATACTGGCAAGTTGCCCTCGGAACGGCCTTTGTTTTCATGATTTCAATGGAATACTTCCTTTTGAAGACAAGGAGAACGGGACAGGCCTGATTTTTGGGAGAATCGACAGGGGGGGTGCCATGAGTCGAAGACCTTTGGTTTTAACCGATTCGCCCGTACATTGCCTGCGTTTTCCCGGCGACTGAGCCGTCGCACCTTGAGATATGTTTCAGTCAGCCGGAGAACCGCGGAATCGAAAGGATCCAGTAAAGTGCTTTCATTTTTCCGCAGCAACCCTCCGCTCCCTTGCCCGAGGCATTGGAGTGCGATCTTCTTGCTGCACTCGGCGCTCATTCTTCAGCCCACTCTCAAGACCCAGACTCTGAAAGTGCTGACTATGAACATCTGGTCCGGGCTTGACTACCGGGGAACGCTGAGGATGGGTGAGTACGAGCCCGACTCAATCCGGACAGGCCGGCTCCTGCTGCTCGCACAGGCACTCAAGGAAAAGCAGCCCGATATCGTCGCTCTCCAGGAATGCAACCCCGTTGGCTCCATTGGTTCCTTTTTGGCCGAGCATCTTGGGTATGACTGCATTACCCAGCGCGCGAACGGGGGCCTCAAGATCGGATCCCTTGGAATTCCGATGAATCTCAACGAGGGACTTGTCTTGCTTGCGAAGAAAAGTCTGTATCTTGATTTCGTCGATGTTGTGGATCTTTCCCGGACACTCGGAACGTTCGGCAACAGTTTTTCATTTCATTCTGCTGATCAGAATATTGCTCTCATCGGATCTGTGAACATTGGCACGACAAAACTCCTGGTTGTCAACACGCACTTGTCGGCCTCTGTACCGAACGATGATGGAGCAAGGACGAAGCTGACAGAGTTGATGATCGGCAAAAAGATACCGGAACATGAGCAGGAGACTGTTCGTCTTGAATTCCAGGAACAATCCGGCAATCGCAAAAAAGAGGTCGCCCGATTGCGGGAGGCACTTGAAGCTCGCAGCTTCGGGGCTCCGGTTATCCTGCTCGGGGATTTCAACGCCGCGCCGGAATCAGAAGAGATCGATTCCCTCCGGGTGGAGTTCCTCGATTGTACGCCTGCTTCGCAACGGGGTGAGCCGACCTGGGACCCGGCGGTCAATCCGAATATCGGCTATTCGACGAAATCGGACCCAAATGCAACCGTTCGTGAGGAGCTCTCGGCATGGTACGACGGCATGCCCAGAAGAATCGATCACATCTTCCTGAACGGGAGATTCTCCTCCGCAGATGTCCGTTCTATCTCGCTCTTCGCCGACAAGGCCGAATCAGGGCTCTTCCCCTCCGATCATTATGGTCTGTTGGCCGAAATCGACGTCTCACGCCTCAATGTTGATTCATTGCAGCGCTCGCCGGATGCGATCCGTTCTCCCGGCGAGACATTTGAGTTTCTGCCACTCTTCAGCTATGATACCGACGTGGGGTTCGGATACGGCGTAAAAGCCTTCTTTCTCGATTTTCTCGGAGCATCCGAATCGTTCGATCTCATTCTCTTTAACAGCACAAAGGGAGAGCGGTGGTATCGCCTGGTGTTCTCGGTTCCCGACTTCGAGCTTCGACAGGGGAAACGATATCCGCTGTCTCTGGATGTCGTGGTGGATTACGATAAATACACGAAGAACAATTTCTTCGGGATCGGTGCGGAAAGCCGCGCGTCGGACCGTGAA
>Ga0209619_10002087_pt1 | contig 14476 bp, 13 predicted proteins | sample Rifsed16ft3_FD_184011 | JGI IMG/M metagenome (GOLD analysis project Ga0209619, IMG submission 184011) | Soil microbial communities from Rifle, Colorado, USA - sediment 16ft 3 (version 2) | ecosystem: Environmental > Terrestrial > Deep subsurface > Rock core/Sediment | place: Rifle, Colorado... | reverse complement strand
ATTTATGCGGATTTAGAGAATATTCTTTGCTCAACCAGTTAGCGTAATCATCACCCTCTACAATAAGCAATTCAGGCAAGCGTAAACCAATTGACTCAACTACGTGAATAAGTGACTTTGTAAGTCCATTCGACGTCCCTAGATTTCTTTCAATCATAAGTAAATAAACTGACATTAGGACATCCCAAACCAACGGTTTGCGTCGAAGTCGGGTAAGGATCCATCCGATAAGGACGTCGAGCTGGCCTGGATAACCTACAATTAGGAGATCGTAATCGCCGATTTGTCGATATTTCCGTAACAATCTCCCATAAGCCTGAAACAATCTTTGAACAAAATGTAAACTAAACCAACCACCACGAACGACCTGCACACGGTCGTCTATGCTATGCCACAACTGTTCGTGGCATTCAATAACCTTGACCCCGTTCAAACGTAACCCTTCGATTACGTTAGTAGTACGGGTAAATTCTTCCCGATACGTGCCAAAAAACACGACCTTGAGAGGAGTCTGAGAATTAGGCGGCTCAGCCACTGAAAATATTTACCTCGCCTCCCCTCCCCATTAGTTTTAGGACTAGCTTTATCAATTGAAATATTCCAGAAATAAAGCATGCAGAATCAAATGACCTTATCCAAAAAAGGCCATCTAATGACAGAGGAGGGATAAAGATACATGACTATTGTTTATTACAAGCGGAAGAATTAAGTATAAAAACGCATTAATTGATGTGGCCTAACCCCGTAAAACCAAGCAAAGCCTGATGAATGGTTGAAAAAGTATATCATATTGGACCTTTACCTATGGACTGACAACTAAAATTAAATGTCGTAATCATAAAATAATTTGAGATCAGCTAATAAATAATGGGTTTCATTGTATATAGATACGATATACTTTCTTGCGGATGAAGAGTTAAGAAATTCTCCAAAGTCATTGATTTGTTTTCATTCTGCGTTGTTCTTCTAGGTTATCCCATGCCCACATCCCTCATCACCGGAATCACAGGCCAGGACGGCTCTTACTTAGCGGAATTCCTGCTCGAGCAGGGGTACGAGGTGCACGGCATTGTGCGGCAGGTCGAACTCGAAGACCCGATCCGCAGTCTGGCGCGCATTTCGCATATTTTGGACCGGGTGCAGCTGCACGCCGGTACGATCGATTCTTACCCGAGCGTATTTCGCATTGTGCGCGAGGTACAGCCGGCTGAATGTTATCATCTGGCGGCGCAGAGCTTTGTCAGCTATTCTTTCGAGGATGAATTCTCGACGCTGAGCACCAACATCAACGGCACGCACTACCTGCTGGCGGCGTTGAAAGATTTGGTGCCGCACTGCCGCCTGTACTTTGCCGGCTCGTCCGAGATGTTCGGTAATGCGCCGGTTTCGCCGCAGGACGAGACCACACCGTTCAATCCGCGCTCGCCGTACGGCATCTCCAAATTGGCCGGGTTCCACCTGGTGCGCAATTACCGCGAGGCTTATCATCTGTTTGCCTGCAACGGCATCATGTTCAATCATGAGTCGGAGCGCCGCGGGCATGAATACGTGACGCGCAAAATCACCAGCACGGCGGCAGCCATCAAGTATGGGCACGCCCGCGAGCTGACGCTTGGCAACCTGGACGCCCGCCGCGACTGGGGCTACTCGCCGGAGTATGTGCAGGCTATGTGGCATATGCTGCAGCAGTCAACGCCGGATGACTATGTGGTGGCGACCGGGGTCTCGCATTCGGTGCGCGACTTTGTGGCATTGGCTTTCTCGTTGGCTGGCCTGAAGTGGGAAGACTACGTGCGCGTCGACCCCAAGTTCTACCGCCCGGTAGAAGTCAACGAGCTGCGCGGCAACCCAAACAAGGCCAAAACAGTGTTGGGCTGGCAGCCAACGGTCACATTTGAGCAGCTGGTCGAGCGCATGGTCAAGCACGATCTGGACCTCGAGCAGCAGGCGCACGGTTAGCGAAACGCGGCAATTTAGCCGTTAAAACCTCAAAAAAAATCCGTCCCTTGACCAATTTGGGACGCGAGTTTATAATTCAACAATTGAATATTGACCTATGATGACAACACCACCTGAAACCAGTCGCGATCTCATCATCCTTGAGCACATTGAAAAAGATCCCGACGCGACCCAGGCATCACTGGCGTCTCAGCTTGGAGTAGCTGTCGGGACAATCAACTGGCATCTTAAACGCCTGGTTGCGAAAGGATACGTCAAAGTGCGGCGCGCCGAGCGCCGTAAGCTGCGTTATATCATCACCGCTGACGGTCTGGCGCTGCGTGCCCGGCTGACGATCGACTATATTCAAAATTCGTTCCACCTCTACCGGCTTGTTCGCGAACGGATGCTGGACGTGATTAAAGATGTACGGGCTCAGGGTCACCGGACAGTACAGCTGGAAGGCAGCGGCGACGTGGCTGAAGTTTGCCGGCTCACCTGTCTGGAACAGGGGCTGACCATCGTGGAAGATTCGCATGCCCCGCGCCTGGTTATCCGCGGCTTGAAAGTATTCCTTGAACCAGAGGAGCGAGATTAACACTATGACCGATTCGAATTTCTGGGCTACGCGCCGGGTGACGCTCACCGGCGGTGCGGGATTCCTTGGCTCGTTCGTCACCGAGAAATTGCGCCAGCGCGGCGTCAAGGACATTTTTATTCCGCGCATCGAGCAGTACGATCTGGTCAATCCGCAGGACGTGGAACGCTTGCTGGATGATGCGCGCCCGGATGTGGTTATTCACCTGGCAGCGCACGTCGGCGGGATTGGCGCCAACCGCCTGCACCCGGCTGAATTTTTCTATGACAACCTGATGATGGGCGCCCAGTTGATGCACCAATCCTGGAAGCGCGGCGTGGAAAAGTACACCGCCATCGGCACAGTATGCGCTTACCCCAAGTTCACCCCGGTGCCTTTCAAAGAGGACGCCATCTGGGACGGCTACCCCGAAGAAACCAACGCCCCCTACGGTCTGGCGAAGAAGATGCAGCTGGTACAGGCGCAAGCCTACCGCCAGCAGTACGGTTTTAATGCCATCTTCCTGCTGCCGGTCAACCTGTATGGGCCGCGCGATAACTTTGACCTTGAATCTTCGCATGTGATCCCCGCGCTGATCCGCAAGTTCCTCGAGGCGCAGGAAGCCGGCGTCAACCAGGTGGAGGTGTGGGGCGACGGTTCACCAACCCGCGAGTTCCTGTATGTTGAGGATGCCGCCGAGGGTATTCTGCTGGCGACTGAAAAGTACAACGGCGCCGAGCCGGTCAACCTTGGCTCGGGCTACGAGATCAGCATCAAGGACCTGGCGGAGTTGATTCAACGCCTCACCGGCTACCACGGGAACCTGGTATGGAATACCGACAAACCCAACGGGCAGCCGCGCCGCGGGCTGGATACCACCCGGGCTGAAGAGTATTTTGGCTTCAAGGCTACTGTATCCTTTGAGGAAGGGCTGCGCCGCACCATCGACTGGTACCGCGCGCAAAGCGCGCAGCGCGTCAAGGCATGACGACCACCGATTCCGGCCGACTTAAGGCCGCCGAGTCTGCGAAAGGGAATATGACCGTTCGAACGGAGTCACCGGTAACCCTGATACGCCCGCCGCGCGGTTGGCAAGCCGTCAACCTGCGCGATCTGTGGTTGTACCGTGAACTGATCTATTTCCTTACCTGGCGCGATATCAAAGTGCGCTATAAGCAGGCAGTTTTAGGTATTGCCTGGGCGATCATTCAACCCATTGTGACCATGGTGGTCTTCACCTTCATTTTCAACCAGTTCCTCAACGTTAAGCCGGATGAAGGCATATCTGAAGCCTGGTACCCCATTTTTGCTTTCGCCGGATTGCTGCCGTGGCAATTCTTTCAGGGCGCGCTGCAACGCGCCAGCACCAGCCTGGTCTCCAATGCCAACCTGCTGACCAAGGTATACTTCCCGCGCCTGATCATTCCCTCGTCCGCGGTGGCAGCCGGCCTGGTGGATTTTGCCTTCTCGTTCGTCATCATGATCGGTCTGATGATCTACTTTGGCGTTCCATTCACCGTACAGCTATTGTGGCTGCCGGTATTCCTGCTGGTGGCGCTGCTGACCGCGCTGGCGGTTGGGTTGTGGCTTTCGGCACTCAACGTACAGTACCGCGATGTTCAGCACATGGTGCCGTTCCTGCTGACCATCTGGATGTATGTTTCGCCGGTGGTTTATCCGATCGACATCATCAACGTCAGTAAGTTCTGGCAGGTAATTTATGCGCTTAACCCCATGGTAGGCGTGATTCAAGGGTTTCGCTGGGCGCTGTTTGGTACCAACCCGCCGGGCTGGATGTTTTTCGTCTCGCTTGGCATGGTGCTGGTACTGCTGGTTTCCGGCATATTCTACTTCCGCCGCATGGAGCGGACGTTCGCGGATCTGATATGAGCGATATCGCCATTCGCGTCAATGATCTTGGCAAGCGCTACCGCCTCGGTGCGCTGCATTCTTCCAATTACCATACGCTGCGCGAGTCGCTGGTTGGCCTGTTTCAGCCGCGTGAAAAAGTACCCAATGGACACATCTGGGCGCTGCGCAACGTCTCCTTCGACGTCAAAAAGGGGCAGGTGTTGGGGGTCGTAGGCCGCAACGGAGCCGGTAAGAGCACGCTGCTCAAGCTGCTGTCGCGCGTCACCGAACCGACCGAGGGCGAGGCCGAGATTCACGGGCGGGTCGGCAGTCTTCTGGAGGTTGGCACCGGTTTTCACCCGGAATTGACCGGGCGGGAAAATATATACCTGAACGGCGCCATCCTTGGCATGAAACGCACGGAAATTGAGCGCAAGTTCGATGAAATCGTCGAATTTGCCGAGGTGGACAAATTCATCGAGACGCCGGTCAAGCGTTATTCCAGCGGCATGTATTTACGGCTGGCGTTTGCCGTGGCGGCGCATCTGGAGCCGGAAATTCTGGTGGTGGACGAGGTACTGGCGGTCGGCGACGCTGAATTCCAGCGCAAATGTCTGGGAAAAATGGGCGACGTGGCTCGTGAAGGCCGCACGGTGCTGTTCGTTAGCCATAATATGTCAGCGGTGCTGCGCCTGACTGACGAAACCATTGTGATCGATCAAGGCGGCCTGATTATGCGCGCGCCTACCCCGGAAGCGGTGGACTTCTACCTGTCGCGCGGGTTCGCCCAGGAAGGTCAACGCATCTGGGAGAACGGAGAGGTGCCACTCAGCGCGGCGCCATTCCGCCCGCTGGCGGTACGGGTGCAAAATGGGCAGGGGAAAGTGGTCAACACCATCCGCTCGATCGAGGAAAATGCCCTCGAGATCGAATACAGCCTGTCGGCACCGGTGACCGGGCTGCGGGTGGGCATTTACCTGATGAGCACGCGCGGCGAGTACGTGTTTACCTCCTTCGACACGGACGACTCGGCTGACTTTGAACGTCTGGCAGTGCGGCCGGCCGGCCGATATTTGAGCCGCTGCACGCTGCCGGCAAATTTCCTGAATGAAGGACGCTTTGTTGTTGGAGTCAACGCCAGTTCCTACCGCGTCAAGCGCTATTTTCAGGACGAACAGGCATTGACCTTCACCGTAGATGCAGCGGGCGCGCCGGGGATGCACTGGCCTGAGGCCAGATTGGGTCCGGTGCGGCCGCGATTAAACTGGCACGTAGAGGCTATTGAAGCATGACACCATCCGGAACAGAGACCATCAAACGCATATTGGGGGGAATTCCCTTTACAGCCGAACTGTACTGGTTGATTCGTCAACGCGGTAAACAGATCAACACACGGTTTTCACTGAAGGGTCTGCAGGCGCACATGCCGGAAATTGCCCCGGTAGTGAACAGATTACACAAAGCTGCGCCGGCAGGCAAGAAAGTATTTGTGTTTGCCACGCTGCATTATTGGATCGAGCATGCCGCCATGCTGGGAATGTCGCTGGCAGCCCAGGGGCATAAGGTCACCATGGGTTACCTGCCGTATGCGGACTGGCAGAAAGAAATTAATATGTTCGACCTGCGCCGGCAGAACGCCTACGCCCGCAAAGTGCTCGAGCAGGCTGGCCCGGCAATGGACGTTGTTTCCTTCCTTAGCGCGCGTGCGCCGTACATTCCGCTGCCGGCAGACCTGGTGACAGCGGTCAAGGAAGTGACCCTTTACGATACGCAATACACGCTGCAGATCGAGGACGTCGATCTGGACAGCGATATCTACAAATTACGCTTCAACCGCAACCGCGATTTAGCCCAGGCAGCCTTAGCCTGGCTGCGCCAATCCAAACCGGATGTGGTCATCGTGCCCAACGGCACCATCCAGGAACTGGGCGTGTTTTACCGTGTCGCCCGTCACCTGAAAATCCCCACCGTGACCTACGAGTTCAGCGATCAGCGCCAGCGCATCTGGGTAGCGAAGAATAACGAAGTCATGCGCCAGGATACCAATGGTCTGTGGCAGGCACACCGCGAGAATCCGCTGACCGAGCTCCAAATGGAACGCATGCACTCGCTGATGATGGCCCGCCAGCGCGGTTCGATGTGGGAGAATTTCGCCCGCATGTGGCAGGGGGTACCGCAGGAAGGCGGGCAGCAGGCCCGTCAACGTCTGGGGCTGGATGACCGCCCGGTCGTGCTTTTGGCGACCAACGTTCTGGGCGACAGCCTGACCCTGGGACGCCAGGTGTTCTCCAAGTCCATGGCGGAGTGGATAAGCCGTACCGTGCAGTATTTCATCGGACGACCAGACATTCAACTGGTCATCCGCGTGCATCCTGGCGAGCAACTTACCCACGGTCAATCCATGGTGGAGGTAGTGCATGAAGTGCTGCCGCGTCTGCCGGAAAACATCCGTTTGATCAAACCTAAAGACGAGATCAATACCTACGACCTGATCGACGTCGCCGACCTGGGATTGGTGTACACCACCACGGTTGGCATGGAGATGGCGATGAACGGCGTGCCGGTGGTGGTCGCCGGACAAACACATTACCGCAATCGCGGCTTTACGCACGACCCAGACTCATGGGTGAGCTACTACAAGCTGCTTGGCCAGATTTTGGAGCATCCAGATCAGCACCGGCTGCCCCGCGAACAGGTCACCGCAGCCTGGGCCTATGCCTACCGCTTCTTCTTTGATTATCCGCAGCCCTTCCCGTGGCATTTGGTGCGGCTTTGGGATGACTATAAGGCTCGCCCGCTGGAGATGGTCTTACAGGGCGAATGCAAAGAGCAATATGCCCGCACCTTCCGCTACCTGGTCGGAGAACCGATTGACTGGAGCCTGGAACGCGGCAACGGTCAGTGCGACTGACCAGAATTATTGGTACGTAAATCCAAAAGACAAGGTGAAAGGAGAAACAGGCAGTGGAAATAAAAAAGCAGGAAATCATGTACCGTTACCAGTTCTTTTATGGCAAAACTCCGCTCCCGTTGGAACGCTGGGCGGTGTATACCATGCCCGACGGAAACTGCCTGTCAACTCATCCCGACTTAAGCGTGACGCAGATCGAGCGCAACGGCTTTCAGGTGACGCTGCTCGGCTTTATTCTTGACCCCGACCGTCCGGAAGACAACGACGTCCAGGTTTTGACCCGTATTTGCGACTCCGCCGCCAGCATCGACCAATGGATCGAGTCTACCGAACCGCTGGGCGGACGCTGGCTGGTATTTTTGCATCACGGCGACTCCAGCGTGGTATTCAACGATCCCGGCGGGCTGCGCACCACCTTCTGGCATGTGGACGCTGAAGGCAATCCCTGGCTGGGGACGCAACCAGGATTGTTCCAACTGATGTTTGGCTTCCAAATTTCCAAAGAAGCGGCCAGTTATATGGCCTCACCGCGCTTCCAGGAGAAAGTTGAGACCTGGTGGCCGGGCGACAGCGCACCTTTTGCTGAAATCAAACACCTGCAGCCAAACCATTATTTTGATTTGAATGCCAGGAAAGTAGTGCGTTTCTGGCCGATCAAGCCGCTCAAGCAGTATTCGCTGGAAGAAGGCGTGAAGATCGCGGCGCAAACGCTGAAAGGCCTGGTTGAAGCCGCGCATAAACGCTTCCCGCTGGCAGTGGCGCTTTCTTCCGGGTTGGACAGCCGCATGATGCTGGCTGCCACCAAAGACTTTGCCGAGGATGTGTTTGTTTTCTCGATGATGTACCGCCACCTCACCACAGAGAGCGACGATGTGAAGGTGCCGCGGGAAATTACCATCGCGGCCAACCTCACACATCACATTGTCGATTCGCGCGTGCCGATGAGCGAGGAATTTGGCGAAGTTTACAACCAGACACTGGTCGGCACCAAAGACGACTGGGGCAACATGGTAGAGGCGCGCTTCAAGCACATCCCACAGGGGCGCGTCATCCTCAAAGGCACCATCTCGGAGATCGTGCGTGTGCGGTTCTGGTCGGTGGGGGTGTACCCATACCGGGTGACCCTGCGCGACCTGGTGCGCATCCTTAATCTTGGCAACGACCCATTGGTAATCAAAAGCCTGAAGGACTGGATGATCGATGCGCTGCCGGTTGAGAAGTTGGGCTACAAGCTGCTCGATTTTCTTTCCTGGGAAATTGAAATTGGCAACTGGCTGGCGTTGGGGCACGTGGTTAACGACCTGTCGCATCAGGATTACGCGCCCATCAGCAACCGCCGCTTTATCAACACCATGCTGGGCGTCGATCCCAAATACCGCAGCTACCCGGATCACATCATGGAGCGGCAAATTACTGCCACCCTGTGGCCCGAACTGGCCAATTTCCCTTATTCGCCCAGCCGCAAGGTGCCGCACAAGCGTTTCCTGGACGGTCCCATCCTCAACGGATTGCGTTGGGCCCGATACTTGTTATTCGAGGAAAAACATGGTCGATTGGAAGAATAGCGTCGTTCTGGTAACCGGCGGGACCGGTTCGTTTGGCAAGAAATTCATCAAAATCATGCTGGAAGAGGTGCATCCGGCCAAGATTATCGTCTTCAGCCGCGATGAACTCAAACAGCACGAGATGCAGGCAGCCGGCTACACCCACCCTTCGCTGCGCTACTTCATCGGCGATGTGCGCGACTACTCGCGCCTGCGCCGGGCTTTCAACGGCGTGGACATTGTTGTGCATGCGGCAGCGCTTAAACAGGTGCCGGCTTGCGAATACAACCCGATGGAAGCCATCAAGACCAACATCCTTGGCAGCAGCAATGTGATCGATGCCGCGCTGGATACCGGCGTGACCCGCGTGATTGCCCTCTCCACCGATAAGGCTGTCAACCCGGTCAATCTATATGGCGCCACCAAGCTGGCAGCTGAAAAACTGTTTGTGCAATCCAATAGCTATGCCGGCGGGCGCGAGACGCGCTTTGCCTGCGTGCGCTACGGCAATGTGGTGGGCAGCCGCGGCAGCGTGGTGCCGGTGTTCCTCAAACAACGGGAAAATGGCGCGATCACGATTACCGACGACCGCATGACCCGCTTTTGGATTTCGCTGGAACAGGGTGTGCGCTTCGTAATCCGTTGCACCGAGCAAATGACCGGCGGCGAGGTCTTTGTGCCGAAGATCCCCAGTATGAAAGTTGTGGATCTGGCACACGCTGTGGCGCCGGAAGCACAGATCAACACCATTGGCATTCGTCCGGGCGAGAAACTGCACGAAGTGCTCATCTCGGATGATGAATCGCGCAGCACGGTCGAGCTGGAGGACATGTATGTGGTGCAGCCGGCTGAGGCGCTGTGGTTTGGGCGCGACTGGCAGAATCGCGGCACCCCGCTGGTGGACGAGTTCCGCTATGCCAGCAACACCAACACAGAATGGCTTTCCATCTCGCAAATTCGCGACATCATTCGACCGATTGAAGAGGGGTACAGGCAGGGAACGCTGGAATGATGCGCATCCTGGTGACAGGCGCCAGCGGGCTGCTGGGCTTGAACTTCGCCCTGGCTGTGGATGGCAAACACCATCAAGTGACCGGCGTGGCGAATACCGCTCCGCACATCCGGGTGAATTTCCCCTACCTGCAGGCCGAGCTGACCGAGCCGGGGATCATCGAGAAACTGCTGGATTCTGAAAAGCCGGACTTGATCCTGCATACCGCGGCGCTGGCGAACATGGAAGCCTGCGAGGCTGACCCGCAGCTGGCAGCCGAGGTGAACGGGGAGCTGCCGGGCCGAATCGCGGAAGCAGCCGGCCGGCATGATATTCAGATGATCCACATCTCCACCGATGCGGTCTTCGACGGAACCAAGGGCGATTATCGCGAGAGCGATACACCCAACCCGTTGAACGTTTACGCCCGCACCAAGCGGGAGGGCGAGCAGGTTGTGATCGAAGCCAATCCGCGGGCGCTGGTGGCGCGGGTCAATTTTTACGGCTGGAGTATGTCTGGCACCCGCAGCCTGGCGGAATTTTTCGTCAACCATCTGGCTGCTGGTAAAAGCGTCAAAGGTTTCACCGATGTGCTTTTTTGCCCGTTGATGGTGCTGGATCTGGCTGACCTGCTGCTGGAAGCGGCGGAACAAAAGCTGCACGGAATCTATCACCTGGTAGGGGCGCAGGCCATGAGCAAGTTCGATTTCGGGACAGCCATCGCGCACAAATTTGGCTTTGATCCAGCCCTGATCACGCCCGCATCGGTGTTTGACGGCGGGTTGGTGGCGGCGCGCTCGCCGAATTTATCCCTGAACACCGATAAACTCACCCAGGCGTTGGGGCATTCATTGCCCGCTTTTGAAACCGGTTTGGCGCGCTTTTATGAACAGTACCAGGCTGGATTTCCGCAGTACCTGCGCGAACTGGCGCAGCCAGTCGTTTGATTTTGAATCCGAAACAGTCAGGAGCAAACCATGGATGTCAAAATTGGGAATCACATTGTTGGGATGGATTTTCCAACCTACTTTATCGCGGACATCTCTGCCAATCATGACGGCGACCTGGAGCGGGCGAAAGCATTAATCCACCTGGCAAAAGAAGCCGGCGCCGACGCCGCCAAGTTCCAAAACTTCCGCGCTCCCAAAATCGTCTCGGATTACGGCTTCAAAGCCCTTCAAGGACAGCTTTCGCATCAAGCCAGCTGGAAAAAGTCGGTATTTGAAGTGTATTCTGACGCTTCCATCCCGTTCGACTGGACTCCGGTGTTGAAAGGGGAATGCGATAAGGCTGGTATCGACTATTTCTCGTCGCCATACGACTTCGAAGCTGTCAATTACCTGGATCCGTTCGTGCCGGCGCATAAAATTGGCTCCGGCGACGTGGATTGGCTGGAAATGCTGCTGCATATTGGGCGCAAGGGCAAACCGGTGATTCTGTCAACCGGCGCGGCATCGATCGGCGACGTGCAGCGGGCGGTGCACACCGTACTATCGGTCAACCAACAGCTGGTACTGCTGCAATGCAATACCAACTACACTGCCAGCCCGGTCAATTTCGATCACATCAACCTGCGCGTACTGAACACCTATCACACCCTGTTTCCCGACCTGGTTTTTGGGCTCTCCGATCACACGCATGGGCATGCGACGGTGCTAGGCGCGGTGGCGTTGGGAGCGCGCGTGATCGAAAAGCATTTTACCGACGATACCAGCCGCGTCGGGCCCGATCACCCGTTCTCGATGACGCCAGCCACCTGGCGCGACATGGTGGACCGAACCCGTGAACTGGAACGGGCGCTGGGGTCGGCGGACAAAAAGATCACCGCCAATGAAAAAGACACTTCGGTTGTGCAGCGCCGCTGCCTGCGCGCCGCGCGCGATATTCAAGCCGGCGAGACGCTGACGCGCGAAATGATCGACGTGCTGCGCCCGGCAACCCGCGGCGCTATTTTGCCACCTCACATCGAGCAAGTTATTGGCACCAAAGCAATTGGTTTTATTCCTGCCGGGAAAGAGTTGCGCTGGACAGATTTAGGAGCATAGTGTCACGTGCCAGGTGTCACGTGTCACGGAAGCTCAGCATCACGAGGAAATTTCATGGCTTTAATCAAAAGGTTTGAAGATATTAAAGGATGGCAGGAAGCTCGAGATTTAACTCAGAAAATCTATCGCCTGACGGCAGCAGCTCCCTTTTCACGTGACTTTGAACTGGTAAATCAACTACGAGGAGCATCAGCTTCCATCATGGCAAATGTGGCTGAGGGATTCGATTGCGAATCCAAACTTGAGCAAAGCCGCTTCCTGGGTTATGCTCGCAGATCTGCGGTTGAAGTGCAATCATTGCTCTATGTTTCGTTGGACGCTGGTTATATTTCAAAAGAGATTTTCGAAAGTCTTTATCAACAGGCAGAAAAATCCAAGGCGCTCATCGGCGGCTTCAAGCGTTCTCTTGACAACCAGAAGAAGATCACGACCCATTCATAACTCACGGACGAACTTGACACATGGCACTTGACACTTGACCCTTTTTCCTGACCCATGACCCGCATCCTGTACTTCTCCCGCTCCTATACCCCGCACGACCACCGCTTCCTCAGCGCGCTGGCCGGGACGCCGCATACCACGGCGTTTTTGCAGTTGGAGCCGGTGCAGCGCAGGACGGAGATGCGCCCGGTGCCCAAGGGGATTGAAGTCATCCCCTGGCTGGGAGGTCAGAAACCGTTTCGCTGGCGCGACGTGCCTGCTCTGACCGCTGACCTGCAGCGTGTGATCGACAGCTATCAGCCGGATGTGATTCACGCCGGACCGGTGCAGTCAGCGGCATATCTGGCGGCGAAGAGCGGCTTCGAGCCGCTGGTGACCATGTCCTGGGGTTCGGATTTGCTGCTGGACGCCGATAAAAACGCCTGGATGCAGCGGGTGACGCGCTATGTACTCAAACACACCACGGTTCTGGCCGGCGACTGCCGGGCAGTGCAGCAGAAAGCGACCCAGTTTGGTTTCCCGGCGGATCGCAGCATGCTGTTTCCGTGGGGGGTTGACCTGCAGCGTTTTTCACCGGGGCGTAATGACGCCTTGCGGGCTCAATTAGGTTGGCAGAAGGCCTTTGTAGTCCTGTCTGTGCGCTCCTGGGAGCCGCTGTACGGCGTGGATGTGCTGGTGCGGGGTTTTGCCCTGGCGGCGCACAAGGCGCCTGACTTGCGCCTGCTGCTGCTCTCCGGCGGGTCGCAGGCTGAGACATTGCGCGCCAGCCTGGCGCAGCATAACCTGCTCGACCGGGTGCATTTTGCCGGTCAAATTGGGCAGCAGGAGCTGCCGGATTACTACCATGCAGCCGATTTGTACGTCAGCGCCTCGCATAGCGACGGTTCATCCGTATCGCTGATGGAAGCACTGGCCTGCGGCTTACCGGCTCTGGCCTCGGACATTCCCGGCAACCGCGAGTGGCTGACCGACAGCCCGGCGGGTTGGTTGTTCCCGGATGGCGACGCCCAGGCTGCGGCAGATGGGATGTTGAAAGCCTATGAACAGCGAAAGTCCTTGCAGCCGGTTCAATCCGCAGCCCGCACCCTGGCTGAGCGGCGCGCCAACTGGCCGGAGAATTTCAAAAAACTTTTAACCGCGTATGAACTGGCGCAGCAGTTAGCCCGGTCACCAAAGCAGGTGGTCGCATGAGCCATTCAGAAATCGAGAAACCACGCGTGGTAGCCATTATTCAAGGGCGGATGAGTTCCAGCCGCCTTCCCGGCAAAATACTAATGGAGCTGGATGGGCAGCCGATGCTGGCGCACGTGGTCGAGCGGGTGAGTATGGCCAAATCGGTTGATGAGGTCATCGTTGCCACCACCACCGACCCATCCGATGACGCCGCTGCCGAATATTGCGCGCAGCACGGCATCATCTGCGAACGCGGCAGCCTGTACGATGTGCTGGACCGTTTCTACCAGGCTGCCAGAGCCCACGCAGCGGACGTGATCGTGCGCATCACCGCGGACTGTCCGCTGGTTGACCCGTGGGTCATTGACCGGGTGGTGCAGGCCTTTAGCGATACCCGCGCCGATTTTGCCGCCAACCGCCTGCCGCCGCCCTGGCACCGCACCTACCCGATTGGGCTGGACGTGGAGGTGTGCAGTTTTGCCGCCCTGGAACGCGCATGGCATGAGGCGAAAGAGCCGCACCAGCGCGAGCATGTCATGCCCTATTTGTACGACACTCCCGGCCGTTTCCACGTGCACGTGGTCAATGCCGAAGCCGATTACGGTCACCTGCGCTGGACGGTGGACACCCCGGAAGATCTGCAGGCAGTGCGCGGCTTGTATGCTTTGCTTGGCGGACGGCGCGACTGCACCTGGCAGGAGATTTTGGCTGTCTGGCAGGCGCACCCGGAGTTGGAATTGATCAATCGCGGGGTAGCGCACAAGAAATTCGACGACGTCGACCAGAAATTCAAGAAACCCTAAGCATAATTTCGCAATCCGGCTTAAGTAGCATCCATGGCTTTCCTGACTATTTTTACCACTCCCAAACCCTTCGCCAATCCGCACATTGCCACTATCCAGCGCAATGCTCTGGTAAACTGGCAGGCTTTGGGTTCGGATGTGACGGTGATCGTGCTGGGGGATGAAGCCGGCGCTGCCGAGGCTGCCGCTGAATTTGGTGCGC
>Ga0209619_10002083_pt1 | contig 14486 bp, 10 predicted proteins | sample Rifsed16ft3_FD_184011 | JGI IMG/M metagenome (GOLD analysis project Ga0209619, IMG submission 184011) | Soil microbial communities from Rifle, Colorado, USA - sediment 16ft 3 (version 2) | ecosystem: Environmental > Terrestrial > Deep subsurface > Rock core/Sediment | place: Rifle, Colorado... | reverse complement strand
TATCCTTCAGTTCGATGCCTCCGGGTGCGCGGTCAACCGCCGACAGCCGGACTGACAGCGGTTTTTTCTCAGGCCACTCGTTTCTTACGGCGCCGATAACTTCTTTAAGTATTCGCATGCGCCCCTCCGGTGTTTGGCCGTATTCGTCCGTCCTCTTATTGGTTATCGGCGAGAGGAACTGGTTTATAAGATACCCGTGCGCGCCGTGTATTTCTATAAGGTCCAATTCGGCCTGATGCGCCCTCCTTGCGCCTTCGGAAAAGGCGCCGATAATCTTTTTGATTTCATCTTTTGAGAGTTCTTGCGGGGTCTTGTAGTCGGAACTGAAAGCGATTGGGCCTGGAGAAACAGGGGTTGACTTTGTCGCGGTTGATTTTCTTCCGGCGTGGGCAATCTGGATGCCTATCTTTGCCCCGTAGCGCTGGACGTTGGCCGCTATCCTTCTTAACATCGGGATATGCGCGTCATCCCATATTCCCAGGTCATAGTCCGTTATGCGCCCCCTCGGTTCAACAGCGGTTGCCTCGACTATGATAAGCCCGGCCCCGCCTATTGCCCTCGCCGCGTAATGCACAAGATGCCAGTCGTTTGCCATCCCGTCGCTTGCCGCCGAGTACTGGCACATGGGAGGCATAACTATGCGGTTTCTGATATCCACTTCCCTTAAACTTATGGGGGAAAAGAGTTTGCTCAAGAAGACCTCCTTTTAATGCATGTCAATATCTCTGGAACACCCATTTCACTTTTCCTATTATAAAGTCCTCTGTTATGCCGGCGATTGGAACGTCTGTTTCCGGGAAAGCGGGGTTATCGGGTTTAAGCACAATCCTGTTGGGATAGACAAAGACCCTTTTTATTGTCATCCCTTCGTATCTAAGCCATACCGCGTAGAGTTTTCCGCTTACAAGGCGGCGGTCGAGCGTATCTACGCCGACGGCTGCGCCGTCGAGGATATTCGGGCTCATGCTCTCTCCGGCAACCCTTACCGCCACGGTGCCCTCTTTATAATCCTTTCTCGGAATGGATATTATGCCTGTAGGCTCGCCCTTCGGGAATTCCGGAGGCTTTCCGGATTCCACGATGTTGTATACCTCCACGGTCACATATTCTTCTTCAAAGTGGACCGGGCTTCCTGCCTCTTTTGAAGGCTGCGGTTTTTCCGCTGTATCCGGGATAAAGATGGAGCCTTTCCCTGTAAGCAGCCAGTCAAGGGAGATGGAGCTTAAGTCTGCAATCTTACAGAGTGTTGAGATATCGGGGCTTCTTTTGTTTTTTTCGTAATCGCTGATGGTGGCGACCCTTGAAAAACCAAGCATTTCGGCAAAAGCAGCCTGGTTTATCTTTAATATTATGTCCCTTACGTGTTTTATTCTATCGCCGATTGTCAACATAAATTACATATACACGTAAAAAATGTTTTGACATAGATACGCATAATAGTATATAGTGGGGTTATTAAATGTATTTACTTACGCAAACTGTGAAATATACCGTTATATTGACCCCGAGAATCCTATTTAAGCTTGAGGTTGCCGGAAGATGAGTGACTCTTTAAGGGTCAACATCTTCTTTATTTTTTGTATATAATGTATATAAATGTATATAATTTATAACACGAGATGATTTCAGCGTCAAGCATGGAGGCGTCAACATGAGTATAAAATATTCAGAAATTCTTGAAAGGATGAAACGTATCGCCAATCTTAAAAATGACTCACAGGTGGCTAAAGCGGTCGGTATAACGCCGCAGGCTCTTTCCAATTATAAAAAAAGGGCGAAAATCCCCTCTGACCTGATACTGAAATTTGCAGGCATCTACGATGTTTCCGTGGACTGGCTCCTTACCGGGGAGGGTAAAAGCGAGGCGCCCTCAAAGATTGCCGCCGAGGCGGTGGCCCCGTACGGAAAAGAACCTTCCCCCCAGGCTATTGCCCAATTGTCACCCGATGAATTGATTTATGTGGGAAAACTCCTCAGGATTATGCGAGGATGCGATAAATCCACCGTATCCGTTCTTAAGTGGAGCATTGACGCCTTCCTCAGGGCTACAGAGGATGAAGAGGCAAAAGAAGAGAAAAAAGAGGTTTAAGAGAGCCGCACCTTTCCATCCCTGTCTCTGAACGGAATGCTCGCCGCAATCCCGCCTCTTTATAGGCGCGGGGTACCCAAGCGCGGGCAACCCATCCGAAGAGCTTGCCCCGCACTTGATGCGGGGATGGGTCGGGGTCGGGCGAGCTATATAAATGACAATTTCCTCACCGTCTTCAATCCTTCCAAAATGTCCATCCTTCACACGCCCTATCTCTAACCTTGACAGGGCTTTGAATCCTTAATATTATAAAGTGCCGAGCAATTCTATTTTTTTCCGCTTTTTGCGGTATCTTTAAGGAGATAAATTATGGCCGAGGAACGGATCCCCGTTGCAATAGAAGACGAGATGCAAAGGTCCTACCTTGACTATGCGATGAGCGTCATAGTGGGCAGGGCCCTTCCGGACGTAAGAGACGGGCTTAAACCCGTGCACAGGCGTATTATCTTTGCCATGCACGAGATGGGGGTTGAGTGGAACAAACCCTTTAAAAAATCCGCGCGCGTGGTCGGGGACGTCATCGGGAAATACCATCCCCACGGAGATGTAGCGGTATACGACGCCATATGCAGGATGGTGCAGGATTTTTCCCTGCGCTATCCCCTTATAGGCGGACAGGGAAACTTCGGGAGCATTGACGGCGACCCTCCTGCCGCCATGCGTTATACCGAAGTGAGAATGGCAAAGATCACGGCGGAGTTTCTAAAGGATATTGAAAAAGAAACGGTTGATTCCGCGCCAAACTATGACGGATCCCTCAGGGAGCCGCTGGTTATGCCGGCCGCATTTCCGAACCTTCTTACCAACGGCTCTTCAGGGATTGCCGTCGGCATGGCAACAAACATGCCGCCGCACAATCTGAAAGAGGTGATAGACGCCCTTATCCACCTCATTGATAAGCCGCAGGCGACGGTGGCGGAACTCATGAAGTTTATCCCCGGCCCTGATTTCCCCACGGGCGGGTTTATCCATGGTGTCGACGGGATAAGGGACGCGTTCACAACAGGAAGGGGCACGGTGCAGTTAAGGGCAAGGGTTAATACGGAAAAAAACCCCAGAACCGGCAGGGGAAGCATAGTGGTGACGGAACTTCCTTACATGGTGAATAAGGCCAGGCTTATTGAAAAGATCGCGGAACTTGTAAGGGATAAAAGGATAGAGGGCATTGCCGACATAAGGGATGAGTCCGACAGGGAAGGGATGCGGATGGTTATTGAGATTAAAAAAGACGAGGTCTCTGAAGTTGTCCTGAATAATCTTTACCTTCACACCCAATTAAAAACCTCCTTTGGCGTTATAAACCTCGCCATCGTGGACGGCCAGCCCAGGACGCTCTCGCTGCCCGGACTTTTAAAGGAGTTTATAAAATTCAGGAAAGAGGTTACCACAAGGCGCCTTGTATTTGACCTTAAAAAGGCAAAAGAGAGAGCCCACATACTGGAGGGGCTCGGAATTGCGATAGATAATCTGGACGCTGTTATAAAGCTGATAAGGGGTTCAAAAGGCCCTGAGGAGGCAAAAGAGGGGCTTGTAAAAAAGTTCAAACTCAGCCTTGTCCAGGCGCAGGCGATACTGGAGATGAGGCTTCAAAGGCTTACGGCCCTTGAAAGAGAAAAGATAATAGAGGAACACAGAGAGGTAAAGGAGCTGATTAAAAAATACGAGGAAATACTCGCGAGCGAGAAGCTCCTCATGGGTGCGATTGTTTCCGAACTTAAAGAGATAAAGGAAAAGTACGGCGACGAAAGGCGCACCGAGATAGTTGAAAACCCCGAAGAGATAACAATAGAGGATGTCATCGCGGAAGAGGATATGGTCGTTACCATATCGCACACCGGTTACATAAAGAGAAACCCGACAAGCCTTTTCAGGATCCAGAGGCGCGGGGGCAAGGGGAAAATGGGGATGGCCACGCGGGAGGAAGATTTTGTTTCGAGCCTTTTTGTCGCTTCAACCCACAGCTACATACTGTTTTTTACCGACAGGGGCAAGGTCTATTCCCTCAAGGTCTACGACATTCCGCAGGCGGGAAGGGTGGCGCGCGGCAAGGCGATTGTAAATATACTGAACCTTGCCCCGCAGGAAAGGATTACGGCGTTTTTACCGGTGAAGGAATTTGAAGGCGGAAGATTTATTGTGATGGGAACGGAAAAGGCCGTGATAAAAAAGACCGACCTTATGTCGTTCTCAAATATCCGCTCGGGCGGGATAATCGCCGTAAGCCTGGATGAGGGGGACAGCCTTATCGGGGCGCGCCTTACGGACGGGAAACGCGGCATATTCCTCGGCACACGCAACGGGATGGCGATAAGATTCAATGAAGACGAGGTAAGGGGTATGGGAAGAACCGCAAGGGGGGTCAGGGGGATAAGGCTGTCTGACAATGACAGGGTCGTGGCGATAGAGGCGCTTGAGGATGATACCACAATCCTTACCGTAACCGAGAGGGGTCACGGGAAAAGGACCCACATTTCGGAATACCGCACACAGAGCAGGGGGGGGAGGGGGACTATAAATATAAAGGTTACAAGGAAAAACGGCCCTGTTTGCGCAATCGCGCAGGTCAGGGATTCCGATGAAATAATGATTACAACGAACATAGGAAAGATAATAAGGATAGAGATGAAGGGCGTGCCTGTTATCGGCAGGAATACCCAGGGCGTAAGGCTCATGGATATAGAAAAAGATGAAATAGTCATGGGGATTGCGCCGATTGCAGAAAAGGAAGAAGAAGAAGAATAGAAGGCTTCTATTGTGCGTAAAACGGCAAAACTGGCTCTTTTAATCACTGCGGCGGCGGTGATTCTTTCGGGCTGTATGGCGAGAGGCGAAGAGGAGGCCTTCAAAAAGGCGCAGGAACACTTGATAGAAGGCAATTATGAAAAGGCGATAACCGGTTATGCGGCATTTATTGAAAGGTTCCCCCAGGGCCGCCTTGCCCCGCAGTGTCAGTACATGATAGGTTATGTTTACAGCCGCCATCTTTCAAACCCCAGAAAGGCGATGGATGCGTATTCGCTTCTTTTTTATCTCTACCCGGATTCTCCTCAGATCTATCTTGCGAGGGAGGACAGGGCAAAGATATATTCCTCAATGGATGACCATGTAAAAGCGATAGGAGAATATGCGTGGCTCGTTGAAAACGGCCCCTATAAGACAAAAGACCTCTACCGTTACAAAATAGCGCTTGAATACATAAAAGCGGACGATTTCAGGCAGGCAAGGATAGAACTTACAGGGCTTTTAAAAGAGATGCCCCAGACCCCCCTTTCCCCCGACATCCACTATCATATAGCAATCACCCATTATCTCGAGGGGAACTTAAAAGAGGCCATAGAGGCTTATGAAAAGGTAATATCCTCATTCCCCGGCCATCCGGTTTACATGGAGGCAAGGCTCGGAAAGGCCCAGGCCCTTGAGGAATCAGGACGGCTCGGCGAGGCGTTTAAAATCCTTCTGGGACTTGAAAAAGAGTATCCGAACGCGGATGTTGTAAGGGTAAGGATGAAATCCCTGCGTGAGAGAAGGAAAAAGGAATTGAGCTGAAGGGAAGAGCCGTAGAAGAGGCGGGAGCGCGGATGAAAACACTTTCAGCAGCAGTGGTCGGCGCAGGAAGCTGGGGCACAACGCTTGCGGATTTGCTCGCGCGGAAGGGTTCTGGAAGCGTTAGATTATGGGCAAGGAATCCTGAACTTGCAGGCATTATAGAAAAGACGCGCGAAAACCCCGCCTACCTTCCGGGGATAAAACTCTCAGACAATATAGGCGTAACAAACTCACTTGCCGACGCGCTTAAAGGAGCATCTCTGGTTGTGTGCGCGGTGCCTTCGCACGGCATACGGGAGGTTTTTAAAGATGCCCCGGCCCATATCCCCAGGGATGCAATCATAGTAAGCGCCTCCAAGGGTATTGAGGAAGCGACAAACCTTACCTCTTCGCAAATACTCAGGGATGTATTGCCGCAGGTACTCCGCGAACATATCGTTATTTTTTCGGGGCCGACCTTTGCAAAAGAGGTGGCAAGGCATCTTCCCTCCGCCGCGTGCGCGGCGTCCCGGATAAATAAGGACGCGACGGTTGTGCAGGAGGCGTTTTCAACCCCATATTTCCGCATATATACAAACCCGGACCCGGCGGGGGTTGAACTCGGAGGCACGCTCAAAAACGTCATTGCAATAGCATGCGGCATTTCAGACGGACTGGGGCTTGGAAGCAACGCAAGGGCCGCCCTTATTACCCGCGGGCTGTCCGAGATTTCAAGACTTGGCGTTAAGATGAAGGCGGATATCAAGACATTCTACGGCCTTTCAGGCCTCGGCGACCTTGTTTTAACCTCCACGGGCGCGCTTTCAAGAAACCATGCGGTCGGAGTTGAGATAGGAAAGGGAAGGAAATTGAAAGAAATACTTTCCGGGATGAGGATGGTTGCCGAAGGGGTAAAGACGTCTCTGGCCGTGAGAAGGCTTTCGCATCTTCTTTCGGTTGAAATGCCGATTACAGAAGCGGTATGCGCGGTCCTTTACGAGGATAAATCTCCAAGACAGGCTACGGTTGAACTTATGACAAGGGAGTTGAAAGAAGAGCTGTGAGGGTTTTTAGAAAGGCCGGGTATCTTTTATTTCTCTTTTGTTTATTTAAGGCGGGGTTTGTTTTTGCAAATGACCCTTTTGAAGGGGCCCGCCTTCTTATGGTGGAGAGGGATATAAAGGCAAGGGGGATAAAGGATGAGAGGGTTTTAGAGGTTATGAGAGGCGTTCCGAGGCATCTTTTCGTGGATGAATATCTCAGGGATGGGGCCTATGCGGACCATCCGCTTCCCATAGGAGAGGGGCAGACAATATCCCAGCCCTATGTTGTCGCGCTTATGACAGAACTGCTTAAACTTAAGAAAGATGACAGGGTTTTAGAGATAGGCGCCGGCAGCGGCTATCAGGCAGCCGTTATCGCCGGTATAACAGCGCATGTTTATACGATGGAGATAAGGGAAGGCCTTGCGGATAAGGCAAGAGAGAGGCTGAAGGAACTGGGATATAAATCAGTTAAGGTCAGAAATGGGGACGGGTATTCCGGATGGCCCGAAGAGGCGCCGTTTGATGCTATAATAGTAACAGCCGCCGCTAACCACATACCGCCGCCGCTGCTTAAGCAGTTAAAGGAGGGAGGAAGGCTTGTTATACCGCTTGGGCCCCTTACCTACTATCAGACCCTTACGCTTGTTACAAAGGTAAGGGGAGAATTTATGGTGGAGCAGCTTACGGGGGTTGCCTTTGTTCCCATGACAGGGCAGGTATTGGAAAAAGGCCGCTGAGGGATTTTTTAGAGAGAGATGTGGTATCTGTGAAATGGAATCAGTGAAATGAAATCAGTGAAATGAAATCAGGGCCGAAAATATCGGTTATAATACCGGCGCTCAATGAAGAGGATAATATCGCAAAATCCATAATGTCAATATTGGAGGGGAATGATAAGCGATCCGTTGAGGTGATAGTTTCAGACGGCGGAAGCACTGACATGACCCGCAGTATCGGAGAACTGATGGGGGCGCGAATTTTAATTACCGCCAGGGGAAGAGGGTTTCAGATGGACAGCGCGGCTGAAGGGGCCCGGGGAGATATCCTTCTTTTCTTGCATGCCGATACGGTCTTGGAAAGGGGATGGTATGAGGCAATCAGGCGGTGCATGGAGGATAAGGGCGCGGTCGGCGGGGCTTTTACATTCTCCGTGGATTCAAAAAAGAAACGCTTCAGGCTCCTTGAAAGGCTTGTTGATATAAGGGCTAAAAGGTTTGGGCTTATTTACGGAGACCAGGCGGTATTTGCGAGGAAGGGCGCGTTTTTCAGGGCCGGGGGTTTTAAAAAACTTCCGTTGATGGAAGATGTGGATTGTGTTAATAGATTAAGGAGGCTCGGAAGATTTGTTTTGCTTGAGGAAAAGGTTATTACATCCGGCAGAAGGTGGGGGAAAGAAGGGGTGTTAACTTCTGCCGTCAAAAACTGGCTTTTTCTTTTGCTGTATTATCTCGGCGTTTCTCCGCAAACGCTCTGCCGGTGGTATTATGGCGCCGGCGTCATGGCCCGGGGTCCGGGTTAGAAAGGAGAACCTATGGATTATTTCAAATCGGTTGGCGAGCTTTATGATTCTTTAAAAGGCATGGTGGAAGAAAAAAAGAAGAGGCTTACCATTACCGATAAAATCCGTTTAATGGGGGAGCCGCTTGATAAGGTGGTATGCAATGCCGTTTTTAATGAAATCAGCGAGGTTAAAGAGGGGGCTCGCCTGATTATAAAGGGCTGTGCCGAGGCCTCGGGTATTTTTTCCTCTTCCATTCAGGCCCTTTATGAGGCAATGGGAAGGGGCGAGGTTTCCGGCTTTACGGTGCCGGCTATAAACATAAGGGGGCTTACGTATGATACCGCGAGGGCGGTTTTCAGGGCCGCGAAGAAAAACAATTCCGGAACCTTTATATTCGAGATAGCCAAAAGCGAGATAGAGTATACGGAGCAAAGACCGGGCGAATACGCGTCCGTGGTCCTGGCTTCCGCAATCAAGGAAGATTTCATCGGCCCGGTGTTTTTGCAGGGAGACCATTTTCAGATAAACGCAAAGAAATACGGAAAGGATAAAAGCGCTGAGATAAACGCCCTTAAAAGCCTTATACTGGAGGCGCTTTCTGCGGATTTTTTTAATATAGACATAGACTCATCCACAATCGTAGACCTTTCAAAACCGCAGGTGGCAGACCAGCAAAGACCCAATTATGAGACAACGGCCGCCTTTACGATATTTATAAGGGAGAAGCAACCCGGGGGGGCGGCGGGGGCGGCGGGGGGGGTGACGGTTTCCATAGGAGGGGAGATAGGCGAGGTAGGAGGGAAAAATTCAACGGTTGAGGAGCTTCGGGCCTTCATGGACGGATACCTCAATATACTCGGCGGTAATTTCAAGGGCATAAGCAAAATCAGCGTTCAGACCGGAACCACGCACGGCGGGGTGGTATTGCCCGACGGAACTATTGCAAAGGTAAAGGTTGATTTTGACACAATAGAAAAGCTCTCGGACGCGGCCAGGAAGGAGTACGGCCTTTCGGGGGCAGTGCAGCACGGGGCATCCACACTTCCGGACGAGGCCTTTGATATATTCCCCAGAAGGGGCGCGGCAGAGGTGCATCTGGCAACGGGGTTCCAGAACATTATATACGACAGCGAGGCATTTCCAAAGGCCCTTAAAGACGAAATCTACAGATGTCTTGCGGAGAACTTCGCGGCCGAAAAGAAAGAAGGCGAAACAGACGAGCAGTTTATCTATAAGACACGGAAAAGAGGTTTCGGGCTCTTCAAGGAAAAGATCTGGAATATCCCCGTAAAAAACAGGACAGAGATCGGGCGCGACCTTGAAGAGAGGTTTTCACTTCTGTTTAAGAAACTCAACAGCGTTAACACGCGCCCATTGGTAAAAAAATATATCGGGTGAGAAAATAAAAACGGCTCCCTCCCTTCCCCCCTTCCCCGGTTTTCCGCCTTCTTTTTTCTTTTCCGTGTGGTAAATTTTCTTTAAATCGTGTTATAATTAACAGATATAAATTATCCGGCGCCAAACTGCGTATATCCGGAATTCTTAAAAGGAGAAGATTATGCTTTCCGCAACACAACTTCGCGTGGGTATGACGATACTCTTCAATAACGAACCGTACAGGGTAATATTTGTTCAGCATATAACTCCGGGTAACTGGCGCGGCATGGTTCAGACAAAATTGAGGAATCTAAAGACCGGTTCCATGGCTGAGAACAGATTCCGAAGCGACGACAAGGTGGAAAAGGCCATTCTTGAAAGCCACGAGATGGAGTATCTTTACTCAAGCGATACCGACCACCATTTCATGAATACTGAAACATACGAGCAGATAATACTCAACAGCGATACGCTCGGCAATAACGTGTATTACCTTGTGCCGAATGTAAAGTTTACGGTTGAGTTCTACGAGGGCAAACCCGTTGGCGTTGAGGCGCCCAAGGTGGTGGAATTGAAGGTTGTTGATACACAGCCGAATCTGAAAGGGGCGACAGCCGCGTCTTCTCAGAAACCGGCGACCCTTGAGACCGGGCTTATCGTAAACGTCCCCCCGTTCATAGAGGCGGGCGAGCTTGTGAGGATAGACACAGAAGAGGGGAAATATCTGGAAAGGGCAAGGTAGCGGTTTTAAAGACACCCCGGGTTTTCTGGATGGAACCGGCACCACGGGGTTTTTCTTTAGGTTTTTTTTAGATAAGACATCCGATGAGCCTTCTTTCCCTTGCCAAGAAGATAAAGAGCCTGCCAACCGCCCCCGGCGTATATATCATGAAGGGCAAAAAGGAGGTTCTTTATGTGGGGAAGGCAAAGAACCTCAGGGCAAGGGTGCGTTCTTATCTAACGCTTTCCGGCGATACAAGATACGCTATCCGCTATCTTGCCTCAAAGGTCTGCGGCATAGATTTTATTGTCACATCCAATGAGAAAGAGGCGTTGATACTTGAAGACACCCTTCTCAAGAAATACAGGCCGCGCTATAATATCCGCTTTAAAGACGACAAGACCTACGTAAGCATCAAGATAACCGCGAAAGAGGAATTCCCGCGCCTTGCCGTAACAAGGGACATTAAAGACGACGGCTCCCGGTATTTCGGCCCCTATGCGTCCTCGGGCATGGTAAGGGATACGGTTAAATTTATCAGAAGGATTTTTCTTCTGTGCGTGTGCACCCCATACCAGTTCAGGATGAGAAAAACAAGGCCGTGCATTGATTACGAGATTGGACTTTGCAGCGCCCCTGCGGCAGGGCTTATATCCGGGGAAAAATACAGGGAGCTTGCGGAAGGGGCCATGATGTTTCTTGATGGCAGAAACCGCGAACTCATAAAGATGTTGAAGGAAAAGATGATCGGGGCGTCATCCTCTCACAACTACGAGGAGGCCGCAAAACTGCGCGACCAGATGCGCTCAATTGAGGAAACCCTCACTCATCAGGCGGTGGTATCCAGGCCGGGCATTGACCAGGACGTATTCGGCTTTTTTACGGAAGACTCTACCCTTGCGATAGATGTCCTTTTTATACGTGACGGAAGGCTTACCGGCAAAAGGGATTTTTCGTTTTCCTACAGCGGCCTTCCCATCGGAGAGACCCTCGGTTCTTTTTTAAACCAGTTCTATAGAAGGATAGGGGCCTTTATACCGGATGAGGTTCTTACCCCGGTTCCGCTTGACGATTCCGCCGCGATATCACGGTGGCTTTCGGAGAAAAAAGGCGCGAAAGTGGTTTTGAAAAAGCCGGCAAGGGGAAGAAAGACCAAACTTATAGAGATGGCGCAGGCAAATGCCGGCGAGATAATCAGAAGCGCGAAGGCGGCAAGGGAAGTATCAGGGGAGATATCAGGGCTTGAGGACCTGAAAAGAAGGCTCAGGCTTACAAAACTCCCGAGGGTGGTGGAGGCGTTCGACATATCCAATATAGGGGGGAAAGAGGCGGTCGGAGCAATGGTTACCTTTGTGGACGCAAGTCCCGATAAAAGCCGCTACAGGCTTTATAAAATAAGGACGGAAGGCAAGAGCAATGATTACGCAATGATGTTTGAGGTGCTTTTCAGAAGATTTAAAGATAAAGAGAATCTGCCGGACCTTATCCTCGTTGACGGGGGAAAGGGGCAGCTGGGCATTGCGGCGGATGTGGTCAGGGGGTTGGGCATAAAAGGCGTAAACCTCGCGGCGCTCGCGAAGGAAAGGTTCTTGAAAGGAGCGGGAAGGCATTTAAAAGGCGAGAGGGTGTATATTCCGGGGGTCAAAGACCCGGTATTCCTGAAAGAAGGGGAGAAGGGGGATCTGCTTTTAAGAAGGATAAGGGACGAGGCGCACAGATTCGCGGTAAAATATCACAGGCGTCTCAGGAAAAAAGCCATCGGCTCAGTGCTTGAGGATATCCCGGGGATAGGCGGGAAAAGAAGGAAAATGCTTTTTGAAATATTTGGAGACCTTGAGGGGATCAAAAACGCAAGCACCGGGGAGCTTAAAAAGATTCCGGGCATAACGCAGGCTCTCGCATCGCTTATAAAAGAAGGTTTGCGCGGCGATTCCGTAAAAGCAGAATATAAAAAGAATTCCGCCGGCGGATAGCCGCGGAGTCTTACGGCTCCGCCGCCGGAAGGGGTTTTATGCGCCCGCTCGCGCCCATTGCGCTGTCTTTTATCCTGGGACTCGTATCCGCCCGCTATCTTAATCCAACCTACGGTGTCATAGTCCCTCTTATACTCCTTTGCGTTGTTCTCAATGCCGCCGCCTCTATAAGAAAGTGGAGATTGGCGCCGGCAGTTTACCTGCCTTTATTCTTCCTTATCGGCGCTCTTTTTCTGCTTCCGGTCATGCGTCCTCAGATTTCAGGGCGTAACATAAAAAACTTTATAAACCACGGAATCCCCTTTATGAGGATGGAGGGTCTGGTTTATGGAGCGCCTGAAGACAGAAAAGATTCAACAGGCGTTTATGTCGAGGCAAAAAGGGTTTTTACGGACGGCGCATGGAAGGAAACCGAAGGAAGTGTTTTTTTGACTGTAGAGGGCCGTCCAGGAATCAGAAGGGGCGATATCATCCGCTTTATGTCCAGCCTTAGAGAGCCGAGGAATTTCAATAACCCCGGAGAGTTTGACTATGAGTGGCGGCTTAAAACAAAAGGCGTGGACGCGAGGGGTTATGTCAAGGAGGGTTTCTTTGTAAGGGTAAAGGAGGGAAGCGGGTTTTTAAACGCCGCGGACAATATAAGGGAAAGTGTGGGGGCGTTTATAGATTCCTCGCAAACCAGGAACAGGGCGATAATAAAGGCGCTCGTAACAGGGGAAAAGGCGGATATACCGGATGATATTGAAGAGGCCTTTATAAGGTCGGGCACAGCCCATCTTCTTTCGATATCAGGGCTGCATGTGGGGTTTGTCGCGTATCTTTCGTATCTTTTCTTTTTCTGGATTTTCAGAAGAAGCCAGAGGCTTATCCTTTCTTTAAATGTAAAAAAACTTGCATGGGCCGTATCCCTTGTCCCTGTTCTTCTTTACGGGATGATATCGGGGCTTTCCACGCCGGCCCAGAGGGCCGTTATAATGGTTGCCGCGCTTGTAATCACAATCCTTATGGGGAGGGCAAGGGAACTCTACAATACAATTGCGCTTGCCGCGCTTTTGATACTGGCTTTATCACCGGGGGCCCTATGGGAAGGCTCTTTCCAGCTTTCTTTTGCGTCTGTGCTTTCAATGGTTTATCTTGTGCCGACCCTTACCTCGTTGTTTGAAAGCCCGGATTCTTCCAAGGCTTCCGCAGGGGATTCTTCTCAGGGTTCCTCATGGGTCATGAGGGGGGTCATAAGGGGGGGCAGAAGGTGGGCCGGAAGGGGTCTTTCTGAACTGAAAATAGCTTTTTTTGCCTCGGTTGCCGCGACCCTGGGCACCTATTCGATACTCGCGTATAATTTTCACAGGGTCTCGGTTATCGCGGTTTTCGCAAATATTTTCGTAATCCCTCCCGTCGGTTTTCTTGCTGTCCCGATGGGATTTATTTCCGCCATGGTTTTTCCTTTCTCAAGGGGGCTCTCTATTTTTATTCTAAGGGGAGAGGATTTGATACTGGATGCCGTCGTTGAGCTTATAAGATTTTTTTCAGGCCTTCCATACGCGTCTTTATGGGTGACAACGCCCACCCTCATTGAAATAATCATTTTCTACGCCATTATTTTATGCGTCCCTTCGGTGAGAGAGAGAAGAAGGGGCGCATTTTTGGTTTTGTTGTTTTTTGAAACCCTCTTTCTAACTGACAAAGGCTACCTCTATTACAAGGGTATCGGGCAAAACGTATTAAAAGTCACATATCTGAGCGTGGGGCAGGGGGATTCAATGCTTGTTGAGTTCCCTTCAGAGGGTTTTGGAAGGGGTAAGAGGATGCTTATAGACGGCGGGGGTTTTCCGGGAAAAGAGTTTGATGCGGGCGAAGGCATAGTCGCCCCGTATCTCTGGAAGAAAAAGATTGGCAAGGTTGATTATATCGTGCTCACGCATCAGCAGAGAGACCACATGGAAGGGTTGAAGTTTATAGCCAAAAATTTCGGCCCCGTTGAATTCTGGTGGAACGGGGCAGGCTCGCTTCCTCCGGCGCTGAACGAGGTCCTTGCCGGAAAGGGGATAAGGGTTGTCAGGCGCAACAGCGAAAGCCCCGGGATGGTTATAGGCGGCGTAAAAATAGATTTTCTCAATCCGCCCGGAGACAGGGATTTTGACACGAACAATTCTTCCCTTGTTTTAAAACTTACTTACGGAAATAAAAGATTCCTTTTTACGGGGGACATAGGAAAAGAGGCGGAGGAAACCCTTTCAGGAAAAGACATACGCGC
>Ga0209619_10002069_pt1 | contig 14524 bp, 15 predicted proteins | sample Rifsed16ft3_FD_184011 | JGI IMG/M metagenome (GOLD analysis project Ga0209619, IMG submission 184011) | Soil microbial communities from Rifle, Colorado, USA - sediment 16ft 3 (version 2) | ecosystem: Environmental > Terrestrial > Deep subsurface > Rock core/Sediment | place: Rifle, Colorado... | reverse complement strand
AGTGGTGAGCGACAAATGCAATGGCTGTACGCTGTGCTTCCGGGTGGGCTGCCCGGCCATCCTTAAATCGGATGTGCTGGACGCCAAGACGAATCGCCCGCTGGCGCTGATCGATCCGCTGCTGTGCACTGGATGTGAAATTTGCGCCCAAATCTGCCCACGGGATGCCATTCTGTTCCGCAATCAAGTGCAAAGCCGGAAACCCACGATGGAGGCTGCCCAATGAAAAGCGAAGGCATCAATTTTGCGCTGGTAGGGGTTGGCGGTCAGGGCACCATTTTGGCAAGCGACGTGCTGGCCGAATTGGGATTGAAAATGGGCTTTGATGTCAAGAAGGCGGAAGTGCACGGTATGTCACAGCGCGGCGGCAGCGTCACATCCCACCTGCGCTGGGGACCGCGCGTCTTCTCGCCCATTATTCCGCGCGGTGAAGCCGATGTGCTGGTGGCATTTGAAAAGTTGGAAGCAGCGCGCTTTATCGATATCCTCAAGCCAGGCGGCCTGGTTTTGGTCAATGATCATGCCATCGAGCCTTTGAGCGTGCAGACCACCGGCGTGCCCTACCCCGGCGACGAGGAGTTGCGCGCACGGCTGGCGCTGGTCACACCGCATGCGTATTGGATCAAAGGTATCGAAATCGCGGAATCGCTTGGCAACACGCGCGCCGCCAATGTGGTGCTGCTGGGGGCGCTTTCCGCGCTGCTCGACCTGGAAGAAAGCCACTGGGAAACTGTTTTAGAAATGCGCGTGCCAGCCAAACACCTAGAGCTTAATCTGAAGGCCTTCCGCGCCGGGCGAGAGGCTGTGAAAGCGGCTGTGTAGTAGGGTGCAGGTCGTCCCAACTCGATTTCCAGCCTTATAAGGTTTTCTTTGCGGCATCTGATTAAAATCTTAAGGCGTCTGCTTCAAACGCTTTGGTTTGGATGTCCCACACCTATGCCGAACGAAGATCTTGTAAGGGCGAGGCAAAAAATTAGCTTTCGTTTATCAAGATAAAACTTAAGCCTCGCCCGAGCTCCTTTCCCCCCGAGCCTGGGCGAGGCTAAATGGCGCCGTGGTCGGCCTTTCCTGTCTTTCCTGCCTCGCCCTTACAAGAATGTTGAGTGGCATTGCCTGTGCGCACACCCCGCAAGGGCTGTTTGTCCGTGTGTTTCCCAGTTTTGCACGGACTCTTTGTTAATTTCAAATACCTCAGTCGTACGTCTGTACCCCACACACCGCTTCGCTAAAGGCTCAGTGCTATAATATCGGCATGGAGATATTTGGCGTCGGCATTCTCGAGGTCGTGCTTATTCTGGTTATTGCCGTCATTGTGCTGGGGCCGGAAGGCATGATCAAAGCAGCGCATTCCATCGGCGTGTTTATGCGCAAGGTGATCAAATCGCCAATCTGGTCGCAGTTGATGGACACTCAACGCGAGCTGCGGGACATGCCTACCCGCCTGGTGCGCGAAGCCGGCCTGGAAGAGGATATCAAAGAACTGAAGCGCACTCAACAGCAATTACGCAACGTGGATATCAAAGCGACGGTTGCCGCAGCCATAGAAGATCCGAAACCCACTTCTGGGAGCGGAACTTTGACGGCAAATTTCGAGCCGAGGATCGCTCCGCCACAGCCAGCCACGCCACCTGCAAAAGATGAGCCGGTGGCCGAGTCTGAGCCTGAAGAAAAATAGAGCTTAAATCAACATCCCGCAGCTTAAAAACTGCGGGATGATTTTCATCCAACTTAAATTCCAGCCGCACTGACGTGGACCGGATTTTCGGCTTTACTTATTCTCTGGTTCGGCCTGTTTCTCTTCTTCGGGTTTTTCTTCGTCTCCGCCCTTAATACCCTTTTTGAAAGCGCGGATGCCGCTGCCCAACTCGCCGCCGATTTTACCGATACGGCCAACACCAAACAGCAGCAGTACGATTGCCAGCACTACCAGAATTTCCCAACCACTGAAATTGCGTAAAAACGGCATAGTTAATCTCCTTTAGGCAAGTTAATTATAGCAGAATGGCATTAAGAATATGTGAATAATAATCAGGCCGGTTGGGGTTCTTCCTTGCGCCCGCGGCCAGCGATAGCTGCCAGCAATACGCTTAACCAGTACAACAAGAATAACGGAAGCATTAACAGACCCATGTTGACCGGGTCTGGCGTAGGGGTGGCGACCGCGGCGATGATGGCGATCACCACAATGGCGATGCGCCATTGTTTTATCAACTGGCGGGCTGTGACCACGCGCAAGCGGGCTAAAACATACACCACCAGCGGGGTTTCAAAAGCCAGTCCGATCCAGAACATCAGATTGGTGACGAATTTGAAATAGTTCGAAAGGCGTGGCGTGGTTTTAACGCCCACAAAACTGATCAGGAATGGCAAGGCTGCCGGCAACATGACATAATAGGCAAACGCCACCCCGGCGACGAATAACAAAGTGGCGAAAGGAATGGCCATCAACAGCCCGCGGCGTTCCTTCGGCATGAGACCAGGCATCAGGAAGGCGATTAACTGGTAAAGGGTCATTGGCAGCGAGGCGATAAAACCTGCCAGCAGTGAGACACGCATGAACACGCCGACGTTCTCGGTGACTTCAATTGAGACCAGTTTATCGACCCCGCCAATCGGTTTGGCTAAAACGTCAATTAAGCCGGTGCCAAAGTACAACGCGGCGACCGTCATCAAGACCATGGCAGCCAGCGCAATGAACAGACGTTTGCGCAGCTCAGTGATGTGCTGCATCAAGTCCATATTGGCGGTCTTGTCAGCTGGTACTTCGGCAGCTTTAGCTGGTTTTCCAGCCTTTGGGGGTTTGGGCGTTCGGATCGGACGGCGGGAACGTACGCGCTTCAACATATGCGCATAATATTAATAGGGATTGAACGTTTACACAATGGTAATTCCTTCTCTATATTTCTCAACCACTTAGGTTACGGGTCTCATCCGCGGAACTCCAGATGCGCAGCTTCTTTATTTCAGAGAGGTGAGGGATAAACATCACTTGACATAAATTCCTTCCGCCGCTAAACTCATGATATATCATATATGATATATCATGAGTGACCCATGAGCGAAGAATCTCAACTCTCCCCCCTCAATAGCCCGCCGTCGCTGGAAAAACTGGCCTACGATACCATCAAAAAGGCCATCCTCACCTTCCGTATTCGACCGGGCGAGACCCTGGTGGAAAGCGACCTGGCGCGTCAGCTGGGCATCAGCAAGACGCCGGTGCGCGAGTCAATGTCGCGGCTGGAAAAAGAAGGGTTTATCGTCAAGATTCCCTATAAGGGGTATACCGCGGCTCCCATTTCAGCTCAGGAAATTGTCGAGATTTTTCAGGTGCGGGCGTCACTGGAAGGCACGGCAGCCAGCCTGGCGGCACCGCGGCTTTCCACGGCTGACCTGGCCAACCTGACTGAGCTTGTTCAGCAGCACGAAATGGCCCTGGCTAATAACGATAATGAATCCGCAGCCAGCGCCAACCGGCAATTTCACCAATTCATCATCCAAAAAGCCGGTAATCAGCGCCTGAGTCAAATACTGGCCAACCTGGAAGACCACCTGCAGCGCTACCGTCTGCTGGCTGCCTATCAGGCCGGCCGGCCGCAGAAATCAGCGGCTGAACACCGCCAGGTGTTGACCGCTTTCCAGCAGCATGACGCTCAGGCTGCCGCTGCAGCCATCTCGGCGCACCTGCTCAGCGTGCTGGACGATTTGACCCGCCAGGATCTGGCGGACCTGGTGGCGCGGGCGCGGGAGGGTGCCCGTCCAACTTCGCAAGACACCACACATCACGAATAATATTTTCGAGAAATAATTCATTCAGGGAGACATCCATGACCGCGTTCAAGTTCAAGTACCAGCTTTACAAACACCTGCAGGCCAACAGCACCGCGATTTACGCCGAAGCCCGCAAAGCCGCCGAGGAAATCGGCATTACCTCGGAAATGAAAGGCAATATCGGGCTGACTGGCGCCGTATCCGGCTGCCACGGCTTACTTTCGCGCGAGGTGGATCAGGCCATCACCGACGCCGCCCGCAAGGTCATTCCTTCAGCGGTTTACGACGAAAAAATCCGCGAGATCGTCAAAGAATACTACGGCGATGATTACGACGCGGCACTGATCAACACCTGCGAGGCTGGTTTGAATGTGGCTTATGATACGCTGTGCATGCCGCCCACCCTCGGGCGCGGCGACCCGTACCGCGGTCGCTATGTGGCACTCTACGAGCGCCACCTGCACCACCAGGGCGCTTACGGCCGTCCCTTCCCGCCCAGGTACAAAGAGGTCAATTCGGAACGCGGCGAGGCAGCCGGCGAATACGGCGTTCAGGGCAAACGAGCCTTTAATTTGGACACCATCGTGGTCAAACCAGTTGGCGCTACCTATGAATGCCACGGCCTCAAGTACAACCCCATTCCCAACATGCTGCATGTGGACGCCGCGGGTACTCTGGAACGCCTGGCAGAAGTCTCCACCCGCCATTCGGACACGCTGGTCGGTTTTGCCACGCTGGCTTACGATACACCCGGCTACGGCTACGGCGAAAAAGCCGCGGACGGCACTCCGCTGCTGCAAAAAGGCATTTCAGCGCTGGCAGACCGTTTCGATGTGCCGTATATCGTGGACAATGCCTGGGGCGTGCCGTTTCTTGGCGCGGACATTCGCAGTCTCGGCTGCGACGTGATGATCTATTCGATGGACAAAGCTTCCGGCGCCCCGACCTGCGGTTTGATGATCGGCAAGGAAGAATCCATGGTCGCCGTTCGCCGCGGTCTGGGCATTCACGGCGCGCGCTACGGCACGCTGTCTTCCCACGGCAAGGCGGCTTATGTCGGTTTCGACCCCGGCAAGGAAGCCCTGGCAGGCGCCTACGCTGCCATGCGCATCCTCAAGGAGCGCCCGCAGATTACACAAACTGCCACCGATGACCTGTACCGCATCACTATGGAAGAATTTGAATTAATGCCGGCGGCGCTCAAGCACGGTTGGTCGATCTATAAATCGCTCAACTCGCAATCGGTAGAGCTAAACTATTTCGACCAGTGGCTGAACGGCGCGGGCGGCATCCCGGTTTTCTCGATAGAGGACATGTATGCGGGCAGCCACATTTTACAAAACTGCATGTCGCAAATGGGTATGGTGCCGACCATCGCCTATGACGCCAACATTTTCGTCTCCAACGGCATTGGTAACCTGGATGAAGAAGGACGCCTGTTGGAAACACCAACCCGCCTGTCGCTGCGCGCCATGTTCAAGGCTATCGAAATTATCGCGCGCTACGCAGGAATAGTGGATTAATCGGGTTCAAAGGAGCGTCTTATGGGATCAGCCCGGGCGCAAGTAGCCGACGCCATCGACATCGAGACTTTTTTCATCTGTCGGGATGCAGAGGAAGCTCAGCGGCTGGCACTGCAGCTGGCAGATGAACTAAACCTGACGGATGTCAGCATCGTATTCCTGGAGCACGCTGGAATCGGGGCACGGGTGCGGCTGCGCAGCTACGTTCACCGGCCCGGTGAGCATTACGGCTGGCTGGAAAACGCGACCCAAGCATGAAGACCGTCATCCTGGCGCCGCTGGACCCGGTACACGACAACGCCGTCAAACTGCTGCAGCGCAAGCTGACCGAGGCGGGCTACGGCGCCATCGCGCTGCCGCCGGGCGTGACCGCCGAAGAGGTAATTGAACGCGCACTGACAGAAAAACCGGCAGCCATTCTGGTCAGCCGCACGCTGGGCTATAAAGTCGCTGAAACGCTGAGCGGGCTGGTTGACCTGGCGGATGCCGCCGGGTTGCGTCCGCACACCCGGCTGGGAGTCGGCGGTATGGCGGTCACCCGCGAAATCGGCGCCGAGCTGGGATTCGACGGAGTTTTCAACGGCGACCTCAATATGCCGGCTGTCATTGCCTTCATCGAAAACCGCCCGATCGAAATGGCAACCGCTGACACAGCACCTGCCCGCATCAAACCTGATTTAACAGCCGGCTACAGCTATCGCTTCATTGATCCCCTGATCGAGGGGCTGCTGGACCAGATCACCAGCCAGCTGCTGGACTGGGTGAAGGCTAAATCCTCTCCGGGCACGAAACGAGCCCAATTGCGGGAAGCCATGCTGGCTGAGCCGGAAACTTCTACTGAGAAATCCCGGCTGCAGGAACAATACCTCCAACAGTGCGACCTGGAAATTCAGTCTTTCTATCGCGAAGGCAGCCTGCCGGATGGCGTGCGCTGGCTGGATCAAGGCGAATTGGAGCGGCTGCCGGGTTTAACTGCCGCTTTACCACAATCGCTTTCTGTCAGGCATGTCGGCGAACGTCCGTTGATATTCACCCAATACGGCACGGGCTGCCCGGTGATGGATGCGGTTCATATTAAGGTGGCTGAAGCATGGGGAGCCGATGGGCTGCTGCATTTTGACCCATCCTGGGGCGCGCAGCGCGAGGGTCTGTTGGATGGGCTGCTCAGTCACGAGCACGATGGCACCATTTTGACGCTGGACAATTTACGCCTGATTCGCTCAGCTATCGCGCCGCATCTGCTCTGGAATGTGCGCGGTCACCGCGGCTTAAATACCCCGGAGACCCAGGTGCTGGCACAGGCTGCCGGCGCCGATTTGCTGAAAATCAACATCCCCTACGGCGCTACCGGCGGCGCCACCGATCCTGCCCGCCTGGCGGTGGATGGGGTGTACTCCTTGCAGTTGGCAGCCCGCTACGGCTTACCATTCGACATCCCGGGCAACGACGAATTGAGCGGCGTGCCGCCGTACAAGACTTTTGCTGGCCTGCTGGTGATGACCATGCTGGGACTTAAACTTGGCGCGCGCCCGATCCCCAAGCCGTTGATGTGCTATTCACCCTACATGATGGTCGAAGGCTGTATGGAAGATAATTTCATCGACATGAACACAGCCAAATTGCGGGTTTGGAGCGAAATCATCGATGCGCCGATCTGGCCGGGCGAGCCGGTGGGCTTTATGACCCACACCCCAGACCGGGTGCAATCGGCCATGACTACCGCGGCCCATGTGGCGCTCGCGAAAAACCTCGGTGCCGCGGCGGTCACCATGGCTTCCTCGGATGAGGCTTATTCCAAAGGACCCATCTCGGCTCAGGCGCGGGTGGATACGCTGCGCGCGGCGCGCGAGCTGCTGCGCTTCATGGGCAGTGCCGGTTTCTCTCCCACCCCGGCGGCGGACCGGCTGCAAGTTCAGCTGCATGCAGGCATTCGCCAGCAATTACAACTCATCGCCAAACGCGGCGATTTTGTGGCAGCTATTTACGAAGGCCTGCTCGGCAGCCCGGAAGACGGGCTGCACCCGGGACGAACCGGACGCGGCACGGTGCAGGAATAAGCGGCAAATATGATTTCGATTGGATTCGCGGGTACCGCCAAAAATACCGGGAAAACCACGGCTGCGCTGGCAGTGCTCGAACAGGCGCAGCGAGCTGGATTGCGTCTGGGTTTGACCAGCATCGGCTATGATGGCGAGGAAATCGACCACATCACCGGATTGCCCAAGCCGCGTTACTTCGCGCCTGCCGGCACGCTGGTGACCACTGCTCGCGATGTATTGACCAGCGGCAGCGCTGTTTTGCAGCCCATCGAGACATTGGATACCAGCACCCTATTTGGTCCGGTGATATTGGCGGAAGTGGCACAGCCCGGCAGCCTGGTGCTGGTTGGACCCAACCACAAAGCTGGTTTGCATAGCGCTCTGCAACGCCTTAACGCCCAGGGAGTCGACCTGGTACTGGTGGACGGTGCACTCAACCGTCTGGCCCCCATGGCGATTTGTGACGGACTGGTTCTCTCAACTGGCGCCGCCTACGACCAGCGCATACCGGTCATCGCCGACCACGCCCATGCGATGAACCGGCTATTTCACCTGCCGGTCCTGGCACCTGCAGGCAACCTTCCCGAAGATGCTTTCATCCTGACAAATTCCAATGGAAAAACCAGTTCTATCCGCGGCAGCAGCCTGTTGACTGAGGTGGCTGCCCGCGAACTGTGCCAGCAGATTTCAAAACCAGTCAGTGGGTTGGAAATACCGGGGGTCAGCGCTCCCGATGCGGTGCTGCACTTAATCGAGTGCGCCATCTCGCAACTGGCTGGAGCTCAACTGGTCTTTGGTTCAGCTCTCCATCTGGCGTCCAGCAAAGATGCGCGCACCTGGCTCAAAGTTTTCAACCGGGCGCAGAGTCTGAGGATTAAAATCTATGTCCGGGAAACCATCCCACTGCGCTGCATCACGCTCAATCCGCTCTACCCGGAATTTACCACCCGATCCGGGCAGTATCAATACGCACAGGTGGACGCGGAAAAGCTTCGCGAGGCTGTCAGTGGCCGGATCATCGACATTCCGGTGGTGAATATGCTGGACAAACCGCAACCGGATTTATTGGGCTGGCTGGATATTCCGGTCAAAGGAGCCAAATCATGAGTCCCGAACCCTATACCAACGGGCTGCTGGACACGCGCTACCCGTGCGCTGATAAGTCAGCGGTGAGCGGGGAACTGGTGTGCGTACTGGATGCCCGCGCGCCCCAGCGCGGTCTGGAGTTGAGCCCCTTCCCGTCAAGGGCGGTGCTGCAGCACGAGATACACGAACTGATATTGACCAGCGAGGTCGAAGCCGGTCCGGGAAAAACGGTCAACCAAATTTCATATCTCGGATACTTTGAGGTCAGCCAGGGCGGCGTGTTGTGGGCCGGCGACCGGGTGCTGATCGCCGGCATCGAGGTCGGCTTGCTGGCCGGCTACGATCTTACTCACTTCCCCAATCACATGAATTTGATCATCAAGACCGATCACAGCCTCTTCACCGGTTTCGAAGCCGGCTACCATCCCGGCGTGTCGATCGCGTTTATCTTTCCGGGCCGTCCAACTCAGGAGGAACAAAATGGCAAATAACCCCATTCGCGTGGCTGTCATGGGCTGCGGGCACATCGGCTCGTATGCTGTCAAAGCGGTGCAGCTGGCGCCGGATATGGTCCTCAGCGGCATTTTGGAGTTGGATTGCCGCGTGGACGAATTACGCTGCCTGTATCCGGATATTCCGGTGGTGGAAAATGTCGCGGCCCTGCCGGCAAAACCGGATGTGGTGGTGTTGTGCACCCCCACCCGCGCCGTGGAAGCGATCGCGGTTCAATTGCTCGAGCAGGGCATCAGCACGGTGGATTGCTTCGACATGCACGGCGACCCGTTCATTCATCTCAAAGAGACGCTCGATCCGGCAGCCCGCCAGGGAGGCTGTGCCGCGGTGATGGGCGCGGGTGTCGACCCGGGCATCAGCACTATGGTGCGGGCGCTGTTCGAGATCTGGGCGCCGACGGGCCTGACCTATGTCAATTTTGGGCCGGGCATGAGCATGGGACACACCGTGGCGGCCAAATCGTACAAAGGCGTGGCGGACGCGCTATCGATCACCCGTCCCGGCGACCCGGGCTGTCACAAGCGCGACCTATACCTGCAGCTGCACCCCGAAGCCGACTTCGCGGAAGTCAAGGCTCAGATTTTGGCAGACCCGTATTTCAGCCATGACGACGTACGCGTTTACCAGGTGGATTCGGTCGCGCCGCTGGTGGATACCGGTCACCGCATTCATGTTTTCCGCAAAGGCGGCTCGAGCGGGGTGGATAACCAACTGTTGACCTTTGAAACCACTTTCCACAACCCGGCATCGACCGCCCAGGTGCTGGTCAGCGCGGCGCGGGCAGCCAAACGCCTGCCGCCCGGCGCGCATACCATGTTGGAAATTCCACTGGCGGCGTTTTTACAGGAAGACGCCCTGCCTGCCATGCGCCGGTTGGTTTAACCGTATAATTCATCGACATTGACCCCCCTCTCATCCCCCCACCCCACCTGGGTCGAGATTGACCTGCACGCAGTGGCGGATAACACCCGCGCAGTGTTGGGTGTTGCCGGCGTGCCGCTGATGGCGGTGGTCAAAGCCAACGCCTACGGCTTTGGCGCGGTGGAGGTAGCGCAAACAGCACTATCCGCGGGCGCCAGTCAGCTGGCAGTGGCACGATTCGGGGAAGCGCGGGTACTGCGCGAGGCGGGCATTGTTGCGCCGATACTGGTTTTTGGCATGGTCACGCCGCCGGAAGTGGACGAAGCCATCGCTGCCGGCGTCACACTGACGCTGCACAGCTTTGAATCGGCTGAATTGTTTGCGCAGCGCGCCCGCGCGGTTGGCAGGGAGGCGCGCGTGCACCTCAAGGTGGACACCGGCTTTGGGCGGCTCGGCGTGCTGCCAGAAGAGGTTAATAATCTGGCGCGCGAATGCAATAAGGTGGGCGGCATAGCCGTCGACGGGTTCTACAGCCACCTGGCGATGGCGGACGAAGCGCCGGACCATCCGGTTACCCGCCAGCAGATCGAGCGTTTTAGTGGCGTGCTGGATGGGCTGCAGGCCATCGGGCTGCGGCCGAAGTGGGCGCACCTTGGCAATTCAGCGGCGGCTTTTGGGCTGCCGGCGGCGCGTTTTGACCTGGTACGGGTCGGCACGGCGCTGCTGGGCATGAAACCTTTCTATTTTCAGCCGTTCCCGGATGTACTGCGGCGCGTGATCAGCTGGAAGGCGCAAATTGCCAGCTGCCGGCTGCTGCCGCCCGGCTGGGGGGTCAGCTACGGGCATGAATATGTCACGCGCGGCGCGGAATGGATCGCGACACTGCCGGTGGGTTACGGCGACGGCTTCCGCCGTTTACCGGGCAACCAGGTACTGGTTGAAGGGCAGCGGGTGCCCGTGGTGGGACGGGTGTGCAATGACATGTGCATGGTGCGCCTGCCGCATGAGGTGCCGGTTGGAAGCGAGGTGGTATTAATCGGCAAGCAGGGCGGCCAGGAGATCACCACCGACGAGTTAATCGACCGCTGGCATACCTCTCAGGCGGATATCGTCTCGAGCATCAACACCCGCGTACCGCGGGAATATTTGAAGTAACGAAAATATTGACTACTAGCCGTTGTGCTATTGAAAATAACCCTAAATGTTACAACGCACAAGGCACGAATAAGTGCAAAGACCGCGAAGAATACCATTTATTTAAATCGTGGTTTTCCTTTGCGGCCTTCACGGTCTTCGCGTTAAAGTCTTGAATATAGGCCGTTAAGGGTGGTTCGTCTCCGTGGAAGCCAGGTGAAATTCGCCGGGGCGTTCGCCTTCCTCGAAGGACGATATCACGATGATGGCGTTGGCTACGGTTGAGCCCGGGTTGCGCCATTTGTGCAGCAGCTGCGCGGCAAAAATCAAGCTGTCACCGGTTTCCAAAAGGTAAGTCGTGCCGTCCACCTCATACTCGACCGTCCCGCGCAGACAAAACACAAACTCAGCGCCAGTGTGCAGCATGCCGTGCGGACCGCTGCTGGCGTTAGCTTCCAGCGTGATCATAAACGCCTCAATGCGCCCGGCAAAACGCTCGCCGCCTAACCCCTCCCACAGCCCGCGATTGAACGGCACGCGTGTGCGCTGCGCAGCTTTAAGGTGTACCACCGGGTTGCGATCCGGCTCGGAGCGGAAGAAAGCGGTCACCGGTACCTCGAGAGCGCCAGCCAGCTTGTTCAGCGTGCTGACCGACGGCGAGGTCAATCCGCGTTCGATCATGCTCAAGGCGTTGGCAGACAGACCGCTGTTACGCGCCAATGCGCGCATCGAGATGCCGCGTTCGTCGCGCAGGTGCTTCAACCGCAGACCAACATCAATGGAAACGGCTTCTTTACCATAAATATCCATCTGGGCCTCCGCGGTTGCGAAAAATAATGGGGTTGTTGACGGTGGTTAATAATGACAAGTATTGTCATTATTATATATATATTTACCGGAATTGTATATTATTTAACAGATTGATTTACACATTCAAAATCGATACCGCGGCCCAATTCGAGCCGCGGTATCGATAAGATTCGATGAAGTATGCTACGACAGGCCAACCACCTGACCGGTCTCCAAATCGATGTCGACATCGTAGAATCCAGGCCGCGTCGGCAAGCCCGGCATGGTGCTCATGGTGCCCAGCAGCGGGTAAAGGAACCCGGCGCCTACCGAAGCGCGCACATCGCGCACCGGAATACGGTAGCCTTTGGGCACGCCTTTCAGGTTGGCGTCATGGCTGAGCGAAAGATGGGTTTTGGCCATGCAGATCGGCAGTTTGTCAAAGCCAAGCTCGGTGTAAGCCTGAATGCGCTCTTCAGCCAGCGGTTCGTAATCCACCCCGTCGGCGCCGTACACTTCGCGGGCGATAATTTCGATCTTTTCCTTGATGGTCAGCTCCAGCGGGTAAAGGAAGCGGAATTGCGACGGCTTGTCGGCGGCTTTGACCACTTCTTTGGCCAATTCCACAGCACCCTCGCCGCCCAATTCCCAGTGGTTGGCGACCACAGCAGCTTCAGCACCGCCCTCCTCCACCGCCGCCTTGCGCACCAATTCCAGTTCCGCCGGGGTGTCGGTGGCGAAACTGTTGACCGCCACCACTACCGGGATGCCGTATTTACGCGCAATGCCGATATGCGCCAGTAAATTGCCCAAACCGGCCTTAAGCAGGTCCAGATTTTCGTTCAGATAAGCCGGGTCGAGCGGACGGCCAGCCACCACCTTGGGTCCGCCGCCGTGCATTTTGAGCGCCCGAATGGTCGCAACCAGCACCACCACATCCGGGGTCAGCCCGGAATAGCGGCACTTGATGTCGAAGAATTTTTCCATACCCATGTCGGAGCCAAAGCCCGATTCCGTCACCACATAATCTGCCAGTTTGAGCCCGATCATGTCCGCCAGGATCGAGCTGTTGCCGTGGGCAATATTGGCAAACGGACCGGCATGCACGAACACCGGCGTGCCTTCCACCGTCTGCATCAGGGTGGGCTTGATGGCGTCGCGCATCAGCACGGTCATGGCGCCGGCGACGCCCAGGTCATCGGCTGTGACGGCTTCGCCGCGCTTGCTGCGCCCGATCACAATCTCGCCAAAACGCTTACGCATGTCCGCCAGACTGGTGGTCAACGCCAGGATAGCCATAATCTCGCTGGCAACGGTGATGTCGTAGCCGGTCTCACGTTGATGGCTCTGCTCGTCAGGTCCGCGACCAATGGTGATGCCGCGCAGGAAGCGGTCTGAGGTGTCCACCACGCGGCGGAACGTGATCGTCTCGGGATCGATGTCCAGGCGGCAGAAGCGCACACGCTCCGCAGGCGACATCTGTTCGGGATCATCGTAGGTGATGCCCAATTTGGCTTTGCGATTCTTCATATTGACCGCAAAGTGGCGCACGCCTTTTTTGTCTTTGGGGAACAGGCGGATGAACATCTGCTCGTCAGTCGCTTCGGCTTCGTGCATGATGCGCACGTCGATGGCAGCAGCCAGCAGGTTATTGGCTGCCGTGATGGCGTGAATGTCGCCGGTCAGGTGCAGGTTGAAATCCTCCATGGGGATCACCTGGCTGTAACCGCCGCCGGCAGCTCCGCCTTTGATGCCAAAGGTGGGTCCCTGGCTGGGCTGGCGGATGCAGGTCATTACGGACTTGCCCAGGTGCGCGCCTAATGCCTGGCTCAAACCGACTGTGGTGGTGGTTTTGCCCTCACCCAGCGGGGTGGGCGTGATGGCGGTCACGTCGACATATTTGCCGTTGGGAATATTCTTGAGCCGGTCCAGCACTTCCAGCTTGACCTTGGCTTTGTAGGGTCCATAGAATTCGATTTCTTCCGGAAGCAGTCCCAGTTCTTCCGCGATCTTAGCAATGGGTTTTAAGGTTGCAGCCTGCGCGACCTCGATATCGGATGGAACGGGTTTGACGCGATTTAGCGGGGTCGCCTGAAATGGACGCTTGCCGTCTTGAATTCCCTGTGAGGACATAGTGAGAGCTCCCTGTATAAATTATTGAACCGTTGGATGGGGTTAATTATCAGAGAAACAGGCTGTTAATGCAAGCCATGTGGATCGAAATTAGCTGAAATTTGGCACCAATTGTCAGACCACCTGAAAAAGTACCAACACTCAACCTCTGCCAGCCAATCCGAATGCTTGACTGGACATGTCAATTTTTCTATAATGGAGTCAGCGAAACACTCCAGCACACACCGCTCAGGCGAGAATCATAGCTAAATTCACTTCAGGCCGTTTGCAGACTCTGTAAACGGCTTTTTATATAATAAGGAGGCCAAGATGATCCAGATCAACCTGACCCAGGACGAGATTCAGCTGCTGCGGGGATTGTTGGATACCATCCTCGAGGACCTGCGCGTTGAGATCCACGCCACCGACAAAATGGACTACAAGGATATGCTCAAGGAACGCAAAGCCCTGCTGCTCAAATTGATGGAGGCCTTGCCCCGTGAGCAGAATTTACCTTTGGCGGATTAAGCAACGTAAGGTCTTCTAAGGCTCTCGCGAAGACCTCGAATGAAATTGAAGAGATCCTTGGGCCTGACGGCTTCAGGATGACAAACGAACTTGTGGGGCAGGAGGGGTCGGACCCTCACAATGTCTCCATCGACGGATTTTATGTCCGTTGCATCAGACGTTTGTGACGCC
>Ga0209619_10002068_pt1 | contig 14529 bp, 10 predicted proteins | sample Rifsed16ft3_FD_184011 | JGI IMG/M metagenome (GOLD analysis project Ga0209619, IMG submission 184011) | Soil microbial communities from Rifle, Colorado, USA - sediment 16ft 3 (version 2) | ecosystem: Environmental > Terrestrial > Deep subsurface > Rock core/Sediment | place: Rifle, Colorado... | reverse complement strand
CGAGGCCGGCTTCCCCCACTTCCTCGCCCTGCGTCGCGAGGCTCGCGCCGCTCAGATCGAGCGGGTGGGGCGCGACCTCCGCAGGATGATGCCCTGGCTGGACTCCGAGACCAAGGTGGCCCCCGATGCCTGACGACGTAGTACGCATCTTCGACACGACCCTCCGGGACGGCGAGCAGGCCCCCGGCATCGCGCTCACGCGCTCGGAGAAGGTCGAGATCGCCGAGCAGCTCGCCCGACTCAACGTGGACATCCTCGAGGCCGGTTTCCCGATCAGCAGCGAGGGCGAGTTCGAGGCCGTCCGCGAGATCGCTTCGAGCGTCCGCGGCCCGGTCATCGCCGCCCTCGCCCGCGTCACGCCGGGCGACATCGACCGCGCGGCCGAGGCCCTCAAGGGCGCCGAGCGCTGGCGGATCCACACGTTCATCTCGACGAGCGACATCCACATGACGGACATGCTGCGGATGTCCCAGGCTCAGGTCCTGGATGCGATCCGCGAGGGTGTGAAGCTCGCCGTCGGCTACACCGAGGACGTCGAGTTCAGCGCCCAGGACGCCACCCGCACCGAGCTCGACTTCCTGCTCGAGTGCTTCCGGGTGGCCGTGGACGCCGGCGCGACCACTATCAACGTGCCCGACACGGTCGGCTACGCGATGCCCCACGAGTTCGGCGAGCTCGTACGGAGGGTGCGCGAGGCGGTGCCGGACCAGGTCGTGATCTCCACCCACTGCCACAACGACCTGGGCCTCGCGGTCGCGAACTCGCTCGCGGGAATCGTGAACGGCGCCCGGCAGGTCGAGGTCGCCGTCAACGGGATCGGCGAGCGCGCGGGCAACTGCTCGCTCGAGGAGATCGCGATGATCGTGCGCACTAGGCGCCAGGCGATGGGCGTCTCGCACGGGCTGAACCTGAAGGAGATCGTGCGGACCTCACGGCTGGTGAGCATGACCACCGGGTACTCGGTGCAGCCGAACAAGGCGGTGGTTGGCTCGAGCGCGTTCGCGCACGAGAGCGGGATCCACCAGCACGGCGTGCTCTCCAACCGCGCGACCTACGAGATCATGGACCCGCTCGAGATCGGCCTGGAGGGCAACCGCCTGGTCCTGGGCAAGCACTCGGGACGGCACGCGTTCGCCGATGCCTTGGAGAAGCTCGGGATCCAGATGGACCCCGAGCACCTGAACCGGGCGTTCGCGCGGTTCAAGGAGCTGGCCGATCGGAAGATCCAGCTCACCGACCAGGACCTCTCGGCGATCGTGTCCGAGGAGCTCGGCTCGGCCGAGGAGGACACGTTCGTTCTCGAGTCCGTTGTGGTCGGTGGCGGTACCCACCTCCAGCCCCGGGCGACGGTCCACCTCAAGCGCGGGGAGGAGCTGATCGAGGAGTCCGCGATCGGCGACGGCCTGATCGACGCTGCCATGGGGGCGATCCAGCGCGCTGCCGGCGTCGAGGGCCGCCTCGTGAGCTACAACGTGAGCGCGGTGACGGGCGGGACGGACGCTCTAGGTGACGTCGTGGTGCAGCTCGACGTCGAGGGCCGGCGCGTCACCGGCCGCGGCGTGGCGACGGACGTGGTCGAGGCCAGCGCGCGCGCGTACCTGGCTGCGGTCAACCGGGCGCTCCAGATCTCAAGGGCGACGGGTGCCGAGGACCCGACCCCGTGAATCACCGGATCGGGGTGATCCGCGGCGACGGGACCGGGCCCGAGGTCGTCGGCGAGGCCCTGAAGGTGCTCGACGCGGTCCGCGACGGTTTCGGGGTCGAGCTCGTCGAGTTCGACCTGGGCGCCGAGCGGTTCCTGCGCACCGGCGAGGTCCTGCCCGACGAGGATCTCGAGGCGCTGCGCGGCCTGGACGCGATCCTGCTCGGCGCGGTGGGCGACCCGCGGGTGCGCCCCGGGATACTCGAGCGCGACCTCCTGCTCAAGATCCGGTTCGAGCTGGACCAGTACGTGAACCTGCGGCCGATCGTGCGGTACCCGGGGGTGAAGACGCTCGTGCCCTCGCACACGGAGGACGACGTGAACATGGTCGTCGTCCGCGAGAACTCTGAAGGCCTGTACAGCGGCGCTGGGGGGTTCCACCGCAAGGGGACACCGCACGAGGTAGCTGTGCAGGAGTCGATCAACACGCGCCACGGGGTGGAGCGGATCGTGCGGTACGCGTTCGAGCTCGCGATGCGCTCGGAGCGCCGGCGCCAGCTGACCCTCGTGCACAAGACCAACGTGCTGACCTTCGCGGGCGACCTCTACCAGCGGGTCGTGGACGAGGTCGGGGACGCGGACTACCCCGGCGTCGAGCGCGACTACGTGCACGTCGACGCCGCCTGCATCTACTTCCTGGACCAGCCCTCCCGGTTCGACGTGATCGTGACCGACAACATGTTCGGCGACATCATCACGGATCTCGGGGCGATGATCCAAGGCGGGATGGGCATCGCCGCCGGGGGCAACATCAACCCCCAGGGCGTCTCGATGTTCGAGCCGATCGGTGGGACCGCGCCCGATCACATCGGAAGGGGCACGATCAACCCGCTCGCCGCGATCGGGGCGGCGCAGATGCTCCTCGCCCAGCTGGGGGAGGCCGCGGCGGCCGAGCGGATCGACCGCGGGATCAGGCTGGCGACCTCGAAGATGGCCTCGATGCGCGCCGGCGAGATGGGGTTCTCGACCTCCGAGGTCGGCGATCTCGTCGTGGAGGGGGCGAGCTCGTGAAGGTCGAGCTCTACGACACCACGCTGCGCGACGGGGCGCAGGGGACCGGGTTCTCCTACTCGATCGAGGACCGCCTGCGGATCCTGCACAAGCTCGACCAGCTGGGCGTGCCCTACGTGGAGGGAGGCTGGCCCGGCGCGAACCCACGCGACACCGAGTTCTTCCGCCTGGCGACGAAGGAGACGCGGAAGAACTCGTCGCTCACGGCGTTCGGCATGACACGCAAGGCGGGAGAGCGCCCCGAGGACTCTCAGGTCCTCCGCGACCTGCTGGACGCCGGGACCGAGGTCGTGTGCCTCGTCGGCAAGTCTTGGGACCTCCACGTGACCGAGGCGCTACGGACCGCGCTCGAGGAGGGCGTCGCCATGGTCCGCGACTCGATCGAGTTCCTGCGGTCGCACGGCCGGCGCGTCTTCTTCGACGCCGAGCACTTCTTCGACGGGTACCGCAGCGATCCGGCGTTCGCGGTGCGGGTCCTGCGGGCGGCGGAGGAGGCCGGTGCCGAGCGCCTCGTCCTGTGCGACACGAACGGCGGGATGCTGCCCCAGCAGGTGGCGGACGTGGTGGACGCCGTGCGCGGACAGGTGGAGGCGCCGCTCGGGATCCACGTCCACAACGACGCCGGGTGCGCCGTGGCGAACTCGCTCGTGGCCGTCGAGCACGGGGTGCTCCAGGTTCAGGCGGTCGTGAACGGATACGGCGAGCGCACGGGCAACGCCGACCTGATCCCGATCGCAGCGAACCTGATGCTGAAGATGGGCATCGAAGCCCTGCCCGAGGGCTCGCTCGAGCGCCTAACCGAGGTCGCGCACTACGTGGCCGAGGTCGCCAACGTCGCGCCCGACTCGCGCCAGCCCTACGCGGGACGTTACGCGTTCACGCACAAGGCGGGCCTACACGCGAGCGGGGTGGAGCGGATCTCGAAGGCCTACGAGCACGTGGACCCCGAGACGGTCGGCAACCGTCGCGGCGTGGTGGCGAGCGACCTCGCGGGCGCGGCCACGCTCCGGATGAAGGCTGAGGAGCTCGGGGTCGAGCTCGCCGGCGACGCGGTTCCGAAGCTCCTGGCCGAGATCAAGGACCGCGAGGCCCGCGGGTACACGTTCGAGGTCGCCGACGCCTCGCTCGAGCTCCTGATGCGGCGCGCCGACGGGTGGACGCAGCCTTTCTTCGAGATCGAGAGCTACCGCGTGCACGTCGAGGAGCGCGTCGGCGACAGGGAGCAGCCGCTCGCCGAGGCCACCGTGAAGGTGATCACGAAGGGCACCCGCCACATCGAGAGCGCGGAGGGCCAGGGGCCCGTCGGCGCGCTCGACAACGCGCTGCGCAAGGCGCTCGCGAACGACTACCCCGAACTCGAGCACATCACGCTGGAGGACTTCCGGGTCCGCGTGCTGGACGAGACCCACGGCACGGGTGCGGTGGTGCGGGTGTTGATCGACACCTCGAACGGCCAGCGCGGATGGACCACCGTCGGGGTCTCCGAGAACATCATCGAGGCCTCATGGGAGGCGCTCGTCGACGGCTACCTCTTCGGCCTGCTCCACCCCCGCGAGGCCGGCGCGGCCTGAGCCCGCGGTACCCTTCCCGGATGCGCATCCGGGAGGCCGAGCCGAGGGACGCACGCGCGATCGCCGAGGTGCACGTCGGCTCGTGGCGGGCGGCGTACCGCGGCCAGCTGACCGATGACTACCTCGACGACCTGAAGGTGGACGACCGCCTCGACCAGCACCGTCGCACCCTCGAGGAGCCTCGCGCCGGCTGGCGCACGTGGGTGGCCGAGGAGGGCGGGCGCGTGATCGGGTTCGCGGTGACCGGCCCGAGCGAGGACGCCGACGCGCAAGACAAGACCGGCGAGGTGTACGCGATCTACCTTGACCCCGAGCAGGTCGGGACGGGGCTCGGGCGCGCGCTGTTCGAGCACGCGGTGGGGGACCTGCGTGAGCGCGGGTTCACGGAGGCCACGCTCTGGGTCCTGGAGACCAACGAGCGGGCGCGTCGCTTCTACGAGATAGCGGGCTGGAAGCCGGACGGCACCGAGACGAGCGAACGCGTCGACTGCGAGATGCGGCCGACGGTTCGCTACCGCAGCACGCTGTAGCTACTTGTCCGCCTTGTTGTGGTGGCTATGCGCCCACGGCGGGGGCCCGCCCACGCCCTTGTTCTCCTTGTGCCACTGGCCCCAGTCCCTGCCGTCGCCGGGGCCGAGCGTGACCGTATCAACACCCCCACCGCCACCACCATCAGCATCACCACCGGTGGTCGTGTCGCCGCTCCCGGCGGTCGAGCCGCCATCATCGCTGCTCTCGGTGCCTCCGAGCACCACGTCGGAGCCGCCGCCCGGCTCGGACTCGTCCTGCAGCACCGGATACAGGTCGCCCACGATCGCCTGCAGATTCGTGGCCGCGCCCGCCGGGATGTCCACGACGACCGCCGTGAGCCGCGCGGTGACCTCGGCGTCCAGGCCGCTCGTGGTGAAGCCGGCGGCGAACGCTACCTCGCGGGCGTCCATCAGCGCCTGCGCCTCGACCGTCGCGAGCACGTAGTTGCCGCCCTCGATCGCGGCGACGAGCTGGTCCAGGGCTAGGTACGCATCGTTGAGCTCGGTCTCCTCGGCCGGCTCGGCGATCACCGTCCCGCCCGCCTGATCGGTCGTGTCTGCCGGTGCGGGCCCGGTGCCGTTCCCACCCGTGGTGATCATCGCTACCAGGCCGACGACGATGAGGATCGCGCCGCCGGCGATCGCGATCAACCGCGCCGGCGCGCCTCCGCCGGTCGCGGGCGCGGCCCCTGCGGCGGCGGCCTCCGCGCCGACCAGCGCGACCGGCGCACGGTCCGGCTCGAACAGCCGGCCGAGCAGGGCCGTCAGGGCCGCCAGAGCCACGCCCTTCTCCAGGTACGCGTCGGCGCCTACGACCGCCCCGGATGCCGCCGGCGGTGTCGAGGTGAACACGACGATCTTGGCGTCGGGTGCGCTCTCGCGGATCCGCGCGATCGTCCCCTCCTCGAGGAGCTCGTCCTCGACGACGATCGCGTCAGGGCTGCTTCGACCGATCGCGGGCAGGATGTCGCTCCGGGCGAAGGCCTCGGCGACGACCTCGTAGCCGTCGTCCTCGAGGAACCGACGCACGAGGGCGCGCTTGACGTAGATGTTGCCCGCGATCAGGACGCGGATCCGCCCAGCCGACATCGTGCGGTCGCCCCTCCCAAGGAAGCCTCACCCGCATGGTACGGGAAGGCCCCGCACCAACGGAACCCGATGGTGCCAGGCTACAGGGTAGGTGCGCCACGGCCGAAAGGCCGGAAATGCGGGAACGCCGGGCCGGCCGAAGGGCCGAACCGGCGTTCCCAACAGGAGCAACCCTCCTGGGGGCGGCCGAGCGCCTAGGAGGAGAGCTCGTCCTCCCGTCCCGCCAGGGTCTGCCGCGCGGAGAGCAGCTCGTCGATGCCTTCCAGCGGGAGCGGCCTGGCGAAGTAGAAGCCCTGGCCGAGGTCGCACTTGAGGTCGAGCAGCTTCTCGAGCTGATCGGCCCGCTCGATTCCCTCGGCGACCGGTCGCAGCTTGAGGATCCCGGCCAGCTCGATGATCGCGGCGGTGAGCGCGGACTCCTCGCCGCCGAGGTTCACGCCGTCGACGAAGGACTTATCCACCTTGAGGATGTCCACCGGGAACCGGCGGATGTAGTTCAGGCTCGAGTAGCCGGTGCCGAAGTCGTCGACCGCGAGCTTCACACCGAGCTCCTTCAGCTCGGCGAGACGCTGGATCGACAGGTCCATGTCCTGCATCATCACGGACTCGGTGATCTCCAGGATCAGGCTCGACGGCTCGATCCCGGTCTCCATGAGGGCCTCGGCGATCTCGCCGACGATCTCGGGACGCTGCAGCTGGCGCGCCGACAGGTTCACCGCCATGCTCAGCGGCGGGTTCGTCGGGTAGCGCTGCTGGAGGTCGCGCGCCTGCAGGCAGGCCTCGCGCAGGACCCATCGGCCGATCGGGACGATGAGACCGGTCTCCTCGGCGAGCGGGATGAAGTCCAGGGGCGGCACGATGCCCCGCTGCGGGTGGACCCAGCGAAGGAGCGCCTCCATACCCTCGATCGCGCCGCTCTCGAGCTCGATCACCGGTTGGTAGTGCAGGACGAACTCATGATTGTCGACGGCGCGCTGCAGGTCCGCCTTCAGTTCCAAGCGCTTGAGCGCGGTGTCGTGCATCGCGGGCTCGAACACCTGGTAGCGGCCCTTGCCGGCCTCTTTCGCCATGTACATCGCGACGTCGGCGTTGCGAAGCAGCTCCTCGGCGCCCTCGGGGCCGGCGGTGCGCTCGTGATCGGCGCTCGCGATGCCGATCGAGGCGCGGGCGAAGACCTCTTTGCCCTCCAGGTGGAACGGTCCCTCGAGCGAGGCGAGGATCCGCGCGGCCACCTCGGCCGCGTCGACGCCGTCGCCGCCGTCCTCGAGCAAGATCGCGAACTCGTCTCCGCCCAGGCGGGCCGCGGTGTCGGCCTGGCGCAGCGCGTTCTTCACGCGGTCGCCCACCTCGCCCAGAAGGCGGTCGCCGGCGGCGTGGCCGAGCGAGTCGTTGATCGTCTTGAAGTCGTCCAGGTCCATGAACAGCACCGACACCGGCTCGCCGTCGCGCCCCTGGCGCTCTAGGGCGTGCTCGACGCGGTCCTTGAACAGGGCGCGGTTGGCGAGCCCGGTTACGGAGTCGTGGAACGCCTGGTGCGCCAGCTGCTCCTCGAACGCCTTGCGCTCGGACACGTCGCGGGTGTTCAGGACGATGCCCTTCACGTTCTCGTCGTGCATCAGGTTCGTGCGCAGGGTCTCCACGTGGAGCCAGAAGTCGTCCTGGTGGCGCATGCGGTACTCGGTCAGCGCGGGGTGCGCGTCGCCCTCGCGATCCCCACCGCTGGTGAGGAACTGCAGGACGTTGGCCTTGTCGTCGGGGTGGATCAGGACCGTGAGCCTGGTGCCCTCGAGCTCGGCCGCGCCGTAGCCGAGCACGCGCTCGACCGACGGGCTCATGTACCGGATCGTCGAGTCGGCGTCGACCGTCATGACCACGTCCGAGGAGTTCTGGACCAGGGAGGAGAAGCGTGCCTCGCTCTGGCGTCGCACGAGCTCCTCGGTGGTGATCGCCGAGTCCAGGGCAAGGGCCGCCTGCGAGGAGAGCGCCTCGACAGAATCTCGGATCGGCTTGGGGACCCCGGCCGGACCGGCCACTACGAGCAGGCCCTGGAGCTCGTCCTTCATGAACAGGGGCGCGTTCAGGACGAACGCAGCGTTCGACGGCATGCCAAGCAGCGTTGCGAGTTCGGCGTCGGACGCCGGGACCTCGTAGGATCGGTGAGACCGCAGCCGGTCGCGCTTCCAGTCGGGCAGGATCGAGATCGACACGGTGTTGCCTTCGATGCCCTCGGTGCCGCCGGCGGCTGCGACGACCTGGAACTCGTCCCCGTCGTCCTCGGTCGCGACGAGCAGTCGGATCCCTGCGTCCTGGCCGACCAGGGAGCGGGCTGCCTCCAGGGTCGCCGCGTAGATGCTCTCGCGGTTGGTCGCGGTCACCAACGCGGCACCGGCGCCGCGCAACGCCTTCTCACGCAGCGCGGACTGCTCCTGTTTGTGGACGAGACCCGACATCCGGAACACGACCAGCAGGAACAGGGCCGCCGAGGCACCGATGAGGACGGGCAGGTCCACGGCGTTCCCGCGGGCGTGCTCGAGCGCCATCAGCGCCGGCGCCATCAAGGAGGCGAAGGCCAGCAGCGCGAGACGCGGCTTCGACAGCCGCGACTCGGTCTCGGCCGCGCGATCGGAAAGGGTGCGCATCGACGCGTGGAGGGCGGCGGCTCCGAACAGCAGGTAGAACATCCCCCAGCCGAGCTCCAGGAACCCGGTCGAGTTGTCATATCCGTCCGGCACGTTCAGCAGGATCCAGCCGTAGATGCTGTCGGTCACGAAGAGGGTGACCGCCGCCGCCAGCATCAGGTAGAACGACGTCGCGCGCTTGCCGGCACCGATCGCCAGGCGAACGGCGACGGTGAGCAGCATGAGGTCCATGATCGGGTAGCCGAGCAGGACCAGCCTCTCCTTCATGAGCAGGTTGGGGTCCTGTGCGTACGGCGCCATGAGGAAGACCCACGACATGACGCCGACGCCGATCGCAACGATCAACGAATCGATCACGCTCTCGCGGTCGCGACCTGGGCTGCGCCGACGAGACAGGAGTAGCAGCCCGGCGATCAGGCACGGGTACACGGACAGGTACAGGAGGTCGCCGACCGAGGGGAACGGCAGGTCCGTGCCGAAGAACCGGTTGTAGTTGTAGGTGATGACGTCCCCGGCCACGAAGAACGTGAGGCCGAGCGCGAACAGGTACCAGGGCGCGCGAACCTCGGGCTTCCACATCTGGACGGCTATCGCGATCGCGATCGCCGAGGAGAGCGCGATCGCGTTGAAGAACCAGCCCTCGCGCATCCCAGGGACGAACAGGAACGCCAGCAGCGCGACAAGGCCGCCGGACAGGTACAGGAGCCACGCTCGAGGCTTCATATGAACCCGTATCGGACGTCCGGGGGGGCGACTGTAGGCCTCCTTGAGAGATTCCCCCTCGGGAGAAACGGGCCTCTGACCTGCGTGAACGGGCTTATCCGGCGTCCAGCTCGGCGGTCAGCCTAGGCACGAGGTCCGGTTCGGCCCCCGTAGGCGCATCTGAGAGACGCTCTAGGCCGTCGGTGACCTGGTGTCCGGCCACCGCGTAGTGCTCCCGCAGCCCCCGCATGACCGCGAGCCGAGTGCGCACGTCCACCAGGCGCGACCGCGCGAACTCGATCTCCCGCTCGAGCACGTGCTCCTCGCGCTCCAGGGTCTGGATCTCCCCACCTAGGGCCGAGCGGGATGCCTGCCAGCGCACGATGGCCTCGCGAAGGTGCGCCAAGGTCTCCTGGTGGCGTCCCACCATCTCGTCGTCGACCAGGATCGGCCTGGCGACGGGCAAGGGCTCGCGAGGCGGCGGCGCGGAGGACTCCAGCGCGCCGAGCCCCGGCTCGCTGAGGAGCTCGAGATCGGTGCCGGCCAGCACGCCGCTCCTCTCGATCGAGCGCATCCCGGGCAGGAACAGGAACGAGATCGTGACGAGCCCACCGAGGAGCCCCGCGGCGACCAGCGTGGTCCGGGCACCCAGGCTCTCGGCGAGCGGGCCGGCGAAGGCGTACGAGAGCGGGACCAGACCGATCGAGATGAACCAGTCGAAGCTGGAGACGCGACCCAGGAGTCGCCCGGGCACCAGGCGCTGCTTGGTGGTGATCCACACGATCAGCCCGGCGCTCTCGAGCGCGTTGAACGCGAAGGCGAAGGCCATGAACTGCCAGGGGAAGTTCGCGATGCCGTACCCGGCCACCATCAGCGTGGACAGCGTCCACGCCACGTACATGAAGGTCATGTGCCGCCTCGGCATGTCCCGGTTGCCCATCACGACGGCCGCGAACATCGCGCCGATGCCGCCGAACGCGTAGATGTACCCCAGCTCGCTCGCGGAGCGTCCCATCTCCTCCTTCACGATGAAAGGCAGCAGCACTTCGTCGGGTCCCCAGAAGATGAGGTACGCGAGCGTCGCGGCGAGGAACGTCCCCCACAACCAGGGCTGGGTCCGGACGTAGCGGAACCCCTCCTTGATGTCTCCGACCATCGAGGTCGGCTCCTCGTCCTCCGCAGGGGCCCGCCGGGACGAGCGCATGAGGATCAGGCAGGAGATCGAGATCGCGAAAGTGAACCCGTCGATCAGGAGCGCGTCGCCGGGCCGGCCGTCGAACGCGGCGATCAGCCAGCCGCCGAGGGCGGGCCCCACCATGCGGAACGCTGCGGGCCGGACGAACTGATCGAGCGAGTTCGCCTGCGGCAGCTCGGCCTCGGGGACCAGGTCGGGGACGATCGCGTCGAACGCGGGACCGAAGAACGCGGTCCCGGCACCGTAGAACGCCGCGAGGACCGCCAGGTGCCACAGCTGGATGTGGCCGTAGACCGAGAGCAGACCGAGCGCCGTGACGGCGATCATCCGGATGAGATCCGCAATCAGCATGACCTTCCGGCGGTCGAACCGGTCGCTCACGGCGCCGCCCACCAGCAGCAGGACCACGTGCGGAACGGTCATCGAGAAGCCGACCAGCGAGAGGGCCGTGGGGGCGTTCGAGAGCTCGTAGGCCTGCCACGCGATGGCGATCAGCATGATCCCGTCGCCGATCAGCGAGACCGTCATCCCGGCCCACAGGAGCCGGAAGTCCCGGTGCCGCAGTGGGACGAGGATCTTCAGCCGACGATGGACGAACCCGCCCACCTGGTCGCTCATCGGGCTATCCGGCCTGGGAGGTGGCCCGCAGGGTGGAGCGGAGCAGGTCGCGAGCTGCGATCGCCTCTCGCGTGCCCGCCAGTGCCGGGCGCTCGGCCAGGGACTCCTCCAGGTCGTCGAGCGCGACGCGCACGACTCCGCGCAGCCGCTCGACGCCGCCGTTCACGGCCTGGTGCACGCCGCGCGAGTACTCGAGGAACGAGCGCGAGCGCAGCCCCGCGCAGAGCATCGCGAGCGCGAGGTCGAACCGCACTGCGATCCACCGGCCGTCGCGGTTCAGGGCCTCGGCGAGAGTCTCGACGGCGTCGTCGTACCTGCCCAACCGGAGCTGACACCACCCCACCAGCTCCCAGAGGTCCTCCTCCCGCTCGTAGCGGAGCCGGCCCTCGTCGACGACCTCCGCGCACAGACGATCGGCATCCTCGATCAGGCCCATGCGGCGGAGCACGTTCGACAGTCCCTCCTTGGCCCACAGCGCGCCCGGGTCCAGGCGCAGCGCCTCTTCGTAGGCGACCCTCGCGTCCATCAGTTGCTCCGGTCCGAGGTTCTCCAGGGCCCACCCGCGCGCCGTGTGGACGGCCGCGTTCGTGGGCTCGGCCTGCATCGCGGCATCGAGCTCATCCAACGCGGCGGCGTACTCGCCGGCGTCCGAAAGCGCTTCGGCGCGGCCCAGCCCCTCGGCGACGGGCCCCTTGGCCATCGCTCAGCCCCGTGCGGCCCGCGCCCGCTGCAGCAGCTCGCGGTGCTGCTCGTGCTGGAGCTCGAAGCGCTCGTTGATCTCGCCGAAGACCTCGCAGAGCAGGTCGATCTCGGCGTCGGCGTTGGCTGCCGTGACCTGGACCCGGAACCCCACCTCGTCCTTGGGGACGAGGGGGTAGGCGGCCATCGTGACGTACACGCCGCGATCGAACAGGTACCGGCCCACCTCGTCGATGTCCTCATGCCGCGAGAGCGGGACCTCGATCAGCGGGTATCCCGACTGGTTCGGCGTGTAGATGTCCAGTTCGTGCAGGCGGTCGAGCACCTTGCGGGTCTTCCGGTACACCTCGAACCGGTACAGATCGCCGCGCGTGTCGTTCACCTGCAGGCCGACGAGCGTCGTGGCGAGCGAGGCGACCGGCGACGGCCCCGAGTAGAGGTATGGGGGAGCGGCGACCTTCAGGACGTCCTTCAGCCGCGTCGGCAGCGCGAGGAAGGACAGCAGTGAGCTGTACGCCTTGCTGAAGCCGGCCACCAGGATCACGTTCTCGTAGCCCTCGCCCTGGTTGCGGACGACGCCGTTACCGCGCAACCCCCAGTCGCAGAGCTCATCGGGAGAGCGCTCGCCGATCACCCCGAACCCGTGAGCGTCGTCGATGTAGAGCAATGCATCGTACTCGCGCGCGATCCGCGCCATCTCCCGGACGTCGGGCGCGTTGCCGGTCATCGAGTTGACACCGTCGATCGCTATGAGGCGGGGCGTGACCGTCGAGGACCGCAGCAGCTGCTCGAGGTGCTCGTGGTCGTTGTGGCGGAACCGCTGGATCGTGGCCCCGTGACCGCGCGCGATCATCGCGCCGTCGTAGATCGTCTTGTGGGCCCTGCCGTCCATGAAGATGACGCCGCTACCGGCGAGGATCGGGATCACCGCCATGTGGATGTGGGTGATCGTCGGCAGGAGCAAGGTGTCCTCGCAGGCGAGCAGGTCGGTCAGCTTCTCCTCGATCTGCTCGTAGACGACCGGGCTCCCCAGCAGCCGCGACCACGACGGGTGGGTCCCCCACTTCGCCAGGTACTCGGGCACCGCGTCGATGATCTCCTGGTCAAGATCGAAGCCGAGGTAGTTGCACGACGCGAAGTCGGCGAGCCAGTGGTCGCCGATGCGGATCTGGCGCCCCACCTGTTCGTCGATCACGGCGTCGAGCATCGGGTGGGAGTCCTTCAGGCGTGCGAGGTCGGCGACCGTGGCCATCCATCGGTCGAGCCAGCTGTCGCCCTCGCGGCGCAGCGGCTTGTCGACCACGGGCCTTGGAACCTGGATATCGTTCTCGCGGCGCTGCAGGCCATCGGTCTGGCGGCGGCCGTAAGCAGCCTCGTCGATGTGTCGGGGCGTCGACATGGTGCCTTCCCATCGGTCGCCCGTGCCTGGCGCTTTAGTCCTTCCGGACCGGCGAGTCGGTCCTATGGCCGAGGAGCCGCTACGGCCGGGGGAGCGAAGGCAGCCGAGCGGGCCGGGACCGCTCGAAGGCGTCGATCTGGTCCGCGTGCCGCAGCGTGAGGCCGATGTCGTCGAGCCCCTCGAGCAGGCGCCAGCGGGTGAAGTCGTCGATCTCGAACGACTCGTCGACGCCTGCTCCTACGACGCGCCTGGTCTGCAGGTCCACGGTGATCTCGAGTGATGGATCCGCCTCGACTGCCGCCAGGAGAGCCCGGGTCGCCGCCTCGGGCAGTTCCACCGGAAGCAGTCCTACCTTCGTGCAGTTGTTGCGGAAGATGTCTGCGAAGGAGGGTGCGAGGATCGCGCGGAACCCGTGGTCCTCCAGCGCCCAGACCGCGTGCTCGCGGCTGGAGCCGCCGCCGAAGTTCGCCCCCGTCACCAGGATCGAGGCGCCGTCGTAGCGGGCGTCGTTCAGGACGAAGGCGGGGTCCTTGCGCCAGGAGTCGAACAGGAACGGGCCGAAGCCCGAGCGTTCGATCCGCTTGAGGTGATCGGTGGGGATGATCTGGTCGGTGTCGACGTCGGAACGGTCGAGCGGGACCGCGCGCCCGGTGTGGACCGTGAAGGCTCTCACCCCAGGTCCTCCGGCGTTGCGAAGTGCCCGACCACGGCGGTCGCCGCCGCCACGGAGGGGCTCACCAGGTGCGTCCGACCGCCCTCGCCCTGGCGCCCCTCGAAGTTGCGATTGCTCGTGCTCGCGCACCGCTCGCCCGGGGAGAGCTGCTCGGGGTTCATCCCGATGCACATCGAGCACCCGGCGTCGCGCCACTCGAACCCGGCCGCGGTGAAGACCTCGTCGAGCCCCTCCTCCTCGGCCTGCCGCTTCACGAGCATCGAGCCCGGCACGACCATCGCGCGGAGCCCCTGAGCGACGGTGCGGCCCCGCAGGATCTCGGCCGCCTCCCGGAGGTCGCCGATGCGTGAATTCGTGCAGGAGCCGATGAACACCGTGTCAGGCCGGATCTCGCGGATCGCGGTGCCCGGAAGAAGGTCCATGTAGGCGAGGGCCCGCTCCGCCGCCTCGTCGAGGGGCTCGGGCACGACGTCGTCGATAGTGACCGTCTGGCTGGGGTTCGTGCCCCACGAGACGTGCGGCCGCAAGGTCGCGCAGTCGATCGTCACCTCGCGGTCGAAAGCCGCGCCGTCGTCGGTCGTGAGCGAGCGCCAGTCCTCGAGCGCCTCCTCCCAGTCCGCGCCGGTAGGCGCGTTTGGACGGCCCTCGAGCCACGCGAACGTGGTGTCGTCCGGGGCGATCATGCCGGCCCGGGCCCCGGC
>Ga0209619_10002066_pt1 | contig 14544 bp, 14 predicted proteins | sample Rifsed16ft3_FD_184011 | JGI IMG/M metagenome (GOLD analysis project Ga0209619, IMG submission 184011) | Soil microbial communities from Rifle, Colorado, USA - sediment 16ft 3 (version 2) | ecosystem: Environmental > Terrestrial > Deep subsurface > Rock core/Sediment | place: Rifle, Colorado... | reverse complement strand
ATCTTCTTTTGCCTTAATCTGTCCGATTTCTAATTCCACTGTTGCATCGTCTGTGCAACAAAGATTGACCCTCCCATCATATAGGATGTGCATGACTTTGAAAGGGTAATCGCATACCGCCGGACCGGTTACATCAGAACATTCCTTAGCGAATGGGCGGATGTATTCAAGCCACGGGTCTAACCGCTCTATAACATGCACCTTGTCTTTGCCCAATATCGGCAGAAACACATCATTGAAAGTCTTTATATCTTCCTCAGTAGTATGAATTGACACATTGGTTGCAACATGAAGATCAATCCTCGATATATTGCCAAGTAAATTGTAGACTGTTGGAAACTGGAAATGATTAGCGGTTTTCTTTAGGATATTTCCTTCATCATCCCTGATATGACAGGTCGTAGCAAGGAGGACATTGTTATTTACTTCCAGTAATGCCTTACAAACATCCGTAATGCGCTCAGGGGGCCCGATAAGGCTGGTGAAGAGTTCTATTCTGCCTTGAGGCGCTTTCTGCCCTATATACCGGATGACTTCAGCTAAATGAGGATACGACAATCCTTCTCCTAATCCATTTAAATTGAAATTGATTGATTGACCAAAAATTTCCACAATCCCATCAATTATTGTTTTTGCTAAATTAATATCCATATTCCCTATCGGTCTTTGCATGAATCGCCAAGCGCATTCAGCGCATCGTTGCAATGCACAGGCATTTGTTAATTCAATTTGACAAGCAATCAACTTAGTTTCTAATTTCTGGTAATTCATTTAATTTCGCAAATTCTCCAAATAATTGTTTTGCAGCTATATTATATTGTTTAGTGGAATTTCAACTGACATAATCGTGCCTTTCTAAAAGTGTCACACAATGAGCAAGATCAATCCGTAACCAATTAGGATTATTTACGAGAAACTCATCAATGCTCTGCTTGACTTCTGGATGTGTACTGTCATCACAAAGAATTGCCATAGTCATATAAGACGCCTGCTCAAGTTCTCTTAAAGTATGTGGGTAAGTATGAGATGAATCAATAAATATCATATCGAAAGTAGTAGGATACTCCGGTATGTCTCTCCTGTTTAACGCCTTCATCACAGTAAGGCTATCGCCTTGAATAAAGTTCCAGAAATCGTAATTTCTATATCGTAACCAGACATGAGATAATGGGTGTCTGTCTGCGCTGACAAGCAGACTGTCATTTTCTATATTAGATAGCCAATATATGAACATACCTGTAGAATGCGCAGAATCCCCGCCAGTACCAAGCTCTAAAATGGTATGAGGCATGACCTTAGCACAAGCAGCCAAATATGAAGCACAGATAGGCACTCTTAACACGTTTAACCAGAATGCCTTATCTATATCAGAATGAAAGCATCGCTTATCAAGATCATGCGCCTTTTCCATGATACCCGGACTATTCTGGTCATAGTCTTTTGTATCAGGCCAGACTTCATTTATATTCAATGGCGCTGATTTATTTACCTGTTGAAAATCACCTATCTTCTCAGGCTCTAAATCTATCGGAGGAGTGCTTCTACTCTCGAATATCTGCCAACCTGTAGGCCATCCATAAGCATGAATATCAGGATAAATGATATGATATTTGCGTGAACATATGTTATCCATCATCATAAAGAAATGCCCCCCCTTTTGTAATGTTCACTCACCACTTTAACTGCCTCCATTTCCCGCTCAGTTATTTCCCTGGTAAACCAACCATTTTTCTTGATAAGCTCCAATGTCCGCTCCTGTCTTTCTTTTGGCACTACTTGACACCATATTTCAGCCTCTCGTTCTAACCAGTACCCCATATTGTTATTAACTGTCGGATCTGATACTGGATGTTTTAAAAGGTCGAGTGCTCTCGTCCCACCCCATAAATGCACTATCTGGTAATTATCAGGTTCGCCATAGAATGTGCCAACAGGAATACCTTTCTCAGGATGTATATCGTGACGACATGATACGGAAACGTAATTGTAATTCTTTTCTACTGCCCAATGATGTAATTGTTGGGCGGGTTCATACCAGCCAGGGCCTCGTAATTGTCCTGACGGAGTGGCTCCCTTGAGCTTAGTTCCTGGAGGCCAGCCACGTTTCTCAGAAAACGGCCCGACATCTTCAAGGAATTTGTCATAATGGGCAAGGATGTTGTCTTTGCGCTCGAAATCAGGGCCCCAGTACATATAAGGATCTTGATTCGCCTTGAACTCCTGTAAGGCCAGCTTCAATTCAGACATGCGATACAATGTTGCCGATGGATTAATAAATCCTTCTCCATGCCAATGGCCTATTGAAAACACATCCGGCCTCATTTGATCCGCAAACCATTTAAGCCAATCATCCTGTAAGCATAAAACATCAGGTTCCATAGTGAAAAGATAATCAGCCTCGTAATGTTCTACTACATGGTCAAGAGCCGTCCCATGCCATTTACTCGCCCGATCATTCATTGCCACTTCCATCGGGATATTTAAGTCATCATCCATTGACCAATCCATGACATTTTGAATTGACGGACACCAATCATAAGCATTGCTGACCACCACTATTTGAACGTCTCTGACGCCGGGATCGAACTTCTGTAATTGTGAGATACAACTATCCTGCCAGAAGTAAGTGTGTGCTACTGGAATGGCGATAATGATTTTCATTAAACAAAATCCTCATGAATAATAGGAGTTAATAAATCCAACATAATTTTGTTTTGAGAAACAAAGGTGCATCGGTCACACCTGGATACATCAAGCGATTGATTGCCTCTATTCTTATAATAGTTCTCTATCTCAGTCCAGTGACATAACCGATATTGTGGCGCAAAATCTCTATTGGCATCCGTGTTAAGACTTATACTGTTACAAGGATAGACATAACCGTCTACATGAAGCCAGGGTTTTACTGCATCCATATAGCAATATTCAGCTTGCTTTTGTCGTTTCGGTTGAAACATGAACGGTGATTGTATATTCTTATAATGACCGTGCGATTCATTCATTTCAATTTCATCATTAAAACATTCTGGTACAATCCTAATAAATTTGGCATTATATTTTTCGGCATATCCCCTTATTTTCATCAATTGACCATAATCAGATTCCCAGTAAGTCCTCTTTCCCTGATACTCTTTCTGCCCGACAACATAGCTCATGCCAATGGTCACATTGTCAGGAAACTTATCAGGCAGATCTATTGTCTCCTGATAATCAAGGGCAACCATGCTGATTCGTATCCAGTCGAATCGGACTAAGGTTACTATTGGTAAATCTTTCAATTTTAACCCATTAGTTATAAGACCTAACCTAAGTCCCATCATTGTACACTCTTTAATTAATTCATTAAATTTAGGATACAATGTCGGCTCTCCTCCTCCACTGAATTCAATGCTACCAATACCACAAAGCACAAAATCACGTATAGTAGAAATTAATTCATCATAATCCCATTCCTCTTTTAATTCCCGTTCTGCTACACTACAAAAGACACATTTCATGTTACAGCGATTAGTAAGGGCCACTTGCAGAGATTGAGGTCTACCGATACCATTGCGCAAGGATTCAATCATTTGTGGATGGTGGATATACTTTGTACCTGTGCTGGTGTATATGTCTAAATTATTCATGTTTATTTTGATGATATAAGGGCACTTCTTTCCAATACTTCTCGCCAGCGGCGCAACCTATCATGTTCTCAAGCACATAACTATCTTTATTTTCCTCATCTTCCTTGTAAAGACGATTGCAAAGTTTTACAATGCTGTCTAATCTCTCCTGAGTTTTAAGGAACCCGAAATGCCTAATTACCGGATTAGACAGGGATTGCAAGTCCCGGCCTTTTGCTATACCCCGTAATTCCTCATGTACCTTCTTAACCCATCGAATATAGGGCATAATCCTTACCATGCGTGCCTGCCAATCTGCATAAACAGATAAATCAGGGTTCTCGCAAATGGACATATCGAAAGCTCTATAATGCTGACGAGGCAAGGATATTAAATCATAATCTAATTTAATGAGATCTGGAATTTTACTTACATCTTGTGGTAGCATGCGTTCGTCACCGTCAATGACAATAGCCCAGTCTGTTTTTGCAAGATGAACAGATATTGAGCGCATCTCCCCGTACCCCGGACATTGACCAATATTATAAACTCTTGCTCCCAATTTCCTTGCCAGTTCCCTTGTCCCATCTGTAGATTCGCAATCTACCACGATTATCTCATCTACAACGGATGAGAAACAATTAAACACAGCCCGGATATTCTCAGCCTCATCCTTCGTATTCATCACTAAACTGATATTGGACATGACGCCTCTTTTCTGGACTTCTGTTTGAGTAACTCTTTAAGTTTGGCCGTGACATTCGATACATCCTTGATCGTCTCTTTAAATAAATCAGGCATAATCTGTTTAATTGCTTCTCTGACAATTTCAGGTGAATGCAGCTCTCCGCATGGTTGTTTGCAATCGTAATTGCCAAAACAGGGCCCCACAATCGGGCATACTTTGGAATATACAGGCTCTAAGAACCTTTGAGCGCCATCAGATAATGCCGCCGTAACTCGTGCTGCACCTGAGCCAAATGTCACAACCATAGGCACATCAAATGCCCCGGCAACGTGCATGGGATAACTATCTATGCCTACAAACAGCTTTGCTTTCGATATAACATAAGCTGTCTGACGATAAGATGATTTTCCCCTCATATCAATAAACTCAAAATCACCATTACCAAGGATGTAATCTTCTCTTGAACCAACTTGTATGATCGGTAATCTGCATTTATTCAGTGCTACATGAAAATTAAGATAAGTCCGATATTTATGACTTGTCGTGTGTACAACGATATATTCAGATGGTAGATTATCAACGGTATCAGGAATTATTTGAGGCCTGTTAAATGGTACTCCGAGTATTTCAGAGTATATCCCGGTTAAAGTAGAATCCCCCGACCCCCAGTTACCTGGTAAAATTCTAAATTCGTGAGCCATATAAACATATTCATATTCATGTATCAAGGATGGCAGCCAGTCAATCACACCATCCACGAGTCCTTCTACTATATTATGATACTGAGGCTTAGTCATATACATTAGCGGGGTATTGGGATGTCTCTGCCGGAGGCCCGGAAAGCATGATGTTGATAACAGCACGTCACCCGCACTACCCCGCTGAACGAATAATATTGCCTTCTTTTTCTCTTTAGATTGCTTAATGTCTGAAACAATAGGCAACCAATACTTTTTAAATACTCTATCTGCATCAAATGATTCAACCGCACTTATAGACTGTTCCAATGATTGAGTTCTATATCCTGGTTTATTCCTGCTTTCATATGTCTCGATGATCTTATTGACCAGATCATCTTCATCGGTTTTATATATAGGAACCGGAGCCACTCGCTCATCTTTCGTTGGATATGACCTGACAGGTTTTATTCCTGTAACCTCACATATATTGGAAAACCCCGTATGCCCTGGTATTAGTATCGGTCTTTGACAAAATAATGCCTCAACAGGGGTAACTCCAAAGCCTTCAGAAAGAGATGTTGATATAATTAAGTCTGAGCAATTATAAATCCTGTTCAATAAACTATCCGGCCAGCCATAATGCGGCGTGAAATTGTTGGGAAATGATACGTCTGATTCAAAATTCGTACCTACTGTAAGCCCTTCCATTGTGCATCTTTTCATTAAATCTATAGGCTCGCCCTGCGTCCATTCATCAATAGCCGCAGTATGTAAATAAAGCCTTGCATTGGGTATCTCTTTCTTTACCCTCTTAAATGCCTTGATTGATGTTATAAGGTCTTTGCGAACGGTATTTCTATTGACATTGGCAATGATAAAATAATCGGATTTAATACCTACGGAAACCCTGTCCAGTTGACGCTGATCCTCTGTAGAAGGATAAAATATTGATGAATCTACAGTATCGGGGATATAAATCAAATTCGGGACAACTTTCTTTATTTCATCATATCCTGCGCCATTATCGAACCCTAAACCCCACTTAGAATGGGTGATTGGATAATCTGTGCTCCGTAAAATATCAATATCTTCATCATTCAAGGGATATTCTGTTGAATAATAGCCTATAGTTTTGAAATTGTACCTAAACTGCATTCGCTCAAGCCATTCCCTGAACCAACCCCTGAAGAACCAGATATCGCCCATGACAAAAAGAATATCGGGGTTAAGTTTAGGAAATATGGCTTGAATAAGTTTTCTGCCTTCAATGTCATTGGGATCACCTTGTATATTTGACCTGAAAATCTTGAATGGCAGACGGTCATCAATGAATGGTTCATTGGGTGATTCGTCCATCTTATTAATTCCCACACATGCAATATTAAAATCTGCCGATAATCGCTTTAGAATATTTTTTGCTTGTCGGGAATATCCGGTACTGCCATTGGGGTCATCACAATAAGCCAATAGATTCATATTTGTCCTCTTTTGATTGTTTGTTATTAAAAAGGGTAATGATGGCCTCAATCATTAGTGGTATATATACCAAAGACCACAACATCTTGTCAAGATATTATTCTAACCTAAGATATTGTTCTGTTTTCCATGCAATCTCAACATGAGATAAATGCTGACTTTTATGACCATCTGGAAGCTCACATTGAACATTGACAGGATCAGTTCTTCCAGGGATCGTGGTAGTAACAGTGGATTGACACAATCTTTTTGATTTGATAAATTCCGTGAATTCTTTAATCCAACCGGCAGGTATTGGAGTCTTCATTAAAATTCGTGAGGCTCGACCCTGCCCATCATTTGAGCACGGTGAGTTATTTTGGAAATCATATCCCTATAAATAGTTAAAGCAGGGATATAGCGGTCATCGTCTTCATTCTGGAGTGATTTTACATGAAAACCCTGGACAAAGAGAGATCGCCACATTCTTAACATATCCTGATGAATGCCGTTACTATCTGCTATATCGGTCAGCATGATATTAACCCAGTATTGATACCAGAGAGGATATGTTTTATCAGGCACAAGCTGTGTATATAGACGATTGTTCCAGATCATGCCTGTTTCAGGCCGTTCACGTTCAGTTCTGCTTGTAACCCTATTAAATGTATCAGGGTTAACGATTCTTAACGGGTGATATTCTGTGACTATAAGATAACCTGTGGTAACATTCGGTGTAGTAGACCATGCTGAATCTACCGTTGCAATCTTTGTCGTAGTATTAAATCCCGTGATTTGCCTTTTCTGACCTGAACCTGTACCCGATATTAAGACTATTTCTTTCCCTATACGGCCTTCCGATTCTGAAGAATCTGTTGAAACAAGTGTTATGGTTGTAGAAGTGCCAGCTTGAGCAGTATCTCTTATATCGCCATCCAATACAATGAACGATTTGGGAGCATCAAAATCATCAGGTAGGCTATATATATGGGTACCTTCGGTGAGAAGCATTACTGCATCAGTTTCCAGGAGGGTATGACTTCCACCGTCATCGAACCATATATCGTTTTTTATCTCAGGGAACCATTGATCAAGCGCTCTTACTTGTTCCCCGGAGCTTGGAGTCCTGCCCAGGGATCGCTTCATCCCCTCGACTATTAATGTCAGTCCCGATGGCGCTACTGGTATCATCTATCTCCTCTATGTCAAGAATTGTTACAGTATTATTAAAAAGATTATCTGATTTGGATACAACAACGAAACTTGCTTCATGACTGCCCATTAATATATCAAGTTCGGCCTGAGTTACCTTTGTCGGTTTCATGCGCTCTATGATCCTGATATTGCCATTCAAATTTAACTTGATATTATCAGTGCTGTCTTCTCTTTCCCTGATGATTATTTCAGGCATTATAAAACCTCCTCTATCTCAAGATTAAATCGCCTGTTTTCTACTTCCTGCGGCCCATGACCAGATAAATATGTGCCAGAATCAGGGTCAACCTGACAAGTTATTCGTTCTCCCTTGGCAATAGGGACAATGCTAACCGATTTCTCGGCATTAACCAGTATTTCTGCTATTTCTTTAGGTACGGTAGCGGGAATATCTCTTTCAAGCCTGTAATTTCTGCCATTTAATCCTATATCAATGGGTCTTTGGCCATCAGGAGTACCATCAGAAGGTACTCTTAAGGTTACAAGACCAGATGTTTCTACCTCTATTGATTGATCTGTGTCAGAATCTCCTAAACCCGATATGACATGATCTATCATGGGATTTGGCCGATTGATAGGTCTTTTTATTGTACCCTGAAATCGTATTTTACCATCTACCAATTCATAACGTGAAGCAATGGGCATGGAACCTCCACAAAGAATAAGGGGAGGGGATATTTCGCCCCTCCCCTTTTAGTTATTTAGGATCATGTCCCCTGATAGCAGTCCAGAATACTTCCGAACCGGTTGCACCCTTAAACTGCGTATCTGGCCCTATAGAAAACCCTATATTTGTCCCATCATCCACCAGCTTTATCCCGCTACTGGTAAGATATGATGGGTTTGCGGCACCACTTGCCCGAATCATTGAATCATCCGGCATACCTGCATTCCATATTGCGCTACAAACATTGGCTGAGTTAAAAGCCTCTACATGAGCAGGCTTAAACCCCAGGTTTACTGTTATTCTGGCATTACTGGTTAGCAAGGCACCGGAGGCACGTACATCTTGTGAAGCACTCATATTATGTTCCCTCCTTTATTCTTATTTTGACCATGAATTTTCATGTGACATTGATTGCACATTGTAATGAGATTATTCATATCCTCATTCCCGCCATAATGTCAATCATAATTTTTCACACACTGGCACAATGTTCCAAGCGTATCATGAAATTATCATTTAAAATCTTGGTCGTTGTCTTTGCCTTCCAACCGGTAGTACCTACCTGATCCAATGGATCAGATGTTCCGCCAGTACCTCTCGCCTTCAAATGGGATGTTAATGCGGCGCCCCTTAATGGCACTATACCAAAGGCATTCATGCCAAATATCAATGTTGCATAGACATCGGCAACGCTTGTAGTATTAACCATAGTGGTTGAACCCTGTCCTGCGCCTGTCCATTTCTTTGCATTGGGATTAAGAAGAAACCTTACCCTTATTGCAGGTATTGCCCCTATTTCCGACTCGTGAATAGTACGCATCTGACCATAATCCTCTATCCCTACGAAACCCGTCATCTGCCTTACATCAAGTGCGGTATCGGGATGCACTATCGCAACAAATGACATCGGAACAGCATCACTGCCGACATTCGGGGAACCGGCAAGCACACTGGTGATATATTTCACCTTGTTTCTTTCCATAGTTCTAAGCACTGTCCTCAGTGTCGCAATGGTTAGAGCTGCATTCTGTGATGCCCTTGCTGAACCTGTCTGGTACTGAATATTGGTACCAGTGACCAACACATCTCGCCTGAGTAAATCTATTGTTTCCCCAGATTGTTCTCCCAGTAATTCGTTGAATTCCGTAAGAAGCGGATCGGGATTAGTAAGCTCCACATCATCCGAATACTCGATATAAGCCCCATAAGTTGCTATGGTAGCGGTTACATCGGTATATGACGGGTCTGTAGAACTTGGCGGCACTCCTTCACTGAGTGGAGTAGTAGCCATACCAAGAGATTCATATCTCCTGAATTTAGCAGTTTTTGAGTTCTTCTGCGGCAATGGCCTTATCTGACCAAACAGGTCATGATTCATATAAGGCAAAGCTCGCTCCAGAAGTCCTCTATTGTAGTATTCCGTCACTGCTGATGGAATTTCTACGGTACCTGTAAGCATTTATATCACCTCTCTTTTATTTCTTAAACTCATTCATTTTTATGCTTTCCACATATTTGGAATATTCTGCTTTAGGCATTGACATAAATGACGGAGGCGGAAGATTTGTCTGACCATCCGACCCGGGTGCCATGACAGATGCAGATTGCATATTCTGTACAAGTTTGGTTCGTGCATCGGCGGCAGACTTATTGCCACCAGTGCGGTATTTAGCAAGTTCTACCACGTCTGCTAATACATCTTTTTGAGATCTGCCCTGAGCCATGATCTTTGATACCTCTTTTCCAAGCGGAGTATTAGGATCGAATGCCTCATTATTGGTTGATTTGAAGCTATCCAACCCTACTTCGCCAAGTATCTCTGATTTAATCAAGTTACGATCCCTCTGTCTTAACTCATTCAATGCTGCTGTAGCATGTTCCGGGTATTCACTTGAATGAGTGACAATGTATTGCAGGTCTCCTTCAGGAATCTGATTCCATGATCTCTGTCCTGCTGTGCCTTGAGAACTTTGGCTGTTTTTTGCCTCAAGTTCAGCTACTTTTGCTTCCAGGGCTTTGGTAGTTTCCAATACCTGATCGAATCTTTCCCGTGGTATAAACTCACTTCTCTGACCACCATCCTGACTTGGCACCGGCGACGCACCCTGATTACCGCCCGAATCTGGTGTCTGGCTACCAGGAGCCCCGGAAGCAGGCGACGCATCCGGTTGTTTACCGCCCTGTAATTCATCTGACATTATTTTGATCCTTTCTTTTTGGTTATGATCTTTTTACCCTTTTTATTGAGTGGCACCTGTTGTTCCACCTCCCCCCATTTGTGATTGCATTGTCTGCTGATTCATCTGCGCCAACATAGCATCCTTGCCTGGCCAATCAGAAACTGTTACCAATAATTCCAATAAAGGCATTGGCGGCGGTATACCGACTTTGGCCAGTACGCCAATTAAATCAAGCGCCTGCCTGAATTGTCTCTCTCTATCTGAACCCAGCAATGGTGTTACATCTACCACTACATCATATTTAGCTTCCATTGCCCGTTCAACAAATTGATAAACATTTTCTTGTGTTAATCCAATCTTACTAATACCTGAAATTCCCAATATGTCAATTATCTTCTCCGGCGTATAATATTGCTGAATAAGGGAAAGTGTCTGTTGACCTAACAATTTCTGAGACCTGACTAACGAATCAAACAGTGGCGCAAGTATAGTAGCACCTGACTGCTGCAATGTGCTTATTGCCTTACCAGACTGATCTCCTGAACGTGCTAAACCCTGTAATTCCTGTATGGCACCTGAAGTGTTTTTTATTTCGTCTCCAGCAATCTGCATCAAGGCCACAAACGATGTAGGAATATTCTGGCCATCTATTTCTTTAGGCTCACCTATCAATGGGTTATATTCAAACCAGAAACCCGGCTTACCTGATTCTGTAGACCACATGGATAATTGTTCTGGAGATACTGACCGTTTAGGTATTTTCCAACCACCCTTTGCCATAGTGTTAATCATGTGAAGCATTTGAGACCAGCGTTTATTTTTTTCTCTTTGCGGGTCTTTAAGGGAGCGTACTATGCCCATAACTTTTTCATCGAAATTGTATGCGGTTAAAGGTATGATAGGATATTCATTATGCTTATATGGTGACGGGGAATCCTTAAGTATTTTCCATGCTGTGACATGAGCTACCCTTGTTTGCCTGATTACTCGTTCGATTATCTCCATATCAGGCACTGGTGCGGATTGAGATACGGCCATGCGTGTTACCTGTTCAATGGCATCTTTTGCCTGTTTATCAGTATCAAATCTTTGAACGCCGGTATCTGTGATTACGAATGCCACGGATTTAGGCACCTTGTACCAGAATTCCAGTATCCTCAATTTACCGGTACGCTTATCACGCCAATTATAATCTATAGTAGGCTCTCCGGTAAGTTCTGCTGGCATACCTAACCAGTCACCGGAACGAATTTCTGACATGGCGCCCGGATAATAGACTTTCAGCATATCTTCTGAAACCCATTTGGCCCATATCATATAATTCGCATCCTGCATATCGTATCGGGATGCGTTCTCATCCCAGAATACAGATAAGGGATGTATGCGTTTTACCTGAATCTCTCCCAACGGTTCATCCTGCTGATGATAATCAATGGTTGTATATAAAAAGCCTCTGCCGCAAACCGTCATATCCTGAAAGGCATCGGAAACCTCATATACAAGATTTGAGTTGTCTGCCGCAAACCTGTAAATTTGATTTGCTATCTGAGCCGCACGGTCGTCATCGAATCCACGAGGTTTATAACTAATACCTAATCTGCTTGCTCGTTCCTGCCCAGATATAAGGTTTACAACTGGAAGTATGGAATTCATTACAAGCGCCGGACGGGATTGTCTGTTTAATTCTTCTTTTTGCTTCTGTTCCCATTGACCATATCCTTCGACAAATGAATAATCTTCTTTGGCATCCACACGCCAGGGTTCGGAGGTTTTCTTTGACTGATGAAAGAAGAACCGGAACCGTTCTAATCTGTCTTTTGGTAATTCACCTTGGAATATATTCTGTTCAGCCATCAAACCCCCATGTATGCTAATTCGTTAATTGGGCCGGGATCATATGCAACCTTAACAGGTTTCTCGTACTGAGGACACCTGATATGACCCTGTAAGGCAAGTCCAAAGGCCATGACCCTATCGTCCTTACAACCTGATTGAGCTTCAGCCCGGCCCTTTTCATTCACGATAAATGTCGTCATTTCATCAATGACATCCTTATCATATACTTTAACAGTATTATCTCTTATGGCAACTGATATGCCATCAACAAGTATAGGGCGGGTCAAGGCATTGGTATTCCAACCCCATTTTCTTGATTCCTTTTGTCCCCATTTATCGAATGTTTTTTCTGCGTACATATTGGCATAACCATGATCCCGAACTTTAGAGATTACAGCGAATCCATGATTGTTAGTCTCGATTGTAAGCCATGCCTCGTTATATTCTTCAGCCATAAGTATTGCCTGCTCCCCCAATGTATCAGGATCTATTTTACCCACAAGGATTGCTGCAAGTGTAGGCATGGTATCACGTTTCAAAATAAAGATTACGGAATTATCACCATGCTCCAGTCCTTCTGCAGTATCAACTCCGATGGAATAGCCAAAATCGGCAACAGGATACTCGTATATGAATAATTTGGAAGATTCTGAAATATTTCTTATTTCTATAGGCGCCTTAATTGAATCTCGTTGCAACAATAGCCCTGATTCGCTGAACGCACACCGGCCTAAACCCATAGCATAATTGCCAAATATGCGGACTTGCTGCTCCCATTCCTCCATGTTGGATTTAAGGCGGTTAATCATTTTCTCTGATAAACCGGGATTCTCGGTAGTAGCGCCTGTCCAGATTTTAAGGTTCATGGGGTCTGCTTGTCTAACTTCATTTTTAAGTATTTCTTTGTATGTCCAAGTAAGGCCCTTGAATGGATCAGGGGTCATGCTGCCGCGTATAAGAAGATTTCTGCCTGCCTTAACCCTTATACATGCCTCAGAGAATACATCTTTAGGCGGCTCTTCATCGAAACCGATATAGTCTTTTCCGGCACCCCTGAATTTTTCTATACCTGAGTCCCCGCTTTTAAATCCTACCTCGGACGAATTAAAGAGTTTGGCTATTAAATCAGTCTTATTAAAATCCCAGGAGTTTATATCTTCACTCCATTTAACACCAACTTCAGGCATCTGCATCTTAAATTTTGGTACAAGGATGTCTCTAACCATAGGGAAGTCAAGACCTACAATCCAGACATCCTGTGGCAGTTGATAGAGTTCATTAGTGAGCGGATTATAGCCATTGGCCTGACATATGGCACGGAACACATTTGCATCTGTCTTACCCCAGCGGTTTCCGGTAATGACCCAGGCTTCATCACCATTCCACGATATAAATTCTGCTTGCTTAGGATGGAAGAATAATCTGGCCACATCATGACCGCAACCGCCAAAACATTCTCTGTTTATGCAGTCTTTGGCATGAACCCGCCAAGCATAAGTTTGCAGATGTGTAATACACTTGATCCAAATTTCTGCTATGTCATCTGTAAGAACAGAGAGTTTTTTTGATAAGTCCTCTGCATCCCAGGACTTGATTAAATACGGGTTTAATTTGGGATCATTAATCGTTTCGGAAATGATAATGAGGTCGGTAGATATATCGTTTGACATATTAACCGATAAGATACATTAAATCAGGAAGTTGTCAAATTACATGCGGGCTATTTTGGAAAGCTGAGATATAGTAAAGGGCTTATTATTACGAGTGCAATAACCGGCGTCAGATAGAATACCTGCTATTTCGACAAGTGTTTTCTCTGCCCTGTTATTTTTAACCATGCTCATAATTTCCTGTTCTCTTGGATCACCCTCTAATATTATTTCACCTGGCCTGAGCCTCATACCAAAAGGAATATTGCCAGTCCTCTCCCCATTGGCCTTCTTATGCTGCAGGACGGCTTTTGTGCGCTCTGAGATAACCTCACGCTCCCATTGGGAGACGGTAGTAAGGATTGATAGGATCATCCGGCCTGATGCTGTATCTGTATCAAACTTATCATAAACTGATGTGAATCGGTATTTCTCCATGTAGTTTTTAAGAAGATAGCCGAGGTCGAACACGCTGCGGGTTAGACGATCCAGCTTTGTGATGATTACACCCTGAGCAATACCGGCATCCAGCATGGCAAATGCCCGCTTCAGTCCGGGCCTGTCAAGAG
>Ga0209619_10002059_pt1 | contig 14586 bp, 11 predicted proteins | sample Rifsed16ft3_FD_184011 | JGI IMG/M metagenome (GOLD analysis project Ga0209619, IMG submission 184011) | Soil microbial communities from Rifle, Colorado, USA - sediment 16ft 3 (version 2) | ecosystem: Environmental > Terrestrial > Deep subsurface > Rock core/Sediment | place: Rifle, Colorado... | reverse complement strand
CTTCTGATGTACCCACTTTCCAATCTTTGTTTTCGTATTCAATGAACTTCTTGAGAATATCTCCTTCGGTGTCAATCAGTGTTTTGGCAATTGATAACATCAGTTTCATGTTGTCACTTTCAAATGATAGGTCATATTCAAAAGTTTTTAGTTCATTTGCATATAATCTTGTATAGGTAGATTTTTTTACAATTGGTATTAATTTCAGTGCATGATTAGACCCAGATATTTTTAATGAGGGTGTTGGCTGAGATTCTTTTGGCTGGGGATCATTGTCTGTTATCCCTGCACATCTTATTGGTATGTTCAATGAATTTTTCTTTTCTAAATCACAAAACAATTGCATGAAATGTTTGAAATATATTCCATTCATATTAATTACAGAAACGCCGGCATCTTCTAGCTTCTCCGGCAGTTTTTTGGGTTCTAGCTTATCTGAATTATATTCTCTCAACACGCTATTTGCAAATACTGGTAAAAGCATTGCTTCTGCAATTCCTTCAACTAGGATTACTCCCTTTGCAAAAAGTAAATTTGACTTTGTTGCATCTAACCAACGGTTTACAAATGCCGTACTTTCCAGACTTAACCCACATTTATTAATGGGTGTCGCAACAAAAACAGAAGGACTAGTATTAGATAAGTGTATCAATGTATCTATAGAAACAGATGAAGCTAACACAGTTGAATGTGTTGTTACAATTACTTGTACATTTTTTTCTTTGGCGGTTTTTTCTAAATATTTTAACAACCTTATTTGTAATTGCGGATGTAAATGTGCTTCTGGTTCTTCTATTAATAATATTTTCAAATAAGTTTTTTCTGCATCATCAATTGTTAATTCTGCCAAAACAGTGGCTAAGTATAAAAGATTATTATAGCCCAGACTATTTTCGTCCAAATTTCTAAACTTATCACTAGTTGTGCTGGTTTGTACATTTGGAAAAAATAGCAATCTTAGATTCTCAACAATTCTATTAAGATCAACTTCCGAAAATTGAATCAAGGTGTCCTGGCTAAAAACATTTCCCATTGCTTCAGCCAAGCTATCTTTTATCAGTTTATTAGCTATTGAAATAGATTCTTCTGGATCCTTGGCTAAATCATCGTTAAACTTTTTTACCTTTTTCTCGATTGAATGAAGTTCACCTTTATCTTTTAATGCTTCGGCTGTTTTACGCATCATGTTTTTAAGCAATCTTGCTAATCGCGATGTTCGACCTTCTCTCAATTTAGCTTCAGCATCGCGAAGAGGTGGAAGATAAATACATTTAATTGTATCAAACAATTCTGGTTCGAACATGCTTGCTTTAGATGCGCCTCCCCAGATTACCCTTTTGAATCTACCATAGTGATTTGCGGGGTAATCATATTGCAAGGTCAGAAATGCTTCGTTATTTAAATTCGTCCATGGCAAAAAGGCAATTGATTCCTCTGAATTAAGTGAATCTAAATAAGCTTTCACTTCAATTTGTTTTGATCTATTTAAGGGATTATCAAAAGGTTTATGAAAATCTGAATCTGCTATCGGTGTCCGACCGAATTCATCTTCTTGCAAAATTAGTCTTATCGCATCAATAACTGCGGTTTTTCCTACTCCGTTTTCACCAACAAGTACATTCAAGCCTTCATGAAATTCAATTTCAAATTTCTCTTTGAAATTTTTATAACCTTTTATTTCTAGCTTTTTTAAAATCACGTGTTCCTCATATATAGTTGATAACAAAAATAAATTAAAATTTTGCTTATTGTTACTTTCAAATAAAAATAACTGTCACATGAATGCAATGGTTTAAGTTAAATATAGCGAAAGCTCTTTTTCTGTTACTTTTCACACACATCCTAAGATACTTTAAACCTGTCTCGCAATTGGCAAGCCAAGGCTGAAAGGAGAAGGAATTTTTTGATTCTTTTTTCACATTTCATGTCTTCCATCTTCCATCTTTCTTATAATATAAAGTTAGCTTAATTTAGATTATTATTGTATAAAAATTAGGAACTCAAAATGAAAATCATATCGGGAATCATCTTTTGTGTAACGATGTTTACAAGCTCTTTTCCTCAAAGCTTTCTTCTTTTTGAAGATTATTTTACTAACACAACTCTTCGAATAGACTATCACCACACTGGAGATTCTAAAACCGAATTATTTACGATTGATAAAATTTATGAATACGGAATTTGGGCTGGCAGTACCAAAAACCTGATTGATAATTTCAACAATGGTAAATACTATGTTAAGGTGTATGATGCAGCTTCAAGCAAACTTATTTTCTCTAAGGGATTTGACAGCTATTTCGGGGAATATCAGACAAGCTCAAATGCCATTAAGGGAATTAAAAAGGCTTATCATGAATCTTCTCTAGTCCCGCTTCCGAAGGAAAAAATAAAATTATCAATTGAAAAAAGAGATGCGGAGAATAATCTGAAAGAAATATATTCATCTGAAATTGACCCGAAGGATGTTTCAATTATTAAAGATAAAATTGTTGATTCAGCAGTTAAAGTTTTTAAATCCGTTTATAATGGTGATCCGCAAAAAAAAGTTGATGTCGCAATAATCAGCGAAGGTTATACTGCAAATGAACTTGGAAAATATAGGGCTGATCTTGAAAAGTTCAGCCAGATTTTATTTACTCAAGAACCTTTCAAATCAAACAAAGAAAGGTTTAACATTTATGGAATTTACAAACCTTCTGAGGAAAGCGGAACTGATGAACCACTGGCTGATATTTTCAGAAATACAGTTCTTAATTCAACTTTCAACTCACTTGGTTCAGAAAGATATTTACTAACAGAGGATAATAGAACTCTGCGGGATCTCGCTTCTCACGTGCCCTACGATGCTTTGTATATAATGATTAATCATAAAAAGTATGGCGGTGGTGGAATTTACAATTGGTGCTGCACATTCACGGTTGATAATCAATGGCACAAATATTTATTTCTTCATGAGTTCGGTCACTCATTCGCAGGATTAGCAGACGAGTATTACACTTCTGATGTTGCCTACGACGATTTCTTCAAACGGACAGTTGAACCTGTTGAGCCAAACATTACGGCTTTGCTCGATACCGCAAACCTCAAATGGAAGAAATGGGTTTCATCAGGAATTGGACTGCCAAGTTTTTGGGAAAAGAAAGAATTTGAAGAAATGGACTATAAGTGGCAGGATGAGCGAAGAGCACTCAACAACAAAGTTGCAGAGTTGAAAAGAAACCGTGCACCCAAACACGAAATTCTAGAAGCAGAAGAAGAGTACAACCTAAAAGACAAAAAACATGCTGACGAACTGGACTTGTTTTTGCAAAAGACCAAGAACTACAGAAGGGTTGGTGCTTTTGAAGGAGCGGGGTATTCGTCAAAAGGATTATACAGACCAATGATTGATTGCATTATGTTTTCGAAAGGCGATAAACCCTTTTGTAGAGTTTGTGAAGAAGCGATTTTGCGGGTAATCCAATTCTACTCTGAATGAATTAAAACAAACCCAATTTCTTCACTCCGATTTATCGTGTCGAGAAATTGGGTTTGTAGTAACGACTCACCAGCCATAAAAAACGTCGTAATTTTCTTTTTCGGGAGAATGCAAACGACAACGGGAAGGAAGATTTTCAAGATTAACTTGATATGATTTGGTTTGCTTGCAATACTCTGTTGCAAGTTCCCCGCTTTCAATACAAAGTATGGTGTCACTAACACTTGTTGGTTGAACAAAGTCAGAATTCATGTACGGAAATTTTCTCGAGATGTTTGACATCATCCTTCCCCAAATTGGAGCACAGACCGTTCCGCCATACTGAAATCCTTTTGATAATTTTTTAGATGGATTATCAAATCCAACCCAAACTGCAGTGGATAATGCTGTTGTATATCCGACGAACCAGGCATCGGTATAATTTTGTGTTGTTCCGGTTTTACCTGCAGCAGTTCCATTATAATATTTTCTTATAGATTTACCTGTACCTTCATTAACTACGGATTCTAAAGTAGTTGTTAATAAATAAGTAGTTGCCGAATCAAGCACGATTCGTTTTTCATTTCGATCGCTGTAAATAACACGACCATTTTTATCTTCGATTTTTACAATCGCATAAGGTTCAGCATACCAGCCATCGCTCGCAAAAACTGACATTGAAGCAACCATTTCCAATGGCGAAACTTCTCCCGTTCCTAATGCAATTGAAGGATAAGCCGGAATGGCCGATTTAATCCCAAGCAAATGTGAAAATGAAACGACTGAATCGGGAGATGTTAACCCTGTAATTGCATGAGCGGCAGCAAGATTAATCGAATTCTCAATTGCTTCGATCATTGGAATCATTTTCCCGGAATACGAATTATCATCATTAGATGGTTTCCATTCCCACGGTTTTCCGGCATCAACCACAAGCGGAGAATCGAGCAGCGGAGTTCCCAAAGTATAACCTATTGATAATAAATATCCATATAGAAATGGTTTGAATGAGGATCCTGGTTGTCGGTGAATTTGCGTTGTCCGGTTTAGTCCTCGTGATTCGGATGTTGAGTTTCCTCCCATCATTGAGCGAATCATTCCCGTTCCGGGTTCAACAGAGATCAAACCAATTTGTAAATCTTGCATTGACTGTGGAAGCTCTTTCCATTGGGCAGCAACGGCATCATTTGCGGCTTTTTGCATATCGTAGTTTATCGTAGTGGTAATTCTCAACTCATCCTTGCTGAGTGTTAATCCCATCTTTTGGACAATGTTTACCGCTTCCTTTCTAACATGCTCAAGAAAATGTCTTCCAATATTTTCATAAAGCTTTAATCCAAGACTTGTTTTCTTTAGTCTTTGGAATTCCGTGCTTGATAATTTTCCAACTTCAACAAGATTAAAAAGAACCTCGTTTCTTCTCTTTAATAATTTATCTGGCGCTTTATTGGGATCGTAACCATTTGGAGATTGAAGCAATCCGATTAAAGTAGCACTTTCCGTAATTGAAAGTTGATCAGGTGTTTTGCTAAAATATTCCTGCGATGCTGCCCAAATGCCATATGCGCCGTGACCGAAATAAACAGTATTTAGATAGAGAACTAAAATTTCATTTTTTGAATAAACTTTTTCAAGTTCTCTGGCGAGATCAATCTCGGATAATTTTCGAGAAACTGTTTTTTCCTGTGAAAGAAATAAATTACGCGCAAGCTGCATTGTGATTGTGCTTCCGCCTTGTGTGTTTCCTGTAATCGTATTCCACAAACCTCTTGCAAGCCCCTTAATTGAAACACCATCATGCTCATAAAAATCTCTATCTTCGGTCGCAACAAGACATTTGATAACATAACCGGAAATATTTGACGTGCTCTCAATATCAACTCTATGCTTTTCGCCAATGTATCCGATTAGTTTGTTGTCAGATGAAAGAACATAGGAGGAATAATCTAATTTTATTGGAGGAAGGTCTTGTGAGCTTATCTCTGCCGCTGAAACGATGATTGCTGCAAAGAGTAAAAACAATTTGGAATAGATTTTATGCATCTATGTGTTTATTAAAAATTATCTGGGTGTTAGACTTAGCAATTCTGTATTTGTTTCAAGAAATGAAATTGCAAAACAATCATCCATTCGATCATTCAATCATTCAACTTAAATCTTAACCTTAACACGCCATCTTCAAAACTGGAAGAAATTATTTTGAAACCCCCAATTTCTTTTGTTGATGCGACATGCTTGCCGATACAAGGACATGCATCATAATCGCCAATCTTAATTATCCTGATATTATCTCCCGCTTGATCAGGAAGCTTATCTAAGGAAAAGTTTTTAAGAGCTTCCTCTCTTGGAAGAAAATTTTCTGTTACCGGAAGATTTCGATTGATAATTTCATTCACTTTGCCTTCAATTTTAGCAAGCTCGTCTTGTGCTAATTTGCGATCAAAATGATAGTCACACTTAGATTTCTTTTTCTCGATATGTGCGCTAAACGATCGTCCTCTGTTAAACATTCTGACCATTGTTTGATTAAGAATGTGTTCAGCACTATGCATTCGGGGATCGTATTCTTTATTCATCTAACTTTTCAAAAATTATGATTAATGTTGGTCAAATAAATTAATATTTACCATTGATTAAAATGTACTTTTTCGGTTTTAAATCTATCTTCAGCAATTGGATTTTCCGCCGGATAACCTAATGATACAAGCGAGATGGGAACAACATGTTCTGGAAGTTTAAATAAATCTTGTAATCCCAAAATAATTTCTTTCACGGGATATACTCCTATCCAGCATGAACCTAAACCTAATCCGTGAGCACAAAGCATTAAATTTTGAGTTGCCGCTGAACAATTTTGCTGGATGTAATCAATGTTTTTCTCCAGATTTAGATCACCGCAAATTAAAATTGCCGCCTTTGCTGACTTTAGCATTTCAGCATAAGAAATTACTTTTAATATTTCATCAAGCTTTTTCCTTTGGTTGATAACAACAAAATGCCACGCCTGACTGTTCATTGCTGAAGGGGCATACATTGCCGACTTTAAAAGGTTGTTTATTTCCCCATTTGGAATTTCCTTGTCCAAATACTTCCTAATGCTTCTTCTAGTTAATATTGCGCTAAAAAGGTCCATAATTTTTCACCTATTTTTAAATTCACCATCAAATTTAATCAAAATTCAAGATATTTTACCTTTTTGTGGAATAGATCGATTGGGAGTAAAATTATCAAGTTTTTAAAAACATTCATTATTTATCAAATTTGGCGGTTTTTATGAATTTAGTGAAAAAATCTATGGATGGACAAAGATTTTCCTATCGCCGTATGGAATTTTTTATTAACTTGTAACGTTTTTGGGGAAACCTTTTTACGACTACAAGTATCTAATAAATAAATCCAATTAAAATAATAAGATAGGAGTTATTTCATTTGAAAATAACAAAGCAATTCACGAACAGAGAGAGTAAATCTTTAGACCAGTACTTGCAGGAAATTGGAAAAGTTGAGTTGCTAACGCCTGATGATGAGGTTGAGCTTGCAATCCGAATCAAAAAAGGTGATAAGACTGCTTTGGAAAAACTTACTAAAGCAAATTTAAGATTCGTCGTATCTGTTGCGAAACAATTTCAAAATCAAGGATTATCTTTAGGTGATCTAATAAATGAAGGTAACCTCGGATTAATTAAGGCAGCAGAAAAATTTGACGAAACCAGGGGCTTTAAGTTTATCTCTTATGCAGTTTGGTGGATAAGACAATCAATTATGCAAGCCATCGCTGAGCAATCTAGAATGGTAAGATTGCCGTTAAACCGTGTTGGTTCTTTAAGTAAAATTGGAAAAGCTTATCGTGACCTTGAACAGGAATTCGAAAGACAACCAACTACCGATGAACTTGCCGGACTGCTCGAAATGAAATCAGAAGACGTTGCCTATGCATTGCAAATTGCAGGAAGACACGTTTCTGTTGATGCTCCATTTTCCGGTGATGATGACAAAAACAGCTTGCTTGATGTTTTACCAAACGAGCAGCAGCCAAATCCGGATCAAAAATTAATGGGCGAGTCACTAAAAAATGAAGTGGCAAATGTTCTATCTTCACTAAGTGAAAGAGAAGCCGAAGTTATTAAACTGTATTTCGGAATTAATAGCGAACATTCTGCAACGCTTGAGGAAATTGGTGATCGCTTTAATCTTACAAGAGAAAGAGTAAGGCAAATTAAGGAAAAAGCTTTAAGAAATTTAAAGCACGCTCCTAAGACAAAGCGCTTAAAATCTTATCTTGGTTAGTTTCTGAGAAAATTCTCCCGACTTTCTATAGAAAGTCGGGATTTTTCTTTTTAAACCATTTCATACTAAAATTTTTCCCCTCTCATTAAATATGGCTTTTTGTGATAGCGCTAACGTATCTAATCTGTCTTTGATATTATATTAAACTATTCAAACAAATCTGATGTTGTATTGATAAATTTATTTATAAGGAAATCTAAAAAATGAAAAATGTATTGTCAGTTTTTGTAATGTTATTGGCATTTACGATTAGCTCGTGCGGTTTTGAGAGATCGTCTGAAATAAACCAAGAGAAAGATTCGTTATCAACAAAGAGCAATATATCTATTGCTAAAACAAAAGAAGGAGAAAACATGGATAAACCAGTTATAAAACCCGAAGAGGAATGGAAAAAAGAATTGACACCAGAGCAATATAAAGTCTTAAGAGAAAAAGGAACTGAAAGAGCATTTACCGGAAAATATGATGAGTTTTTTGAGGAGGGAACATATTATTGTGCGGCTTGCGGTAATCCCTTATTTGATTCCGAAACGAAATTTAATTCAGGCTGCGGCTGGCCAAGCTATTCCGAAGTCCTTAAGAGTGGTCGTGTGAAACTTCAAGTAGATAAAAGCTATGGTATGGTTAGAACAGAAGTTTTGTGCGCCAGATGTGGATCGCATTTAGGGCATGTTTTTGACGACGGACCCGCTCCTCTGGGTACGAGATATTGTATTAACTCAGTCTCCCTTGAGTTCAAGGCGAACGAAAAAAAATAAAATAAAAAGAGCTGTTTGATAATTTGAATTTATTAGTTTACTCCTGTTTATATAACCTAATTTCAACGTAACTAGTACTATTACATTCAAATGCTTTTAAAGTAGTTACACCACCTTGGAAATTTTGATAATATTTGTATGTAATAAGTTTTGCACAAGTTTGACTTCCGGTTACTTTATAAATTCCATCAGATTGATTAAAAATCGGAATATCCAAAGCAGTTATCTCGGTTTTCTGATAAGTTGATGGAGAAGAAACTGTGTATTCGTGTGTCCAATTCAATAATTTAATTGTATCCGCACTCTCATTTAAAGTAGCTTCAACCGTTCCAACAAACATACCTGAATTTAGATTATAGTTAGCTAAAAAACGATTTCCTATCATTTCTCCAGAAGCAGAAAGCGGTTGAATAGATTCCTGCTCAAATTCAGTTCCATCTTGTCGTGAAAATAATTTATTTACAAAAATTTCCATATTGCACTTGTTAAAATTAAAATTTGATTGACCTCCATCACCATCAAAATTATTTCCAATTTGGACTTTTAAATCAATATCAGATTCTCCAATGTATGGTGGATTGCCAATACCATTAACTAAACAAACTAAAAATTTATCGTAAGAATTTTTCAAATTTGGAATTTCATAGTAATATTCTCCCGAAATACTGCTAAGATAAACTGTCTCATTGTTTTGAATGCCCCAAACATGAAGATATAATCCAAATTGAGTTACTGGTCCTTTCATCGTTAATCTCATTTTATATGATTCATCAGTGGGTTTATGGTTCAGATTTATTTTGAACAATTTTGCAGAAAGGTCAAGATAGGTATCGACGTTTGGATCTTGGGCATTAAAAATTTTCAATGTGTCACTTGAACCATTAATATCCCAGCTAATATTTGCATTTTTAATAAAATGATCTTTTGGAAGTTCATAAATTTCATTATTTATTAATTTTTTATAAAAATCTGAGAGCCATTCCACTAATTGTCCATCAACATTTTTAATTAAGGATGATAGCGGGTCAATATCATTAGTAATATTGCGATATGTTTTAATAAAGCCTTCCATTCCAAAGGATGTATTTTCAACTAAGTATTCAATAAGTGAAGCCATTCCATAACCGTGATTCCAGTAAATCTCTTCGTCATTACCTGCACCAAATTGTAGTCCTTTAAAAGGAGATATTGCATTTTCGATAAAGTAATTTGGATATTTGAAATTAGGATCATCAGTAAAATGTTTTTCTGCCCATGAGAAAAAAGCAGCGTTTAACCAATGATAATTTTCAATTTTCCAATTTTTGTTTTTTATTCTTGAATAAAATATTTTAATTGGAAAATCAATATAAACATCCACAATTCCTTCTTTAATTCTTTTAAAGTTTTTAATACTTAAATCAGTCCGACTTATATTAATTGTGAATTCGTATTTATTATCAGTTCTCTGTATTGCATAATAATCGGCACTTTCCTTTTGATGTCGAATAACAACATTTACAGGGTTTGAATCATCATTGAAATAATGAAAATCGTTAACAATAATTTCAAAAACGGATTCAAGAGTTTCTCCAAGCTCTACTACATCTTGGGATAATAATATTGGATATTTTATTTTAAAATGTTTTGTTTCATAAGTTTTTGTTAAATCCACAATTGATGCTAATTTCTTACTGTTATCAGCGCTCAATGTTGAGAGTGAATTTCCCTTATTAAAATCTATTGATGATATTACAGATAATTCTGTTACAATAAATCCTGCAGAATCTATTGCTTCAAACAAATCGTAAATTATTGATGTTGTATTTTTTAGTTCATTGTAAAATTCATTTCCTATTGCCAAAAATTTATCTGCTGATAAGTTCCCATCATACTTAATTGCAATTTTTAATGGTTTATGAAATTCTTGTGGTAAACCGGCAATGCTATATGTTGCTGATTTTATATTTTCCCCAAAAGCACCATCGTCCGCAACTTCGCTTACTGAAATATCATAGTTTTTGTCAAAAGCTCCAGGTGGAATTGTTATTTTAAGATCACCTTTCTCAACAGTTCCGCCATCAACACCAATTGTTGTTGCATCAACTGGTTTCGATTCTCCAGGAGAAACAGGATCGTCAGAGCATCCAATAACTGTAATAAAAAGAACAGTTATCACAACAAAAAAATGTCTGATTAGGCTTGATACGAGTGTATTCATTAAAACTCCCTCAATTTGATTTTAGAATTACAAAATTTATAAGCCGATCCCTACTTGAACATTATAATGCTGGCTTATACAAAAATCATTAAAGTATGGCGATATTTTTCTAAGGGTGCTTGGTAAAAAGATTCTAAAAACAAGATAAATATTTTTTCTTTTAAGTCAAAGAATATCTACCGATTTTTGAACAAATGTCCGATTAAAACAAAAAAGGCTGTTCGATAATTTATTTCAAACAGCCTTCTCAGCATTATTTATAATTTAATTACTTGATCTTAATCTTGGCTTGTTCAATTAAAGCCTTATAGGAGTAACCCGAACCAAAATCTTTATTGGTTACTAATTTACCTTCAGCAATTATAACCTGCCCGAGCTGAACTTGAGTATCGCAAGTTACAAGTAAATCAAAATCGTTTTGGTAAGCAGTCCCATCTTGAATATGAATCCAGTTGGTTCCCATAATCCCGGGATTGTACTTCATAACTTTTCCTCTAACCTTAACATTTTTTCCGTTAAGTTTATTCATCTCGCCGAAAATCTCACCGATTGATTTTCCATCTTTCAATTTCTGAATATTAATTTTCTCTTCTCGAGCGGTATTTGGAATAGGGTGCGGCTGATTCATATTAGGAGTGCTTGGTTCCTTTCTGATATCTTCAACAAAAAGTATTGATTCAAAAGTACGATTCAGAGTTTCGCTCTTAAAGTTTTGCATTTCCATACTTTTAGAAAAATACAACGCATCACCTTTTTTAACTTCCATTTGAGGAACAGCAATCCAAAATGATTTGCCGTTTTCATCCACATTTATATAAGTATAATTCGATACATCCATTGATTCAATTGCTTTAACTGAACGAACACCAGCGGGAACTTGCATGGTTGTGGTCTTTGGTTCTTCTTTTTCGCAAGAAGTGAAAACGAATATTGTAAGGGCGCTGAATAAAATTAATAAATAGCGCATGAAGTCTCCATATAATGAATAAAATGTTTTTAAATATATGAAAGACAAAGCAGAAATTTGATGGAAAATAATGTCCCGTAAGTCGGAGAGTTATAATTCTGATATAAGCTTAGAAATTATTAATTTTGATTTGATAGAAAATTCTTCTTGTCAATGGCGGTCGAAGAAAAATCATTGAACAAGGAATGACATTAAATAATTAATTCACTATCAAAAGATTCGGCATTGATATGCTCTCAACTTATTTGGTATGTGTGCCACTAAGTGACTGAACAGAAATTCCAAATAACAAAAAATGTGCTGCAATTTGAGTGATTTTAATTTGGAATTTATTTGTCGTCTGAGATTTGTTTATTGTTATTTAACCTTATGGATATTGAGTCAGTAAGAAATTATTGTTTACAGAAAAAAAGTGCAACCGAAGAACTTCCATTTGATGAAGATTCTCCGGTTTACAAAGTGATGGGGAAAATTTTTGCAATCACAAACTTAATTCCGCCTTACAGCATAAACTTAAAATGCGATCCGGAAAAGGCAGTGGAACTTCGCGAAAGATATGAGGCAGTTACTCCAGGTTATCACATGAACAAAACTCATTGGAACACGATTGAGCTTGACGGAAATATATCCCCAAAACTGATAAAACAGTGGATTGATCATTCGTATGATTTGGTGGTTAATGGGTTAACAAAGAAAGTCATGCCGGGGGCAGATCAGCCTCTGGCTGAAAAAAGAGAAACTTGGAAAACTAATTAGAGGTTAAAATGAAATACAGAAAACTTGGAAAGACAAATGTTGAGGTTTCGGAAATTAGTCTCGGCTGCTGGACACTGGGCGGACTTAATTGGGTAAACGGTGTCCCAAATGGCTGGGCAAATGTTGATGAGAAAGAAGTTAAAGAAGCAATATTTTATGCAATCGATCATGGCGTTACTCATTTTGACAATTCCGATGTTTATGGAAATGGTCGGGCAGAAAGAATGCTTGCTCGAATCCTCGGAAAGCAAACAAACAAATTTATCATTGCAACAAAAATCGGATGGTTTCCCGGAACAGCAGCACATGCTTATGAACCAGCTCATATTCGTCATCAATGTGAACAGTCACTAATAAATCTAAACAGGGATTACATTGATCTTTACTATTTCCATCACGGGGATTTTGGAGAGAATGAGGTTTACCTTGATGATGCAATTGCTGTCATGTATAAATTAAAAGAAGAAGGTAAGATCAGAATGATTGGTCAGTCGGCTTATTTGCATGAAGATTTTGTAAAGCTGATTCCAAAAGTAAAGCCAGAAGTGATTCAAAGTTTTGCAAGCGCTGTTGATGACCGTTTTGTAAAAGAAGAAACGCCTACAAGAAAGTTACTTGATGAGTACAAAATTTCATTCATCGCCTTTGGCCCGCTTCACCAAGGATTGCTGCTTGGAAAGTATGACAAAAATAATCCGCCAAAGTTTGAGCCCGGAGATCATCGTGCAAACTCTGCTCGCTTTACACCTGAGAATCTAGCTAAGCTGGAGCCAAAGATAAATAAGCTAAAGGAAAAATTCGGTTCATCGAATGAAGAACTTGCAAGAGTGGCTTTACAGTATATGCTTCACTACAAAGTTGTCGGTTCGGTGATTCCAGGATTTAGGAATTTGAAGCAAGTTATGTCTAATTTGCATAGTGTAGATAAACCGCTAAGCGATGATGAGTTTAATTTTGTAAGAAGTATTTTTGAAGAGTAATAAAAACTCTATTAGCACGAGATTTAACGAATTAAGTCACCTTACGCAAAAGTGAAGAATACAAACCCAGTTCCTAATGCATCTTCCTAAAAATCAATGGAACTGGGTTTGTTTGCGGATTTTCATTATTCCTTTGCGTAACGTGAGTGATTAATTAAGATCAGTTAAGATCATAATCCATTAACCAAAGGTTCGGCGTGCTATTAAAAATTTTGCTATTTTCGTTTAGACAATTTCTAAGTACTCTAAATTAATCATTTAATCATTCATATAGGAGATTAACATGAACTTAGTTGACCGCGCAAAGAATCTCATTCTAAGTCCTGCTACAGAGTGGGAAGTTATTAAAGGCGAAAGCTGGACTGTTGTTGATCTATTCACAAAGTATGCAATAGTGCTTGCTGCTATTCCAGCAGTTGCAGGACTAATTGGATACAGTCTTTTCGGATTTTCTTATGGTTTCGGTTCCTTTAAATTACCAATCGGTACGGCTATAACATGGGCTGTGCTTACATTTATTCTATCGCTCGTTGGAGTTTTTGTTCTCGGTTTTATAATTGATGCTTTAGCCCCATCCTTTGGTTCAACTAAGGACTTGGCAGCATCGCTGAAGGTTGCTGTGTTTTCTTCCACACCCGGATGGGTTGCCGGAATTATTAACATTTTCCCATCGCTTTCTATAATTGTTGCATTGGCAAGTATCTATGGTCTCGTACTTTTATACATGGGCCTGCAAAGAGTGAAAGATGTTCCGAAAGAAAAAATGATGGGTTATTTTGTCGTGATATTAATTGTTGCAATACTTGTGTACGTTGTTATTGGAGCAATTGTAGGAGGAATTGTTTTCAGCGGCTATACCTTATCTCGCCCTACATTTTAAACATATTTTTTAGATTAAAATTATTTATGGTCACGAAGCAATTCATGACCATTTTATTTTTATGACAAACATAAAAAAAGCAACCTTTGGATTCTACGAAGAGCTTAATGATTTTCTTCCTTCGACTAAAAGAAAGACAAGATTTAAGCACAGCTTTGTAAACAATACATCAACTCAATTTTGTCTTGGTACAACCTTGAAGGCCCTGTTAATATTCTAAAAAATTATACTTTAGAACAAATTGCAGTGAAATATCTGCGTCTTCAATTTTTGAAATGTAATAATACTTTAGCTCACCGCC
>Ga0209619_10002057_pt1 | contig 14593 bp, 16 predicted proteins | sample Rifsed16ft3_FD_184011 | JGI IMG/M metagenome (GOLD analysis project Ga0209619, IMG submission 184011) | Soil microbial communities from Rifle, Colorado, USA - sediment 16ft 3 (version 2) | ecosystem: Environmental > Terrestrial > Deep subsurface > Rock core/Sediment | place: Rifle, Colorado... | reverse complement strand
TGTCATTGCTACGGCAGGCATTCCTAATTCCTTTGTCTTCTCAAGCAGAGAATCTATTTTCAGAAAGCCATCCAGAAGGCTGTAAACTGTATGATTATGGAGATGAACAAACTCTTTTTTCACGGGCTTATTCCCACTCAATAGTTCCTGGCGGTTTATTTGTTATATCATAAACTACCCTGTTAACATCATCTACCTCATTTACAATTCTTGTAGAGATCCGGGCAAGAATATCATAGGGAATTTTTGACCAGTTGGCTGTCATGCCATCAACGCTGTTTACGCACCTCAATGCCACAACATTGCTGTAGGACCTTTTGTCTCCCATTACGCCCACACTCTTTACCGGAAGAAGGACAACAAACCCCTGCCAGGTTTTATCATATTCACCGGACATTCGCAGTTCTTCTTCAACAATTAAATCCGCCCTTTTAAGAATTTCAAGCCGTTTTTTTGTTATCTCCCCGATGATCCTGACAGCTAATCCCGGACCAGGGAACGGATGGCGCTTAAGAATTTCATCAGGCACGCCAAGGTGCCGGCCGATTACCCAGACCTCATCCTTAAAAAGTTCCCGTAGCGGTTCAATAAGCTTAAACTTAAGTCTCTTCGGCAATCCACCAACATTATGATGGGATTTTATTTTTGCGGATGGGCCTCTGAAGGATGTGCTCTCAATAACATCGGGATACAGGGTACCCTGAGCAAGGAACTTCACATCCGACAGATTATTTTTTTTTATAACATATTCAAATGCGCTTATGAATTCAGATCCTATAATCTTCCGTTTTTTCTCCGGGTCATTAATACCTTTTAATTTTCGCAAGAACCTGCTTGAAGCATCAAAATAGATTAATGGAAGTTCCAATTTTTCTTTAAATATCTTGACAACTTTCTCCGGTTCTCCTTGTCTAAGCACCCCATTATTAACAAAAACGCATTTCAACTTGTTTCCGATTGCCCGGTGGATAAGAATAGCTGTAACACTTGAATCCACACCGCCGCTTAAAGCGCAAACAACACGGCTGTCCCCAACTACTCCCCTGATATTTTCAATTGAGAATTCTGCATAGGATTGGAGCGACCAGGTCTTCTCAGCATTGCAGATCGTATAGACAAAGTTGTTTAAAATATCCCTGCCGCTATCTGTATGCATTACCTCAGGATGAAATTGCAGAGCATAAAACTGTCTTTTATCATCCTCCATTGCGACAATATCTGTATTATCCGAATGGGCAACAGCGCTGAACCCCTCAGGCATCCTGATAACCTGATCCCAGTGGCTCATCCATACAGTAAGTGCCGCGTCCATTACTAACCCGTTAAAAAGCTGACTGCGTCTATTAAAAAAGATCTTCGTAAGACCGTATTCCCTTTTATCACCCCTTATTACACTTCCGCCAAGCATATGAGCCATAAGTTGCATCCCATAACAGATGCCCAGGATAGGAATCCCAGCGGTAAATATCCCTGGGTCGCATTTGGGGGCTGCTCTCTTAAAAACGCTGGCAGGGCCACCGGAGAATATTATGCCCTTTGTACCATTGCGAGTCACAATTTCCAATGGCGCTGTATGAGGGAGAATCTCGGAAAAAACACCTGCTTCTCTAACCCTTCGCGCAATCAATTGAGTGTATTGCGAACCAAAATCAAGAATAACTATTCTGTTTGATAAAAATTGTGATCTGCTCATTCTATTCTATAGTTCGGTGCTTCCTTCGTAATAATCACATCATGCACATGGCTTTCTTTTAAGCCCGCATTTGTAATCCTCACAAATTTAGCATGCTTATGCAATTCATCAATATTTTTTGTGCCAAGATAACCCATCCCGGATCTCACTCCTCCAAGGAGTTGATGTATGCTGAATGACAGCGGTCCACGGTAAGGCACTCTGCCCTCTATCCCTTCCGGAACAAATTTAGTATCTTCGTAGTCGTCCTGGAAATACCTGTTTTTGCCTCCCTCCCTCATAGCATCAATAGATCCCATTCCCCTGTAAACCTTATAAGTACGTCCCTGAAACAGAACAGTCTCTCCAGGGCTTTCATCTGTCCCCGCGAAAAGGTTGCCAATCATTACCGAATCTGCGCCCGCAGCCAGAGCTTTTGTAATATCACCCGAATATTTGATACCACCATCTGCAATAACAGGGACCCCATGTTTTTTTGCTATTTTTGAACATTCAATAATCGCTGTAATCTGGGGAATGCCCACCCCGGCCACTATTCTGGTAGTACAGATTGAACCCGGGCCGATTCCGACCTTGACAGCATCAGCGCCCTCATCTATCAATGCCCTGCAGCCATCAGCTGTTCCAATATTTCCCGCTATAAGTTCACATTTAGGAAAAAGGCGTTTGATTTCTTTTACTGTATAGAGCACCTTCTGAGAATGCCCATGAGCGGAATCCATAACTATAACATCAGCGCCAGCTTCAAGCAGGGCTTCTGTGCGCCCTATGCCATCCGCTCCAGTACCCACTGCTGCACCAACAATGAGGCTACCGAAGCTGTCTTTAGCCGCATTTGGAAAATGCAGGTTTTTTTCAATATCTTTTACTGTTATCAGTCCCTTGAGGTGGTATTTATTATCCACAACAAGAAGTTTTTCTATCCTGTGCCTATGGAGCAATTTCTGCGCATCTTCAATCGTGGTATTTTCTTTAACTGTTATAAGATTTTTGCTGGTCATAACATCTTTAACTTTTTTATTTGTAACTGTCTCAAAACGAATATCCCTGTTTGTAAGAATTCCCACAAGTTTTTTATCCTTTACCACTGGAAACCCCGAAATATCGTATTTTTTCATAGTAGCAATCGCATCGGCAATCATGTCATCGGGATTAAGGATTATGGGATTGGAAACAACAAAACTTTCATATTTTTTAACAATCCTTACCTCCTCAACCTGCTTTGATAACGTAAGGTTCTTGTGAATAATTCCAACCCCGCCCTCCTTGGCAAGGGTAATTGCTGTTTTTGATTCCGTCACAGTATCCATAGCCGCACTCAGAATCGGAATGTCGAGTTTAATATTGCGGGTGAGCCTTGATTTCAGAGAAACATCCTTAGGCAATACCTGCGATTTCCTGGGCAGAAGCAGAACATCGTCAAATGTAAGAGCTAATTGAAAATTTTGTTCATTGGAAGCCATCAAAATTTTACTCCTGTGACGGAATAGTAAGAATCATCCCCTTTTCCAGTTTGCTGGGATTCTTGCCTATAATATTTTTGTTTGCATTGTAAATCTTTTCCCAGAGCCGCGCATTGCCGTAGAATCTTGCAGCCAGAAAATGCAGGTCATCTCCTGACTGTACATCGTATTTAAACGAAGTGCTGATTTGTCCCTGGGATCTTTTCATAAATGTTCCTGGTATCGGCACGGGAATCATACCTTCTAACATTGCGCTCTTCTTTTCTGGCGCAGAAGTTGCCTTCATCTCATCCTCAGTAAGTGCGGATGGAACGGGTTGAACTGCCTGGACAGCAGGAGGCGCTGCCGGAGCAGCCGGTGGCAACTCCTGTAATGGAATTTCTTCCGACGTGGACGCTGCCTTTGCAGGAGCCTCCGGTTGAGGTGCAGCCTCCAAAGGAGCAAGTTCGGGTTCCACTACAGGGATTTCCGCTGCAGGGAATATCTCTTCTGGCGCAGCCACCGGAATTTCCTCTGCTGGCAGGGTTTCCTCGGTTTCCTCCTGCGCTGTGGCTGGAAGTTCTTCTGCCGGAAGTTCTCCGGCTGGTTGATCCTCCTCAAACGGTAAAAGTTCTTCTGTAATAGTTTCCTCAGTTAAAAACTCTTCTTCCTGAGCATATGAGTGAACAATTAATCCCAAAACCAGCAGCAATGTAAAAAGAATAAATAAACTTGGTTTATATTTCATATGCCCCTCCAGTTATTTATAAGATTTATTGCAAGTCCTTCAAGAAGGCTATAATCTGTTACGGTTATAATTTTCTTTTTCAGAATTCTTAAAGCAATAAGAATAATTGCTGCCCCCGGTATTATCAGATCCTCACGCCCTTTATCCATGCCGCGCAGTGCCAATCTCTCATCATGTGTCATTTCTGTGAATTTTCTGTAAAGGCCAGCCAGTTTGAATTTTTCTATCTTATAACCGTTTACTGCACTTCTGTTGAATTTTTTTAATCCAATAAGGACAGAGGCTAATGTTGTAACTGTACCTGCTGTTCCAAAAATCATCAGACCCTTCACTTTTCCAATTTCTCCTTTGAATTCATTATAGAACTTTCTGATTGTTTTTTCAATAAATCTTTCAAGGGAATTAATCTCTTCTTCCGTTGGAGAATCATGCTTGATGAACTCCTCATAGAGATGGACCGCACCTAATCCGCAACTGAAACAAAAATTCAACTTATCCCCTGACCACAGAGTAAACTCTGTGCTACCGCCGCCAATATCAATCAACAGGATATTCCGGCCTGATGGCAATGCAGAAACTGCTCCAAGGAGGGAATATTTTGCCTCTGTGTCCGGTGTTAACACATTAATGGATAATCCCGTTTTAATTTCTGCATCTTTTATAAATTTTTTAGAGTTTCCGGCATCCCTGAATATGCTGGTTCCAGCAACATAAACATCTTGAGCGGAATGCTTGTCTATAATCCTTTTGAATCCCTTAAGAATACTAATTGCCCTTTTTGCCGCATTGCTGTTTATCATACCTGTTGAATAGTAGTTTTCTCCAAGTCTGACAATTCTGCGGTCTATTAAAAACGGGTTGTAAATACCGTCCATGGTCGCCTCAGAAACAAGAAGCCTGAAGGTATTTGTTCCTGCATCTATAACCGCAATGACTTTTTTGGGGGGGAGGTTATTTTTTCTTTTTTTCTCTAATGTACCATTCAAGAAATTCATCTAACAAGGGAAGATTATCCCTTATCCTTTTGGAAAATAGTTTTATAATTGCACTTAGTATCTTAGCGCAAAGAAGGGGCTCTTTTTCTATTAACTTCAGAAAATCATCTCTGTCAATAACCAACAGTTCGGTATTCTCAATTGCCCTGGCTGAAACCGGCCTGGATCCTCCGTCAAGAAGAGAAAGTTCGCCAAAAAAATCACCGGCATTCAGCTGTAAAACCTCTTTATCTCCGGTCCCGCTAAGTTGTTTGCTGATCTGCACGGAGCCGCTCTTTATTATGTAAAAGCTCTCCCCAAGCATTCTCTCCACATATATCGGCGTATGATTGGGAATTGTTTTCTCATTTGTTATCTGTGAAATAATCGCAATTTCCTTGTCCGACAGGTCTTTAAAAAATATATTTTCTTTCATAGCTTTTATTTTGGACATACGTGCGCCATTACACTTATATTATATATTTTAAACCATTTGGCAAGAAAATTTTAAAAATTAAATTTTGGCGCTTTCCCTGTATCTTTTTACATAACTTATATAATTTTTTGCTGATTGTTTTATCCATTGAAGCTCTTTTTCCGTAACCCCCCTTTTAATCTTTGCCGGAAATCCCATTACAAGGGAACGGGGTTCTATCCGCATTTCTTCGGTAACCACTGCCCCTGCAGCAATAATTGATTCCTTCCCTATAACCGCACCATCAAGAATAACAGTCCCCATGCCAATCAGACACGCATCCGCTATTGTGCATCCGTGCAGCGTAACACTGTGCCCTATCGTAACCCCGCTGCCTATTAACAGCGGATGTGTTTCCTTTGTAACATGGAGCATGCTCATATCCTGAATATTGGTCATTTCCCCTATTCTGATATAGTTTACATCTCCACGGATAACAGCATTGTACCAGACGCTTGAATTTTCACCTATTTCAACATCTCCAATTATGCATGCAGTCTCCGCAACGAACACGCTTTCATGCAGTTTAGGATTAATACCTTCAAATGGAATTAGCATGTTTTTAATACTTATTTATAAGAGATTTTACAGCCTTTAAACCCACTCTGTACTCCTCTGCCGTAAGCCCTGCACCCAAGGCAATCTTCTTTGACATTTCAGAAGACATCAAGTCACCAGGAGAATGGGTGTCGGAATTTATAATAACCTTTGCGTCGCACTGTCGCGCCATGGAAAGCACATGCCCGTTGGCAAAACAATGCCCTCTCCTGCCGGACAGTTCCAGAAATATCCCCTTCCTGGCTGCCAGTTCCGCATCCTTTAACGAAATCAGACCTGGGTGCGCAAGGATATCCACGCCCGCCTCAATTGCAGCGCGATTGGTCCCCTTCTCCACCGGCTCAACAATGGTCTCTCCATGAACGAGTACAATTTGCGCGCCCAGGACCCTTGCCCTGCTCACCAGCCCTCCAATCATCCCGGGTGGACAGTGGGTAATCTCTGCGCCTGGAATTGTCTTTATCTTTTTTGTCTTATTCAATTCTACACTAACCTCAACAACTTTTGGAATCACTGTATCAATATTTGAGATATCCAGATGATCTGTAATAGCTATGGCCTTCAAACCGATATGTTCCGCCCTTCTGACAAGTTCAGAAGGGAGAAGTTCACCATCGCTGAACAGGGTATGAGTATGCAAGTCAAACATCTATTCCTCCTTATTTTGATTTCATTGTACTACAAGCCCCAGAAGCCGATTAAGGGGCATAAAACTGCCTTTTACATCCTGCGGTGAAATTATAAAAAGTGTATCCTCCTTTTTGATTGAAAATTCTTCCTGAACATTCATAAACTGCTGCTGAGTTGGTTTCTTGGAAGAAAAAAGTACAAATACAGTGGGGCTGCAAACCTTTTCATTGAAATATAGGTTAGCTTCCTTAAGCGATTTTACAACATTTTGTTCTCCGCCATCATACAAAAACAGAACGCCAAGCATACCGCGCAGAAAAGTATGCCATATAGGCTTAAATTCTTCACCTGGCGGTACCACGAAAAAATTTACCTCCACACTCTCGCTCAGTGTCAGTGTACCAACATATCCAATTGGATTACCATCCCTGGGGGTTTTTGAAAGGAACTCTCTACTAAGAGTAAAACCGGTGATATCTCTGCAAGTATTTATAAATTTCTTCAACGTTTTCCATCCAGGAGAAATTATCAGAATTTTCCCCCTTTCTATACCCAGCCCTGTTTTTCTGCCAAGAGTAATTATATCCCTAATTTTGAATATCTGATCCGGAAGCAGGAGGGTCTTTCTAATAGTCCTCCTCGGTTTTGACTCCTGCTTTACAATATGGACAACACCTTCCTTAATAAGGGTATTAATCGCCTGATAAACCTCATAATCGGGATACGAACAGTTATCAACTATATCCCCTATCACCTGGTAGAATTCAAGCAGAAAAACTATCTCCTGCGTAATTGCCGTAAGATCATTTTTAATATCTTTTGGTGAAACCTTTAATTTCAAAATAGAATCAACACCTGGAAAAGAATCCTTCATCTTCTCCCATTCATCAAGTTGCCTCATTCCCTCCATTATTAAAATATCGATAGGCCTGTTGATGCGAACAAGAGTAAGCACCTTGGTCGGAATAAACTCAAATTTTCCTTCTTTCCATGCAAGCAATCTGAAAAATGCCTTCTCTCCTTCAATTTTGCCAAGATTTGCATTGATTATGTTTCCATTCTGAAGGTAGACAAACCCTTTAAGTTCGCTTTTATTCATTACTATTGCACCAGTTTTCTTATTCATGCTTAATATCTGAATAAGGTCAACCAACGGAATCTGGGAAATATTGCCCTCAATCTCGGTATCCGTACCGGAAACCCTTGCAATTTTTTCGATCTTTTCATAGAATGACACAACTTTCTCAACAATTTTCTCAATCGTAATAGGTCTAACCAAAAATACATCCTTGAAAGGCTGATAACTCTCAATACGCTTCTCCGTATTGGATATAAAAATTATCGGTATGTTTGCAGTCTTTGGATTGCTTCTAATTATAGCAGAAAGCCTTTCACCATCAATAAGCGGAAGGTCTATGCCGATTATCAGGACATCGGGCAGTTCAATAAGTATTTGTTCTAGAGCCTTTACCCCGTCAACCGAGCTGATAGTATTATACCCTCTTGCTTTAAGAGTATCTTTGATCGCTATCACCAATTTCTGATCGCTGTCAGCAATGATAACCTTTCTCTTTATCATAAATTACAGTTCCCTGTATCCAAGATATTTATCCTGGAGTTTTGCAATAAGGTTTTCAATAATAAAGGTATCGCTGGTGTGAAAGGTTTTTATTTTACCATTCTGCTCTTTTCTAAAAAATAATCCGTATGAAAAATCCTCTGTTACTGCAATAAAGAAATTCCCTTTTCCCGCATTATCTTCCGGAATTTTTATATTTCTTACAAAGGGTGGTGCATCTGTGTTTTTATCAACCTCAAGATTGTAAATCCTTAAAACAGTGGGATCCGCAGAAATTGAATTAACCCTTTCAAATAATTTTTTTCCGTGTTCGCCTAATTTGACAAAAAATGCGCCCATCAGGGACGCATTAATTGATAACTCATCTGCCAAGGTTTCAATAATGTCTTCAAGTGTCTCTTCGTTTATGGCCAACTGTTTGCTGATCCCTTCAACCATGGGGTCTTCGGCAGAGCCTGCGGAAGCAGTTGCGGATTTGGAATCTTCAGCCAAAAGTATATCAACACAATCCCAAAAGTGTTTGTCTTCAAGGGAAAATTTGCAGAATAAACTTTTTTTCTGTTCCTCCATTCTTTTATTAATTTTGTAAAGAAGCATATCAAGCGTCCCGCCGTCCTTGGGAAAACTGCCTGAGGAGATTCTCAGAGAGAAACCGGTGGACATCTCTCCTTCCTGCATGTAGATTTTTCCTTTCAGCGCAGAAATTAATCTTCTTACTGTGATCAACGAACCGAAGTAATCGGTCTCTGGTAGAAGAACATAGTATTCATTCTCTTCTTTTTTAGCCACAATATCAGTACCCCTTATACAGTCAAAAACAACCTCCACAAATTTCTGAAAGGTTGAATTAATTATGTATTCAGAAAATGCACCTTTTATTTCGCTAATATTTTCTATCCTTAATAAAATAAGAGAAAGGTTTCTTTTGAACCTCTTGGACTTAGAGAGTTCTTTTTCCACATAATCAGCAAGGTAATAAAAGGAGTATGCTCCCGTTGCAGAATCCTTCAATGTTGACTGATTATAGAATGTTGCTCTGAAAGAGTTATCAAATGCAACTCCGGCAAATCCCATAATGGATTTTATGAGGTTCTTCTCTTTTTCATCAAGAGTTTTATCGGTGTCAAGAAATATCAGGGTCAGCACGGAAGAGGTATTTCCTTTTACGGAAACCCATGTAGCGTTATCTTTGTTGAATATTCCATCCTGTGAAAGATTATGTATTTCCCTTTCATCAAGAGGTATCTTCTCGGCAGACGCTGTTCCGCTATCGGCAATTTTTTTGAAAACCATATTGCCGTCTGTGGAACACCAAACTACGCCGGATCTTGCGCGGCTAATGTCAATCAGAATCCCAAGCAAGAGAAGAGCAAGCGAATTAATGTCCGTGGTTACAAGAATTTTCATGCACTTCTGATATAGGTTTAAAAGATTCATATATTCCAAACCTTCGGTAAAAAGTTTTGAGTATTCAAAGTTCAACTGTTGCTTTTCACTAATTTTTTTAATAATATTAAGAACACTTTCCTTTTTAAATGGTCTGGGAAGATATTCGGTAGCGCCTGCTTTCATTGTCTCGGAAATATTTCCAATATCCTCGGAATTTAAAATGGCGACAATACTTGTTTCCGGATGAGTAAGCCTCACCCCCCTTATAGACCTCAACCCCTCGGAAAATCCGGAGCAGAGGGATACAAAGATTGCCTTATAACCGCCATCGTTAAGCAATTCCACCGCAATAAGAGTATTATCGGCTACCTTCAGCGTCAAACCCGCTGAAACAAGGATTGGCTCCAGTTCCGGTGAAACATCCCTTTTGTTATCAATTAGCAGAACTTTTTCGTTCTCTTGCATATTCACGACCATAAAGAAACAATGATTTGCCCCGGATAAATCCAAAATAACCTAAAACTCCGCCAGTTATGTCGGCAAGAACATCTATAACGCTTGCAACCCTGTTATCCGTAAAAATCTGGTGAAATTCATCGGTGATCCCATAAATAAAAATAAACAGTAATACCCGGAAGAACGATGTTCTTCCCCATTGCTTTGAATAAGCCCTTGTAAACAACACTCCAAGCACAGTATAAAGCAGGATATGAACTAATTTATCAACGTGTGGAAAAGGCAATACATTTATTGGCAGGGATTGTGATGATAAAAAAAATATAAAGGCGCAATAAAGCGCTGTGGGAAACCAGTAGTATAGAAAAAGATACCAGGAATTTGCTTTCACATCTTGTATTTGCCGAAATCCTCAGGAGGCAAGCTTTCAAGGAGTTCCGCCCATTTTTTCTTGATCTCTTCTTCGGTAAGGCCATCCTTTGTCATCTCCATCTGCAAAGATTTGGCTATAACCTGTTCCTCAACAAAAATCGGAGATTCTGTGCGCAGGGCGATTGCTATTGCATCACTCGGCCTTGAATCGATCTGAAATTCATCCCCCTTAATTTTTATAAAAATGGTTGCATAGTATGTATTATCCCTCAGATCATTTACCACAATTTTGTTAATAGTAGCGTTCAAACTCTCCAGGATGTTTTTAATCAGATCATGCGTAAGCGGACGGACGAACTTAACCTTCTGCAACTCCATGGCAATCGCACTGGCCTCCATAATGCCTATCCAAATAGGCAGGGACCTTTTTCCCATCTCATCCCTGAGAATCACTATTGGCGATGAGGTTGAGGGGTCCATTGTAAGACCAAGCACTTTCATTTCTATTATCATTTATTTATACACCTTCTACTTTTGTTACAATTATACCATTCCAGGAGCATCAAGTCAAACGCTTTTTTATTCCGAATTGACTCATAATTAATGTAACCCGGACCGGCTACTCAGGGAAACCTAAATTATGATTTAACCTGAGTCTGCGATTGTACTTATTCATGGCAAAATCCGGGCCGTTGCTAAGTATTTCAATAGTTGCCTGGATTGTAAAATTTAAAAAGTTATCTAAAATTTCTTTTTCTTCTTCGTAAAATTTTGACAAAACATAATCTGCCGGATCCTGTCCTATGGAGGGTTTCCCTATTCCAAGTCTCAAACGGATGAATTCATCCGTCCCAATGGAAGAAATTGTTGACTCAACGCCTTTATGACCGCCAGCCCCGCCGGATTTTTTTATCTTTATCTTTGAAAAATCAAGGTCTAAATCGTCGTGCAACAGAATAAAATCATTACTGGAAATATGGAATTTGCGAAAAAGCTGCGCCACTGCAACTCCACTTTGATTCATATAGAGAGCGGACTTTGCCAGTATAATTCCGCCGAATTTTCTGCTTATGCCGTAACAGGAAAATGTTAAGTTTTTATCAATTGATACATTTAATGAATCAGCAACTTTTTGAAGGAGAATAACCCCAAGATTGTGCCGCGTGAGGGCATACTTCCTTCCGGGGTTGCCAAGCCCCACAACTAATCTCATTATTCCTTTTTCTGCTCCTTTTTACCTTCCGGTGGCGCCTCTGCCGCTTTTTCAGTCTTTTCCTCTCCTTCCTCTTCTTCCTCCTCCTTCTTGCCCTTTCCAACCACCTCAGGTTCAAGCAATCCAGGCACAGCAGCAGGAGCAGCCTCCTCTTCCTTAAGAACCGACACAGCAGCAATAGCAAAATTGCTGTCAGCAATGACCTTTACCCCTTCAGGAAGTTTTATATCCATAACATGAATGGAATGTCCAAGTTTTAAATCAGTCACATCAACCACAATCTTATCCGGAATGTTTCCGGGCAAGCACTCCACCTCAAGTTCCCTTCTGACATGTTCCAGGATGCCGCCCATTGTAACACCCATGGCTTTTCCTGTCAGTTCAAGCGGGACTTTAATCTTGATCCTATGTTCAAGCGAGATCTCATAAAAATCAACATGCTCTACTTCCCTGCTGACTGGATTGATATCGTAATCCTTAACCACAACTATTTTACCGTTGATATCCGGGTTGTCTGCTTTCAGGGTGAGCAGCAGGTTCATCCCTTTTCCTCCCTGTTTCAGCAACTCTTTCAGCTCTTCAATATTTACGTTTACAGGGATTGCATTCCTCAAGCCTTTACCATAAATTATGGCCGGGGTTCTGCCTTCCCTTCTGATTTTTCTTGCAGATATTCTTCCAAAAATCTGCCTCTTTTCAACACTTAGTATATTTTGCTCCATGTTTAACCTCCTTGATGGTTTAAACAAATAATGAACTTACCGAAGACTCTTCGTGAATCCTCTTTATCGCCTCACCCAGTATCTCGGAAATTGTAAGAACTTTTATCTTTTTGGAATTACTTGCTTTCTCACTCAATGGAATCGTATCAGTAACAATTATTTTAGAGATCTCCGACTGTCCAATCTTCTCAACAGCATTGCCGGAAAATACGGGATGAGTACAGCAGGCGTATACCGATGCCGCGCCCTTGTCTTTTAAGGCTTTTGCTGCCTGGGTAAGAGTTCCAGCAGTATCCACCATGTCGTCCACAAGCACCGCTGTTTTGGATTCCACTTCGCCAATAATATTCATAATTTCAGCAACATTCGGACCGACACGCCGTTTATCAATTATAGCCAGACCGCAGTTAAGCCTCTTTGCGTACGCTCTTGCCCGTTCTACGCCGCCGGCATCGGGAGAAACAATTACAATATCGTTTTTGAAATTTTCTGCGATGAACTTCAAAAGGACAGGTGTAGCGTACAGGTGATCAACAGGAATATTAAAAAACCCCTGAATCTGTCCTGCATGAAGATCTATTGTCAAAACCCTGTTTGTTCCTGCTGTGCTCAAAATGTCAGCAACAAGCTTCGCAGATATCGGGGTTCTCGGCGCAACTTTCCGGTCTTGCCTTGCATAGCCATAATAGGGAATTACTGCGGTTACACGTTTGGCAGAAGCCCGCTTCAGTGCATCAACCATTATAAGAAATTCCATAATATAGTGATTGACCGGCATGCAGAAAGACTGAAGGACAAAAATATCATTGCCCCTGACATTCTCCTCAATCTCCACAAATATCTCACCATCGCTAAACGACTTGACAGTGGCTTTGCCAAGAGTGAGACCGAGATAGCTGCAAATCTTATCAGCCAGCAAAATATTTGAATTGCCTGAAAATATCTTCAATTTGCCCAACATAAATAATAATAGTTCGTCGGTTCCGCCAAATACATTGGGGCGGGAGGATTCGAACCTCCGAATGCGGGATCCAAAGTCCCGAGACTTACCGCTTGTCGACGCCCCAGCATACTCGCTCCTGCCATCACTATTGCTGAATGTCTGCTGGTTTGTTTTCTGCGGTATCCTCTGTGTCTTCTACCTGCTTGCGATATTCCTTAAGAATGGCTGACTCTATTCTATCACGCATATCGCTGTTCAAAGGATGCGCCATATCTTTATAAGAACCATTCTTTGTCTTCCTGCTAGGCATAGCAACAAAGAGACCGTTATTTCCATTGATTATTCTCAGATCCCTTACAATGAAACAGTCATCAAAAATAATACTGGCAAATCCCTTCAGCCGCTCAGCTTTGCCTTCATCCGCTTCATTTTTTTCTACAGGGAAGACCTTTACCTCTGTAATCTCCATAACATCCTCCTCTTTTCTAAAAAATTATATACAAGTAACCATTTTTGTCCAGTATAATTTTTGTAGTTCCTTTACAGCCTTTTTTGCTGTTCCCATATCCGGGAAAACACCAAATACAGACGACCCGCTGCCTGACATACGGGCATCTGCAGCACCTCTATCTATCAATCTTGTTTTTATTTCATTCAGTTCCGGGTATTTTTTCATACTTACAGTCTCAAGGTCGTTAAAAAGTCTCTCATAAACATTATTTAAGAAATAAATTTTATTTTCTTTATGTGATTCTGTCAAATTAAATCTGACTTTGCTATATGCCCATTTTGTAGATATTTCAATGCCTGGATAAACAATAACAAACCACCTAACCGGTAAAGATACCGGTGTCAATATCTCACCTTTCCCCTCTGCAACAGCGGAAGGAGCGGAGTTGATAAAAAATGGGACATCGGCTCCTATACTCTCCCCAAGTTTGGATAGACCTTCTAGTGAAATTCCAGTTTTTAGAAGTCTCTCAAGCCCTTTGAGCACTGCTGCGGCATCGCTGCTCCCGCCACCAAGGCCTGCACCGACAGGGATTCTTTTTTTTATTATAATCCTTGCTCCCCCATTACAGCCTGTGCCTCTGAAAAAAGCCTCTGCGGCCTTGTAGGCAAGATTATCCTTGCCCTTTGATAGAGTGGAATTATCACAGCCAATAACTATTCCCTTTCTTATTAATTCTATCCAGACGGAATCATACAGAGTGATTTTTTGCATAACCGTTAAAATATTGTGATACCCATCTATCCTTTTTCCTAAAACCTTCAGCACAAGGTTTATCTTTGCCGGCGCTTTTATCCACATATTTTATCTCTTTTCCTTACTCCGTTATTCCAAACAGCAAGCCTGGCATCCACCCCTTATTTCAATACAATTTTATGCTAAAATAAG
>Ga0209619_10002055_pt1 | contig 14608 bp, 14 predicted proteins | sample Rifsed16ft3_FD_184011 | JGI IMG/M metagenome (GOLD analysis project Ga0209619, IMG submission 184011) | Soil microbial communities from Rifle, Colorado, USA - sediment 16ft 3 (version 2) | ecosystem: Environmental > Terrestrial > Deep subsurface > Rock core/Sediment | place: Rifle, Colorado... | reverse complement strand
CCGCGATATAACCCCCTTTAAGCATCTTGGCAAGCCCCTGCATAAGAGCAAAGCACGGAGGTCTTATTCTCACCCTGTAGGGGCGGCCGGTACCATCGCTGACAATATAGTAGCCAAGTTCACCATTCCCACCCTCCACAGCAAAATAAACCTCTCCGGGTGGAGGCTTAACACCCTCGTATATTAACTTGAAATGAGCCATTAGTCCCTCAATGCTGTTGTAAACATCTTCTTTTGCAGGCAACGACACATTGCGTGCCTCCAATGTGATGGGACCATCCGGGATCTGTTTAAGCGCCTGTTCAACAATCCTGATGCTCTGATAGATCTCCTCCATTCTCACAAGATATCTGTCATAGTTATCTCCGGTCTCACCAACAGGGATGTCAAAATCAAATTTGTCATAAACAAGATATGGCTGGGATTTTCGCACATCGTAAGGCACTCCGGTTGAACGGAGGACAGGGCCTGTAAATGAAAGAGCCATAGCATCCTCCTTAGAAATCCGGCCTACTCCCTGCATCCGCTCCATAAATATCCGGTTCCTTGTGAGGATCCGGTCTGTTTCTGCAAGGGACTCTCTGATAGAATTGAGTACTGGCTTGGCTTTATTTTTAAAATCTTTGGGAATATCCTTTGTAACGCCCCCGATGCGTGTATAGGCCGGGGTGATCCTGCCACCGGAAACATCGTCCGTCAACTGATAAATGTATTCCCTTGCCTTGATAAGGTAGAAATAAATTGTAAATGCTCCGAGCTCCATGGCATTTGCTGCAATACAGGTGAGATGGTCCGTAATTCTGGAAAGCTCCGACATAATAACCCTGATATACTTGCACCGCTCCGAAACCTCTATGCCAATAAGTTTTTCAACGGCCAGTGCAAAGCCCACATTATTTATAAAAGGAGACACATAATTCAATCTGTCAGTGTAAGGAACAACCTGGTTGTAGGTAACATTTTCACAAGTTTTTTCAAAACCCCTGTGCAGATAACCGATCTCCACATCGGCGTCAACTATTTTTTCGCCCTCCAGGGTCGCAATTATCCTCACTATCCCGTGCATTGCCGGGTGGGACGGCCCCAGATTTATTACAAGCCGGCCCTCTTCTGCGTTTTCTATCTCTGGTGTTTGCGGTTTTCCAAAAATGTTTTCTTTCATTATCCTAAATCTCTAATCCGGATGGGGTATTCTGGGCTGTCTCTTACGCAGAGGATAGTCTTTCCTCAGAGGATAACCAACAAATTCATCATACATAAGAATCCTGCGCAGATCGGGATGTCCGCTGAACCGTATTCCAAACATGTCATAGACCTCGCGTTCAAACCAGTTTGCGCCGCTCCAGAGAGGCATCAGCGAATCAACCGCGGGATTGGATTCCGGCACCCTTACCTTAACCCTGAGTCTATAATTGTTTATAAAGGAATAAAAGTGATAAACCACTTCAAAACGCTTTTCCCTTCCGGGATAATCAACAGCAGTGACATCCATCAGAAATTCAAAACCCATATCATCCCTCAGATATTTGCATACCTCAAGAAGAGCATCCAGCTTAATTACAACTGTTTCGTCGCCCCTGAAGGAATGCGAGTCAAGAACTATATTGGAAAATTTTTCCTTTAATTTAGGTATCAATACCTCGGACATTTATTTCTTCTCCAGAACTGATTCTCTGCTTACTTTCTCCTGCAGCCTTATAAGCGCATTAAGAACTGCCTCAGGCCTTGGCGGACAACCAGGGATGTAAACATCCACCGGAATTATCTTGTCAATGCCCTGCACAGTTGCATAATTATCGTAAAAGCCGCCGGATGTGGCGCATACGCCAAATGACACCACCCACTTTGGTTCGCACATCTGGTCATACACCCGCTTCAGAACAGGAGCCATCTTCTCGTTTACCGTCCCCACAACAAAAAGGACATCTGCCTGCCTCGGAGAGAACCTCGGGAACTCAGCGCCAAATCTCGCAATATCATAGTGGGATGCCCATACAGACATAAATTCCATGCCGCAGCAGGCTGTAACAAAGGGATACTGAAAAAATGAAAACTTCCGTGCCCAGTTCACCACAGCATCAAGTTTGGATGTGATAATTGATTTTCCAAAAAGCGTCTCTAATCCCATGCCAGCACACCCCTCTTGATTGCATAAAAAAGGCCGAGGAGCAGGATAATTATGAATAAAGTCATTTCAACAAATCCGGCAATGCCAAGAGATCTAAATGTTACGGCCCACGGATAAAGAAAAACAACCTCAACATCAAACATGACGAAAAGTATTGCTACAAGATAAAAATTTACGGAAAATCTGCCTCTTGGGTCGCTCACGGGTTTTACTCCGCACTCAAACGGCTCAAGTTTAGTTGGTGTAGCGTTTTTGGGTCCAAAAAATATTGCCATCGCAAGCATTGAAACAGCAATCAGACCGCCGAAGCCAATTGTCAGAAGTATAGCTATGAATTCATTCACATTGCCCCCACGATATGCAGAATCCACTTAAATAATAGATTCCAGTTTATACCGATGACAATTATTGGCGCAAGTAAAATCAACACTATAAAATACGGTAAAAACCCACCGGCAGGCTTTCTTAATACTGCAATCTTATCTGGCTGCTCAAGAAACATTTTTCTTATTATGCCGGCATAATAGTAGAGGGAAACTACGCTGTTCAAAACGGCAATTAAAACTATGAGATAAAAACCGCGGTGGATAGCGGAAGCAAAAAGGACTAACTTTGCCGCAAACCCTGCAAATGGAGGTATCCCCACAAGTGAGAGCAGAAAAACAGCAAAAGCTACGGACAGGAAGGGCATTCTCCATCCGATGCCTTTGTATTCGTTTATATCCTCTGTACCGATGGATTCCCTGAATAATATCGCAATGTAAAATGCCCCGATGTTCATTATTGCGTAAATTGACAAATAAAACAGGATGGAAACAATCCCTTCCGATGTGGTAACCATAAAACCTATCAGCATATATCCCACATGGCTTATGCTTGAGTAGGCGAGCAGCCGCTTGATGTTATTCTGAGGGATTGCGGCAAGGTTGCCCAGAGTCATGGTAACAACCGAAAGCGCTCCCCAGAGGACATACCACTCCGGCGAATTGATAAATCCGACGGACATATTCTGGTCGGAATTGAATATGGTGTAAAACAATCTCAGAACAGCGGCAAATCCAGCAGCCTTTGGGGCTACAGAGAAAAAAGCGGTCACCGGTGTTGGCGATCCTTCATACACATCGGGCGCCCACATGTGAAACGGCACAGCGGAGATTTTGAAGGCAAGTCCCGCCACGATGAGTCCTACAATAACAAGCATGCTGCCCGGAGTAAAGGCACTCCTTGAATAAGCATCTCTCAGTGCCTCAAAATTAGTTGAACCAAGCATCCCTGCCAGCATTACAATACCAAATAACATTATTCCGGATGAAACAGCGCCGAATATCAGATACTTTAATGCGGCCTCTCTGGAACGCTCAGAATTCCGGGCAAGTCCGGAAAGGGCATAGGATGGCAAACTTACTGTTTCAAAGGCAAGGAAGAACATCACAAGGTCATTGGCTGACGCAAGCAGATACATCCCTACGGTGGCACCAAAAAGCAAAACAAGATACTCTCCGATGTGCTCATCATCCACCTCTGACGAAGACATGAGGATCACAACAGAAAGTATGCCGACAATCGCAAAGAGCGTCTTGAAAAACGCTGCTGTTCTGTCAAAAACAACCGCACCAAACATCAGCGTCGTCTGTCCATACGCATGCTGGTTTACCGAATACAGCGAAACAGCCAATCCAATTATTGATACGGAAACAAGAAGCCACTTTGCCCTTTTCTTAAAGATAATGTCCAGGAGTATCAACACAAGCAGGGTTCCCGAAAGAATAATCTCAGGATAAAGAAATTTTATATTGCCCATGAACTGATAGCCAAATTGAGGCATAACCATCACATCCCTGTTAATGGAAACAGATCCTTGAGACGCACAAAGAACGAGAGTGTATTATCCATAATATGCAGGATCGGCATGGGATAGACGCCGATTATGACAACAATTATTCCGAGCGGGGCAAGGGTGAACATCTCCCTGGCATTAATATCCGGAAGCGTCCTGTATTTTTCATTAATGCCTCCGAGAAAAACCTTCTGAAATGTCCAGAGCATGTATCCTGCTGTTACAACTATTGTTATCACCCCAATAAATACAAGCACCGGGAATGTTCTGTATGCGCCAAGGAAAACAAGCGCCTCGCTGATAAATCCGCTCAATCCAGGGAGTCCCATGGAAGCAAAAAAGGCAAGGCTTGTAATTCCTGCATATCTTGGCATCTGACTCGCAATCCCTCCAAATCCGTCAATCTCCCTGTGGTGCGCCCTGTCGTAAAGAATGCCCACGATTAGGAAGAGCATCCCTGTAATAGTTCCGTGGGTAAACATCTGGAGGACAGCGCCATTAATTCCCTCCTGCGTAAATGATGCCATTCCAAGAAGGACATAGCCCATGTGGCTTATGCTTGAGTATGCAATCAATTTCTTAAAGTCTTTCTGCGCCATAGCAACAAAGGCGCCGTAAACCATATTTATTATTCCAAGCACTGCAAGCCAGAAGGCAGTCTGCAGCGCAATGTCCGGGAGTATCGTATAGCTTATTCTCAATATTCCGTATGTTCCCATTTTCAACAGAACTCCTGCCAGAATAACGCTTATCGGTGTTGGCGCCTCCACATGGGCATCAGGCAGCCATGTGTGAAAGGGGAATACCGGAACCTTTATGGCAAATCCAATATACAGCATCACATACATTATGAGCCTTACAGTCCCGCTCTTTAACCATGGCAGATGGGTTGATTGATCCGATAGAAGAACCATATCAAAAGTATGCTTCACAATATTGGGATCCGGATTAACATCGCTGTTAAAATACAAAGCAAGCATCACAATCAGCATCAGCACGCTGCCGAATAGCGTATAAAGGAAAAATTTTATTGCCGCATATTCCCTTCTCGGACCGCCCCAGATTCCGATAAGGAAATACATCGGAAGCAACACTATCTCCCAGAAAACATAGAAGAGGAAAAAATCAAGCGCAGTGAATACGCCCATCATCCCAGTTTCAAGGAGAAGAAACAGGGCAAAATACGCCTTTTCTCCCCTGTCAATCCCCCAGGAAGCGAATATACAGAGGAAGGAAAGCAGGGCAGTCAGGAAGATCATTGGCACACTCAGCCCGTCTGCACCCAGATAATACTCAATATTAAACATGGGGATCCATTCATAATGTTCAACGAACTGGAAGCCATTCACAGTGGGAGCGAACCTCACCAGCATCACAACCGAAAGCAACAGTGGAATAAATGTAAACAGGGCAGATGTCCACCGTATCAAATTCACGCGCTCCTTTGGCAGAAAAAGCACAACAGCCGTTCCTATCAGGGGAGTAAAAATAATCCATGTTAACAGATGTTCCACTTATATCCTCCTCATACAAATATAATAACCAGGACCAGGCAGATTATGCCAACCACCACAGCAGTGACATAATTCTGGAGGTTGCCGGTCTGAAGCCGTCTGGCTTTGCTGCCTGCTGAAATAACACCATCACTTATACCATTAACCGATCCGTCAACCACAGAGAGGTCAAATTTCCCGCTTCCATAGGATACATCCACAGTTAACGCGCTGGAAGCATTCACTATTCCATCAATAATTTTGATATCAAATTTTGCGAGGATTGAATTCAGAATGAGAAGCATCCTGACAAAAAGAAAATTGTATATTTCGTCCACATAATATTTGTTCAGCAAAACCCTGTAAATCCCGGAGGTCCGGTTTGCAAGTCCTGCGGATACTCCCGGTCTGGCGACATAGAAGAAAAAAGCAACAGAGATGCCTGTTGCTGCAGCCACTATGGAAACAACAACCATAATCCACTCCGAATGCTCGGAAACCGCAGAAACCGCCTTATAAGATGCCACTGGTTCAATAAAATGGTGCATGGTTAACGCGAGTAAACCGCCAACAACGGAAAAAAAGGCAAGAACAGCCAGCGGAATGGTCATCACAGGCGGCGACTCGTGGGCATGAGGCGCATGAGCCCCCGTCCTTCCCCAGAAAGCGAGCAAAAGCATTCTGAACATGTAGAATGCCGTGAGTCCTGCAGTGAAAATTCCGAGCACCGCAAGATAATAATGTCCACTCTTCAAAGTTCCCCAGAGGATTTCATCCTTGCTGAAAAAACCGGCAAATGGCGGAATACCCGAGATCGCAAGTGTGGCTAGAAGCATGGTGATCCAGGTAATTGGCATGCTCTTTCGCAGTCCACCCATCTTTCTAAGATCCTGCTCTCCTGAAAGCCCGTGAATAACACTGCCCGCACCGAGAAAGAGAAGCGCCTTGAAGAATGCGTGGGTAATCAGATGGAACATACCTGCTGAATATGCGCCAACGCCAACTCCAAGAAACATATAGCCCAATTGACTTATAGTTGAGTAAGCCAGGACCTTTTTTATATCGTTCTGGACAAGGGCGATAGTGGCTGCAAAAAATGCGGTCAGCCCGCCAACAACTGCTACTGTCTCCATTGCAAATGGGGACAAGCTGTAAAGAAAGCTCATCCTCGTAACCATATACACTCCGGCAGTCACCATGGTCGCCGCATGGATAAGGGCTGAGACCGGAGTGGGCCCTGCCATCGCATCGGGGAGCCAGACATACAGCGGAAGCTGAGCCGATTTCCCCGTAGCACCCATGAATAACAGAAGGCAGATTATAGTTATCCTCTCACGGCCCAGTAAATGCACATTTTGCTTAATAATGTCAAAATCAAGCGTCCAGACTCCGTGGGAGCCAAGCGACCAAAAAAGAAGGATTATCCCCATAATAAAACCCATGTCTCCTATCCGGTTCACTATGAATGCTTTGATAGCGGCAATTGCATTTTCCACCTTCTCAAACCAGAAACCGATAAGCAGATAGGAACATAGGCCCACGCCTTCCCACCCCAGAAACATAAGGAGGAGATTATTGCCAAGAACGAGAATAAGCATAGAGAATATAAACAGATTGAGATAGGCAAAAAATCTTGTATATTTCTTGTCTCCGTGCATGTATCCAACAGAATAAACATGAATTAAAAAACCTACCCCTGTTACAACAAGCGCCATAAGAATTGAGAGTTGATCAAACCGGAAGGAAACTGAAATATTCAGCATGCCCACATTGATCCATGTGTAGAGATTATCAATAATAACCCTCTCTTCCGGCGGAAGGTGAAGCAACTTAAACAAACCTGCGCAGCTGAAAATAAATGAGAGCAGCACAGCTGACGGGCTGAGAATGCTTACGATTCTCGGACCCAGCCTCCTGCCATAGAATATGGTTATCAGGAAACCGATGAGCGGGAACAGGATCAGCAACCGGATTGGAAATTCGTTTTCCATATCAGCCTCTCAGCACCCTTGCTTCATCTACATCAATTTTCTTCAGCGAACGGTAGATACCGAGTATGATTGCTATTCCAAGCGCCGCCTCAAGCGCTGCAAGAAGAATAACAAAAAGGACAAAAACCTGCCCCTTTGCGCCCAGCGCAGTGTTTCTCGCAAAATTTATAAGATTGAGGTTCACACCGTTTAGAATCAGTTCCACACTTATTAGAATCGCAATGGCATTTTTCCGCGTCAGAACGCCGAATATACCAATTACAAATAGAGCATCGGCAAGCAAAAATATCTCAAAGGGACTCATTTTACCTCCCTCCTTGAAAGAACAGCAGCGCCAATAAGCACAACCAGTAGCACCAGAGATGCCGCCTCAAAGGGCAGTATATAGTTTGACAGCAGCATCACGCCTATATCGTATGTGCCGGTATAAGGCTGTTCTGCTGTATTCATTATATAAAACATTTCATACCCAACTACATAAACAGCAAAAAAGAGTATCAGGGAGATAATGGCTGCCGGGAATATCCTTACTGGCTCTGAAAAAACCCTGATTTTAAAGTATTCCGGTGTAAGCATTATGCCAAACAGAATTATAATAAGTATTCCGCCAACATATACCAGTATCTGAAATCCTGCGATCAGTTCCGCCTTGAGGGTTAAATAAAAGCCAGCAACAGCAAAGAGTGTAAAAAACAATGCAAAGGCAGCCCTTACAAGATTGCCTGAAAGAACAACATAAACCGCTGAAAGAACAATCATGACAGAAAGTATATACTGAAGCACAGCCAAAACGGTCATTTACATTGCCCCCTTGTCATCCGCCTTCTTTGTATCTTCTTCAAGTTTTCGCGCAATTTCTTTCAGTCTGTTTGCTTCTTCTTCGTTTACAAAATGCAGAATCAGTTCACCTGGATCATAACTCGCACCCTCAAAAGTCCTGGTAAAGTAAATTGCTCCGGTGGGGCACGGCTCCACACAGAGCCCGCAGTACATGCATTTGCCTATATCAATGTCAAATTTAGTGGCGTATCTTAGTTTTGGAGTTTCTTTCGCATCCAGCCGGGATTTCACCTTTGTCCGCTCGCCCTTCACATGCTCTATGGCAATGCAGGCAATGGGGCATGCCCTGGCACATGCCTCGCAGGCTGTGCATATGTCCATTTGAACTGTTAGAAAGCCTCTATACCTTCCGGAAAGCGGCTTCAGCGGCCCGGAGTAAAGCCTGCTGAATTCCTCTGCGGTAAATGCCGGGTTCTCTTCCGGATACTGAACTGTCACCGGTTTGCTGAAAAATGTCTTTAGGGTAATCCTCATCCCCTTTGCAATGGAGACGGCTGCTTCATAAATATTTCGAAAATAATTTATAAAACCTGATTGAGCCATGGAATTCACTTCAGCATCCCCATAAAATACCTGTCAGGCAGAAACAAAATCCACGCCGCTGCACCAACGAGACAGACAAACGCAAAGGGCGTGAGATATTTCCAACTAAGCGTCATCAGCTGATCAACCCTCAGCCTTGGCAGCGTCCACCTGATCCACATCAGAAGGAAAACAAAGAAACACGACTTTAATATAAACCAGTGAATTCCGGCAATGAATGGGCCTTCCCAGCCGCCGAAAAATAATGTGGAGGAAACTGCTCCAATTACAAAAAGATTCGCCCACTCTGCAAAATAGAACATGACAAACCGCATACCGCTATACTCGGTACTGTATCCGGCAACGAGTTCTGATTCAGCCTCAGGCAGGTCAAATGGCGTTCTGTTGCCCTCTGCTATCTGAGCAATGAAAAAAACAAAAAAAGCAATAAAGAGAAAAGGATCATGGAATATATTCCATCTGAGAACGCCCGATCCGCCGCGCTGATGCTCCACAATTCCCTGCATGCTGAGCGTGCCGGACACCAGCACCACTGAAAGGACAGCAAGAACCGACGGAACCTCATAACTAACTATTTGCGCAACGGCCCTCATTGCGCCGAGGAGGGACCACTTGTTGTTTGACGCCCAACCAGCCATCAGAATGCCAATGACAACCAGTGAAGAAACCGCAAGTACATAAAGAATGCCTATATTCAAATCCGCAACTATAATCTTTTTCGAAAATGGAAAGACAACCCAGGTGGCAAACATGCCTGCGAAAACAATGTATGGCGCCAGCCTGAACAAAGGCTTATCAGCAAGAGCAGGAATTAGATCCTCCTTTAAGAGGCACTTTATTCCGTCCGCAATCCATTGAAGCGACCCCTGCGGTCCCACCCTGTTTGGCCCGAATCTTGACATCATCCTGCCTGCGACCCTTCGTTCAACCCAGCTGGTTATTCCGGCTATAACCGATACAACACCCAGGAGCGCACCAGCAACAAGGAGCATCCAGATGCCGTAATAAAGAGCATCGGGAATGGATTTAAACACCGGGAGCGCATTTCTTATTATGTCAGCAAATTCCTTCACTTTTAGTTAACTACGCCTGCGTTGGAAGTTCTCATATTTCTCACCTGTCAATCTCCGGCGCAATCAGATCAAGGCTGCCGATTAGAGCCACAAGATCAGCAATCAGACATCCTTGCGCCACATCGGGAATAATGCTCATAGCCGTGAATGAACCGGTTCTTATCTTCAGCCTGTAAGGCTTCTGAGAACCATCGCTTATCAGATAGAATCCAAGCTCGCCCCTCGGCGCCTCGGTCCTGGCATATATCTCTCCTGCCGGCGGTTTCAAAACACGGGGAACCTTGGCAATGCGCTCCCCATCAGGCATCATCCTGATGCACTGCCGGATTATCCCGATTGATTCAACCATCTCATTAATCCTTATCATGTATCTCTCAAGGCAATCTCCTGTTTCGCCATACTCACCTTTTCCCACTGGCACTTCAAATTCCAATTCCCGATAAACAGAATAGGGATCATCCCTTCTCAGATCCCACTGCACACCGCTTGCCCTGAGATTTGGGCCAGCAAGGGAAAAGCCTATGGCCTTCTCTGCCGGAATCGGCACAACTCCGGAAGTGCGTTCCACAAAAATCTTGTTGTACGAAAGCAGATCGTTGAACTGTTTTACTTTTGGCTCAAAATAATCAAGAAATTCTGTAAGATTCTGCATGAATCCCTCAGGTAGATCATAGCTGACTCCGCCGATTCTCATATAATTGAATGTGAGGCGAACACCGCATACCATCTCCATAATATCGTTGATCCACTCCCTTTCTCTTATTGCATGCAGGAATGGGGTGAATGCTCCAAGGTCCGAACCCATTGCCCCCACTGCGATAAGATGACTTGCGATCCTGTTCAGCTCGCCAACCAGAACCCTGATAAATTCTGCCCTCCTCGGAACCTCAATGCCCATCAGCCTTTCAACAGTAAGAGCATAGCCCCAGTTGCAGTTCATTGATGCAAGATAATCTATCCGGTCAGTATATGGCATGAACTGATGGTAGGTAATCTGTTCGGCTATCTTCTCCATTCCCCTGTGGAGATAGCCAATGTCAGGGATTGCGCTGTGAATGACTTCGCCGTCTGTTGTAAGAATAAATCGCAGAACTCCATGCGTACTTGGATGTTGCGGGCCCATATTGATTACCATGGTCTCTGTCTTCAACAGACTCACTTTCAGTCCCCGTCACTCATTACTTATTACCTTTCTTGGTCCTGTCCACCGAGCCGCCCCTTTCGTGAATAATTCCATGATACTCCGCCGGATATTTATAATCCTTTCTTAACGGATACCCCTGCCAATCCTCAGGAAGCAGTAGCCGCCGCAGATCTTTGTTTCCTTCAAATTTAATTCCGAGCATCTCAAAAACTTCCCTCTCAAAAAACCCGGCCGACGGATAAACCGGCTCAATAGATTCAACGGACGGAGAATTCTTGGCAACCCTAACTTTAAGTGTGATATTTTTTTTGCTCCCTATTGAGGTCAGATGATAGACAATCTCAAAACAATCAGCCCTGTCAACCCCGCTCAGGGAAGAGAGATAACCAAAACCGCTCACGGTCTTGAGGTGTCCGCAGACCAGCCTTATTATCTCACTCTGGAGAAATATCCAGGGGTACGGCTTTTCCTCTTTCAACTCCATGCGTGCATCCGGAAACTGAGCTCTCAGGCTTTCAAAAATTTCAACAATCATATCACGATTTTTTTACAAGAAACCGTTCCTTCTGTATTTTCTCCTGGAGTTTTAAAAATCCCTCTGCCAGCGCCTCAGGCCTTGGCGGACAGCCAGGAATGTAAACATCCACAGGAACAATCTTATCCACACCCTTCACTACATTGTAACTAAGGTCAAACAACCCGCCACAGTTTGCGCAGCTTCCCATAGCAATGACATATTTTGGGTCAGGCATCTGGTCATAGAGTAATCTCAGCCTGGAAGCCATTTTGTAGGTAAGCGATCCCGCAACTATCATTATATCCGACTGCCTGGGGCTCGCCCTGAAGACCGTCCCGAATCTATCCAGGTCTGTCCTCGGTCCTCCGGCCTGCATCAGTTCAATTCCGCAACAGGCAAGGGCAAAGAGCATATACCACATGGATGATTTCCTTCCCCAATTGAGAATTTCATCGGTGGTTGTGAAAAGCAGATTTTCCGGAAGGCTGTTATAAATAATTCCCATTATGTTTTCTCCTCCCGGCTTACCTTCTTGACCCATTCCAGATCGCCCTTTGCCCAGAGATAGGCAAGGCCGAAAATAAGTACGCCGATAAAAATAAATATTTCAAGAAATGCGAGAAATCCAAACCCCTGCTTCACAAGCGGAAGGTAACTTGCCACAGCGGGAAGAATCAGCACCAGTTCCACATCAAATATAATAAATGTGAGAGCTATAATGTAAAAGCGTATATTGAACTGTATCCAGGATAAGCCCGCGGGCACTTCACCGCACTCATAGGTTAATTGTTTTTTAGGGTCAGGGGTTGAAGGCGCAAGAAGTCTGGAAAGAAACAGCGAAAAAAAAACAAATAGCACTCCTGCAAGGATGAAAATCAGAATATACGCATAGTTAAATAGCAACATAAACTAAATCTGCCTCCAGCAGGGCACCAGAAATATTCTGTTTCGCCATTGCGGGCATCAGAGAAGAAATCTTGCGGAATCGCTCTTGCAATCCGCAGGTAAGCTATCTAATATACCCTGTATAAATCCAAAAATTACAATGCTCGCAATTCTTTTTAAAGTCAAGAAAATTGTATGGCTTTGTGATAAATATCACAGACTTTTATTATCCTGAAAAATATAATTTATTTGACACAAAAAGACATGTGTGTTAAATCTACACATTAATGCAAAGAATAAAAGGAGGGGTCTTATGAATAAAATTTATATCCCCATTATTATTGTTATTATAGCGTTTGGTTGCGGAACCAATAAAGTGGAACTGCCTGCAGATGAAAGCAATCCGGCAATTTCAATCTCGTCGCCGGCAGACAGCGCAGTAATTCAGGATAATAAGGTTGATGTTACCGGCAAGGTTTCGGATGCTGGCTCAGGCGTAAAGACCGTAACCGTTTCAGGAGGCGGTAAATCAGCGAATGCAGCGGTTGACGCAAACGGCAACTTCAGCGCACCCCTGATAGATCTCGGCGACGGGAGCATAAACATTGTTGCGCAAGCAAGCGACGAACAGGGAAACATGAACAGCGCAAGCGTAAAGGTTATGATTGATACTGCTGCACCCACAGTAACTTTAAGTCCTCTTTCTCAATATATTAAGGGCATAATAACATTTTCGGCAAGCGCATCGGACAAAAATGGAATTACACAGGTGGAATTCTTGAGGGGCACTACGGTAATCGGAACAGATGCCACCGCGCCCTATTCTCTTAATTTTGACACGGCCACTGTTTCTGATGGCAACTACAGTTTTACCGCAAGGGCAACAGACGGCGCTGGCAAACAGGCAACATCAAGCACTGTACCATCTACAGTTGACAATTCCTTGCCAACCATCAGCATAAATCCCTCCATCTGCGGTGATAATGTGTGCAACGCAACTGAAGCGCCCGGCGGAATAGTTGCTACTGCAATTACAGTTACAACGAATGCTGAGAATGACCAGATCGTAACCTTGTTCTCCAATGGCAATCCAATTGGCACAGGCACAGTTGCAAGCGGAAGCGCAACAATAACACAGGGCACAGCATTAACCGAGGGCAGCAATAATCTCGTTGCTGGTGTTGCTGATTTAGCAGGAAATTCAAGCACATCAGCATCTGTAAATGTAACCCTTGATACAACCCTTAACATTGCAATTGTATATCCATCAAACAATCAATGGATGAACGATACCTGGGATTATGATACAGGAACAGCAGGGTTGCAGCTGGATGTTACAGTAACAACGGATGCTGAAAATGGCCAGACAGTCACTCTTTCAGGAGGAGATGCACCAGTTGGAGGAGCAGTGAGTAATGGCTCTGCAATTATTCGGATCACATTCACCCCTGAGGGCACAAAGACCCTTTCTGCATCAGTCACCGACCTTGCAGGCAATCCTGCCACATCTTCAACAATTACGGTTTATTATGATAAAACCGCACCAACAGTTACTATTTCATCGCCTGCTCAAAACCAGCTTTTCAAGTCAACATGCCCGGGCGGACAGGGTCCGTTATGCTGGGAAGATAATTTTCCTAACACCCCACTTTTCCAGACCGCCGTACAGGTTTCTGCAACAGACAACATGGCAACCCAGGCACAGATGGCAGGAAACACGGTAAACATCTATTCAAACGGCAATCTCGTTGGAAGCGGACCACTTGTTGCTGCTGGACCGACAACTATTTCTGTTTCCCTGCGTGATGGAGGCAATGCCCTGACTGCCACGCTTTCTGATGTAGCAAGCAATACAGGCACAGCATCAGTGGTAAAGACATATACCTTTGTCGGACAGCCAGGAACTATAACTGGCTGGGTTTATGAGCCATGCACCTGGAACCCAATAAGCGGGGCAACTGTGGATCTATCACTTGACCCGCAGTATAATACCATCCTCGCAAAGGCAACTACTGATGTAAGCGGCCAATTCACCCTCCAGAATGTTCCCCCTGGTGAATACACAAACATCCGTGCCTGCCTTGACAGGGACAGTAATGGAAAATGCGAGATTCTAAATGGCTTTGGTCCAGATGGCATGCCTGGTTTTGCAGGCGT
>Ga0209619_10002054_pt1 | contig 14610 bp, 13 predicted proteins | sample Rifsed16ft3_FD_184011 | JGI IMG/M metagenome (GOLD analysis project Ga0209619, IMG submission 184011) | Soil microbial communities from Rifle, Colorado, USA - sediment 16ft 3 (version 2) | ecosystem: Environmental > Terrestrial > Deep subsurface > Rock core/Sediment | place: Rifle, Colorado... | reverse complement strand
TCACCCTCCGCGGGTGCGGCCGGATCGACGGGAACCGGGATCGGCAGGCGGTTTCCCCCTTCGAACCCCTCGACCACTGCATCGTCACGGGTGAACACCAGCACCTTCACGAAGTCGATCCGCGTCACCGCAGCCGCGGGGTCCGCCGTGGTGCGCAGCGCAAACCCGACCTCGGAGCGAGCGGCCTCGCGCACGCGCGCCACCGGGATCCCTGCCGGGAACCGCCCATCGGCGGTCACCAGGAGATCACCCCGAACCACCGCAGTATCAGTATTGAACATCTCCAGCGACATGGGCCCGCTGCCCCGTCCCCGGAGCACCCCGGTCTCGCCGGTGCGCTCGACCCGAACCGCCACCACGAGCGTGGGGTCGGTGATCAGCATGACGCGGGCCACCGTGTCGGTGACCGCCACCACCCGCCCGACGAGGCCTCCCTCGTCGACGACCGGCATGTCCAGGCCGACGCCATCGTTGCGTCCCTTGTCGATCACCCGGAGGTGATCGAACTCGGATACCCCGATCGCCAGCACCCGGGCGGCGATGGTGTCGAGGTCTTCGGGAGGGTCGATGTCGAGCAGCGCCTCCAACTCGCGCACCCGGATCCGGATGCTCTCCGTCTCTTGAATTTGCTGCTCCAGATCGGCCGCTTCCGCGCGGAGTCGCCGATTCTCCTCTCGCAGACTGAATAGATCGCTCACGCCCTCGAAGAAGTCGGCGATCGGTCGGCCGGCGACGGAGAACGCCCGCTGCACGGGAGTGAACAATGCTTGCGTCCCGTCACGCAGGGTGGAACCGAGCCCGACGCCGTCGGCGCGCAGGTCGATCGTGATCAGGGTGAGCGAGATGACGATCAGGCCGATGAAAACCCCGGTCGGGCGATCGACGTTGCTCGGCCGCCACATCAGCGGCCCGCCGTCAGAGGTTCCCCGCCGTCGTCGTCAGCACTTCCTGGAGCATGTCGAAGTCCTCCAGGCATGCGCCCGAACCGAGAACGACCGAGTGCAGCGGGTTCTCGGCGGTGACGACGGGGGTCCCGGTCTCGTTGGCGATCCGAACGTCCAGGCCGCGGAGGAGGGCGCCTCCCCCGGTGATGACGATCCCCCGCTCCATGACGTCGGCGGACAACTCGGGCGGCGTCTTGTCGAGACAGAACTTGACGGCGTCGATCATGCCGGCCACCGCCTCCTCGATCGCCTCCCTGACCTCGGCGGCGGTGATGACCACGGTCTTGGGAAGACCGGTGATTAGGTCGCGTCCCCTGATCTCGGCGTTGGGTTCGTCGCTGAATGGCCACGCCGACCCGATCGCCATCTTGAGTTGCTCGGCGGTGCGGTCGCCGAGCAGCAGGTTGTACTCCTTCTTCACCCAATTCACGATCGCCTCGTCGAGCTCGTCCCCGGCGATGCGTGAGGAGCGGGAGACCACGATGCCCCCCAACGAGATCACCGCAACCTCGGTCGTGCCGCCGCCGATGTCGACGATGACCGAGCCGGTCGGCTCGTGGATGGGGAGGTCGACTCCGATCGCCGCCGCCATCGGCTCCTCGATGGTGTAGGCGCGGCGGGCGCCGGCGTGATAGGCAGCCTCCTCCACCGCTCGGCGTTCGACGCCGGTGATCCCGGAGGGGACGGAGATGATGATGCGGGGGCGAGCCCAGCGCCGCGGCTGCACCTTCTTGATGAAGTAGCGGAGCATCTTTTCGGTGATGTCGAAGTCCGCGATCACGCCGTCACGCAGCGGGCGGATCGCCTGGATGTGCGACGGGGTGCGCCCGATCATGCGCTTGGCCTCGAGCCCCACCGCCAGCGCCCGGTTGTCCCGGGTGTTGATGGCGACCACCGACGGTTCGTTGAGCACGATCCCTTGACCGCGGACATACACGAGCGTATTCGCCGTGCCGAGGTCGATTGCCATATCGCGGGTCGTCAGCGACGCGAAGCTGCTCACCATGATGGAATCCCGGGTGGGTTGGCAGGGAGTGTACCCCCGCGGGGCGCTAATCGAAGAAAAGCGAGATTTCCCGACCTGCGCTCTGCGCCGAATCCGATCCGTGCACGATGTTCTCGGCGATGATCGTTCCGAGATCGCCGCGCAGCGTCCCGGGCGGCGCATCGGCCGGATTCGTGGGCCCCATGAGCGTCCGGACGATGGCGATGGCGTTCGGACCCGACCATTCCATGGCAACGACCGGACCGCTGGTGATGAACGCGACGAGCTCGCCGAAGAAGGGCTTCGCCTTGTGTTCGGCGTAGTGCCGACCCGCCATCTGTTCGTCGATCGTGAGCATGCGCATCCGCTCCAGGATCAGTCCCTTGTGCTCGAGACGGGAGATCACCTCGCCGACGAGGCGGCGTCGCACCCCGTCGGGCTTGACCATGACGAAAGTGTGTTCCATGCGGGTGTGTGCTCTCCGCGGATTCGTTACGGGGAGGGTAATCAGGCACCAGGCACCAGGCACCAGGCACCAGAAGATCTCAGAGGTCAGACATCAGATGTCAGGAAAGAACGCTGGTCTGCGATCTGCGATCTGCCATCTGCCGTTCGGAGTCTCGCCCCTCGCCCCTCGCCCCTGCCACCTGCTCCCCAACTCAGCCCAGCCCGAGCGCCGCCCGAACCTCTCCCACCACATACAGCGAACCCGTCACCAAGACGTGTTCTCCGCTCCGCCGCGCGGCCGCCACCGCCTCGGCCACCGAACCATGGGAGGTGACGGGCACCCCGAGGCGGGCGTCGACCAGCGCGGCGACGTCCGCCGCAGGCATCGCCCGGGGCGAGTCGGCGGCCGCAGTGTGAGCGACCTTCACCCGACCGCGCAGGGCGTCGAGCATCGTCGGCACGTCTTTGTCCCGCATCACGCCGAAGACGAGCGTCCAGGTGACCCCGGGGAACTCCTCCCCCAGCGCGGCCGCCAGCGCCTCCATGCCGGCGGGGTTGTGGGCGCCGTCGGTGAGCAGCCAGGGCTCCCTCCCGAGCATTTCGAGCCGCCCGGGTGAGGTCACGAGCGCCGCCGTCTCCCGCACCGCCGCCTCATCGAGGGCGCGATTGAACAATGACTCGACCGCGGCCACCGCCACGGCGAAGTTGGCGACCTGATGGCGGCCGCGCAACCGCAGGTCGAGCCCGGTGTATTCGTCACGGATCCCCGACAGGTCGAACATCCAGCCGTGGTCGGAGGGCGCCGCATTCAGCGGCCGGTATTCGGGACCGAGGCGGAACCATCGGGCGCCCTGCTCGGCGACCCGACGCTCCGCCACGGCGAGCGCATCAGGGTGAAGATCCCCGGTCACCAGATCCGCCCCGGTGTCGAGGATCGCCAACTTCTCGGCAGCGATGGCGGCGATCGTGTCGCCGAGGTACTCGGTGTGTTCCAGGGCGATGTTGGTCACCACCGCCACCTCCGACGTGGCCGCGTTGGTGGCGTCCCAGCGGCCCCCCAGCCCGGTCTCGAGGACTCCGACGTCCACCGAGCGGTCGGCAAACCAGCTGAAGGCGAGGGCTGCGGTGAGCTCGAAGTAGGTGATGCCGTCGCCGCTGCGCTCCTCGTACATGTCAACGATCGGAGCCAGAATCGCCATCGCCTCGGAGAACTCCGCCGCCGCAATGGGGCGGCCGGAGAGTTCGAACCGCTGCTCGATCCTGTCGAGGTGCGGCGAGGTGAAAAGTCCGGTGGAGAGCCCGTGCGCCGAGATCAGCGAGGCGATCATGCGCGAGGTCGACGTCTTGCCGTTGGTGCCGGCGATGTGCACGATCGGATAGGCCTCGTCGGGTCGGGCCAGCATGTCGAGGAGGCCGGTGATGCGCTCCAGACCCGGTTTCACCCCACGACCGATGTGGGCGTCGAGGTAGGCGATTGCAGCGGCGTGGTCCGTGGCCCTACTCCAGATCTGATCGTTGGGTGGTCAGCTTCGCCAGGGTGGCGGACAACTCGGCGGATCGCTCCCGCTCCTTGGTCACGACCTCGGCGGGGGCCCGCTCCACGAACTGCGGATTCGCCAGCTTCGCCTCGGTCCTCGCCTGCGCCGCCACCAGTTCCGTGATGGCGCGATCGAGCCGCATCCGCTCCGCGGCAACGTCGACGACACCTTCGAAGGAGATGAGAGCCTCCAGCGAACCCGATACGACCCGGCTGAAGGTGCCGCCCGCCACCGAGCTCCCCGCCCGTGGCTCGAACCCAGCCAGCGACTTGAACTGGGGAACCCACCAGGCCTCCATGGCGGCCTCGGGGTCGACAATCGTGACCTCGAGGGGATGACGGGGGGCGAGGCCGTGTTCGGCGCGAAAGCGACGGACTCCACCCACCACGTCGCGGAACGTCTCGAATCCCGCGGGAACCTGATACGCCGGCGGGCTGGGCCACCGCGACGCGGCGATGAACCCGTCACCTACGAGGTGCTGCCACAACTCCTCGGTGACGAAGGGGATGACCGGGTGAAACAGCTTGAGCAGATCGCGGATCACCACCCCGAGGGTGGTCCGGGTCGGCGCGTCGCCGGATCGCAGATGCGACTTGGCCAATTCCAGGTACCAGTCGAACACCTCCCCCCAGGCGAAGTTGTAGAGCGTGCCGTAGGCGTCGGAGAACCGGTACTCGTCGAGGGAGGCGTCGACCTCGGCAACGACCGCGTGCAGCCGGGAGAGCACCCAGGCCGCCTCGGGACCGGGGTCGTCCGGATAGCCCCCGTCCGGTGCGACGCCGCCCTCGCCGAGATGGGTGACGGTGAAGCGGACCGCATTCCACAGCTTGTTGCCGAAGCGGCGGGCGGCATCGACCCATTCGGTCTGGAAAGGCACGTCCTGGTTCGGGGCGGCGGCTTGGATCAGGGCGAGGCGGAGGGCGTCGGCCCCGTAGTCCCGGACCACGTCGAGGGGATCCACCCCGTTCCCCAGCGACTTCGACATCTTGCGACCATCCTCGGCACGGATCATCCCGTGGATGACCACGTCGGAGAAGGGCTTGCGGCCGGTGAGGTGGAGACCGAGCTTGATCATCCGCGCCACCCAGAACGAGATGATGTCGTAGCCGGTGACCAGCACCGAATTCGGGTAGAAGGTGCGGTAGTCCTCGGTGTCCTCCGGCCAACCGAGCGTCGAGAACGGGAACAGTCCCGAGGAGAACCAGGTGTCGAGGACGTCTTCGTCCTGGCGGAGCGAGGTCGATCCGCACCGGCAGGCAGGCGGGGCCTCCATAGCCACCGTGATCTCGCCGCAGGCGCCGCAGTACCACGCGGGGATGCGGTGGCCCCACCAGATCTGCCGGGAGACATTCCAGTCGCGCAGGTTCTCCATCCAGTGGAAGTAGGTCTTCTCCCATCGCTCCGGGATGAAGCGGATGTCGCCGCGCCTCACCGCCTCGATGGCTGGACCCACCAGCGGCGCGACCCGGACGAACCACTGCTCGGACAGGTAGGGCTCGACGACGGTGTGGCAGCGCTCGCAGTGGCCCACCGAGTGTTCGTGGGGTTCGACCTTTACCAAGACACCCTCGGCGGCCAGGGCGTCCTTGACAGCGCGGCGGGCATCCATGCGATCGAGACCCGAGAACCGGCCGCCGTTGGCGTTGATCACGCCGCCCTCGTCCATGATGACGATCGCCTCGAGTCCGTGACGCTGGCCGATCTCGAAGTCGGTGGGATCGTGCGCCGGGGTCACCTTCACCGCACCGGTCCCGAAGGTGGGATCCACCGCGGCATCGGCGACGATCGGGATCTCGCGGCCGATGAGTGGAAGCCGCACGGTCTTGCCGATCACCGCGCGGTACCGGGGGTCGTCGGGATGCACCGCCACCCCGGTGTCGCCGAGCATCGTTTCCGCCCGGGTGGTCGCCACCTCGATGCCGCCGGAGGACTTCTCGAACGGGTAGCGGATGTGGACCAGTTCACCGAGCTCGTCCTCGTGCTCGACCTCGACGTCGCTGATCGCGGTGCGATCCCGGGGACACCAGTTGATGATGCGCTTGCCGCGGTAGATGAGGTCCTGGTGGTACAGGTCGACGAAGACCTTCTTCACCGCCTCGGAGAGACCATCGTCCATCGTGAAGCGTTCCCGGGACCAATCCGTGGAGAAGCCCATCCTGCGGATCTGCTCGGTGATGGCGCCGCCGGAGCGGGCCTTCCACATCCACACCTGTTCGATGAACCGCTCCCGACCCAGCTCTTCGCGGGTCAGGCCCTCCCTGGCCAGCTCCCGCTCGACCACGATCTGGGTGGCGATACCGGCGTGATCGGTGCCGGGAAGCCAGAGGGCGGCGTAGCCCTGCATGCGCTTGCGCCGGATGATGACGTCCTGGATCGACTGGTCCAGGGCGTGCCCCATGTGGAGCGACCCGGTGACATTGGGCGGGGGGATGACGATGCAGAAGGGCGGGCCGCCGGCGTTCAGTTCAGGCCGGAAGATCCCCGCCTTCTCCCAGCGCGAGTACCAGTGCGCCTCGACCTGCTGCGGGTCGTACGCCGGATCCATCGGTGTCTCGCCTCATGGTGGGGGAGATTGTAGGCACCAGGCACCAGACACGAGGCACCAGAAGGTCGCGGATCTCAAGCGCGATTCGAGTCTCGGGCTGGAGCCTGGCGCCTGGCGCCTACTCCTACGCGCTGCGCTCCTTGGGAAGGGTCTTGCCGATGTCCTGCATCGGGATCAGCGTCGGGTTGACCCGCTCCCGCACGACCGTGCCGTCGATGACCACGCGCGCCACGTCGTGGCGCGAAGGCAACTCGTACATCGTGTTCAGCAGGATCTCTTCGAGGATGGCGCGCAACCCGCGGGCCCCGGTACGCCGGAGCAGCGCCTGATCGGCGACCGCGGTGAGGGCGTCGTCGGTGAACACCAGCTCGACGCCGTCCATCTCGAAGAACTTGGCGTACTGCTTGATCAGGGCGTTCTTGGGCTCGAGAAGCACCTTGATCATCTGGTCGCGGTCGAGGTCGTGGACGGTGGACACGACCGGGAGCCGCCCGATGAACTCCGGTATGAGCCCGAAGCCCATGAGGTCCTCGGGGAGCACCTGCGACAGGGTGTCGCTGTCGCGAGTCCTCTTGGCGTGGACGTGGGCGTCGAACCCGATCGCCCGTTTGCCGATCCGCGCCTCGATGATGTGCTCCAGGCCACCGAACGCCCCCCCGCAGATGAACAGCATGTTGGTGGTGTCGATCTGCAGGAACTCCTGGTGGGGATGCTTGCGGCCACCCTGCGGCGGCACCGAGGCGACGGTCCCCTCCAGGATCTTGAGGAGCGCCTGCTGCACCCCCTCCCCGGAGACGTCCCGGGTGATCGACGGGTTCTCCGCCTTGCGGGCGATCTTGTCGATCTCGTCGATATAGATGATCCCGGTTTCGGCACGCTTGATGTCGAAGTCGGCGGCCTGGATCAGCTTGAGAAGGATGTTCTCCACGTCCTCGCCCACGTACCCGGCCTCGGTGAGGGCGGTGGCGTCGGCGATGGCGAACGGCACGTTGAGCAGGCGCGCCAGAGTTTGTGCCAGAAGCGTCTTTCCGCAGCCGGTGGGACCGATGAGCAGGATGTTCGACTTGGAGAGTTCGACGTCGTCCTTGGCCCGCTGCCCGGCCCGCACCCGCTTGTAGTGGTTGTAGACGGCGACCGCCAGAACGCGCTTGGCCCGGTCCTGCCCGACCACGTAGTCGTCGAGGAACCGGTTGATCTCCGCCGGCTTGGGGAGCTCGGAGAAGGGAGTCTCCTCGGTGGTGGCGAGTTCCTCCTCGATGATCTCGTTGCAGAGATCGATGCACTCGTCGCAGATGTAGACGCCGGGCCCGGCGATGAGCTTCTTCACCTGCTTCTGCGACTTGCCGCAGAAGGAGCACTTGAGGAGGTCGCCTCCCTCGCCGAACTTGGTCATCGCGAACTCCCTTCGGCTAACCGGCGACGGCCTTGAGTTCCCGGCCCTCGAGGACGACGTCGACGACGCCGTAATCCTTCGCCTCACCGGCCGTCATCCAGAAGTCGCGATCGGTGTCGACCTTGACCTTCTCGAGAGGCCTCCCGGTGTGAAAGGCCAGGATCTGGTTCATCTCGTCCTTGACCCGGATGATCTCGCGGGCGTGGATCTCGATGTCGGTCGCCTGCCCTTCGAGACCGCCGATGTGGGGCTGGTGCAGCATGATCCGGGCGTGGGGCAGGGCAAAGCGCTTCCCTTTTGCGCCGGCGGCGAGCAGCACCGCCGCCGCCGAGGCCGCCTGGCCCATGCAGTAGGTGGCGACGTCGGGCTTGACGAAGTTCATCGTGTCGTAGATCGCCATCAGTGACGTCATCGCCCCACCCGGCGAGTTGATGTAGAGGGCGATGTCCTTGTCGGGGTCGTCACCCTCGAGGTGCAACAGTTGGGCCATGATCAGGTTCGCCACCGTGTCGTCGATCGGGGTGCCCAGGAAGATGATCCGCTCCTTGAGCAGGCGGCTATAGATGTCGAATGCCCGTTCCCCGCGACTCGTCTGCTCGATGACGGTGGGCACCAGGTAGCTGTTCTCGATCATTCGTCAACCTCCGCGGGCTTCTGCCCGTCGTCATCGTCGGGGGCGGCCTCTGCCGATCCATCCCCGTCTCCGGCCACCGGCCTCGCTGCGCTCTCCCCCCGGGCGGGCAGTGCGACCTCGGAACCGGCAGTGTCGACCGGCACCACGAGGTCGAGGATCCGATCGATCGCCTTGCGACGGAGGATATCACCGGCAAGCGCCAGTTCCCGACCACCTTCGGAAAGCGCAGCCGCATACTCCTCCCGGGAGACCCGGGCGACCGCGGCGAGCGCCGTCATCGCATCCTCCAACTCCTCACGCTCCACGGTGATTCCCTCTTGATCGGCGACCGCCTCCAGGAGCACCCGGGTCTTGAGGTTGAGATCGGCCTGTGAGCGCAGGTCGGCGACGAACGTCTTCTCGTCCTGGCCGGTCAGCGCCAGGTACTGGTCGAAGTGCACGCCCTGCTCCTCGAGGCGGTGGGCGAAGCGATGGAAGATCGAGTCCATCTCCGCCTCGATCAACCCTGCCGGGAGCGAGACGCCGAGAACCGAGACCAGATTCGAGAGGGCGCGGTCCTCGACGTGACGCCACGCGGAACGACGCCGGATCTCCGTCATCTGCTGCACGAGTTCGGCGCGCATCTCGGCCACGGACTCGAACTCGGACACCTCGCCCACCCATTCGTCGGTGAGCCCGGGAAGCCGCTTCGCCTTCACCTGCTTGACCAGGACCCGCACCTTGACGGGCCGGCCGCCGTCGGCGCCGATCCCCCCCGGCAACTGCGTGTCGAACGCCACGATCGCCCCCGCCCCCGCCCCGACCAACGCCTGGTCCATCCCATCGAGGAAGGCGCCCGATCCGATCTCGTAGAGCATGTCCTTGGCCGATCCGGCGGCGTACCCGGCGCCGTCGAGCGACGTGGTCACGTCGACGAGCACCAGGTCTCCGTCGAACCCCTCGCGTGACACATCCTCGAGCTCCGCGAACTGGTTGCGCATCCGTTCGATCTGGTTGGTGACGTCGATGTCGGTGACCTCGGGGATCTCAACCTCGACCTTCATGCCGGCGTACTCCGGGACCTCGGCCAGCGTCGGCCACAGGGTGACGAGGACGTCGACCTCCACCTCGCCGCCGCCGTCCCGGATGTCGGCGAGGCGAGGGGTGACTGCCGGGGTGAGGTCGGCGTCGGTGAGCACCCGGGTGAGCACCTCGGGGAGGGCGTCGTCGATCGCCTCCTTGCGCAGCGCTTCCGCCCCGACGATCGACTCGACGACCTTGAGCGGCGCCTTCCCCGGACGGAAGCCCTTCACCTTCGCCTCCTTGGCGAGGCGCGCCGCCGCGTGCTTCTTCCCGGCCTCGAGGGCCCCGCCCGGAATGGTGAGGGTCACCAAACGTTCGAACGGCCCGGTCTCGCGAACTTCGGTCACACACGCTCCCGTGACGACAAAGGGCGAGACGACGACGTCGTCTCGCCTCGGGGTGACCGAGGGGACTTGAACCCCCGACCTCCAGGGCCACAACCTGGCGCTCTAACCATCTGAGCTACGGCCACCACGGCAGGAATCCGGTGGAAGTGCCCCCGGAGGGATTCGAACCCCCGACCAAGAGCTTAGAAGGCTCCTGCTCTGTCCTCTGAGCTACAGGGGCGCCGAGCCGACCGTTTCCACCGGACCACCGAGCGGGTGAAGGGAATCGAACCCTCACCACCAGCTTGGAAGGCTGGAGCTCTGCCATTGAGCTACACCCGCGCGGAAACCCGAAAGGACAGGATAGTGAGGGAGGTAGCAGATACCAGATACCTGGCGCCTGGTGCCTGGTTCGTGCGGGCGGTGGGACTCGAACCCACATCGGACCGGAGTCCACCGGATCCTAAGTCCGGCGCCTGTGCCAATTCGGCTACACCCGCGGGAGAGGCACCAGGCACCGGGTACCAGGCACCACTCGGAAGATACACAGGGGGGAATCCAGGACCTCGGGCTCCGGCTGAAGCCTGGTGCCCAATGCCTGATGCCTCTCTCGGTGGGTCGCCAGGGACTTGAACCCTGAACCTGCGGGTTAAGAGCCCGTTGCTCTGCCATTGAGCTAGCGACCCGTCGGGGAGGTTAGCCCTTGAGAGCGACCCAGCCATCGGCCGCTGCAACAATGACACCGACGGGCTGTGGCGCAGCTTGGTAGCGCACCTGCTTTGGGAGCAGGGGGTCGCCGGTTCGAATCCGGCCAGCCCGACGCCACCCGGCGCGGTGATCCCTTCCCGACGCGATCCACCTCGGACGCTTCCCGCGTTACTCTCCCTCCCCGCAGGGGGCATCCAAGGAGGAACCAAGTGAGACGATCGTTGACAATGGGGGTCGTCTTCGCCGCACTGGCGCTGATCGTCGCCGCGTGCGGTGACGACGATGCCGGCGGCGAGGGCGCGCAGATTGCGGCCACCGCCACCAACTTCGCCTTCAGCCCGGACCTGTGGACCGTGGCCACCGGAGAAGAAGTGACGCTGACCCTGACGAACGCTGCCGACGAGGACCACGAGTGGGTGATCATGAACTCGCCCATCACCTCGGAAGCCGAGTTCGCCGAGGACCTCGTGTTCTGGGAGATGGAGGCCGGCCCTGGTGCCGTTGCCACCGACACCTTCACCGCTCCGGCGGCGGGGACCTATCAGGTCATCTGCGCGCTCGAGGGCCATTTCGACTCCGGCATGGAGGCCGAGCTGGTCGTCACCGGCTGAGGTGGTGCGAACGCGGAGCGGGGGGCCGGCGATGCCGGCCCCCGCTTCGCGTCCAGATTCAGATCAGCACTCGGTGCTGGCCTGGCAGGTGATCTCGAATGCCCCGGTCACCGACACCGACCCGGGTGACTCGGAGAACTCCTCGACCGCGTCGAAGGCGAAGTTGCCGACCAGGCGCTCGCCGTTCCACTCGGTGATGTTCAGCGTGCCCTCGCCGTCCAGGCTCCACACCTCGGTCGAGTTCGGGGAGTAGAGGACGCCGAACTCGGCGGGACGGGCCTCGGCCCCACCGAAGAACCCGGTGCTGATCGGATACGTGCCGGTACCCACTGGGAAGTCAGCTCGGGTGGTGGAGTCCGACACGTACAGCGTCACCAACGCCTGATCCGGCCCCTGACAGTTGAAGAGAAAGAAGGTGAACACCGGACGACCGGAGGCGACCACCTCTTCGAACGTACCCTGGGTGGGATCACCGAGGAAATCCCACTGCTGGCGCAGTTCGTCATCGGTGTACCAGTAGTCGGTGGTGAAGGCGCTGATGTCGTTGGGGCCGGTCCAGGAGTTCGGATCGGTGCCCGTCGCCTCGACGGTACACCCGCCGCCGATCGACGGCGTGGTCGCCGACCCCGCGGTCGTTCCCGTGCTGCCGGTGGTGTTCGTGGCGACGGCCGTCGTCGTCACCTGACCGAGATCGTCGTCGCCGCAGGCTGCGGCGAACATCGAGAAAAAGATCAGGACTACCGCAGCCGTGCTTCGCATGGGCCGTCACCCGCCTTTCGTGCTGGGGATCGCCGGCGCCGCCGGCAGAGCGCGGTCACTGTATCGCGGTGAGCGCTACGGCACGATCATGAGGGCACACGGCGCGTGGTGTGCCAATCGATCCGCCACCGAGCCGAGGACGATCCGCTCGACCATCCCCGCGCCACGGCGCCCGACCACGAGCAAATCGGCGCCGATCCGCGTGCAGTACTCGATCAGCGCCGATGACGGGTCTCCGATCTCCTCGGAGGCGATCACCTCGAGCCCGGCGGTGTCGATCCGCTCGAGGGTCGAGTCGAGCGCCGTGCGCTGCGCATGCTCCATGGAGGCGGCGAGCGCATCGGCCGGGGGCGGAGAGCCGACCACACCCCACCACCCCTCCGGGGGCCGGACCACGGTGAGCATGTGGAGTTTGGCGCCGTGGTTTCGTGCAATTGCCGCCGCCGTCGCCGCGGCTCGGCCGCTCTGCTCCGAACCATCGACGCCGACCACGACGTGTTGGGGATTCCAGCCGGTCATCCTGCCTCCCTGGTCGCACCCTCACCGTAGGCGGCGGCGCCGCGGTCGGCCAGGGCCTTCGGCCCTTGTCAGCGGAGCTTCCGGGCCAGGGCCTCGAGAGCGCGGGCCCGGTGGCTGAGGGTGTTCTTCTCCACGACCCCCATCTCCGCCAGGGTGCGGCCGCCCACCTCGAAGATGGGGTCGTAGCCGAATCCCCCGCTGCCCCGCTCGCTCAGTGCGATCGACCCCTCGACCGCTCCGGAGGCGGTGACCATCGTGTCGCCGTCGGCGAGGGCGACGACGGTGCGGAACCGTGCCCGCCGGTCGACCACCCCGCGCAAGGCGGCGAGGAGCAGGGCGCGATTCTCGGCGTAGGTTGCCGCCGGCCCTGCGAAGCGGGCCGTGTGCACCCCCGGTGCTCCGCCGAGGGCATCTACCTCGAGACCGGTGTCGTCGGCCAGGGCCGGCAGCCCGGTGGCTGCGGACACAGCCCGAGCCTTGAGCACGGCGTTGTCCTCCAGGCTCTCCCCGGTCTCGGCGACGTCCTCCCAACCGAGACTCTCGACGAATTCGATGCCGGGAAGGACCCGGAGCAGCACGCTGCGCATCTCTCCCGCCTTGTCCGGGTTCTTGGTGGCCACCACGAGGCGGTGAGGCCTCACCCGGCCAGAGCCGCCTTCTGCGCCGCACAGAGCGCGGCGATACCGGCGGCGGCGAGATCGAGCATGCGATCGAGATCGTCCCGTCCGAACGGCTTTCCTTCGGCGGTCCCCTGCACCTCGATCAACCGGCCCGAACCGGTCATCACCACGTTCAGGTCGACCTCGGCGCCGGCGTCCTGGTCGTAGGCGAGGTCGAGCGTCGGAACACCGGCAATCATGCCGACGCTCACCGCGGCACAGTGGTCGCGGATGGGATCGGCGGCGATGCGCCCCGCGGCCAGGCCTGCGGTCACCGCATCCTGAACCGCCACCCATGCCCCGGTGATCGCCGCGGTACGCGTCCCCCCGTCCGCCTGGAGCACGTCGCAATCAACCAGGAGCACCGCCGCCCCCATCGCCGCCAGATCGACGACCGACCGGAGCGAGCGCCCGATGAGCCGCTGGATCTCCTTGGTGCGGCCACCGGAGAGCGACGATCGGGCCACGCGTTCCGGGCTCGATCCGGGAAGCATGCTGTATTCGGCGGTGAGCCAGCCCTTGCCCTGGTCGCGCATCCACGGCGGAACGTCGTCGTCAAATGAAGCGGTGCACAGCACCCGCGTGCGACCCATCTCCATGAGTACAGATCCCGGGGTCATCTCGGTGTATCCCCGGGTGATGCGGAGCGGACGGAGCTCGTCGGGTCCCCTCACAAGGCCACCTCCAATCCCGGCTCGGCGTGCCGGACGGGTCCGGCAAACACGGCGGCCGCCTCGGCCACCGAAATCGCGGGATCGAGGAGCGGACCGACGTGGGTCACCACCAGGGTACGCACCGCCGCCTCCCGCGCCACGGCCCCGGCCTCGACGGCAAACAGGTGATACGGGTAGCGGTCGGGGCCCGGCTCTCCCTGGTTGGTCGCCTCGCAAAGCAGCAGGTCGGCGCCCGTCGCCAACCGGGGAAGGTCGCCCCCCGGGCCGGTATCGCCGCTGTAGACGATGACTCTCCCCCGTGCCTCGATCCGGGTGCACACGGCAGGCACCGGATGCGTCGTCGCACCGAATCGAAGCGTGACCTCTCCGATGTCCATGGCCGTCCCCGGCTCGACCACCGACGCGCGCAGCGCCCGGAAGAAGTCGTGGCCTGGCCCGGCGCCGACGAAGGCGGCAAGCCGGTCGACGACACCGGGCGGTGCCAGCACCGGGATCCCCCAACCGTCGGTGGCGTCAAAACGGAGATAGTTGAACAACGCCAGCAAGTCGACACAATGATCCGAGTGCGCATGTGAGATGAGGATCGCATCGGGAAGCCGGCCGGCGGCGAGCAGGGCGGGAAACACCCCGGGCCCGATGTCGAGGAGCAGCGTCGTCTCACCCGACACGACCAGGTACCCAGAAGCGGGTCGTCCCGGCGTGGGGTAGGTGCCGTTGGATCCGAGAACGCTGAGTCGCACCGCGCTACGAGTGTAGGGAGCCTTACCATCGTGGCGTGCGCCGACGCGTCATCGTGGTGGGAGGAG
>Ga0209619_10002052_pt1 | contig 14625 bp, 12 predicted proteins | sample Rifsed16ft3_FD_184011 | JGI IMG/M metagenome (GOLD analysis project Ga0209619, IMG submission 184011) | Soil microbial communities from Rifle, Colorado, USA - sediment 16ft 3 (version 2) | ecosystem: Environmental > Terrestrial > Deep subsurface > Rock core/Sediment | place: Rifle, Colorado... | reverse complement strand
AGACTGGACGTGCTTCAGGCAGCGGTCTGAAGGATCTTGGCCAGAAACTGCCCGCTATAGGAGTTTGCCACTCGGGACACCTCTTCGGGAGTTCCGGTTGCCACCACACTTCCTCCCCGCTCTCCTCCTTCCGGACCGAGATCGATGAGATAGTCGGCGGTCTTGATGACATCCAGATTGTGCTCGATCACCACCACGGTGTTTCCTCCGTCCACCAAACGGTTCAGCACGCGCAGCAGGCGGGCGATGTCATCGAAGTGCAGGCCGGTGGTGGGCTCGTCCAAAATGTAGAGCGTGCGGCCGGTGGCCCGCTTGGCAAGCTCCCGGGAAAGCTTGACCCGCTGGGCCTCTCCCCCGGAGAGGGTGGGAGAGCTCTGACCGAGTCGGATGTAGCCGAGTCCCACTTCCATCACCGTGGCCAGAATGCGACGTATGGACGGGTGGTTCTCGAAGAGCTCGGCCGCCTCGGACACCGTGACGTCGAGAACGTCGGCGATGGAAAACCCTTTGTAGTGAACTTGCAGGGTGGCTTCGTTGAAACGACGTCCACCGCACAGCTCGCACGGCACGTAGACATCGGCCAAGAAGTGCATCTCGACCTTGATCACACCGTCGCCTTGACACTGCTCGCATCGTCCGCCGCGAACGTTGAAGGAGAATCTACCGGGTGTATAGCCGCGCATCCGAGACTCGGGCAGCGCGGCGAACAAGTCGCGGATCTCGTCGAACACCTTGGTGTAGGTGGCGGGATTCGAGCGCGGCGTACGACCGATCGGTGCCTGATCGATGTCGATGACCTTATCGAGGTGCTCTAGGCCTCGAATGGCTCGATGTTCCCCTACCCGCACGTCCGACCGGTGCAAAGAGCGAGCCAGCGCCGGATAGAGAATGTGATTCACCAGCGTGCTCTTCCCCGCTCCCGAGACACCGGTCACCGCGACCAGAACACCGAGGGGGATGCGCACATCGATACTATGGAGATTGTTCTCTCGGGCACCCTGTACTTCCACGAAACGGCCAGCCGGACGCCGCCGGGTCTTGGGCACCGGTATGGAAAGCTCCCCGGACAAATAGCGACCGGTTAGCGAGCCGGGGTTGTGGCGCAGCTCGACCGGCGTGCCGGTCGCTACGATTTGTCCACCCTGAACACCCGCACCGGGACCGAAATCGATCAGATAGTCGGCCGCTTCGATGGTCTCCCGGTCGTGCTCCACCACAATCACGCTGTTGCCGATGTCCCGGAGGTGGCGAAGTGCCCCGATGAGTTTCGCGTTGTCGCGGGGATGAAGACCGATGGAAGGCTCGTCCAAGATGTAGACCACACCGGTGAGCTCGGAGCCGACTTGGCTGGCCAACCGAATGCGCTGGGACTCCCCACCGGATAGAGTGGGCGCCAACCGATTGAGCGACAGATAGCTCAGCCCGACGTCGCGCAGGAAGCGAAGACGATTCATGATCTCTTTCAAGAGCTCGGCCCCGATCACGGCGTCCGGTCCTGAGAGCTCGGCGGTGGTTGCGAACAGGTAAGCGTCGTCGATAGTGAGCGCCGCCACCTCGGTGATGCTCTTACCCGCGACTCGCACCGAGCGCGCCTCGGGCCTCAGCCGGCTTCCGTCACAGCTCGAACAGACCTTATCCGATAGATACCGCAAGTAGTGCCGACGGGCCGCCTCCGACTTGGTCTCTTTCAGCCGACGCAACAGCGTGGGGATCACGCCCTCGAAACGCATACGGAACGACCCGGTCCCGAAATCGCCCTTCCAGCGGAACGCCACCTTTTCCCTTCCCACCCCGTAGAGGATGATGTCTCTCTGCTGCTGCGTGAGCCGCTCCCAAGGACGATCGAGATCGATGTCGTGTTTAGAAGCCACGCTCTTCAACAAGGACGTCATCCAGCTCTTCTTCTCCCCCACCGCGCCCCACGGCTTGAGCGCTCCGCCGTTGATGGAGAGAGAGGAATCGGGCACGATGAGATCGACGTCCATCTCCGCCTTCGTTCCCAGCCCGTTGCAATCGGGGCACATGCCCTGAGGTGAGTTGAAGGAGAAGAATTGCGGGGAGAGCTCTGGAAAACTGAGCCCGCAAGCATGACAGGCTCGGTGCTCGGAGAACAATCGATCTTGGACGGGGGCGGTGTTTCCACCCTCTCCCATCGAAGAGACGATGAGAACGCCCCCACCGTAGCGGAGGGCGGTCTCCACCGAGTCGTCGAGGCGGTCGGCAAGATCGGGCTTGGCCACTAGCCGGTCGACCACCAGCTCCAGGGTGTGCTTTTTTTTCTTGTCGAGAACGATCTCCTCGTCCAGCGAGCGGGTCTTGCCATCGATGCGAATTCGAGTGAAGCCGCTCCGGCGAGCCTGCTCGAGCACTTCGCGGTGCTCGCCTTTACGCTCGGTGACCAAGGGGGCGAGAATCTGGAAGCGGGTGCCGGGCTCGAGACCGGCGATCTCTTCTACGATTTTCTGAGAGGTCTGTTGAGTGACCTCTCTCCCGCACTGGTGACAATGGAGCTTGCCTATGCGGGCGAAGAGCACGCGCAGATAGTCATAGATCTCGGTAATCGTCCCCACCGTGGAGCGGGGATTGTGTCCGGCGGACTTTTGATCGACGGAGATGGTCGGAGACAGCCCACGGATCGTGTCGTACAAGGGCTTGTCCATCTGACCCAGGAATTGGCGGGCGTAGCTGGAAAGCGACTCCACGTAGCGTCGCTGACCTTCGGCATAGAGCGTATCGAAGGCGAGCGAGGACTTCCCGGAACCGGAGACACCGGTGAAGACGACCAGCTTCTTCTTGGGGATGTCGACGCCGATGTTCTTGAGATTGTGTTGGCGGGCTCCCTTGACGACAAGCCACTCCGGCTCCATGAACCTCTCCGCGCTTACTCCCAGTCCGGCTTGACCGCGAAGAAGAAGCTTTCTCTCCCCCGCTCGACGAACAGCACGACCTCTCCCGGTCGTTCCTGGCGGAGCATTTCCACCGCCTGCCGGAACGTGTCGAGATCCGCAACCGTGCGTTCGCCGAGCTTGACCAAGAGATCTCCCGGTCGCACTCGATTCGGATTGGTGCGCACCGCGACTGGCGGCTCCCTCACCACCACCCCCTGGGTCTCGGGATCGAGATTGCGGGTAGCCAGGTAGTCGAAAGTAACTTCCTGCACCGCCAGGTCCAGCTCTTCGACTTCCACGGTGTCCGCTTCCCTCGACGTCTTGGGGGCGGGAGCCAATGTGGCCACTGCCGACCCTTGCGCGCCATCCCGCCAGTAGCCGATTCGAATCTCCGTTCCGGCGCCGATGCGGAGCAACTTCTCCGAGAAGGCTCCCAGGTCTTCGTCCCGATCCACGTCGATGGGCTGCCCCTGAAACTCGGTCAGAACGTCACCGGTTCGAAGCCCCGCCATCTCCGCGGGGGACCGCTGGTACACGTAACCCAGAACGATGCCGGCTCGAACCGGTAGGTTGAGATGCTCGGCGAGCTCCGGGGTCAACGCCTGCATCTCCACTCCCAACCAGGCCCGCCGCAGGGGAACCGACTCGGGCGACCGGCTGGCGGCGGCCGCGAACTGCCGGGCGGGGCGCGCAAAGCCTCGCCCCACGCTCTTCGGCAAGTCGCGCATCATCGAGAGCAAGGCGATGGGGTTCCTCAAGCTTCCTTGCGGCATCGGCACCGTGATGGCATCGAGCATTCCGAGCGGTGTTCCTTCCAGATCGCAGACCAACGAGCCCACGGGATCGGAGGCGCCGGTGGCGACGACGAAACCCTCGTACGGGTTCGATACCACCGCTTGCACGCGGGTCAGCTCGACCGCCAAGGCCGGGCCCAAGGGCTCCGGCAAAAGGCTCAGGACCACCACTTCCTGCCCCACCGCCGCTGCTGGGGCGGAACCGAAGACGACCGGCTCGAACCGCCTCTCTCCGGCATCGATTCGAAAAAACGCCACGTCCGCTTCCGCGTCGCGGCCGATCAAGGTCGCCGCGTGCTCACTCCCGTCCACGAGGTGAACGCGCGCTTCGCTGACCGTGGCATCCTCCCGGGTCACCGACGCCGGGAATCGCACGCCGACTCCATGGGGAACGTCGGTGAAGGGTTCATAGATCATCCCACTCACCATGACCATGCCGTCTTCCGAAACCAAGATGCCGGTAGTGGCGAGCTCCGCTTCCTGAGGCGGCTCTCCTGGAGAGACCCTGACCTGTTGGCTATAGGTCACCTGAACCAGGCTGTGCCGGTAGCGATCCTCCAGGCGCGATAGCTTTTCCGAAACGGACTCCCCCTGCGGTGTCACCAGGGGAATGAGAAGACCCAGTCCTACCAGGAGGCTACTGTTCATAGGAAGCCTCGATGAGAACGAGTTGGCGGGAATGCTGACGCATGACCGTCAAGAGCACGTTCTCGACTTCCTCGCTATCCAGACGGCGGTAGATCTCGAGCAGGGCGTCCAGCCCGGCGACTTCCTCATTCTCGACGCGTACGACACGATCTCCCGGAAAGAGGCGTGCCCGAAAGGCCGCCCCGTTGGGCTTCACACCCACCACCACCACGCCATTCTCGTCCGGCAGATTGAACTCCATGGCGAACTCTCGAGTGATCCCTCGGGCGGTGAAGCCCCAACTCTCGCATTCCATCTCATCCGAGATGCTCTGACTACGCTCCTCGGTCACCAACGCGAATCGAAGCTTCTCGCCGTCGCGCTCGATCAATTGCTCGACCGTCTCACCGACCGGGGTGTCGGCGATCAGCTTGTAGATGGCGGGGAGCTCCTCCTGAAACTGAGCCGCGATCTCTTGGCCGCCGTATGCCATCAACACGTCTCCCGCCTGAATACCGGCCCGCGCCGCCGGCGAGTCGGGCTCGACGCTGCGAATGACCACGCCGGGCGAAGGCTCCGCCTCGAAATACTGTGCCAGCTCCTCCCGGGGTTGGAAGTCGAGCCCCAACCAGCTCCGTCGAACCCGTCCGTGGTCAATCAGCTCCGCCGCTACCTCCTTGACGATGTTGATCGGTATGGCGAAACCGATACTGGACGCGCCAAAGGCGCCACGAGAGTTTACCCCCACCACCAGTCCATCGAGGTTGACCAGCGGTCCTCCACTGTTTCCCGGATTGATGGCGGCGTCGGTCTGGATCCAGGTATTGAACGAACCGGTTCGTTCGCCGGTCGGCAGCTTGAAATCGTCGGGAAGGTAACGGTCCTTACTGCTCACCACGCCGAAAGAGAGCGAGCGTTGCAGAGCGAGAGGACTCCCCAGCGCCATCACGTACTGACCGACCTGTAGCTCATCGGAATCCCCCAACCCCACGGGATCGGGAAGCTTGAAATCCGTTCCCACGTCCACCTTCAGCACCGCGATGTCGGTCAATGGATCTTCTCCCACCAGCACACCGGGGACGCGCTGCCGATCACTGAGAGTAATGATGAGCCGTTTGGCTTTGCCCGCCACGTGGTAGTTGGTGACGATGTGTCCCCGGTCGTCGAAGATGAAGCCGCTGCCGATGGCGGTCGAGCTCCGCCTCTCCCCGGAGGAGTAGACGTCGGTGATGGGCTGCACGTTCACCAGCGCCGGTGCTACCAGGTCCCGCGCCGCAAAAACACGCTGCTGGAGCTCCTCGGCACTCGTCGACTGGCCGGCGATCTCTGCCGTCGACAGAAGGGAGAAGGCCAGAACAAGTTGCGCTGCCGTACCTCGTCTCACTGATCTCATGCTCCGAGTCACCTTTCCGCGATTGCTGAAGTTTTGCCAGTGGGGGGTCGCCCGATCCCCGATCAGCATCGTAGCAAAAAGACAGCGCGTCTTTCAAAGAGCCGGCGGAAGATTCGCGAATCTTATTGGTTTGACAGTCTCTTCCGGCGGTGACTAGAATCACTTTGTTCTTAAAAGAAAGGGCAACAAGCACTACTTATGGTCGAGAGCCTTCCGACCGCGGCTGCCTTGGGCCTCCTGTTGGCAGCTTGTGCGCTCCTCGCCGGAGGCATGATCGTCGCCGGCCGTCTCCTCAGCGCACGCGAGGCGGGAACGCCGAGCCCGGCGAAGCTCGAGCCTTTCGAGTGCGGTGCCGAAAACGTGGCGCCCCTCCCGGCGCGATTCTCCGTCAAGTACTACCTGGTCGCCATTCTCTTTCTCTTGTTCGACGTCGAGATCGTGTTCTTCTATGCCTGGGCAGCAGCCTTCCACGAGCTCGGCGTCAGCGAGTTCGTGGCCATGTTGTTCTTCGGCGGCCTGCTAGCCGCCGGGCTCGCTTACGAGTGGAGGTCAGGAGCGCTCGAATGGGACTGATGGAAGGGCTCGACAACAGCGTGGTGACCGGGAGGCTGGATTCGGCTCTGGGCTGGGCGCGCAAGTTCTCCCTGTTCAATCTGCCTTTCGTCACCGCCTGCTGCGGCATGGAGTACATGTCGGTGCAGGGCGCCCACTATGACATGGATCGCTTCGGCGCCGCCTTTCCCCGATTCTCTCCCCGCCAATCCGACCTCCTCATGGTGGTGGGAACCATCAGTCTCAAGATGGCACCGGTGCTGGTCAAGGTCTACCAGCAGATGTGCGAACCCAAGTGGGTGGTCTCTTTCGGCGTGTGCACGATCTCCGGCGGATTCTACGACAACTACTGCACCTTGATGGGCATCGACCGGGTGATTCCGGTGGACATGTACATCCCGGGCTGCCCGCCCCGTCCGGAGATGGTGCTGGACGGACTGCAGAAGCTGCAAGAGAAAATTCAACGCTCCCCGCACCCGCTCACCAGCGGAGAACGACACCGGGACTCCCCCGACTCCTCCCATCGCGCATGAGCTCTTCCCCGACGCCCGAGCTTCTCGACAAACTGGCCGAACGATTGGGGCCGCATCTCCTGCGGCGAGACGCCTTCCGTGGTGAGGCGACGGTCGTCGTCGCTCCCCAGGCCTGGTTGGAAACGTGCCGATTCCTCAAGGAAGATCCGGAGCTCGCCTTCGGCCTTCTGGTCGACTTGACCGTCGTGGATCTCCAGGCGCTCGGCGGCTCCCCCCGCTTCGAGTTGGTCGCCCATCTCTACTCCATCAGGAAACGGCACCGGATTCGCCTCAAGACGCCGGTGCCCGAGGACCAGGCGCAGGTGCCGAGCCTCACACCGCTCTGGAAGAACGCCAACTGGCTGGAGCGCGAGGCCTGGGACATGTTCGGCGTTCGCTTCTTGGGTCATCCCGAGCTCCGGCGCATCCTTCTCTATCCGGAGTTCGAAGGACATCCCCTCCGCCGGGACTACCCCCTTCGTAAACGACAGCCCCTGGTTGCCGAGCGAGACGTCGAAGAGCCACGCAGCATGGTGAGCGAGCCGGTGCGTTATCCGGTAGATCCTCGGTTCAAGACCTTCGGAGTATGAGATGAAACCTGTTCCTCAGGAACCTCGACGGGATCACATGTTCCTCAACATGGGTCCCTCGCATCCCGCCATGCACGGAATCATCCAGATCCACCTGGAGCTCGACGGAGAGACCATCGTCGGCTCCCAGGTGGAAATCGGATACCTGCATCGGGGCTTCGAGAAGACCTGCGAAAATAGAACCTACACGCAAGTCATCCCTTACACCGATCGTCTCAATTACGTCTCGCCTCTCATCAATGAGGTCGGTTTCTGCCTGGCGGTGGAGAAGCTCTTCGGGCTGAACGTGACGCGACGTTGCCAGTACATCCGCGTTCTCATGTCCGAGATCTCGCGCATCACCGATCACCTGACCTGCATCGGGGCCAGCGCCATGGAGCTGGGAGCAGTGAGCGCCTTCCTCTACCTGATCAAGGCCCGCGAGACGCTCTACGACCTCATCGAGGAGGTCAGCGGGGCCCGCGTCATGCCCAACTACATCCGGGTGGGTGGTTTGAAGTCCGATCTGCCGGAGGGTTTCGAGGAACGGACTCGCTTCGCCATGGGGGAAGTGCGGAGCGTACTCGATGAAACGCATCGCCTGCTCACTCGCAATCGCATCTTCGTGGATCGGCTCAGCGGATTGGGGGTCATCTCCGCCGAGGATGCGGTAAGCCACGGCTTCACCGGGCCCTGCCTGCGCTCCACCGGCATCGGCTACGACGTGCGCCAGGCCGAGCCCTATCTGGTCTACGACCGACTGGATTTCGACGTTCCGGTGGGAGAAACGGGCGACAACTACGATCGCTATCTGGTGCGCATGGAAGAAATGAAGCAAAGCCTGCGCATCATCGAGCAGTGCCTGGCGCAGATGCCGCAGGGTCCCTATCAAGTGGATCTCGACGGCCGGGAGATGACGCCTTCCGAAGTGATCGAGGGGATGAAGGCGAAACCGCCACTCCAGCCCATCCGCCAGGCGCGCATCCGCCTCAGCCCCGATCTCGAGGGCACGGAGAAGCGGAGCGTCCAGGACGTGGTGGCTGATGACAAGACGGTCGTCTTCCCCCCCAAGGAGGACACCTACGGGAACATCGAAGGGCTCATGCAACACTTCAAGCTCGTCATGTACGGCCACGGCATCCGCCCTCCTCGCGGAGAGGTCTATCAAGCGGTGGAAGGCGGCAACGGCGAGCTGGGCTTCTACCTGGTCTCGGATGGCACCGACCTGCCCTACCGGCTTCGCTGCCGCGGTCCCTGCTTCCACTTGATGTCCGGCCTGAGCACCATGATCGAGGGAGAGACGGTGGCCGACGTGGTGCCGACCTTCGGTTCCATCAATATGATCGGCGGCGAGCTGGACCGGTAGGGTCCTTCTGCACGTAACGGTCGATTCGGAAAGTGCCATGCCCACACTGAAGATCAACGGCCAGGAGATCACCGTCGAGAGCGGACTGACGGTGATCCAAGCCGCCGACCGGCTGGGCGTCCGGATCCCGCGCTATTGCTACCACCCCGGCCTCTCCATCGAGGGTAATTGCCGCATCTGCACCGTCGAGATCGAAAAGATGCCCAAGCTGACCACCGCCTGCACCACGCCGGCGGCCGACGGCATGGTGGTATGGACGGATAGCCCACCGGTCGACAAGGCTCGCAAAGGGGTCCTGGAGTTCCTGCTGCTCTCCCACCCTCTCGACTGTCCGGTCTGTGACGCAGCCGGGGAGTGCGATCTCCAGAACTACTACATGGCCTATGGCGCCTACCAGTCTCGGTTCGCGGAGAGCAAGCTCAAGAAGCGCAAGGTGGTGGACATCGGTCCCACCGTCCTGCTGGACAACGAGCGGTGCATCCTTTGCACGCGGTGTGTGCGCTTCACCAACGAGGTGAGCCGGAGCGGAGAGCTGGGACTCCTCAACCGAGGCGTAGAGACCGAGATCGGTTTGTTCCCGGGGAAGAAGCTCGACAACCTCTATTCGGGATGCGTGGTCGACATTTGCCCAGTGGGAGCTCTGACCGACAAGGACTTCCGTTTCCAGGTCCGCCCCTGGTATCTGAAATCAACGCCTTCCGTTTGCCCGCACTGCAGCCGCGGATGCAACATCGTGGTCGATTGGCAGACGGAACGGCCGCATCATGGCGGCGGCAAGAGAGTCTTTCGATTACGCCCCCGGCACAACCAGGACGTCAACCGATGGTGGATGTGCGACATCGGCCGCTACGGGTATCACTTCGTGGATTCCGCCCATCGCCTGCGGGAACCCTTGATGGCATCGGAAGAAGAGCCCGAAGAAGGAGAGGAAGTGCCGATGATCCCCACCGACTGGGAGCGCGCATTGGGGAAAGCGGCCGATCTTCTCGCCGCCAAGCCGGCTCTGGTCGTCTCCGGCGACGCCTCGAACGAAGAGCTCTGGGCGTTCCGGAAACTGGTGGGAGAAGAGGCCCACGCGCTTTACTATCTTCCGCCTCCCGAGCCACCTGACCATCTTCTCTTTACCGGCGAGCGCTCCCCCAATCGGAAGGGCGCGGAGCTCATGGGCTACCAGATCGTTCTGGGAAAAGGTGCCGAGACGGCGATCCGAGAAGCGGCCGGCGAAGCGGGAGCGCTCCTGGTGGTGGGAAGCGCCTTCTCCGACTCTCTGCAGCGCGCCGGCTCGTCGATTCCCATCGTGGTCATCACACCGTTGTGGAAAGAAGGCGGGGCGCGAGTCGTTCTGCCTTCCGCGGTATGGGTCGAAAAAGACGGCACCTTCACCAATCTCGACGGCCGCGTCCAAAGCTTTCGAAAGGCGCTTCAACCGCTTGGTACGGCTCGACCCGGGCTGGCCATCGCCTCGTCGCTCGCCGAGAAGATGGGGCGCTCCCCAATCTCCGCGGAAGCAGGTCACGCATTCGCCTCGTTGGCGGCTGAAGTGCCGGCGTTCTCCGGGATGACCCTGGAAGCGATCGGAGATGGCGGCTGGCCGGCCAAACTCTAGGACCCCGTGCTCATCGAGACCCTCATCACTCTCGCCAAGATCGCCGTCGTTCTCGGGGCGGTCATGAACTTCACGCTCCTTCTCACCTGGGTGGAGCGAAAGCAAAGCGCCGTGATCCAGGACCGCATCGGCGCCAACCGCGCCTCCATCCTGGGCATCCGCGCCCTGGGACTCTTCCACCCGCTCGCCGACGGGATCAAGATGCTCACCAAGGAGGATTTCGTCCCCGCTTCGGCGGACCGCTTCTTACACGCGCTGGCACCGTTCCTCTCCCTGTTCTGCGCTCTGGTCACCTTCGCCGTCATCCCCTTCGGGGACGTGCTCCGGGTGGGCGATCGCGAGATTCAGCTTCAGATCGTGGACCTCGACGTCGGCATCCTCTTCATTTTCGCCTTTGCGGCTCTCGGTGTTTACGGCGTGGTGCTGGCGGGGTGGGCCTCAGGAAACAAGTGGGCGCTCCTCGGATCCCTGCGGGCCGCCGCGCAGGTGATCGCTTATGAAGTGACTCTCGGCCTCACCATCGTGGGAGTGCTCCTGGTCTTCGGAACCGTTGCCCTCGACGAGATGGTGCGCGCGCAAGGAGCAACGACCGTCTGGGGTCTCCCCAAGTGGGGCATCGTCGTGCAGCCTCTCGGATTCTTATTGTTCCTGGTGGCCGCCACCGCCGAGACCAAGAGGACGCCCTTCGATGTCCCGGAAGGAGAGTCGGAGATCATCGGCTACCATCTCGAGTATTCGGGGATGAAGTTCGGGATGTTCCTGATGACCGACTTCGTGGAATCCATCCTGGCGGCGGCCGTCGCCACCACGCTCTTTCTGGGAGGATGGCAAGTGCCGTACCTTCAAGCGAGCGGGTTCGCCTTTCCCTGGGGTGCCATTTGGGAGCTTCCACATCTGGTGGTCGTCTTGCTCCAAGTACTGTCCTTCGCTTTCAAGGTGTGCCTGATCTCCTGGCTCTTGATGCAGGTCCGCTGGACGCTACCCCGCTTCCGATACGATCAGGTGGTGAGGTTGGGTTGGAAGATACTGCTTCCAGTCTCCCTGGCCAACGTTTTCGTCACCGGCTTGGTGCTCCTAATAATAAGGTAGGAAGGCAGGAGCCTTTGACCTTGGAAATCGCCCTACTGGCCGCGGTGGTCGCGGCGGCGGCTCTCGTCGCTCTAACAGTAGCCTTAGTAATGATCCGCCGACCGGGCGGAGACTCCACGGAAGGAATGGCTCTCCTCCAGCAGCAACTGAACGCCCTCCGCTCCGAGCTCGCCGGCTACATGCAGCATCAATCCGCCCAGCTCGAGCACGCGCATGAAACCATGGGCGTGCGGCTGGATCGGGCGTCGACCAGCGTCAGCGAAGTCCGTCAGCAGCTGGGTGTTCTGGAGCAGGCGACCCAGCGGGTTCTGGAAGTCGGAAAGACGGTGGCCGGCATCGAGAACCTGCTGCGCGCTCCCAAGCCCCGCGGCGTGCTGGGCGAGGTGCTTCTCGGTGAGCTCTTGCGCCAGGTGTTTCCTCCCGGGCTCTTCGATCTCCAGTACGCCTTCAAGAGCGGAGAGAGAGTCGACGCCGTGGTGCGCGTGGGAGAGAACCTGCTCTCGATAGACGCCAAGTTCCCGCTCGATAACCTGAGGCGCGCCGATGAAGCGACCGAAGCCGAGCGCGACGCCCTGCTGCGCGCCTTCGCCCGCGACTTCCGAAAGCACGTGGACGCGGTGGCCGGCAAGTACATCGTTCCCGGCGAGGGAACCCTTCCTCTCGCCTTCCTCTACGTGCCGGCGGAGAACGTCTACCAGCAGGCCATCCTCGGCGAGTGGGAGCTCGCGGAGTACGCGGTCGCCCGCCGGGTCGTCCCCATGGGACCGCTCGGTCTCTACGCGTTTCTGCAAAGCGCGCTCCTGGGCTCCCGCGCCATCGCCGTTCCCGCTCAGGCCCGGGAGATCCTGGCCGGGCTGGAACAGATCGCCATCGAGCTTCAACAGTTGGAAGGGGAGATGGCGAAGCTGGGACGACACCTGGGACTCGCCCGCGGTAACCTCGAGCAGATGGAGAGGCGAACCGGTCATCTCTCGGAAACCGTGGATCGCTCGCGCTCCTCTCTGGACGCCACGACGATCGTGGAGTAGCAGGGTGCTGAAAGAGTCCATCCGCACCCTGCGCGAGCGGAGCGAGCCCGGCGCGCCGCCGTCCGCAGCGAGCCTGCGAGCGGAGGACAGCGAGCGAACGAAGAGAAAGCGAGCACTGGAGAAACGCGACGACGACAGCCGTGAGCCGGAGCCCTCAGCTCATGCAAGCTCCCGAGCGAAGAGCGAGGGGAGCACTGAGCAGTCAGATGGGGTGGGGCCCCGCGGCATTAAGCAGTAGATGACTAATCCCTTCTTGCGAGAAGGCGTTCGGGGGACATACACTAGGCCCTCTCTCGGGGAGCCGCTCAGGCCCCTGTTTGGACATCATTTCTTTGGGAGGGAATGACCAGATGAAACAAATAGGATACGACCGCCCTTTGTTCGTTCAGCCTTTCGATCACCGCGGGAGCTTCACCAAATCCTATTTCGGATTCCAGGGCGCCCCCACCATCGATCCCGCCACCGAGCAGCACGTGAGGGTGGTCGAGGCCAAGACATTGATCTACCGCGGGCTCCTCAAGGCCATCGAATTGGGGGTCTCCGCCGAGACGGTGGGCATCCTGGTAGACACTCAGTTCGGAAGCCACATCCTCGCCGACGCCAAGGCCAAAGGCATACCGGCCGCGGTTTGCGTCGAAAAGAGCGGGCAGCCGGTCTTCGACTTCGAGTATGGCGCGCGCTGGGAAGATCACATTCGTTTCGTGGCGCCCGACATCGTGAAGGTTCTCGTTCGCTTTCACCCGCAGGACGATCCCGCCCTGAACCGCGAGCAGATGGCCCGGCTCAAGCTTCTTTCCGACTACGTGCACGCCACCAACGATCATTACTTGATGTTCGAGCTTCTCGTCCCCGCCGTTACCGAGGACGACAAGAAAGCGGGAGACCGCTATGACGCGGACATCCGCCCTCGTCACATGGTGGAGGCCATCCGAATTCTACAGGACTTCGGGATCGAGCCCGATATCTGGAAGATCGAGGGTCTGGACCGACGCGAGCAGGCCCAGGCGGTGGCGGAACAGGCGCGAGCCGGAAAAGCTCGCAAGAGAGTCGGCTGCATCATTCTGGGACGTGGCTCGGATAAGGCTCAGGTGCACAAGTGGCTGCAGGTCGCTTCGCCCGTCCCCGGTTTCATCGGTTTCGCGGTCGGCCGCACGAACTTCAGCGAGCCTCTCAAGCAATTCCTGCAAGACCCGAAACAAGAGGCGTCGGCGATCAACGCCATCGCCGAAAACTACAAGGGATGTGTCGATACCTGGCAGGCGGCCGCTTCTTGATGGACTAGAAAACTGGGAGACCCGCTGCGGGTAGCGTCACCCCACATTTATGACGCACACCGCCCCTCGACTTGATTCGTTGAAAACGCAAGTGCTTCCGCTCACAATTGGGGAAGAGGAGGATGAGGAGGCCGGGCAGCGCCCTCACAGTCGTTATCAGCTATCACGGTCAACGGGAACACAATAACTCGGGAGCCGGAGCCCACCTGCGACTCGCAAAATTGAGCAGTAGAAGCACATGAGCTACACCCCCATACCGCGTCAATCAATACCCGGCGGCACAGACCGTTCCATCGCACTATCCGGAACCTGATACTTCCTGTTAGCGGGCAATCAAGAGTATGGCGAAGAAGCCAGCAAGAAGGGAGAGCAGCCCACAGGAGATCGCGGTCCTCAACCAGGTCTTTCTCGGTCTTCCGTGGAAGACGGTTCGCCCAAAGTACGAAAAAATAGTCGAGCAGCTCCGCAAGAAATACCCGCTGTCGTTCGTCATCGTCGGAAGGGAGCAGAATCAAGATGCGGAGGATCTTCTCGAGGTAATCAAAAAACGCATCCTCACCTCTTCCTACGCCATTTTTGACGCGACGGGCGGCAACGCCAACGTCTCTCTTGAGTTCGGGTTCGCGGACGCGAACGATGTGCCTCGAGCTCTCTATCTTTCCACCCACAAGGCTGCCAAGGCGTCCTCGCGAGAGTCGCCTATCATTGCGGATCTCGCCGGCAAGAAACAGAACCTCTATGCGCAGGCAGCCGGCCTCCAGAAGCTCCTGGGTCAGTTCTCGCGGAACCACCCCTACACCAAGCGTTTCGAGCAGTTTCTGACAAAAAGCTTTCGTCGCCGGTCAAAGGGAGAGAAGAAACGCCTTCGCAGCCTAGGGTTGAAGATCATCCACCAACTCGATGGCGACGGTAAGGCTCGGCGAGCGG
>Ga0209619_10002046_pt1 | contig 14658 bp, 9 predicted proteins | sample Rifsed16ft3_FD_184011 | JGI IMG/M metagenome (GOLD analysis project Ga0209619, IMG submission 184011) | Soil microbial communities from Rifle, Colorado, USA - sediment 16ft 3 (version 2) | ecosystem: Environmental > Terrestrial > Deep subsurface > Rock core/Sediment | place: Rifle, Colorado... | reverse complement strand
CAGGAAAAACTCGACCGTCTGGACGGGTACTCTGCCGACCATCAATCATCCCGGGTACGAGGTCTGGCCGACTTTGCCAGGGGGTTAGTTCTGCTCGAGGCGAGACGTGCGGGCGAGGCAGCAGAGAGTTTCCTCTCGCCCCGGATCGACTCCACCGAGCTTTCGAGCCATGCGCTCTACTTCGCGAGCGGTGAGATCGATGACGCCGACCGCCGGCAAGCGATCGACATCCTGGATCGTCTCATCAGCAAAGATCCGGAATTCGCGCTGGTCAATGAGGCACGCCTTCGACGTGGTCGCTTGCTCGTCGAGGAGCAAAGACTCGAAGAGGCGGCCGGTTTGTTTCGGGACATCTTGGCGGACGGTCAGCCGGACTTCATCGACGAGGGTCTCTATGAGCTCGCCGGAGCTCTAACCGAGCTCGATCAGAGCCGAGAAGCGGTCAAGCTGTTGGAGAAGCTCTATTACCAGATGCCGACCAGCCCCTTGGCCCGAGACGCGGGACGGAAGTTGACCACGCTCCGTGGAAGATCTCCCGCCGAGGATTCTGAGAGGCTCTACCGCCTAGCCCTCGAGCGCGCCGAGCTGCTCTACCAGAACGAGCGCTACCGTGATGCCTACGATGCTTATACTTCTCTTCTCACTCAGTTCAAGAGTCGGGTGGACACGGAACTAGTCCACTTGCGGCGCGGGATCTGCCAGTACCGCCTGCGCCAAAACACGACGGCGGACAAGATACTGCAGCAGGTGAAGCGGAGCGATCTCCAGCCGGAAGCGATCTACTACCGCGCCCTCGCCGATCAGCGGGGGCGGAGGCGCCAGTCTTTCCAGATGAAGCTCGCCGAGATTCTCGCCATGAGCCCCCAGAGTCCCTGGGCGGAGGAAGCCCTGTGGAGTCTGGCCAACGACCACCTGGATGAAGGTGAGCGAGACGCGGCGGTTCGGTTGCTAACCAGGCTGGTGAACGAGTTCCGGGATGGAAAACGCTACGTGGAGGCGCAGTGGCATCTGCTGTGGGCTCAGTATCGGCAAGGGATGTATGTGGACTCGGCGGTTGGATTCGAGCGGGTAGCCCGGGAGCATCCGGCGGACGACGAGCTCTCGAAGTTTCTCTATTGGGGAGCTCGCGCCTATGAGAGCTCGGGACAGGTGGACCGTGCCGTGGCGCTTTATCGACAGGTCTTGCTGGGGTTCAAGAACACGTACTATGGCCGCCGCGCCGAAGAGCACCTCATCCAGCTGGGCGGCGTGCTGGCGCCCCTCGCCGCCGTCGAGCCGGCTCGCGCTGGTATCGAGCTGACAGACGCCCTGGGAGTCTACCGCTCCGATCGCCAGGCGCGGATCGCTCAACTCTTGGCGATGGGGCTCCACCAAGAAGCCATCCTGGAAGCCAAGCGAAGCGTCCACTCCGAGGGCGATCCGGCCTTTCTGGCTACCGTCGCTTGGATACAGGATCAACAGGGTGACGTCCGCGAGGCGATCTCCACCATGCGGGAGGCCTTTCCGTTCCACGTCTCGGCGACCGGGGACCTGCTACCGCGAGCTATCTGGCAGATCATGTACCCGCTGAAATACTGGGACGTGGTGGAGCGTCACTCCCAGGAGAACGACCTGGATCCGTACCTGGTGGCCGCTCTCATCCGGCAGGAGTCCACGTTCAACGCCAGGGTTCGTTCGCCGGCCGGGGCGCGCGGGCTGATGCAGATCATGCCGGCCACCGGTCAAACGATCGCGCGCGAGCAGCGGCGGCGTTACCAGCACGCCGATCTCTACGACCCGGACGTGAACGTCCGATTCGGAACGCATTACTTCAGAAAAGTCCTGGACATCTTTGGTGGACGGATAGACTACGCTCTCGCCGGCTATAACGCGGGGCCGCACCGCGTTCGAGCCTGGACGAGGACGGAGTCCAGCGCCGACCCGGAGGAGTTCATCGAAGAGATTCCGTTTACCGAGACCCGCAACTATGTAAAGCTCGTTCTGAGAAACGAGATGCTATATCGCCGGATCTATGTCAGCTCGGAGTCGTTTGCAGAATGACGCACCAAAGGACATTGGGTTCCATGAGAAAGGCCATCCTTCATGTCCCGATCCCCGTCGGGGAGATTGCCTTCAACCCATCTTAAGGGCGCGAGACCTCTCGGATCCAAGAAAGCGGAGTCGTTCACCGAGTCGGTGATCCGCGAGATGACCCGCCTTTGCCAGCTTCACGGCGGCATCAACTTGGCCCAGGGGTTCCCCGATTTTCCCGCCCCGGAAGAGATCAAGGAGGCAGCCGTTTCCGCCATCCGCGCCGATGTGAACCAGTACGCCATCACCTGGGGGAGCAAGTCACTCCGCGACGCAATCGCCCGAAAGTACAACCGTGTCTATGGAATGGAGGTCGACCCCGAACGGGAGGTGGTCGTTTGTTGCGGCTCCACCGAGGCTATGATCGCTTCCATGTTGGCGGTGGTGGATCCGGGAGACGAAGTCATCGTATTCGAGCCGTTTTACGAGAATTACGGGCCGGATGCCATCCTCTCGGGAGCGGTGCCTCGCTACGTAACGCTGCACGAGCCGGACTGGCGGCTGGATCCGGACGAGCTGGCGGCAGCCTTCAGCGAACGGACCCGAGCCATCATTATAAATACCCCGAACAATCCGACCGGCAAGGTCTTCACCCGCGGGGAGCTCTCCGAGATCGCCGCTCTCTGTCGGAAGTGGGGGGTGGTGGCCATCACCGATGAAATCTATGAGCACATCCTCTACGCCGGCCAACACGTCCCCATCGCTTCCCTAGAGGGCATGGCGGAACGAACGGTGACCATCAACAGTCTTTCCAAGACCTACTCCTTGACCGGATGGAGGGTGGGCTGGGCGGTCGCCCGGCCTCGCCTGACGGACGCCATCCGCAAGGTTCATGACTTCCTCACGGTGGGCGCGGCGGCACCCTTGCAAGAGGCGGCGGTGGTTGCTCTGCAGCTTCCCGAAGAATACCACCAGCGGTTGGCCGCCGATTATCGGAAGAGGCGAGACGTGCTGCTACCGGCCTTGGAGAAGGCGGGCTTCGTTTGCTTCAAGCCCGATGGCGCCTACTACATCATGACCGACATTTCTGGATTCGGTTTCTCGGACGACCGAGCCTTCGCGCGCCATCTGGTCGAGACCATCGGCGTAGCCGCCGTCCCCGGGTCGAGCTTCTATCACCGCTCCGAAGACGGCGCGCAAAAGCTGCGCTTCACGTTTTGTAAGCGAGAAGAAACTCTCCGAGCCGCGGCAGAACGGCTCGCTTCGTTGCAGCTTTCTAAGTGACTCTCTTGCCATTGAGACTGCTGTCAGAGTCGACCCTCCTGGTCGCCCTCACCCTCTCGACTCAAGCCGGTGGAATCCGGCCGGCCGAAGAGGCCCATTCGGAAGCGGTTCGCCTTCTGAACAGCGATGACGCTCCGGCAGCCGAGGAGGCCGTTCGGCGGGCTCTATCGGAGTCTTCGCATTTCCTGCCCGAACGAGAGATCGAGGTCACACCCGAGAAGGGCGTGCTTTTCGACGACATGATTGCCGAGGCTCGTGCCGCCTATCGGGAAAGGCGTGGCCGGTATTTTCAAACGTTGGGGCAGGCTCTCTCCGCGCAGGCACGATGGGCGGAGGCAAGAAAGGCTCTATGGAGATCGGTGAGACTCCGGCCCACCGCCGAGGTGTTCATGGCCATGGCATCCGACCCCGGCCTCACCATCTCCCAACGGGTTGAGACATGGGTGAAGGCTTACTTTGCTCCCGGAGCCAACCGGCCGGCGGTCGAAGAGTCCTTGTTGGAAAGCGGCGCCTTCGCCAGCCCGGAGACTCTCCAGGCGGTCTTCGATCGAGAGCGCTTCTCCCGCGAGCTGGCGACGGAGTTCCCCGAATTGAAGGTCGTGGTTGCGCCGTTTCCGGAGATCCGAGCGGCGACGTCCAGCGGCACGTTGGTGACCTCCGATTTGTTGGCGGCCGGCGTGGCGCTTGTCGTGTACTTGCCGGTGGCAGGGTGCAACCGTTGCAGCGAGGAGTTGGACGGGGTTGGCCGGGCACTGGCCGCTGGGGCGGATGCTGCAAGACGGGACAAACCCGAGTTCGCGGTCGCCGCCTTCGTGGAAGAGCGAGACCTGGTGACTGCACGCCGTATCGTGCGACTGCTCGGCATGACGATCGAGGTCGGCCGCGTGGACCGCATGCCGGAGGGGATCGAGCCTGCCGCCCAGGGGGAGATCCTCATGGTGGCCCGGCGCGGGATCCTGCAAGTCCGTATCCCGCTGGGCAGCGGCCTTTCCAGCAATCAGATCCGGGATCGGGTCGCCGCCGTCCTGGGACTTCTCGAACCACGGGAGCCGTCCCCGACCAGCTCGAGCCCGGTTCGGATGGAACGGAGTGAAGGAGGCGGCAAGGCTCTTGTCACACGGGTCGATCGAGCGGTTGCACTCGAGGCGGGGCCGGTGCCAATTCCGGACGTCTACGACCAAATCGATCGCGAGGTGAGGAGCCTACTTCAGGAATCGGGGGCCTCGGCTGCGGCCCTGGAGGTGCTCGGGGAACTGGCACGGCTTCGCGGCGCGGGCGCCGCTAAGGCCCGAGCTTTTCTCGCCCTGGACAAGGCTCTGCCGCAAACGCTGCTGGCCGCGGTCAAGGGCATCGCTCCGGAGGTCGAGCGCCAGGCGGGAACCGACGAGGGTTTCTACTACCTCACTGTGTTCGATCCCTCGGCGAGTAAACGCATTCTTCTGCAGCGCTCGTTCCTCGAGGGCTCCTCTCTCAGTCACTTCGATCTCATTGTGGATCTGCAGCAGGGTCAGTCTTCTGTGTTTTGGGTTGGCCAACCGCCCGAGGAGCCCGCTGGGACGCAAGCGGTCGCGACGGCTGCCGTATTCTTTCACGAGAGCGAGAGCTGCCGCGGCCTTCGTCTCATTGGAGAGGCAGGAGTGATCTATGAAGGATGCCCCGCCCACCTGGAAGAAGGGGAAGTGGTGGAAGCGGTGGAAGCCTTGGTGGATCCCGTTCCCCCGGCCGATGCCCCGCGGTTTTACCGGCGGGGACGGATCGATTCCTCTCTGTCGTGGGAGCCGGAGAGTGCCTTGGAGCGAGCCATCCGGCTGTTTCGCGAAGGCGGCTATCAGCAGGCTCTATCCGCCTTCGAGGAAGCTTCCCGGCAAATAGATCCGGTTGCCCCCTACGATACGACCGACCTCCGCTACAACATCGCCCGATGCTACCAGGAGCTGGGTCAGGGCCCGAAGGCTCTAGAGCTCATGGAGACCATCGGCGACGCCGCCTATCAAACGGTCGTGGACGAGCGGATCGGCGAGCTGGAAGTCGCGACGCGGAGGTAGCAGTGCCGGAGCTGGCCCTCTGACGACGCCGCTCAGGAATCTTCATCGGGTGCCCGAGGCGGTGACCGACGAAGAAGCGGTGTTCTTCGAGATAAATCACAACAGCGGATGCACTTCGCCGACCGGTGAGGCTGTGCTCTCCGGTGCTATACTAAATCAGGAGTCTGATAAGCGTTGGATATCAAGATGTACACCACCACCCGGTGTGGCGACTGCCGTTTGGCAAAGCGATTCCTCGACGAGAGGAGCATCGACTACCAAGAGATCAATCTGGATGACCATCCGGAAGCGATCGAGATCGTCTTGAAGGCGACCGGGGGCAGGCGTCAGGTTCCGACCTTCGACATCAACGGTCGTTTCGTGACCGCTAGCCCCTTCAACCGCCAAGAGCTGGCCGAGGCCCTCGGACTCCATCCGTGAAGCGGGAGGGTTCTTCTGACTCCCCTTGGTGAAACCGACTGTTTTCAGAAGATAAAGACTGAGGCGATCTTCTTACCATGCTAGAGCTGCGCCGTCTCCTTCCCTATCTCGTCCGCTACAAGGGACGAGTCGCACTGGGAATGCTCTGCCTCTTGCTAGGGAAGGCGGCGTCGGTTCTGGAGCCTCAAGTGCTGCGGATGACGGTGGATGATCTGACCGTCTCGGTCACCGCCGGCAAGCTGCTTTTCTACTCCGGCCTCATCGTGGCGATTGCGTTGGTGGACGGGTTCTTCCGCTTCTGGATGCGTCGACTGTTGATCGGCGTCTCCCGCTACGTGGAGTTCGACCTTCGTAATGACTTCTATGCGCATCTCCAACGTATGAGCCCGTCGTTCTTTCATCGTTGGCGGACCGGCGACCTGATGTCCCGTGCTACCAACGACATCTCCGCTGTTCGCATGGTCCTCGGCCCGGGAATCATGTACCCGGTAGAGACCGGCGTCATCACCATCGCCGCGCTGGGTTTCATGTTGGCCATTCACCTGGAGCTGACCGTGGTGGCGCTGGCGGCCATGCCGTTCGTCTCGATCGCGGTGAAGATGTTCGGGGCGGTGATTCACAAACGCTTCGAGAGGATTCAGGCCAAGATGAGCGACATCACGGCCATGGTGCAAGAGAATCTATCCGGGGTCCGGGTGGTCAAAGCTTATGCGCAAGAGGGCCCGGAACAGGAGAAGTTCGAGGAGGAGAACCGGCAGTACTTCCGAGAGAACCTCGAGCTGGCAAGGTTGTGGGGCGCCTTTTATCCGTTGCTGGCGGTGCTCATCGGGGTGGGATCGGCGCTGGTGCTCTGGTGGGGCGGCCGGTTGGTCGTGAACCAGGAGATCTCCCTGGGGCAACTGGTCGCCTTCATCGCCTATCTCTCCATGTTGACGTGGCCGATGATCGCCTTCGGCTGGGTGGTGAACATCTATCAGCGAGGGGCGGCATCGATGAGGCGCCTGGCGGCGGTCATGGACGAGAGCCCCGAGCTCGCCGACGCCCCGGATGCTAGAACCAGCGTGCAAGGGGAAGGTCGCGTCGAGTTCCGCAACGTCAGCTTTCGTTACAACGGAACCGAAGTCCTCAACGACATCAACCTGGTGATTGAAGCGGGGAAGACGCTCGCCATAGTGGGACGGACCGGGGCGGGTAAGAGTACTCTGGTGAGCCTCGTTCCGCGGCTGCATGACGTGAGCGCCGGGCAAGTGCTGGTGGATGGGATCGATGTCCGGAAGCTTCCCCTGGCCGACTTGCGGCAGGCCATCGGTTTCGTATCTCAGGACAGTTTCTTGTTCTCCGAGTCCCTGCGAGACAACATCAGTTTCGGACGTAAAGGCTCCTCTCTCGAGGAGGTGGCGAGAGTGGCGGATATTGCCGGTCTGGGAACTGACGTCTCCGACTTCCCATTGCAGTACGACACGATGGTCGGGGAGCGCGGGATCACCCTCTCCGGCGGCCAGAAACAGCGCACCTCGATCGCTAGAGCGCTTCTCATCGAGCCGCGGATCCTCATCCTGGATGATGCTCTATCGAGCGTGGATACCGAAACGGAGGAACGCATTCTTTCCCAACTGCGGGGCGTCATACGGAACCGCACGGCATTGCTGGTCTCCCATCGGGTCAGCACCATCAAGGACGCCGACGTGATCGTCGTCTTGGAAGACGGGCGGATTGTGGAGCAGGGCACCCACCAGAGCCTGGTCGAGCAACAGGGCCTCTACGCGGCTCTTTATCGCAGACAGCTTCTGGAGGAAGAGCTGGAACGGATATAGCCCATGCCCGACTACCACGAAGAAGAGCTACTCGGTAAAGCGTACGACGGCCGACTGATGGCCCGGCTCCTGACCTACCTCGGTCCCTATCGAGCTTCGGTCGTGGCGGCTTTTTTTCTGATCTTGGCGAGCTCCGTCCTGAACCTGGTCGGCCCCTATCTCACCAAAGTGGCGATTGACGACTATATCGCCCAGGGAGATCTGGCGGGACTGAAACTGATTGCGGGACTCTACGTTCTGGCGCTGCTCGTCCAGTTCGTGCTGTCTTATCTACAGGTCTATGTCATGAACCTGACCGGCCAGCGCATCATGTTCGATATGCGGCGGGAGATATTCGGACACCTGCAGAAGCTTCACCCGGCGTTTTTCGATCGGAATCCGGTGGGCCGTCTGGTGACCCGGGTGACGGCCGACGTCGATGCGCTCAACGAGCTTTTCACTTCCGGCGTGGTGACCGTGTTCGGCGACATCTTCATGCTGGTCGGTATCATGGTGGTTCTCATCTCGCTGAACTGGAAACTGGCGCTCGTCAGCTTCGCGGTGCTTCCTCCCCTCTTTGCGGTTTCCCTCGTGTTCAAGAAGCGCGTTCGTGAGACCTACCGTAGGGTGCGTACCCGGATAGCCCGCATCAACGCCTTCAATCAGGAGAGCATCACCGGAATGGAAGTCGTCCAGCTCTTCCGCCAAGAGCCGAGGAAGTTCGTTCAGTTCAGCAAGCTCAACCGCGAGCACATGGACGCCAATCTCGATTCGATACTCTATTATGCTCTGTTCTACCCCACCGTCGAGCTTCTAGGAGCCACCGCCATCGCGCTGATCATCTGGTACGGGGGCGGCCAGATCCTGACCGGCGGACTGACCCTGGGAGCCCTGGTTGCCTTCATCCAATACTCCGAGAGGTTCTACCGACCCATCGCCGACCTGACGGAGAAACTCAACATCCTACAATCGGCCATGGCTTCCTCGGAGCGGATCTTCAAGTTGCTGGATACTGAGCCCGCCATCATCGACGCCCCCCGGGAGCGGCGGCCGGTTCGGCTGGAGGGTCGTATCGAGTTCCAAGGAGCGTGGTTCTCTTACCAATCCTACGGGGACCGCCAGGAACAGAACTGGATCCTGAAGGACATCAATCTCCAGATCGAGCCGGGAGAGCGAATCGCGGTGGTTGGACACACCGGGGCGGGAAAGACGACTCTCACCAGCCTCCTTCTTCGCTTCTACGACGTGCAAAAGGGTCAGGTTCTGCTGGATGGGGTCGATTTGCGAGAATGGAACCTCAGCGAGCTTCGCCGGCAGTTCGGCATCGTTCTGCAGGACGTCCATCTGTTCTCGGGAACGATTGCTTCCAATATCCGCTTGGGAAGCCCCAACATCAGCGACCGGGACATCGCCGAGGCGGCGGCCAACGTACACCTCGATCGATTCGTGGCCCGGCTGCCACGGGGCTTGGATGAGGAGGTCGGCGAAAGGGGCTCTTCACTGTCGGCGGGGCAGAAGCAGCTCATTTCCTTCGCCCGGGCCTTGGCCCACGACCCGCGGGTTTTGATTCTCGACGAGGCGACCTCCAGCGTCGATACCGAGACGGAGCTTCTCATCCGTGAGGCGCTGGAGCGCTTGATGGTCGGTCGCACCAGCATCGTCATCGCCCATCGTCTTTCCACCGTGCAGAAGGCCGACCGCATCGTCGTATTGCACAAAGGCAGCATCCGCGAGGTGGGAACCCACCAGGATCTGCTCGCTCAACGCGGCATCTACTATCGCCTCTATCAGCTCCAATACCAGGATCAAGAAGTGACTTTGTCGACCGATACTCTCACCCCCGCCGAGCGCGCCGATTCTCATCGGTAGTTTCGATGACCACGTTAAGTGTCGGGAACAGCCGCGGAAGCAGTCTTTGATTTATCGACGTCAATGGTGCTACCATTGTTGGCCGCGAGCGTGAGGAGAAGCGTCTTTAATTCGTGACCACCGAGGACCGAAGAGCCAAGGCTCCGCCACCGAAGAATGACTTAGCGGAAGCCGAAGACGTTTCTTTTGGGGTTACCCTCCTCCAGTTCTTTCTGATTCCAGCGCTGGTGGTGATTGCGTGTGCGGGTCTTTTCTTGTTCTTCGGCTGGTTGGTTGCCGAGGAGAAATCGAGCCTCGATTACCTTCGTGACATCAAGACAGGGGGTGCCACCAGGCGGTGGCAGGCTGCCTTCGAGCTGGCAAAACAGCTCAACAATCTCGAACAGCAATCGGAAGAGGATCTCGAGAATCTGGTGCCGGAGATGATCGACGTGTTCCAGGACGCGGAACGGGATGACCCGCGCGTTCGTCGCTATATGGCGCTCGCCCTGGGTCACGTGGGAGACCGGCAAGCGGTGCCGGTCCTCCTGGAGGCGCTCGCGGACGACGACGCGGAGACGAGGATCTATGCCATCTGGTCGCTGGGCTCTCTTGGGGATGAGCGGGCCGTCGCTCCGCTCTTGGAGCTGGCCAACCACGACGACCCGGGCGTCAGAAAGATGGTGGTCTATAGCCTGGGCGCACTGCGCGCCGAGGGGGCGCGAGTCACCCTGCAGGCGGCGCTCGGCGACACTCAAGCGGACGTGGCCTGGAATGCCGCCATCGCGCTCGCGCAGCTCGGTGACGCCTCCGGAAGGGATCGCATTCTTCAGATGCTGGACCGCGAGTTTCTGCAGTCGGTGACCGAGATGACGGAGGAGCAGCGCGTCGAAGCGATGATGACCGCGATGAAGGGAGCAGTGCTCTTGGGGGACCCGCAATTGCGCGTGAGACTCCAGGAAATCTCCGGCGGAGACCCCAATGTCAAGGTCCGCCAGGCCGCCTTCGAGTCTCTCGCCCAGATGGGTAACCCGAGTGAGAAGTAGAGCTTCCATCGGAATCGTCAGGTGAACGAGAAGTCTTGACAGCTTTCTTCCCAGACGAATACAATTGGCGGTGGCGCGGGAGCTCCCGCGCCCTTGTCTTGTTCTGAGGCAAATTCTGTTGGACAGGATGAAGGCCCGCAGCAAGTAAGGTCGAGCATGGGAGACCAGGAAAAGGGAACGGAGCCGCCGGCGCAATCCAAGGAGATGAGCCGTCGCGGCTTCATCAGCTGGGTTGCCACCGCCTGGGCTTTCTTCGCCGCCTCGGCGGCGACGGGTGGCATCGCGATGGGCCGTTTCTTCTTTCCCAACGTGCTGACCGAGCCACCGTCCACCTTCACCGTCGGGTTCCCCGACGACTTCGCCATAGGCGCGGTCGACGAGCGGTTCAAGGAAAAGTATCGAGTGTGGATCGTCCGGAACGAGGAAGGGATTTATGCGATTCAGACGATCTGTACCCACCTGGGCTGCACCCCGAACTGGCTGGAAGCCGAGAACAAGTTCAAGTGCCCGTGCCACGGGAGCGGTTTCTACATGTCCGGTATCAACTTCGAAGGGCCGGCGCCACGTCCTCTCGAACGGCTCAGGGTTACCCTGGCGGACGACGGCCAGGTTCTGGTCGACAAGAGTCGTACGTTCAAGTTCGAGGCCGGGCAGTGGGAAGATCCGGAGTCGTTCCTCGAACTCGTTTGACGTCAAAGGGCCTACCGGTCTCGACTGACTCCGGGGGGGAGATTCACGCTTCGTTGGTCCACGCCGGGCGCAGACCCGCGGACCCAAAGAGGGGCTTCTAGTGCAGAAAGTCACGACCTTCGTCACGAACCTCTGGGAGGCGACAACCGAATCCCAGATCTGGAAAGCCATCTTTCGACACGGTGCGCCCACCAGCAACCGCAATCGGGTGTTGGTGGTGATGAGCAACGTGTTTCTTCATCTCCATCCGGTCAAGTCCCGCAAGGCGGGGATCAAGCTGCGCTACACGTGGTGCATGGGAGGGATCACTTTCTTTCTGTTCTTGGTCCTGACGTTCACCGGCCTACTGCTCATGTTCTACTATCGCCCGACGGTGGAGTACGCCTACGCCGATATCGTCGACCTGCGCGAGCACGTGCCCCTCGGCATCATGCGGGAGCTGCATCGATGGGGAGCCCATGCCATGGTCATCACCGTCTGGCTGCACATGTTCCGTGTGTTCATGACCGGCTCGTACAAACCACCTCGCGAGTTCAACTGGGGAGTCGGAGTCGTTCTGCTCGTGCTCACCCTGCTGCTCTCCTTCACCGGATACCTTCTCCCTTGGGATCAGTTGGCCATCTGGGCCATCACCGTGGGCTCTAACATGGCCCGCGCCACCCCCCTGGTGGGACATGAGGGACCCCTGGCCGCTGCGTTGAGGCTGGGAGACATCAGCCTGGTTCACGCCGGAAATGACGCGCGTTTCATACTCTTGGGAAGCCGAGTGGTTGGAGACAGCACGCTCTTGCGTTTCTACGTTCTGCACTGTGTGGGGCTGCCGCTGGCAGCGGCTTTCCTGATGGCGGTTCATTTCTGGCGGGTCCGTAAGGACGGAGGCATCTCCGGGCCGATGTAGGTTCCCGGTGCTCGAGTGCTTGCAAGGGGGCTTTAGCTGAACTGATGGAGCTAATCAAGGACTTCGTCAACTACATCTCCGGGCCGACCGTTCTGTTCACGTTGACCATCGTCGCTTTCGCCCTTTCCCTTTATTTCACGCAGGTCTGGAGCAAACGGGCCGGCCTGATCGTCCTGGTCGCCTCGGTCGTATTCTTTTTTGTCAGCCTCTTCGACACCAACTTTTGGCTCATCGTGGCGAAGCCGGACAACGTGCCGATTTCCGCCATGTTGTTCCTGGTTGGGTTTTTCACGTGGTACGCCATGTATCAGGGCGTCGAGAACGACAAGCGCTTGGCCAAGGGAGAAGAACCTCTCGAAAAGCAGGAACAAGACAAAGTCTGGGTCTGGCCGGATCTCGTGTACGTCGAGCTCATCTGTCTCGTCATCGTGAGCATCGTGCTTGTCGTTTGGTCCATCTTTCTGCTCGCCCCCATCGAGCAACCGGCCAATCCCGCCGACTCGCCCAACCCCTCGAAGGCCCCCTGGTACTTTCTGGGGCTTCAAGAGATGCTCGTCTATTTCGATCCCTGGCTGGCGGGAGTCGTTTATCCCACCTTGATCATCATCGGGTTGATCGCCATTCCCTTTATCGACATGAATCCCAGAGGGAACGGCTACTTCAGCTGGAAGGAGCGAAGGGCGGAGATTACGCTTTTCCTGTTCGGTTTCCTCGTCCTGTGGGTGCTCATGGTCGTCTCGGGTACCTTTCTAAGGGGCCCCAACTGGAATTTCTTCGGCCCCTATGAGTACTGGGATCTCCATCGGGTCGAGCCTCTTCTCAATGTGAACGTCTCGGACTTCTTTTGGGTGAAGCTTCTGGGACGGCCGCTGCCATCGAACCCGTTGGTGCGGGAGTTTTGGGGCGTGCTGGCCGTCGTCTTCTACCTTTTCGCACTCCCGGTGCTGTTGGCCCGACCGCTCGACAAAGCACCGCGATGGCTGCGTTCGATGAGCTTGAACAGGTACTACGAGAAGATGGGACCGGCTCGCTATTACGTTGGCGTCCTCCTCTTCCTGCTGATGCTGAGCCTGCCCATCAAGATGTATTTGAGGTGGGCCTTCAACCTGAAGTACATCGTGGCCTTTCCGGGGATCCTCTTCAATATATAGGCATGAATGGAGAATCGTGGGTAACGTAGAGCCTGGTCACGCATACGACATCAATGGACTGAACGTCGTTTTCGCATTCGTCAGCATCGGTCTCTTCGTCACCACGGTCTGGATGATATGGCACGACTACTCGCGGGAGTGGAAGGGCTACCAACGCGAGTTCATGACGCTGGAGCGGCAGACGGCCGAGCGGCAGCTCGAGGAAGCCCAAGCCTCGTTGGATCCAACGGAGCTGCAACGGCTCGAGGAGCAGCTGGCGGCAGCCGACACGGTGCTGGCTCAGAACCAACAGGGAATCGACGAGCTGGAGGCACGGCGGGAACATCTGCGGGACGAGCGCTACCTGGCCGACGTCGAAGAGCGGGAGCTCAAGTCGGTCTACGATTCCAAAAAGTTCTATTACGAAGAGGGCGAGCACGCGCCTCCGGGCAAGGGAGTGAGTCGGGAGGAGCTCGAAGAGTTGGAGCGACAATTCTTCCCCGCCCGCGAGCGGCGTATCGCTCTCGACTATGAGATCGGTGAGCTCGATCGAGAGCTTCGCGAGATCCGAGCCGAACGAACCACGATAGAAGCGGAGCGCCGATCACTCACCGAGCGCATCGATCTCATCCGGCGGAGACTTTCGACCATCCAGCCCAGCTTCCCCAACTTCTTCCGCAATCTTCCCTTGGTCGATTTCATCGATCCGTCCATCGAGATCCGGCAGGTTCTCGTGCAAAACGTGACCGAGGATTTGAACTTCATACAAGTGCCACGGGTCGACCGATGCATGACCTGCCATCTCGGTATCGACAACCCGGACTATTCCGACGCCCCTCAACCCTTTAGGACCCATCCGGCGCTGGAGCTTTATCTGAGTAGGGAGTCGCCCCATCCGATAGACAATTTCGGTTGTACGGGCTGCCACGGGGGCCGAGGGCGGGCCACTACCTTCAGTCGGGTGACGCACACTCCTCGCGACGACGCACAAAGGGCCGAGTGGGAGGAAACGTACGACTGGGTCGAAGATCACCACTGGGATCAGCCCATGCACCCGGCGGATTTTTCGGAGTCCGGGTGCTTGAAGTGCCACTCCGACACGGTGAACGTGCCGAGGGCAGACGACTTCAATCGGGGTCGCACTCTCTACGAGAAGGCGGGTTGCTGGGGATGTCATAACACCCGTGGGTTCGAGGAACGACGAAAGGTTGGACCCGATCTCGCTCACCTCGTTTCCAAGACCACCCCGGAATGGGCGGCGCGGTGGGTCAAGAATCCGAAGAGCTTCAAGCCTTCGACCTTCATGCCTCGTTTCTGGAACCTCGAGAACAACCTCGACGCCGACGTGGGGGCGCGCAACGACACCGAGGTGGCGGCGCTTGTCGCCTATGTATTCGAGAAGTCGGAGCCCATAGAGTACGGCCCGGTTCCCAACGGGGACGCCGAGCGAGGAAGGGGGCTGGTGGAATCGGTAGGTTGCCTCGGTTGCCACAT